>Ga0137409_10001855_pt1 | contig 22735 bp, 20 predicted proteins | sample CZODoug1_16funga_FD_122059 | JGI IMG/M metagenome (GOLD analysis project Ga0137409, IMG submission 122059) | Vadose zone soil fungal communities from Angelo Coast Range Reserve, California, USA - CZODoug1_16fungal (Hybrid Assembly) | ecosystem: Environmental > Terrestrial > Soil > Vadose zone...
GACGCGGAAATGCGCCAGAATCAGAATGTTCTGAATCTCACGGCGCTCGAAGTCGACCGCAGCGAGAACCGCATCGCGTTCAACCGCCAGCGCGCCGAGGAACTGGCTGGGCGCCACACTCAGGTCCACGCAGAGCTGGAGCAGGCCACAGCGCAGGCTGCAGAGTGCGAGTCCCGTACCGCCTCGCAAATTCAGGCAGTTACGCTGCTGCGCGAAGAGTCGGGCAAGATCGCCGCCCGCGTGGAAGAGCTCGCAAACCGCGCCGAATCCCGCGGCACGCAAATCGCCGCGGCGGAAACTCGCATCGTAGCTCTGCGCCGCTCCGCCTCGGAGGCGGGCGAAAGCTTGCTTCGCTTGCACGGCGAGCAGAAGCAAGCCGAAGAAGCGCTCATTCACCAGGCCGAAGCGCTCCGCAAGCTGGAAGCGACCGAGCACGACGTACTCGAAGCCTCGATGCGCGCGCGCGACGATGCCGACAATGCCGCTCACGATTTTGAATCCGCTTCTGGGCGGCTCGGCGCGCTGAAGCACGGCGCCGCGGAGCTGCAGGCCGCAATCGCCGGACACCGCGAGCAGCGCGATGCCATCACGAAGCAAGTGGAGGCCTTGCGCGATTCCCTCGCCGGAGTTCGCGCGCGCCACTCCACGCTTACGCAAATTCTGAACGATCGCTCTTATACTGCCGACGCGGTGCAAAAACTTTTCGCCGCCAACGAACGCGGTGGCGGAAAGGGATTCCGCGCTGTCGGCGTTCTCGCGGACTATGCTGAAGTCGAAGAGCAACACGAAGCGGCCATCGAGCAGTATCTCCGCGACGAACTGGAATACGTCGTCGTGGAAACCTATGATCATGCGCGCGCGGGCGTCTCCATGCTTCGCGACGAAGTCGGCGGCCGCGCCACCTTCTTCGTGGATTCGCTCCGCAATTTGCGGCTCTCCTCCGAATACGAACCGATCGTCAATTTCCGAGCCGAAGACGGCATCATCTCGCGTCTCGACAAGCTGGTGGAATTCCGCGATCCATTGGGCGCCGCGGCCAAGCAATTCCTGCCGCGGCTGCGCTCCGCCTATTTGACGGACAGCACCGCTGCAGCAGAAAAGATGTCGCGCGAGAATCCGCAATACGCTTTTGTCACGCCCGACGGCACTTGCTACCAGGGCCGCATGGTCACCGGCGGCCGCCCCGATGAAGTCGGTCCCCTGGGCATGAAGCGCGAACTCCGCGCTCTCAATGCAGATGTTCTCCAGCTCGAACATCGAATGGCTGAGCAGCAAGCCATGCTCGAAGCGGTAGCCGCTGAGTTGCTGTCCTCTGAAAAGGCTCTCGAGGAAATCGATACGAAGCAGCGCGAAGTGGAACGCGAGGTCATCTCCGCCACGCACCGGCACAGTCACATGCAGAGCGAACTCGCGCGCCTAGGTCTCGAACTCGCCGTTTGCCAGAACGAGCTCGCGCGTACTCGCTCGGAAGCGGAATCCGCGCGGCAGCGCGCCGAGCGCGCTAAAAACCAGCATGACGCCGCGGCTCTCAGCCGCGCCCAGGCCGAGGCGGAAAGCGCGCGACTCGCCGAAGAGCTTGTCCTACTTCGAGGCTCCATCCAATCCGAGCAGACTGCGCTCGCCACTGCGCGCGCCGAGCATGCTGCAAGGAACGAGCGACTCACCGCTGCCGAAGACCTAGCCGCGCGTCTCACCGAGGAACGCGCGGAACTCGAACGGCGCGAAACCGCTCTCCAACTGCAGGCCACTTCAATCAGTGATGAAACAACGGCACTCGCCAAGCAGAGCGAAGAGCTGGCGGTCCAGCTCGAAGGCCTGCGCGGTGAAAAACTCCGCCTGGAGATTCGTCAACGTGAGCTCGAACGGGAATGGGAAGCTGCGCGCACCCGCGTCACACAGATGGAAGATCATCTGCGCATGGGCCGCCAGTCTCTGCAGGAACTGCGCGAACAACGCAGCCACGCGGAAGTAGACCGCGCGAAAAACGACTCCGACCGCCAACACTTGCGCGAAACGTGCATGAGCGAAGTGAACGCGCAGCCCGAGGACCTGATCGCCACAGAAGCCGCCTTCATGTCCGGCGAAGAGCTAGCCATTGCGGAAACGAACTACCGCGAGATGAAACAGCGTATCGAAGCGATGGGCCCCGTCAATATGATGGCGCTCGAAGAATTCAACGAATGCGAACAGCGCTTCACGTTCCTCACGCGCGAGCGCGACGACTTGTTGCAATCCATCGCCGACACGCAGCAAGCCATCGCCGAGCTCGACCAGGCCACCAAGGAAAAATTCGAACTGGCCTTCCACTCCATCAACAAGAACTTCTCCGAAGCCTTCCACACCATTTTCGGCGGCGGCATGGCCGAAATGCGTTTGACCGAGCCGGACAGCTCCGGCGATGCCGGAATTGACATCGTCGCTTCGCCTCCCGGCAAGCGCCTGCAAAACGTTTTGCTGCTCTCCGGCGGCGAAAAAGCCATGACCGCGCTTGCGCTGCTCATCGCCATCTTCCGCTACCAGCCGAGTCCGTTCTGTATCCTCGACGAAGTGGACGCACCGCTCGACGAAGCTAACGTTGGCCGCTTCACCCGCCTCATCGGCGACATGAGTGGCCAGACGCAATTCATCATCGTCACGCACAACCGCAAGACCATGGAAATGGGCAGCGTGCTCTACGGCGTCACCATGCAGGAACCCGGCGTCTCCAAACTCGTCAGCGTCCGCTGGGAAGGCTCGGAAGCCCCGGCACCCAAGCGGCACGCAGCAGCCGCCTCTGCCGCCTGAAAAATTCTCGCGTTTTCATTTGTCGAGGCGCCCGCCACGGCGGGCTGCGTCCCTCCAGCTCCACAGCAATCCTCACCGCGTCTTTCATAATTCTTTCGATTTCTTTCCCTTCTTGATTCGCACAAATTTCCACCGCCTGCGGCTTTGACTTCGCGTTTCGCTGCGCTAGAATGCTTCTCACTTTGTCGGGGGAACGCTCTCTGTGTCATTTGCTCCTGCCATGAAAGTCTTGACGGCAACTCAATTCGCCGGGCTGGTTCCCAGCGCGCGCGGGAAGGTCCGCGACATTTATGATCTCGGCGACAAGCTCCTGATCGTCGCGACCGACCGCCTCTCCGCCTTCGACGTCATCCTCCCCACCCCGATTCCCGACAAAGGCCGCGTCCTCACGCAACTCTCTCTCTTCTGGTTCGATTTGTTGAAGGACATCGTTCCCAATCACGTCCTCAGCGCCGCCGATTTTCCCGCGCCCTTCGATAAGTTCAAGGACGACCTCGCCGGCCGCTCCATGATCGTGCGCAAGGCGCGGCCGTTACCCATCGAATGCGTCGTTCGTGGATACGTTTCCGGCTCCGCATGGAAGGACTATCGCACCACGGGGAAAGTATGCGGCATCGCGCTGCCCACTGGCCTGCGTGAGTCCGATCGCTTGCCTGAACCTATCTTCACGCCTGCGACAAAAGCGGCCGCCGGCCACGATGAAAATATTTCCTTTGAACGCGCCGCGTCGCTGATCGGCGGAGAGCTTGCCGAAAAGGTGCGCGCCGTCAGCCTGGAAATCTACCGCCGCGCCGCCGCCTACGCCGAACCGCGCGGCGTCATCCTTGCCGACACCAAATTCGAATTTGGCCTGCGGAATGGCGACTTAATCTGGATCGACGAAGCCCTCACTCCCGATTCTTCCCGCTTCTGGCCCGCCGCGCAGTACCATCCAGGCGGCCCCCAGCCTTCCTTCGACAAACAGTTTGTACGCGACTATCTCGAGCGGATTCACTGGACTAAAACCCCCCCCGGCCCAGAGCTTCCCGCAGAGGTCGTTGCCGCAACGCGCGCCAAATACCGGGAAGCGTTTCGCATCCTGGCAGGGCGCGAATTGAATTAGCAAGCCGGCCCCTCACCCAGCAATTTCTCAGCGGAGTGTGCCATCGTGAAAGATCAATTGGAAGGGCTCGTCAACCAAATGGTGGAGCGCGGGATTCTATTCGACGAGGCCGTTGGTGAGTTCGAAAAACGTTTCATCAAGCGCGTGCTGGACCGGATGAATGGGAATCAATCCCGTGCCGCCGAAGTTCTGGGCATTCACCGCAACACCCTCAGCCGCAAGATCGATGCCTACAAGCTGGATTCGAACGGCCATCGCCGCCACGCGCGCTGAGTGCAGCCAAACCTCTCTTAGGAAATCAAAACGGCTCTCCGGCGATGCCGGAGAGCCGTTTTCAATTCAAGCCTGATTGAAGGACTAGGGCTTCGGCTTCCTGGCCGCGGGCTTCCGCACGGGAGGCTTCTTTGGCGCCCCCTTCTCCTTGGGGATATCTTCTTCTTTCACCTTGGCTTTGTCCCAATGCAGGAAGAAGGCCGGTTCGGGATCGTAACCAACCAGTGTCCCCGTGAAGTGGACCGCGCTGTCCTTTTCCACGCGCGCAGCCTGGGGCTGGCCGACAACTCTCACGCCCATGTTGGGCGTGGTCGCGGCGTCAAATTCGGCGTCACTCGTCACGAATGCAATCTTTAGCACGATCGCATCCGTCCCCGGCACTACTTCAATCACCTTGCCGGGCACTTCCGGAAATTCCAGGCCGCAGGACGCGAGCCACGTCAATTTGGCTTTGTCGCCGCCCGCCTTCAGGTCCGTGATCACCGACGCAATCGTCATGTCCTTCTGCGCCGCCGTGAGGTCCGCGGCGCTCGGAATCTTGTAGCTCTCCGGGCGTTCCTGCGAACTGCTCGCGAGTTGCAGCAATTCATTCAGCTCGGCATCGATCAGGCTCTCGCAGACTGCGCCCCCCTGATAGTTAGCGATCAGCTTCCGCAGGTAATCCTTTACTTTCGCCGATTGCGCCTGGGTCGCACTCTTGGCCGTCACCGCGCGCGCGATGGACCAGAAAGCATCCATCTGCTGCGGCGGATTCAGGTTCATGTAGGCCAGCCCCAGCCGGTAGCTGGAAATTGCATCATCAGGATTCAGCGCCAGCACCGCCTTGTAGTTCGCTACGGCGCTTGCGTAATCCTTTGTGACCGTGGCAGCCTGCGCGGCAACGCCATTCAGGAACACTTTGAATTGCGTGAGCTGTTTCGCCCAGGCATCTTCCGCCACGTTGTCCGGCTTCTTCACATCGGCGAGCAACTTCAACGCCGCGGCAGCAGCTTCCTGAGCAGCCTTCGCTTGTGCGACATCTTTCGCGCCAGTGTTCGCTTGCGCCGGATCGGTGATCATCGCGCTGTAGGCGGCAACGTGACTGTAATATGCGTTGAATCGTGTTAACGCATCCACTCCGCCGAGTGCGGCCAGCTTGTCGGCGCTCTCTATCATCTTCGCGTAATTCTTCTGCGCACTGTAGGCTTGGTAGTAGAGCGGATAAACGTAGTTCAGGAGCGTGGAGTTCGGATACTTCGAAACAAAATCATCCAGGCACTTGAGCAGCGTGGCGGGAACCTTCTCCGCGGCGCACGCCTGGTAGGCGTTGTACTCCGCCATGGTGTACTTCGGAGCGGTGGCATCCTGCCCTGCCGCAGGCGCCTGCGCGTATGCGGTAAGCCCGTTCCCAAGAATCAGGCAAAGCCCTGCAATCATCGCGAGCCCCGTCACTCTTCGTATTCCATTCATTCCTATTTCTCCTCGCTCGAACTCTGTGCCTGGGTTTTCTTCTTCCGGTACACCCCGGAACGCTTCAACCGGGAATCTCTTTGTTTCGGGAAACGTTGGGATTATAGGGAAAGCCGCCCTGCATCCGCAAGCCGTTATCACGCACGGACTTGATGACCTGAGGATAGTTCACCATGCCGCCGGCAGATTCTCGCCTATTCCCTTCGCAGCTTCCGGGGATCCCAAGTGCTGCGAAAACTCTGATGATAAGATGAGTTTCGCATAAAAAGAGTGGCCCGGAGGAAGAAGAATTCTCATGGCTGGAATAAGTACAACAAATGCAGAATCCTCCGAAAAGAAGCCTCTCTCCGGCGGCGTGGCGCTGGTCACGGGCGCCAGCCGCGGCATCGGACGCGCCATCGCGCAACGCCTCGCTTCGCTTGGGGCTTCTGTGGCCATCTGCGGCCGCGATCGCGCAGCACTCACGAATTCTGCCGAAGCGATTGGCAACAGCGGAGCGCCCGTTTTCTCCGCAGTCGCCGACGTGACTCATTCCGCCGATATTGCCAACCTCGTCGCGAAAACAGAAGCCGCTCTCGGACCGATCACGATTCTCGTGAATAACGCCGGTATTGGACTCTTCGGTCCCGCTCATGAGCAGACCGAAGACGAGTGGGACCGTGTTCACAATACCAATCTGAAGAGCGTTTTTCTGGTCTCCCGCGCGGTCGTGCCCTCCATGATCCGCCGCGGCGCGGGCGACATTATCAACATCAGTTCACTGGCAGGCAAAAACACCTTCGCAAGCGGCGGCATTTATTGTGCTTCCAAATGGGGCGTCATCGGTCTTTCCGGTTGCATGGCCGAAGATCTCCGCGATCACGGCATACGCGTCAGCGTGATCTGTCCGGGCAGCGTCGCCACGGAATTCTCCGGCCGCGCCCCCAAAGACACTTCCAAGGCGCTCGGTCCGGAGGATGTGGCCCACGCCGTGGAGACCATCGTCACCCAGAGCCCGCGCAGTTTGATCAGCGAAATCCATGTGCGCCCGCTGCGCAAACCCTAGGCTCGCTTCTCTCACGCGGCGGGCTGGCTTTTCCTCTTGACAGTAGTCGTTATAACGACTATACTCCGGCCATGAACTCGCGCTCCAAATCTTCCCGCGCCCCCATCCCCGTGGAAGACCGTATTTTTGTCGCTCTCTTGCAAACCGCCGACGCGCTCTCCCAGGAAGCGGAGCAGTTCCTGAAAGCCGCCGGTCTTACAGGCACCCAATACAACGTGCTTCGCATTCTCCGTGGCGCCGAGCCCCAAGGCCTGCCTTGCAGCGCCATCGGCGACCGCATGATCTCTCATGACCCGGACATGACGCGCCTTCTCGACCGCATGGAAAAGCGCGGCCTCATCACCCGGGAACGCCAGACCGACGACCGTCGCGTGGTCAAGACCCGCATCAGGCCGCCAGCCCTCAGCCTCCTGAAAACCCTCGACCAGCCGGTCCACGATCTTCACAAGCGCCAGTTCCGGCACATACCCGCAGCTCAGCTGAAAATTCTCGGCCAGCTCCTCGAGGAAGTTCGCGCGCGCAAGCCGGAGTAACCAATCTTTGGGAACGAGTTTCAGAAACGCAGTCCATCACAAAAGGAGAACAGAAATGGGAAACATTCTTTCGCGTATCGCTCTGACCGCCGGCTTTGCAGTCGCTCTTTCGCTGCCTGCCGCCGCGGCTACTTCCACATGGCAGATCGATCCTGCGCATTCTTCCGCGCAGTTTTCCGTCCGGCACATGGCCATCTCAACCGTCCGCGGAGCCTTCAGTAAAGTGACCGGCTCTGTCGTGTTCGACGACAAGGACATCTCCAAGTCCACCGTCGATGTCACCATCGATGCAAATTCGGTGGATACTCGCGTGCCCGACCGCGATAACGACCTTCGCAGCGACAAGTTTTTCGATGTGGCCCACTACCCTTCGATTACGTTCAAGTCTAGAAAGGTCGAGCAACTTGCTCCCGGCAAACTTAAGGTCACCGGCGACCTCACCATCCGCGGCACGAGCAAAGAAGTTGTTCTCGATGTTGAGGGTCCAACCGCTCCCGTCAAAGATCCCTGGGGAAATACCCGAAACGCCGCGACCGCGACCACCAAAATCAATCGCCAGGACTTCGGCGTGAAGTGGAACGCTACTCTGGACAACGGCGGCGTCGTGGTCGGCGACGATGTTTCCATCATCATCGACGTCGAACTGGTCAAGAAGGACAAGTAACCCGGTCGGTTTCAGTCCATTTGCAACTCGGGGAGTCGCGTGGGCGGTGCAATTGCACTTGCACCGTCCGCTCGCGCTCCGTCATCTAATCAAGTTCAGTACTCAAGGAAAAACATGCGAAAGCTTGCACCCGCAGAATTCCCCATTCATGACTTGATTCGCGAACGCTGGAGTCCGCGCTCCTTCGCTGACAAGCCCATTCCTGCGGATGTCCTGCGCAGCCTGTTTGAAGCCGCCAGGTGGGCGCCCTCAAGCAACAACGAACAGCCCTGGGCTTATCTGGTCGCCACGAAAGACGACAAAGAAAACTTTGCCAAAACGCTTGGCGTTCTCGTCGAGTTCAACGTGAACTGGGCCAAGAATGCGCCGGTTCTTGCGCTCGCCGTTGGCAAGCTTACGTTCTCGAAGAACAACGCTCCGAACCGCAACGCTCCCTACGATCTGGGCGCAGCATCAGCCTTTCTCACCGTGGAAGCCACATCGCGAGGGATTTTCGTTCATCAGATGGCCGGTTTCGATTCGCAGAAGGCGCGTCAGACCTTTGGAATTCCCTCCGATTGGGATTCATTTGCTGCATTGGCCATCGGCTACCCAGGCGATCCGGAATCCTTGCCACAATCTTTGAAGGATCGCGAGGTTGCCCCCAGAACACGCAAGCCCGTCAGCGAGTTTGTGATGACGGGCCAATGGGGGCATACTGCTCCTTTCCTTTCGAAATAACCGGAGACCGCCGCCGCCCAGTCATGCACCGCACCGTCGAATTTCTTCTCCATCATGGACATGCGCTCTTGCTCGCGTGGGTTTTCGCCGAGCAAATCGGCCTGCCCCTCCCTTCCATGCCATTGCTCCTGGCTGCCGGAGCGCTCGCGGGAACCGGTCACCTGAATCTTTTCGTCTCGCTGCTTTACGCGGTGCTCGCAGCCTTAGCCGCGGATTCCATCTGGTATTACCTCGGCCGCCGCAAAGGCATAAGAGTTCTCCAGCTTCTCTGCAAAATCTCTCTCGAACCGGATTCCTGCGTGCGCCGCACCGAAGGCCTTTTCGCCAAACAAGGCGCCCATTCGCTGCTCCTTGCCAAATTTCTCCCGGGCTTGGGCACCGTCGCGCCTCCGCTTGCAGGCGTCTTTCACATGCGCGCGCGGCGTTTCCTTCTCTACGATGCCTTGGGCACAATTTTGTGGGCCGGTTCATTCCTCGGCCTGGGTTACGCATTTAGTGGCGAAATCGAACGCATCGCGGAGCATTTGGAAAATCTCGGCGGTGGGCTGCTGGTCTTGGTCCTGGGCGCTTTCGCATCCTACATCGGCTACAAATTCTTCGCCCGGCGCCGCTTCATTCGCGAGCTGCGCATCGCTCGAATTACCGTGGACGAACTCAAACAAAAAATCGATGCAGGCGAGGAACTCGTCATCGTCGATTTGCGGCATTCCATGGATTTCGAAGCGGAGCCTGAAACTATCCCCGGCGCATTTCGAATGGATGCCAAGGAGCTGGAAGAGAAGAGTGACCGCTTGCCGCGCGATCGCGAAGTCATTCTCTACTGTACTTGACCCAACGAAGCCACCAGCGCCCGTGTGGCGCTCCTCCTCAGAAGACATGGCATCAAGCAGATCCGGCCGCTCCAGGGCGGCCTCGAAGCCTGGCGCCAGCGTGGCTATCCGTTGGACACCAAACACTCTCCAGAGCTGACCGGAAAAGAAATCTAGCGATTCTCGAGCAATCTGCTCAAAGCCGCGGCAGCACGATCCCGCTCTGCGCCTGGTATTTTCCCTTCTTGTCCTTGTAGCTTACTTCGCAATCTTCGTCGGACTCGAAGAAAATCACCTGGCAGAGTCCTTCGTTCGCATAAATTTTCGCGGGCAGCGGCGTCGTGTTGCTGATTTCCAGCGTCACGAAACCCTCCCACTCCGGTTCGAACGGCGTTACGTTGACGATGATCCCGCACCGCGCGTACGTGGACTTCCCCACGCAAATCGTAAGCACGTTCCGGGGAATCCGGAAATACTCCACCGACCGCGCCAGCGCAAACGAATTTGGCGGAATCAAGCAGACCTCGCTCTTGATGTCCACCAGCGACCGCGCATCGAAATGCTTTGGATCGACGATCGTCGAATTCACGTTCGTGAAAATCCGGAACTCGTCTGCAACGCGAATGTCGTAGCCGTAGGACGACACCCCATAGCTGATCACTCCTTCGCGCACCTGCCGGTCCGTGAACGGCTCGATCATCTTGTGCTCCAGCGACATTTGCCGGATCCAGCGGTCTGGCTTAACGGCCATCCATTCCTCCCCTATCCATCTATCAACGCGCGAATTTTCAGCGAATCGCATTCAACAAATCTGAAAGTTGCCCACCCAAAAGACGTTCAGTGTAGATTACCCCTCACGTCTTGACAACCCACGCCGCACCCTCTAGCATCTGCCCACGGAATCTTCGGAGGCTCGTGTGATTAAGCTGGACATTGTAAACGCCGTCGTCGCCTCGACGAGTATCAGCCGTACCAAGGCCGAGCAGGCCGTCGAAACCGTTTTTGAATCGCTCAAGCAGGCCCTTGGCCGCAGCCAGCGCATCGAGCTCCGGCGCTTCGGCGTCTTCAGCGTCAAGCCGCGCAAGACCGGCATCGGCCGCAATCCCCGCACAGGCGAAGAGGTGAATATCCCTCCGGGCAAAGCTGTCCGCTTCAAGCCGGGCAAAGAGCTTCAGGGCATCAACGAAGATAAGAAAGAGAAATAGCCGCTTTTCAGCCGCGTATCAATCATTCTGGGCAAGCAAACTTTTTCTCCTTTCGAAACTGGCGCGAACCCACGAAATTGTGCTGTACTGGTGCGTGTCCATCTCACGCATCGCGCCGACCACTTCGTGAGCACCCCACTCCCAGAAAATCCTCCGCCATCCATTCCCGCCAACTTGAATTGGCGCGCCATTCCCTACAGCTCGTCTCCCTATACCACGGTCCCTCCGCGCCCTTCGCTCAAGATGCTCTTCATCGCTGGCGTCTTATTTTTTCTCACACTTTGCACGTGTCTGGTCGCCGGCACTCAATTTGCCGTCGCTTACGCGCAAAATCAGGCCGTTTCGCTCGACGAGTTTTTCAAAGCCTTCAGTCTTCTTTACAAACACCCGCGCGCGCTCGCAGCAGGTTTGCCCTTCGCCCTCACGTTGCTCACTATTCTGCTCGCCCATGAACTCGGCCATTTCTTCGCCTGCCGTCATCATCACATCCGTGCGAGCTATCCTTTCTTCATTCCCTTCCCCTCACTGATGGGTACGTTCGGCGCGTTCATTCTGATTCGTTCGCCGATTCGCACCGCCCGGGCGCTCTTTGACGTGGGTGCGTCCGGTCCTCTCGTAGGTTTCATTCTGGCGGTTCCCGCGCTCGCCTACGGAGTCCTCAACGCTAAGTTTGTTCCGGGCCTGGACGATACTCGCAACGTCGACTTGGCTTTTGGCACTCCGCTGCTCCTGCGCCTCTTCGCTGGCTGGTTGCATCCCGGCATTGCTTCTGGCTCGCTCCTGCTTCATCCGGTTGGTCGCGCCGCCTGGGTGGGGCTCTTCGCCACTTCGCTCAATCTCTTACCTGCCGCCCAGCTTGACGGCGGCCACATTCTGCGCTCGCTCAGCGCTCGTATTCACTATTTCGTCTCCATCCTTCTTCCTCTTGCTCTAGTCGCGCTTGGACTATTTCGTTTCTGGGAAGGCTGGTACGTTTGGGGAGCGCTCCTTTTCGGCATGCGTTTTCTGCGCATCGCACCCATTTACGATCCCACTCCGCTCGACACCCCTCGCCTCTGGGGAGCGCTCTTCGCGCTTGTCGTCTTTCTCCTCTGTTTCATGCCCGCGCCGCTCTATATTTCTCCAAATCCCCATTGATCGCTCTCCATGTCCGGTTATGATGCCTTCGGTCTGAAGCGCCACTTCGCGCCAGCCTCCAATGCCTGAGCTCATCCGCACACTTCGCCTTCGCGATCTTCTCCTCCTCTTCATCGGTTCCGTCATTGGTTCCGTAATATTCCGAACGCCAGGCCCCATTCTTCGCCAAGTTGGCGGCTCTGTCGGCCTTTCACTCCTTGTTTGGGTGGTCGGCGGAGTCCTCTCCTTGCTCGGCGCGCTCACCTACGCGGAGCTCGCGGCTGCCAATCCCGAAGCAGGCGGCTTGTACTGTTACATTCGTGACGGCTTCGGCCGTCTCGCGGCCTTCCTTTACGGCTGGTGTCTCTTCCTGGTGATTGCCAGCGGTTCGGTCGCAGCCTTGGCGCGCGCCTTCAGCGAATATCTGGCGAGAGTGCTTCCCATTTCACCTGTGGAACAAACGGCTGCTGCGGTCCTCATGATAGGAGTCGTAACCGTCATCAACGTCTGGGGCACTCGTAAGAGTTCAGACCTCCAGAATTGGACCACGCTCGTCAAGATGGGCATCATCGTCATCCTCAGTGCCTTGCTACTGGCCTTCGGCCATCATGCGCGTGAAATTCCATCCGCCTTCGGCGCTGTTCAACACGGACTGGGCCTCTGGTCCAATTTTGGCTTGGCGATGATTGCGGTTCTTTGGGCTTATGAAGGCTGGCAGTTCGGCATCGGACTGGGTGCATGGTCGGCAGTTCTAGTGTGCGCCGGTGAGCTGGGCAGTTTCAGCGCCTTGATCGGCGGGGTGATTTTTATCGGATGGATTTTCTACGGTCTTGGGGCCGCCGCCATTTTCCCTTTTCGCCGCGCTTCGGCGGGCCGGCCAATTCCCTATCGCGTTCCCGGCTATCCCTGGACGCCCATGCTCTTCGTTCTGGCCGCCGCGGCCATTGTTGGCAACGCTGTCTATCTCGCCTTTCGCGACCCTTCTCAGTTCAAGAATCTCGCCGCCGCCATTCTGCTGTTTCTAATCGGTCTCCCGGCCTATTTCTTCTGGCGCAAACGCGCCGCCTCTTGAAAGCCCTTCATGTAGCCGCGGGGCTTTAGCCCCGCCAAGCATAGAGACACACACAGGTTGCGCCTGGCTCTGCATGGAATGAAAACTAAGTAGCGTTCTTTTAGGAACAAACTCACTCTTCAGGCCGCGTCCTAGCCACCAACCCCAAAACCAACTCCCGCGCCCTGCGGACCCGCTCGTTCTCCGACCCATGCGGCTCCAGCTTCAAATAGGTATCCAGCCCCTGCAGTTGCGTGCGATATTCGTGCCTTCGCCCGCCGACATCCGATAGCAGGAGAAAGGCTTCGGCGAATTTGGGGTTGCGGAGAAGTGCCTCGCGCGCGCTGCTTTCCGCCTCGTCCAAGCGGTTGAGCCGTAGCTGCGCCACACCCAGGATGAAGTACGCTTGGGGTGAACTCCCGTCCTTTTCTAGCCCTCTCCGGACCATCGTCACCGCTTCCTCCGGCTTTCCCTCCCGGTAAAGAAGGTAGCCGAAGCCAAAATCCGCCCGGGCGTACCCGCCACCACTCAGATCAATGGACGTTTGAAATGCTTCCATCGCTTCATCGAAGCGGCCCAGGTTCGTCTCTATCACCCCGACGTGATAGTAGGCCTCGTAGTATTCGGGGAATGCCTGTGCCGCCTTCGTGAAGTGGCTCAGGCCCCCGGCAAAATCCTTCTTCGCCAGGCTCCCCAATCCCTTTTCAAACTCACCCCGCGCCTTCCCCGGAATCATTAGCTCCCGCGCCGATACTGTGTACTTGTTCCGCCCGCTTTGCGCTGCGCTGGACGAATTGAGGTAAAGCACGAGCTTCGAAGAGGCGCCATCGAGTCGTGCTCTCGTTTCCGCCGGCTCGTAGCCTGGATCCTCAACGACGATTTCGTATGTGCTTCGAGGGAGGCTTCGCACCTCAAAGTGGCCTTCCAAGTCCGTCAGCACGCTGCGAAATATTCCTGCGGCGTGCGATTTCAATTTGACGGCCACCTGGCTCGCGGGCCGATGGCTCTCTTTGAGCAGCACGGTCCCGGAGATGATTCCGTCCGTCTGTTCAGGGCTGGAGGCTTGCGCCCTCGCCAGTGGCGCCCACACAATCGCAGTCATATTGAGGAAAAGGATGAAAAGGAGGGCCCTTTTCGGACACAACTTCTTCACGTTCGGCAGTTTGCACAGCATCTCGACCTGCTGCGCACTTTTGAGCCATTCGCTCAGGAGACTTGGCGGTTGGGGGAATCACTACGGCCGCGAACCGCCACTTCCAACAGTCAACTTCAGGCTGCGGTTGTGGTCTCGCCAGCGCCGCTTGCACCATTTCCCAGAAACCAACCGTCACGTGCGCGGACCAATGCCCGGATATGTGCACCGCGCATGCCGAAACGCTGGCTAACCTATTCCTTCGTCGCACTTCAGTCGCGCCTTCTCTACGTCCCCCGTTCGCGACGCCGCCATCTTCTTTCGTTTCAATACATCCTTCTTCAAGCTTTTCCTCAAACGCGCTGGTTTCGTATCCATCTGTGCACTAGGGGCCGAATCGCGCTCCCACTTTCTGCCGTCGGAAACTGTCTCAACTGGCGACACTCCGCTCTATTTTGATTCACTTTGAGATTTGGCGGGCGGCCCAAGTGCAAGCGGGGAGGGTGATTTGAGGGTGTCCCACGTGTCGGTGTTACACGCGGGTCTTCGTTTTGCGGACTCGCTAGTCCACGGGATCGATGGGCACCAATCCGCGCTCCCCTTTCTCATAAAAGAGAAAGCTGCTCCACATCCACCCGCCGGGATTCCGCACCAGTCCCGGTTCACGGGATTGGCGTGCATGTACTCTAATTTCTCTCGTTTCTTGCGCCTGCTATAAACATTGAAGTCGTAAAATCGGGGTTGCCAGAATCGCGACAGACCCGCATCAGCGCTCATGAAGGGCAGCCGCAACTGCGCCTCCGAAACGCGACGCTTGTTTTTCCGCAAGTCCCGCGAGACGCGCTGCTTTAGCGCTTTCATCACCACCGATGGCGTGACCTTGGGCGGCTCGCTGATCAAAAGATGCACATGGTCCGGCATCACGACATACCCCACCAACAGAAAGCCATACCTCTCGCGAATCTTTCCCAGGGCATGTACAAATAAGTTTCGCGCACGCGCCGTCCTTAGCAACGGCAATCGCCGGTAACAGCTGAAGGTGAGAAAGTGCAGATCACCTCGGCCGTAGTAGCGCTTCAGCTTCGTGGGCATGAGTCAAATTCAAAGGCCCCACGTGTAACAGCGACACGTGGGGCACCCGCACTTCCGCGTATTCTAACGCTGTAGTGAACTATAAACGGTGGTATCCTCTCGCTGTGTTCCAGCGAAGAGCGGAAAATGGCATTCGCGCAACGGCCTCTGGGCCACCGGCCCGAATAAAAAAAAGACGACCGTTGTATTCCTTGGATTGATTCTCCTAATCGCAATCACTGCAGGGGTGGTATCTGTGTCTCTCATGAAGTGCGCGGGCTCCCTCCGACGCTCCTACCACACAATTGTTCTGGGGGATAAAACTACGTTGAAGGGCGATTCAGAGTCCAAGGCCATGGAACTTCGCTCCTGTCCAATGGACGCCTCGCTGGCTTCACTACTCTGCGCTCATCTGATTGTGTCAACGTGATTGTCCTGGCAGAAGACCAGGGTTCCCCGGAGCAAGCCAAAGAAGAAATGGAAAAGAGGATTAGGGGAGCCTCCAAAGTGGTTGAGCAGGTCTCTCTATTTGACCCCCACGGGGAAACCATTGGGCAAAGAGCCATTCTGCTGGTTCAAGAACAGCCGGGGATAGAGATAGTGGCTCAGCATAAGAATGATGCTAAGTTACTCGTGATTGGTTCAACCTCTTTGGCGCATGCGCTGGCGTACGAGAAACTGATCCAAAATGGGTATAGGGTCGACCGCGATGGTTACTTCGTTGCGCAGAGCAAATAACCTGGCGGGTGGCAGCGCCTTAACTCTTGGGTGGCCTACCGTTTGCGGGTTTTTGCAAAGGGTGGGACACGCCTGTTCGTCCCCTCCTCCTTGCTGTCCTAGTCAACAGGATCAATCCCCATCAGCCCCGGCTCATCGTTCGCATAAAACGAAAAACTGCTCCACGGCCATTCTTTCGGATGCTTCACCAGCCTCTCCTTCACTGGATTCGCATGCATGTAATGGAGCTTTTCTTTCCTCTTTGCATCGCTCCACACATTGAAGTCGTAGAACCGCCGCTGCCAAAATCGGCGGTCCTCCCTCATTGAATCTCCAAACTTCAAGGAAAGCTGGCTCTTTGATATGCGCCTCTTCTTTCCTCGCATCGCGCGTGATACCCGCTGTTTCAATACCTGCAACACCCGCGACACGTTGCTTTTCTCCGGCTCGCTGACTAGCAAATGCACGTGCTCCGGCATAATGACGTACCCAATCAGCCGGAACTGAAATGCGCTGCGGACTTCCCCCAGCACTCTCACGAACAGATTTCTTGAGCGAACCGTTTCCAGATACCGCCGCCGATGATAACAACAGAAAGTTACAAAGTGCAGGTCGCCTTGGCCGTAGTGGCGTCTCAGACCTTCGGCATAGCGCAAAACAGAAGAGCGGCCCACCCTTGCAAGAACCGCAAGGGTGGGCCACCCCAGAGTCTTTACTACATCGCAAACTAAGCCTATTCTACCCCTTCATCGCGCCATGCCATGCAAGACAAATCTTATTCCAAGCTCAAAGGGTGTCCCACCCGCCGAGCAAATCAGAGACGATGTCGCGTTTGCAAAAAAGTATGGCTCCACAATGATTTTGAGAGTCTCGCAGAGCACAGAGCTCACGCAGCCTCTGCGATTGCTCGTCAACGACGGCACGATAAAGTTGGTTCGAGTACCATAGGTCAAGCCATGAAGGACGCCGAGAGAGCGGAAGCCATCAAGAGAGACAGAGCTTTAGTTCTAGAGGACCCACAAAAACGGGAGCATTTCGTGAAGTTCCGAGCCCTCTCTAAGCCCATAATCGATGAATTGTCTGGGCTCGGCTATCATGTCGAAAGCCTAGGCGAACTAAGGCACCAGGGAAAACCATGGAAGAGTGCTCTTCCTGCGCTGCTACGCTGGCTCCCCAAGATCGACAATCCGGATGTAAAGGAGGAGATCGTACGATGCTTGTCCGTACCGTGGCTATGCTAACATGCGTGAACTATGAAAGATAAAATTGTTGTCGAGCTAGAAAAATTCAATCGCACTGTGTTGAAGCTCCTCAAGGCAAAACCTAAACCCATGAAGAGCATAAAGACTACAGGGAAGCGCCCGAAGGGGAAGATGTTTCCTCAGCGATCAGGCTCTTGAATCTCAGGGCTTTGCCGTTCACCAATCCCTTGACCGTGGCATTAAACAAGCCTGCCTGATTGCCACGACGATTGAACCTATAGGAAAACTCATTGCAGTAGCGCCCCAAGTGCTTTATCGAAACCTTGTGGAACGTCCCGTAAACTCCGCGCTTGAGCAAGCTGAAAGCGTTCTCGACTGTGTTGGTGTGATTCTCGCCCTCCACGTAAGTCCGTATGTGGTCGATCCGATGGTTTGCAAAGCGACGCTTGCCGATTATCTCGTAGACCATAGATTTGTCAGTCTGTAACGTGGCGTTCGGAGAGATGTGCTTCATTAGCAGAGGCTCGATCTCCGACATCTTGGCATCTGCAATGGGGACCAACCGAAGTTTGCCGTCGCGCTGGCGAATCCCAAGTACGATGTCATGCTTCTCTTTTTTGACGTAGGGTTTGCCCTTGCGCGGTTTCTTGGGAGCCAGATAGGTTTCGTCCACTTCCACAACGCCAGTCAAGAGACTCGCACCCTCTTGCATGGCCTCGCGGATTCTGTGGCAGAGATACCAGACCGTCTTATAGCTCTTTTCCATGCCGAGATGCCGCGCAACCTGCAACGCACTCATTCCCTTTTTCGCCTCTACGATCAGACCAATCGCCATGAACCACAGTTTGAGCGGCAAGTGGGAAGAATCGAATATCGTGCCAGCCTTGGCGGTGAACTGATAGCCAAAGCACTTTGCCCCTTCATTCATGCAACGGAACAAACGGCGAGCGGGGATATACTTGCCATTCTTGCGTTTGCTGGCTGCAATTCGCATCTCTGAGATATTCAGGCCACCACAGTTGATGCAGCACACGCCATTAGGCCAGCGCAAACGGATGAGATGGTCAATGCACTCGTCTTCGGTCTTGAATTTTGTTATAACGTTTATCGTGTTCATGGTGCGCCTCAACTAGAGAAAGCGTACCAGGAACCATCTATTGTGTCAAGGGAATAATCACCGTTTGCAGACCACCACCCTCTAACCCCCGTAGAATCATATCGTTTCAAAAACAGTGCAGGGAGGGGGTACTTTCCCTGCTTTAACTCCTTTAGCTGCAACACCTATGGATCTCCCCGCAAGTGTCGCAAACAAAAGACTTACGCCCAGGCTAAGCCCTTTAGATGCAACACTTACAAAAAACAGGAGGCGGGGGCTTCGCCCTTCGACGCTCCGGGCTTCCAGGAGGGAACCTTTGCTTTACAACAAGTTCAGCGGATCCACATCCACCAGCACAGCCGTTTCGGGAATTTCCTTGGCCTCGCAATACGCTATAGCACCGCCGAGCAACTTCGTCAGCACCGAACGCTTCGGCGACTTCAGCAAGAACTGGAACCGGTGTTCTTTTTTCAAGCGCGCCAGCGGCGCCGTCGCCGGCCCCAGGATGCGCATGCCCTTGTCGTCATGCGGCGAAAAATATTCGGAGAGTTGCCGCGACCAGCGGATGGCCTTCTCCAGGCTCGCGTCCCGCACGATCACGTTCGCCAGCGCCGTGAACGGCGGATACGCCATCATCCGCCGGAAATGCAATTCGCGCTCGAAGAACGCGCTGTAATCCTGCTTCACCGCGTCCTGAATCGCGTAATGCTCGGGATAAAATGTTTGAATCAGCACGCGCCCCTTCAATTCGCCGCGCCCCGCACGCCCCGCCACCTGCGTCAACAACTGAAACGTCCGCTCCGCCGCGCGAAAATCCGGCATACTCAGCGACGAATCCGCGCTGACCACCCCGACCAGCGTGACGCGCTGAAAATCGTGTCCCTTCGCCAGCATTTGCGTGCCGACGAGGACGTCCAGCGCTCCGCCCGCAAAAGCGCCGAGCATCTCCTGGTACTGCCTCTTCGTGCGCGCCGTATCGCGGTCCAGCCGCGCGATGCGCGCGCCGGGAAACTCTTTGCGCAACCGTTCTTCCAAGTGCTCCGAGCCTTCTCCAAAAAAATAAACGTACTTCGACTGGCACTTCGGACAAACTTTAGGAATTTGCTGGATCGATCCGCAGTAATGACATTCCAGCCGGTTGCGCTGCTTGTGATGCGTCATCGAAATGCTGCAATTCACGCACTGCACGGACGCGCCGCAGCTCCGGCACAGCACCGACCACGAATAACCGCGCCGGTTGATCAACACGAGCGCCTGCGTGCCATTGGCAAGACATTCTTGAATTCCCGCGTGCAGCGCCGCGGAAATGGGGCTGGTCTTGTGCGTCTGCTGAAAGTCTTCGCGCAGGTCAACGATTTCCACGCTCGCAAGCAAACGGTCCGCCACCCGCGAAGCCAGCGTCAACAATTCGTACTTTCCTTCCCGCGCGTGGTGATACGTTTCCATCGAAGGCGTCGCCGAACCCAGCAGCACCAGCGCGCCTTCCATCTTTGCACGCACGATGGCCACGTCGCGACCGTGATAGCGCGGCGTTTCTTCTTGCTTGAAACTGTTCTCCTGCTCTTCATCGACGATGATGAGCCCGACATTTTCCAGCGGCGCAAAAACCGCCGACCGCGTTCCAACCACCACACGCGCTTCGCCGTTCCGCACGCGCCACCATTCGCGCGCTCGTTCCACGTCGCCCAGCGCCGAATGCAGCACCGCCACGCCCTCAAAATGTGCGCCAAACCAGGAGCGGCACTGCCGCCCGATCCAAAGTGTCAGCGCAATCTCCGGCACCAAAACAAGCGCCGTCTTTCCGCGCGCCAGCGTTTCCTGCACCGCGCGCAAGTACACTTCGGTCTTTCCACTGCCGGTCACGCCATGGAGCAACTGCACGCCAAACTCGCCAAGCTCGAACCGCGCGCGAATCGCTTTCATCGCGCTCTCCTGCTCGGCATTCAATTCATGCGCCGGCGGCGCGTACCCCGCATCAAACGGATCTTCCGCCGGATCAATCGGCTCCTCCCAGCTTTCCAACAATCCGTCGCGCAACATCCGATCGATCACAGCTCGCGTCACTTGCGCCAGCTTCAGCAGTTGCGGCAAAGGCAGCGGCCCACGCTCCGTCTGCAGCAGCTCGCGGATTCTTTCTTCTCTGCGTTTCCTCTGCGCGCTCGGCTCGCGCGGGGCGGAGTCTAAGGGCGTCTCTGCGTTGTCATTTTCTTCTGCTTTCTTCGTCAGTGATTCGTCAACCGCCGCAGAGCCGCCTTTCCACGCAATCACTCGCTGCGTCCTCCGCTTAATTCCCTGTACCGTCTCGCGAATTTCAATCAACCCGCGTCGTTGCAAGCGTTGCAAAGCGGAGGCATCAACGCCCAGTTTTGCCGGTGGACTAAGCGGCATCGTTCCTTTCTTCTCTTTCAACTTCGCGAGAAACGCCGCCTCTCCCTCTGTGAGCCCATGCGACAATTCACCGCCGCTCAGGCTGTCCGCTGCTCCGTGCCCGGCATCCGTCACGAGAATCTGCCGCTGCGATTTCACTTCGGTCACGGGCGGCAGCATCGCGCGAAACACTTCGCCAATCGGCGCCAGGTAATATCCCTCAATCCAGTGCGCCAACTCGATCAATTTCGGCGTCAGCGCGGGAACAAAATCCAACACGCGGGTGATTTCGCGGATTGTCGTTCCCTGTGGCGCGCTCTCCGCCAATTCCACAACCACGCCGACCATCGCCTTTTTCCGAAACGGCACAAGCACGCGACTGCCCGGCCGCACCGTTCCCTGCAGCGATTCCGGCACCGCATACGTAAACGTCGTGCGCAGCGGCACCGGCAATGCGACATTGCAAAATGGAAGAGTCATCCCGCCGTGTAGTGTATCAGTACGAGGAAAATGCAGAAGAAACCGCGGAAAAGCTGAAAGGCTTATGAAGAAAGAAATCTACCGGCTGATGAGAAAAATTCCCAGGAAAACAGTCGCGATCCCCAGCCATTGCCAGCGTGAAACGTGTTCCTTCAAAAGGATGGCCGCAAGCCCGACGGTGACCGCTCCGTACAGCGAACCAAGAACAGTAATCGCGGCAACCTGCTCCATCTTCATTCCGAGATTGCTGAGCACAAACGCGCCGGTATCGAAGACGCCCATGCCCAGAACCATCCAGCGCACTTCGCCGCGAGGGAGACACACGGGCTGCTTCGCAACGAGGATCGCGGCGGCAATGAGCAGCGTGCTGGTCAAACGAATCATCCAAACGGTTTGCACGGCGCCGACTCGCGCGATGATGCGAATTCCGAGCAACCAAAACAGTATGGCAAAACCAACAGCGGCGAAAATGGCCCAGCCCATTCCGCGGCCGCTCCTACGCATAGCCTCGGCATCGTTCTCGTCCGGCGTTTTTTCTCCGCCCGCAACAATCACGACACCCACCAGGGTGCAAATGATCCCCGCGATTCTCACGGCGCTTACGCGTTCGCCGGTCATCCAGGAAAGCAGAAGCGTCAAAGCGGGATAACTGGCGGAGAGCGGCGCCACCACCGCCATCTTTCCAATCTCAAACGCGCGGTAGAACCCCAGTCCGGCCATGGCGTTGAAGCATCCAGCCAGAAAACCCCAAGCCCAGGGTTGCCATCCGGAACCATCCGCGAGATGCCCCCAGCCGCCGAGAGCCGGCAAAGAAATAGTCAGCACAAGGAACCCAATCAACTGCATGTAAAGCATGGAGCGAAGAGCGCCGATGCGATGTGTGGCAAAGCGCGCAATGAAATCCGCGCCGCCCCAGGTCAGCGCGGTGAGCAGGCCCAGCAAAATCCCCATGCGCTATTCTGCCATCAAGGTGTGTTCGCAGACGAATGCTGAGAGTTACTCTGCTGGAGCAACTTGCGATGAGAAATAGGATGATCTACTGAAGGGCTTCTTCACTTCTTCTCTGTGGGGACGCGGCGCTTCAGTTCTTCAAACCAATTCAGCACCACGTTGATTTGCGTCGGCGCAGACGCCTCTTGCTCGTTGGGCTTGAGCATTAGGAAACGCTGGCCGTCCAGTGAGACATCGTAGTTGGGAGTCGTTGCTGGCGTCGGCGCATACCGTCCCTCAAAGAGCGCCCGGGGTTTGCCGGCAGTGAAGCCCGGTTGCGTGGCAATATCCACGGCCATCATCTTGTTGCCGCTGCGGTAAAATAGCTCCCTCCCGTTCGGATTCCAGGTTGGCTCCGTGCCGCCTTCCGTCGAGATTTGCCACTTGCCGCCAGGGCCTGGATAGGGCTGCACATAGATTTCATAGCGGCCAGACTCATTCGAGATGTAGGCCAGCCAACGGCCATCGGGGGAAAACCGCGGCACACTTTCGTTGAACGGCGTTCGGAGGAATGGCTGCGCCTTGTGGTCGCCCAGCCGTAGCACCCAGATGTCATATCCCGTGGTGGGATTGATTTCAATGAAGGCCAGCAGATGCCCATCCGGGTACCAGGACATCGGAACATGGTTGTACTCGCTGGTGGTCAACCGCTCCAGACCGCCACTGCCGTCGGCCAGTTGCCAGAAAAGATTAGGTTGCCTTTCCTTGTTTGATTGAAACGCGATCCGCTTGCCATCCGGTGTCCAAGCTGGGCCACCGTTCGAACTCCCCTCAAACGTAAACCTGGTCAACGTCTCGCGGGAGAGATCGTAGAGCCAGGTTTGAGACTCCTGTTCCGTGATCACCACGGCGACCCGGCGACCATCGGGCGAAAGTCGCGGGTTCACGTAGGCGTGGGCAGGGGCGGCCAAGAGCTGCGCTGCCCCATT
>Ga0137409_10001857_pt1 | contig 22727 bp, 18 predicted proteins | sample CZODoug1_16funga_FD_122059 | JGI IMG/M metagenome (GOLD analysis project Ga0137409, IMG submission 122059) | Vadose zone soil fungal communities from Angelo Coast Range Reserve, California, USA - CZODoug1_16fungal (Hybrid Assembly) | ecosystem: Environmental > Terrestrial > Soil > Vadose zone...
CGCCTACCGACGCGGCGTCTGACATATGATCGAGATGCCCGTGGCCAATCAAAATCAAATTCGCGCGTTTCACATCGACAGCTCCGAAACCGAGTGGCGGAAACATACTGCCGCGATCGAAGTAAGCGTCCAGCAGAATGACTTGGCCGTTAAAAACAAGCTCAAAATTAGAATAGCCGGTCCATCGGATCGCGAGCGTCCTTGGATCTTTGGGAAAAGCGCCGCCGATGGACACCAAAACCGAAGCCTCACAACCAGGGTCATCAGCCTGAACGATTCCCTGGCGCACGAATCGTGGGTCAGCGCGTTGGTCGGGCTGTCGTAGTTGATGTGATGGTCGGGGCCCGCGTCATCCGTGCAGTAGCCGAAGTCCGGCGGCGAGGAGAGGACCTTGAGGAGATCGAAGGCGCCGAACGTGTGGTTCGACATGTAGTCCCAGAACCGGTCGTTGCCGAAGGTCCACACGATCCAGGTGTTGCGGCCGCGCGCTTCCGCGGACGAGCGCGACGCCGCTCCGGTCCGCAGCGTGGCCGCGTTGCTCAGGTCGATCACCGAAGAGCGCGCGAAGCCGAAGGCGAAGGAGCAGGAAGTCCTCGACGTCGCCACGGCGTACTTCCTCAGGCACGGTTATCAGGGCGCGAGCATCAACGCGATGGCGCGCAGCTCGGGCATCTCGAAGGAATCGATCTACCGCTACTTCAGCAGCAAGAAGCAGCTCTTCGAGGCGGTGATGTGCCGCGAGCTCGCCGATTACGGCAATCTGCTGACGCGCTTGAGCTCGACGTTGAGCACGATGGAGTTACGTGACGCGCTGGTGATGATCGCCGAGACCGTGCTCGACGTCGCCACCACCGACCGGTGTCTCCAGCTTCGCCGCCTTGTTTTCGAGGAGGCGCGCAACTCGCCCGACGTCGGTCAGCACTACTACCAAATCGGTCCAGAGCACGCTTACGCCGTGCTCGAGAATCTGTTCACGCAGCATCACGCAGACTTCCTGTTCGAGACGTCGGTCATGAGCAGGCACTTCATCGCGCTGATCGCTTGGCGGATCATGCTCGAGCGCGAGTGCGCCGTGAGGCCCACGCCCAACAAGCAGCAAGTGCGTGAGTGGGCCGAAGCGTCCGTCGGCGATTTCATGAAGGCGTTCGTGCGCACGCGGTGACCGCGGCGCTCACCAGGCGTAAATTCGTCGGCCGCGCGCTCGCGGCCGGCGCACTCTGCGCCGGACCGTTCGAAGTCGGCTTCGGTCAGCAGCGCGGCACTCGCATGACGCAACCCACCGAGTTCCTGATCCGCAACGCGTACGTGTTGACGATGGACGCGCGACTCGGCGACTTGCCGAACGCCGACGTGCATGTCGCGAACGGCGCGATCGCGGCTGTCGGCCGCGCGCTCCGCGCTCCGGGCGCGGCGGTCATCGACGGCGCCGGCATGCTCGTGCTGCCGGGCCTCGTCGAGACTCACTGGCATCTTTGGACGACGCTGCTCCGGAGCTTGTCGGGCGACACGCCGGACCGCGGCTATTTCCCCACGTCGCGCACGATCGGCGCGTACTACACGCCCGCGGACATGTACCGCGCGGCGCGGCTCGCGGCCGCCGAAGCCGTGCACTCCGGGATCACGTTCGTCCACGACTGGTGCCACAACGTTCGCTCGCCGGAATACGCCGCGGCGGACCTCAAGGCGCTGGGAGAATCCGGGCTGCGCGCGCGCTTCTCGTACGGCACGCCTACGGGCGCGTCGAACGACGCGCCGATCGACGTCGAAGACTTGCGGCGCCTGCGGGGGCGCTGGGACGAGCACTCGAGCGGCGGCCGGATCACGCTCGGCCTCGCATGGCGCGGGGCGGCGAGCGAGGCGTCGTTGCGCGACTACTCCGTCGCAAAGGAGCTCGGCCTGCCGATCTCCGTGCACGCCAACAATTTCCAGTCGAGCGCCGGCGGCATCGCGGCGCTTGCGGCGCGCAAGCTGCTAGGCCCCGACGTGCAGGTCATCCATGCGGTTTGGACGACGCCCGAGGAGATCGACGCGCTGGCTTCGAGCGGCGCATCGGTGAGCGTGTCGCCGTACACGGAGCTTCGCATCGGCTTCGGTTTTCCGACGCCGGCCGCGTTTCTCGCGGCGGGCATCCCGGTGGGACTGTCGGTCGACACGCCCGCGCTCTCGGGCAATGCCGACATGTTCGCGATCATGAAGGCGGTTCAGAACATCGAGAACGGCCGCGCGCTCGACGAGGCCAAGCTCACCGCGCGGCGCGTGCTCGAGCTCGCGACGATCGGCGGCGCGCGTTCGATGGGGCTCGACCGCGAGATCGGCTCGCTCGTGCCCGGCAAGCGCGCGGACCTCATCATGGTCAACACGCGGCAGGTGAACATGGGCTACATCACGGAACCCGCGCATCTGCTCGTCGAAGCGGCGCAGCCGGCCAACGTCGACACGGTCGTCGTCGATGGCCGGATCCTGAAGCGCGGCGGTGCGCTCACCGCGGTCGAGGTGGGCCCGATCCTCGACGAAGCGGCCGAGTCGTACCAGTCGCTGCGGAAGAAGGCGAATTGGCCGTGGCCGCCGGAGCGGGCCTAACCGCGGCGACCTTGTCGTCGTGTCTCACTCTGGCCGCTTTGGAGTCGCGGTAGCTGCGGCCGGACCTCGAACGCGTGCTCCGCTGCGGCACGCGACTTCGCCGGCCTACGGCCGGTTCCCTCGCCACGGCGCGTTCGCCGGGGTCCAGAACGCGGTCGTTCAACTGTTCCGCTTCGTAGTGACGGGGTGCCGCCGCGTTCTGGATGCTCGCCTACGGCTCGCACCCCGGCGCTGCGCGCCGGGGCTCCGCGGCTCTCGGCGCTGTGGCTCGGCTCGTCGCTACCGCCGCAGCGGAGCACGCGTTCGAGGTCCGGCCGCAGCCCTTCGGCGCAGCGCGCGGCCAGAGTGAGGCACGACCGCCGCAGCGGATGGCGGCGTTAGATGTAGCGCTGGAAGCCGCCGCAGACCTCGACTGTCGTGCCGGTCATGTAGCTGTTCTTTTCGGAGACGAGGAAGGCGGCGGCGTCGCCGATTTCCTCGAGCTCGGCCCAGCGGCCGAGCAGCGTCTGGCTTGCGAGGCCCTGACGAACCTGCTCCGCCGTCGTGCCGCGGACCTTGGCCATCGCCTCTGCGCGCGGTCCCCACGACTCGGTCTTCGTGAAGCCGGGGCAGATGTTGTTGACCGTGATCCCCTGCGCGCCGAGCTCGCCGGCCATGAGCTTCGTGAACGCGATGATGCCGGCGTTCGGGATCGTGGTGGTGAGCGCGCCCGGCACGAGCTGCTTGCCGCTGACGCCCGACACGTTGAGGATCCGCGGCTTGCGGCCGTTCTTGATGAATGGCAACGCGTACTTGGTCGTGTAGACGTACGACATCAGGTTCACGCTGAGCACGCGTTCCCACTGCTCCGCGTTCAGGCTTGCGAGCGTGCCCGGGATCATGCCGCCAACGTTGTTGACGAGGATGTCGAGCCCGCCGAGCTCCTTGGCCGCGCCTTCCGCGAACTCCTTGCAGCCCTGCTCGGTGGCGAGGTCGACCACGAGGCCGACGGCCTTGACGCCGAGTTTGCGCAGATCGGCGACCGCCGCGTCGAGCCGCTCCTTGCCGCGCGCGGACAGTGCGACGTTGCAGCCTTCCTTCGCGAGCGCCGTGGCGATCGCGTATCCCAGCCCTTGGCTCGAGCCCGTGATCGCCGCGCTCTTGCCTTTCAAACCCAAATCCATGTGCCACTCCCCGAAAAATAGGGACATGTTGCCTTTTTCGTCGATGCGAGGCGAGAGGCCGGGCCGCGTCGTCGAAAAAGGCAACATGTCCCTATTTTTCGAGGACGGCGCGAAGTTGGGCCACGAGCCAGTCGAGCTCGGCGCGCTCGATCACGAGCGGCGGCGCAAGCCGGATCACTTGCGCGTGCGTGTCTTTGCAGAGCACGCCGCGCGCGGCGAGCCGCTCGCAGTGCTCGCGCGCCCCGCCGGCAGCGGCCGCGATCTCGATGCCGACGAGCAGGCCCTTGCCGCGGATTTCCACGATGTCCTCGCTGCGCAGCTTGCGGAGCGCGGCGAACAGGTACTCGCCGAGCCGCTGCGCGCGCGCCGCGAGGTCTTCGTCGACGAGCACGTCGAGCGCGGCCTCGCCGACCGCGGCCGCGAGCGGGTTGCCGCCGAACGTGCTGCCATGGTCGCCGGGCTTGAGCAGCGTCATGATCTCCCTGCTCGCGAGCACGGCCGAGACGGGGTACACGCCGCCGCCGAGCGCCTTGCCGAGCACCAGCATGTCGGGCGATGCGCCCGGCTCGTGCTCGTGCGCGAACATCCGGCCCGTGCGCCCCAAGCCCGTCTGGATCTCGTCGAGCACGAACAGCACGTCGCGCTCGCGGCATAGGGCGCGCGCCGCGGCGAGAAACCCGAGCGGCGGCACGATGATGCCGGCCTCGGCCTGAATCGGCTCGACGAGGAACGCGACGGTGTTCGGCCCGATCGCCGCGCGCAGCTGCTCGAGGTCGCCGAAGTCTATGAGCGTGAAGCCGGGCCCGTACGGGCCGAAGTCCTCGCGATACTGCTCCTCGGACGAGAAGCCGACGATCGTGGTCGTGCGGCCGTGGAAGTTGTTGCGGCAGACGACGATCTCGGCGCGGTCGCGGGGCACGCGCTTCACGCGATAGCCCCACTTACGCGCGAGCTTGATCGCGGTCTCGACGGCCTCGGCGCCCGTGTTCATCGGCAGCGCCATGTCGAAGCCGGCGATCCCGCAGAGTTTTGCGAGGAACGGGCCCATGCGGTCGTTGTGCACGGCGCGCGAAGTCAGGGTGAGCCTACCGGCCTGCTCCACGAGCGCGCGCACGATCCGCGGATGGCGGTGACCTTGATTCAACGACGAGTACGCGCTGATGCAGTCGAGATACTTGCGGCCGTCGACGTCCCAGGCCCACACGCCTTCGGCGCGTGCTATGACGATCTGCAACGGAGCGTAATTCGGCGCGCTGACTTCTTCGGTGCGCGCGATGATGGCGTCGTTGCCGCTCACAAGTGGTACTTCCCCGGCACGCCGCTCGCTCGCGCGAGGATCTCCTCGCCGAACAGGCTCTCCACGAGCTCCACGGCGAGCTCGGCCGTGCGATTACCTTCGTCGAACGCGGGATTGAGCTCCATGATGTCGAGCGAGCGCATGAGGCCCGAGTCGTGGATCATCTCCATGCAGAGCTGCGCCTCGCGGTAGGTCGGCCCGCCCGGCACGGTCGACGGCACGCCGGGCGCGATCGCGGGATCCAGAAAATCGACGTCGAAGCTCACGTGCAGGTGCGCGGCGCGCTCACCCACGTAGTCGAGCGCGCGCTCCATCGCGTTTTTCATGCGCAGCTCGTCGATCCTTCGCATGTCGTAGACGACGAGGCCGCTGTCGACGACCAAGCGCTTCTCGATCTCGTCGACCGAGCGGATGCCGATCTGCACCACGCGATCCGCCGGCAGCATCGGCACGGCGTGGCCCAAACCCAAGAGCTCGGGCGGGCCGTGCCCGCAGATCACGCCGACCGGCATGCCGTGGATGTTGCCCGACGGCGAGGAGCTCGCGACGTTGAAGTCGGCGTGCGCGTCGAGCCAGAACATCGCGAGCGGCGTGCCGGTCTCGGCGCAACGGCGCGCCACCGCCGCGACCGAGCCGATCGCGAGGCTGTGGTCGCCGCCCATCAGGATCGGCAGCTCGCCGTGCTCGAGGCTTAAGTAGACCGCGTCGTGCACGCTCTTGCACCACGCGCCGACCTCGGCGAGATGCCGGTAGCCGCCTGAGCGCGGCGCTTCGGGATTGATCGGGCCGCCCAGGTTACCGCGGTCCACGACGGTGCGGCCGAGGCGGCGCAGCGATTTGTCCAGCCCGGCGACGCGCAGGGCCTCGGGTCCCATCGACGTGCCGCGGCGGCCCGCGCCGACGTCCGTGGGCGCGCCGATCAGCGCAACGGTCGATGGCGGCGTCGGGGTCAATCGAACTCGCGAGCCTCCTTGCTGATCTCCATGTCGCCCGGCTTGCGGAGCATCTTGTCGATCTCGTCGATGTGCGCTTCTTCTTGCTCGATGAGGCCGCGCGCGTACTCCTCGAGCGCGACGTTCTTCCCGGCGACCAGCTTGAGCAACTTCAAATAGAGATCGAGCGCGACGTGCTCGGCCTGCAGCGTCTCGCGGAGGATCTGGCCGATGTCGTGCTCGTGGGTCTCGAGCAGCGGGCCGATCGCGAGCGACGGATGCCCGCCGAGCCGCGTGATCATCTCGCCGGCCTGTTGGGCGTGGGTCAGCGACTCCGTGGCCTCGGCCTGGAACCACGACACGATCGGGATGCGGTTGTAACCGAAGATCATCATCGAGTAGTGCGTGTAACGCACGACGCCCGCGAGCTCGCATTCGAGTATCCGATTCAGCTGATCGATGACTTTCTTTTGGTTCGCGATTTTCACGTGGCTCTCCTTGGACGAGCACGGTCGATGCCCGCATCGAGTGTGGCACGGCAAGCCGCGGAAGAAAACGGCGGTCGACCCGACGTCGTGTCTCACTTTGGCCGTTCGGCGTTTCGCGGTAGCTGCGGCCGCACCTCGAAGGGTCCTCCCGAGACACGCCGGAAGAGCGTCCCTGCGGCTCCTCGCGGCACATCCCTGTGCCGCGAGGGTCTCGGGAGGACCCTTCGAGGTGCGACCGCAGCCATTGCGCGCATCGCGCGGCCAAAGTGAGACACGACATCGGGTCGACCGACGCGCAGGTTAGAATGAATTCCGAATTCGACGGCCGAGTGCGTCTAGTGAGCGTGCAGTTGAAACGTGTGTTCTTGAAACCCGGACGCGAGAAGTCGCTGCTGCGCCGACATCCGTGGGTGTTCTCCGGCGCCATCGAGCGCGTCGAGGGAAGTCCCGCGGTGGGGGAGACGATGGACGTGGTCGCGTCGACCGGCGAGTTCCTCGCGCGCGGCGCGTATTCGCCGGCGTCGCAGATTCGGCTGCGGGTTTGGACCTTCGACGAGGAGGAAAGCGTCGACGAGGCGTTCATCGCGCGGCGGCTCGCGCGCGCGGTCGAGTCGCGCGAGCGCTTGGGGCTCGTCGACCCCGAAGGCGCCTGCCGGCTCGTGTTCGCGGAATCGGACGGCCTGCCGGGCCTCGTGGTCGACCGGTATGCGGACTTCGTCGTCTGCCAGTTTTTGAGCGCCGGAGCCGACTCGCTGCGCGCCACCATCGCGGAGTTGCTCGAGGAGCTGTCCGGAGCGCGCGGCGTCTACGAGCGCTCCGAGGCGAGCTCGCGCAAGAAGGAGGGGCTCCCTTCGCTTCGCGGCACGCTGCGGGGCGCCGACCCGCCGGCGGCGATCGAGGTGCGGTCGGGCGACGCCCGTTTCCTCGTCGACGTCGTCAACGGTCAGAAGACCGGCGCCTATCTCGATCAACAGGCGAACCGCCGGCGTGTCGCGAGCTACGCGCTCGACGCCGACGTGCTCGACGCATTTGCGTATACGGGCGGCTTCGCGATCAGCGCGCTCAAGGCCGGCGCGGCGAGCGCTGTGCTCGTGGACTCGTCGGAGGAGGCGCTGCGGCTTGCGGACCGCGAGACCGTGGCGAACGGTGTGGGCGATCGCTGCCGCTTCGTGGTGGCGAACGTGTTCGACGAGCTCCGTGTGCTGCGCGAGGCGGGCGAGAGCTACGACCTCGTGATTCTCGACCCGCCGAAGTTCGTGCACTCGGCCGAGCAGGTCAACGCCGGCAGCCGCGGCTACAAAGACGTCAACATGCTCGGGCTGAGTCTCGTGCGGCCGGGTGGAGTGCTCGCGACGTTCTCGTGCTCGGGCCACGTGGACGCGGCCTTGTTCCAGAAGATCGTCGCCGGCGCGGCACTCGACGCGGGCCGCGACGCGCAGATCATCGAGCGGCTCGCGCAGCCGCCCGATCATCCGGTGGCGCTCGAATTTCCCGAGGCGGAGTACCTGAAGGGCTTGGTCCTGCGCGTGCACTGAGCCGATGACGCGGGGCTTGCGAGTCCTGATCTTGGGCGGCTACGGCACGTTCGGCGCGAGGCTCGCGCGGCTGCTCGCGGACGAGCCGCGCGTCGAGCTCCTGATCGCGGGACGATCGCTCGACGCGGCCCGCGAGCTCTGCGCGGGCTTGGGCGGCGAGGCGGCGCGCACGCCGCTTCGGTTCGATCGCGACGCCGACGTGCAGACACAGCTCCGCGCCGCTGCGCCGGACGTCGTCGTCGACGCCTCGGGGCCGTTCCAGGCGTACGGGCCTTCGCCGTATCGCGTCGTCGAGGCGTGCCTCGCGCACGGCGCGCACTACCTCGATCTCGCCGACGGCGTGGAGTTCGTCCGCGGCATCGGGCAGCTCGACGAGCGGGCGAGGACGCGCGGCCTGTTCGTGCTCTCGGGCGTCAGCACGTTCCCCGTGCTCACGGCCGCCGCCGTCCGCGCGCTGCTGCCGGGCATCACCCGCCTCGACGGCATCGTGGGCGGCATCGCGCCGTCGCCGTATGCGGGCGTCGGGCGCAACGTGATTCGTGCGATCGCGAGCTACGCCGGGCAGCCGATCGATGCGAGGCGCGGCGGCCGGCTCGTGAAGGCGTTTCCGCTCACCGACACTCGCCGCTTCACGATCGCGCCGCCGGGACGTCTGCCGCTCGCGCCGACCACGTTCTCGCTCGTGGACGTGCCCGACCTGCACGTGCTTGCCGATCTCTGGCCCGAGGTCCGCTCGGTGTGGGTCGGCGCCGGGCCCGTGCCGGCGTCGCTGCACCGCGCGCTCCGCGGCCTGGCTTGGCTCGTGCGCCTCGGGCTACTGCCGACGCTCGCGCCGCTCGCGGGGTTGCTCCACCGTGCGAGCAACGTGCTGCGCTGGGGCGAGCCGCGCGGCGGTATGTTCGTCGAGATAGAGGGTCTCGACGCGGCCGGCCGGCCGACCGCGCGCTCGTGGCACTTGCTGGCGGAAGGCGACGATGGGCCGTTGATCCCGGCGATGGCCGCCGAGGCGATCGTGCGGCGGTGCGTCGCCGGGGCCCCGCCCGCCGCCGGCGCGCGGCCCGCGACCCGCGAGCTCGAGGTCGCCGACTACGAGCCGGCGTTCGCGCGCAAGCGAATCCAGGTCGGCATCCGCAACCCGTCGCGCGCGACCGCCGCCGTCACGCTCTATCGGCGTCTGCTCGGCGACGCCTGGGAGCGGTTGCCCGCGCCGGTTCGCGAGCTGCACGACATCGACGGCCGCAGCGTCGCGGCGGGCGTCGGGCGTGTGGAGCGCGGGCGTTGGACCGCGCGGCTCGTCGCCGCGCTGTTCGGCTTTCCCCGCGCCGCCGACCGAGTCGCGGTGGAGGTCGAATTCGTCGAGCGGGACGGCAGGCAGGTCTGGACGCGTCGTTTCGACGGACGGGTGCTCTCGAGCGTGCAATGGGAAGGGCGGGGGGGCTTCGACCGGTTGCTCTGCGAGCGGTTCGGGCCGTTGGTCTTCGGCCTCGCGCTGGTGCTCGACGGGCAGCACCTGCGCCTCGTCGTGCGGCGCTGGACGCTGCTCGGCGTGCCGCTGCCGAGAGTGATCGCGCCTCGCGTCGACTCGTACGAGACCGCCGTCGACGGCCGGTTCCGGTTCCACGTCGAGATCAGCCATCCGGCGCTGGGGTTGATCGTGCGCTACGCGGGCTGGCTCGAGCCGGCGCGCATGCTACTGTAAGGCCACCGAGTCATCGTCCGGGGGTCCTCATGAAAGCGCTCGCCCTGCGCACGGCCGCGTTCCTGCTGCTCACCGCCTGCTTTGCGGTCGCCGAGGCCCAGGCACCGCTGCCCGCGGGCGTGCAGCGCGTCACCACGGTCGAGGGCATCACCGAATATCGGCTCGCGAACGGCTTGCGCGTGCTCTCGTTCCGCGACGCGTCGAAGTCCACGATCACCGTCAACGTGACTTACCTCGTCGGCTCCGCGAGCGAGAGCTACGGCGAGACGGGCATGGCGCATCTGCTCGAGCACATGCTGTTCAAGGGCACTACGAAGCATCCCGAGCCCTTGATGAAGGACCTGCAGGATCACGGCGCGCAATTCAACGGTTCTACCGACTGGGATCGAACCAACTACTTCGAGACGTTCGAGGGGACGGACGCGAACCTCGAGTGGGCGCTCGGGCTCGAGGCCGACCGCATGGTCAACTCGAAGATCGCGAAGGTAGACCTCGACAGCGAGATGACGGTCGTCCGCAACGAGTTCGAGCGCGGCGAGAATGACCCGATCGGAGTGCTCTACCAGCGCGTGTTGAGCACGGCCTTCCTCTGGCATGCCTACGGCAAGTCGGCGATCGGCAGCCGCAGCGACATCGAGAACGTGCCGATCGAGCGCTTGCAGGGGTTCTATCGCCGGTTCTATCAGCCCGACAACGCCGTGCTCGTAATCGCCGGCCGCTTCGACGAGGCGAAGACGCTCGCGCTCGTCGCGAAGGACTTCGGCGCAATCCCGAAGCCGACGCGCGTGCTCGAGCAGCGCTATACCGTCGAGCCCGTGCAAGACGGCGAGCGCGAGGTCATCGTGCGCCGCGTCGGCGACGTTCCCGTCTTGATCGCTGCGTATCACGCGCCCGCGGGCGCCCACCCCGACTTCGTGCCGCTGCAGCTCGCGGCCGGCGTGCTCGCCGACGAGCCCGCGGGCCGTATCTACAAGGCGCTCGTCGAGAAGGGGCTCGCGTCCGACGTCGGCCTGAGCACGTTGCAGAACAAGGACCCGGCCGTCGTGCTGTTCCTCGCGCGCGCGCGGGCCGGCCAGTCGCTCGACGCTGCGCGCGATGCGCTGTTCGCGACGATCGACGACCTCAAGGCGCACCCGATCACCAAGGAGGAGCTCGATCGCGCCAAGAACAACGCGCTATCGTCGTTCGAGCGCACGATGAACAACTCGCAGGCGGTGGCGCTGCAGTTGAGCGAGTGGGCTGCGATCGGCGACTGGCGCTTGATGTTTCTCGATCGCGACCGCGCGCGCGCGGCTACGGCGGAGGACGCCCAGCGCACGGCGCTTCAGTACCTGAAGACGTCGAATCGCACCGTCGGGCTGTTCCTGCCGGGCGAGCCCGATCGCGCGGAGATTCCGCCGGGCCCGAACGTCGCCGCACTGCTCGAAGGTTATAAAGGAGACGCGGCTCGCTCCGAGGGCGAGGAGTTCGACGCGACGCCCGCGAACATCGACAAGCGTACGACGCGCGTGACGCTGCCGGGCGGCACCAAGCTCGTGATGCTTCCCAAGGAGACCCGCGGCGACGCGGTGAACGTGGCCGTCCGGCTGAATTTCGGCGACGACCGCAGCTTGGCGGGCATGGGCCGCATCGGGCCGATGACGTCGCAGATGCTGATGCGCGGTACGAAGGGGAGGACGCGCCAGCAGATCGAGGACGAGCTCGCGAAGCTGCAGAGTCAGCTCAACGTGGGCGGCGGCGCGAGCCAAGTCAGCGCGAACATCGTGAGCACGCGCGCGAATCTCGCCGCCGTGCTCGACATCGCGATCGACGTGCTCCGCAACCCGGTGTTCCCGGAGACCGAGCTCGACACGCTGCGCGCCAGCTCGCTCGCGAGCCTCGAGGCCGCGCAGAGCGAGCCGCAGGCGATCGTCTCGCGCGCCTACGGCCGGCAATGGAATCCGTACCCGCCGAACGACGTGCGCTACACGCCCACGATAGAAGAGGAGCGTGCGTTCCTCACGGGCGTGAAGGTCAAGAGCCTGAGCGACTTCCACGCCGGGTTCTACGGCGCATCCAACGCCGAAGTCGTGATCGTGGGCGACTTCGACGCCGCCGCGGTGCAGAAGCTGCTCGCGTCCAAGCTCGACGGTTGGAAGAGCCCGAAGACGTATACCGAGATCACGACGCCGTATCCGACCCCGGCGATCGCCCCGAAGAGCCAGGCGTTCGAGACGCCCGACAAGGAGAACGCGTTCTTCGTGGCGGGCATGCCGATCAAGCTCAAGGACATGGACGCCGACTACCCGGCGCTCGTGCTCGGCAACTACATCTTCGGCGGCGGCGCGAGCTCGCGGCTGTTCGGCCGCATCCGCGGCCGCGAGGGCTTGAGCTACAGCGTGGGGTCGCAGCTGTCGGCGCCGGCCGCTTCCGACGGCGGGCGCTTCGTCGTGCAAGCCATCGCAGCCCCGCAGAACGCAGACAAGGTCGAGGCGTCGTTCCGCGACGAGCTCGCAACGGTGCTGCGCGATGGCTTTAGCGATCAGGAGATCGCGACCGCGAAAGACAGCTTCTTGCAGAGCCGCCAGGTGGGTCGCAGCCAAGACGGTTCGCTGACCGGTGCGCTGCTCAACCACACGCACAACGGCCGCACGATGGCCTGGGATGCCGACTTCGAGGCGAAGATCCGTACGTTGACCGCGGCGGACATCCGGGCCGCGATGCAGCGCTATCTCGACGCGGGAAAGATGGCGTTCATGAAGGGCGGGGACTTCAAGGGAGCCGCAGCCAACTGACGGGGTCTTGAATGCCAGTCGCCGCTTGGTAGCGCGTCGCGCCGGGCACGCGCGCAGCAACGAAACGACTGCGACGCGTTCAGAGGGATGACCCTCGTGGCGGCGGGGGAGACCGCGCTCGACGCCGGCGCGGGTACCTGCGCCTCCCGCGGAGGCGTTCGAGAATTCACTTTAACTACGTTCATCTCTCGTCAGGAGCTGTGCGAGCGTCACCGCAGGCTTCGTGTCGGGCGCGTGTTTCGAGTCCCGGTGGGTTGGCGGGTCGGGGACGGTCACCGCATATGACCGTGTACGAAAACAGATAGTGTTGTATGCTTTTGTCCGTGAAGGCCCGAGCCGCAGCACCCCGCAAGGCGCCGCCCACGAGCCCGCGCGTCGCGCGCCGGCGCGAGCGCATGAAGGAATCGTTGCTCGCGGCGGGGGCGCGCCAGTTCGCGACCCGTGGTGTGGGCACCGTGAGTGTCGAGGAGCTGATCGCCGAGGCTGACGTCTCCCGCGCCACCTTCTATGGATTCTTCTCGAGCAAATACAGCCTGTTAGAGCACATACTTAACCCTATTTTCGAGATCGCGACGCGGTCGATTCGCGCGCTCGCGCAGCGGTCGGCGGCCGAGGCCGTCGACGGGCTGATCGAGGTCTACCAGTCGCTCTGGGACTCGCATCGCGACGGGATTCTGCTGATTCCCGTCCTCGACCAGCAGACGTTCCGCCACTTCGAAGCGCAGCATCGGGACTTGAACGCCGCGATGCTCGACGTGCTCGCGAGCGCCGAGCGCGCCGATTTGCTCCGCAACGGCAGCGCGCAGTACTCGCTCAAGGTGATCGCGAGGACGGCGATCCCCCTGCTCAGGGTCTATGACGGCCACCCTGCCGCCGCCGCGCTGTTCCGCGACGCCCTCCGAGGGCTGCTGATCCGAGCCCACTAGGTGACCGCGCGGCCGCAGTGGGTGATTCTCGCGATCCTGTTCGCGGGCGTGCTCGTCGCCGCGCTCGACATCGCGATCGTCGGGCCGGCGCTCTCGGCCATCGGCGGGCACTACGGCGTCGGCAACCGTGCGCTCCAGTGGGTGTTCAGCATCTACGTGCTGTTCTACCTGGTTGGCACGCCGCTCCTCGCCAAGCTGTCGGACCGCCGCGGGCGCCGGGCGCTGTTCGCCGGTAGCCTCGCGTTGTTCGCGGCCGGCTCCCTGTGGGTGGCGGTCGCCCCGACGTTCGGCCTGCTGCTTGCCGGGCGCGCGCTGCAGGCGTTCGGGGCCGGCGGCATCTTCCCGGTGGCGAGCGCGGTGATCGCCGAGACGGTGCCCGCGCAACAGCGCGGCAGGATGCTCGGCCTGATCGGCGCCGTCTTCGGCATCGCGTTCCTCGTCGGGCCGCTGCTCGGGGGCCTGCTGCTCGAATGGAGCTGGCGCTGGCTGTTCGTGATCAACGTGCCGATCGCGGCCGTGCTGATCCTGCTCGGCTTGAAGCACCTGCCGCAGACGACCGCCGCCCGGCCCGCGGCGTTCGACCTTCTCGGTGCCGTGCTCCTGTCGACGGCGCTCGGTGCGGTGAATTTCGGCCTGAGCCAGCTCGACACGAGCGCCTTGCCCGCGAGCCTGCTGTCGTGGCCGATCTGGCCGTGCATGCTGGCGGTGGTCGTCGCCGTGCCCCTGTTCTGGCGTGTCGAAAAGCGCGCGGCCGATCCGGTGCTGCATCCGGACTTGTTCCGCTCGCGGCAGATCAAGCTCGCGGGAGCGATTGGGCTCGCCGCCGGCCTCGTCGAGGCGAGCATGGTGTTCTTGCCGAAGCTCGCGGTCGTGGGTCTCGGCGTGGACGCGTCCGCCTCGAGCTTCATGATGCTGCCGCTGGTCTTGACGCTGACGGTCGGCGCGCCGCTCGCCGGCGTATCGCTCGACCGGTTCGGGGCGCGGATCGTGGTGCAGCTGGGCCTCACGCTCACGATCGTCGGGCTCGCGCTGTTCGCCTGGTTGCCGCTGAACACGGCCACTTTCTACGCGTCGGGCTCGCTCGTCGGCTTCGGCCTGTCAGGCCTGCTCGGCGCGCCGCTGCGCTACATCACCCTCGAGGCGGCCGGCGCCAGCCGGCGCGGCGCGGGGCAGGGGCTGCTCACGCTGTTCCTGTCGGTCGGCCAGCTCGTGGGAGCCGCGCTGATCGGCGGCGTGGTCGCGTCGAACGTGAGCGAGCTCGGCGGCTATCGGCACGCGCTGCTCGCCGTCGCGGCCGGCTGCGTCGTGGCATTGATGCTCAGCGCCGCGCTGCGCGGTAGAGTGAGCGCCCAAGATGCGTGACCCGAAGCAATCCTGGATCGCACCGTCGATTCTCTCGGCCGACTTCGCTCGGCTTGGCGAGGAGGTCGACGCCGTGCTCGCCGCCGGCGCGGACCTCATCCACTTCGACGTGATGGACAACCACTACGTGCCGAATCTCACGATCGGTCCGCTCGTCTGCGACGCGCTGCGCAAGCACGGCGTGCGCGCGCCGATCGACGTTCATCTCATGGTGAAGCCGGTTGACCGGATCATCCCCGATTTCGCGGCCGCGGGCGCGACCTACATCAGCATTCACCCCGAGGGCACCGAGCACGTCGACCGTTCGTTGCAGCTGATCCGCGAGAAGGGCTGCAAGTGCGGCCTCGTCTTCAACCCGGCGACGCCGCTCGACTGGCTCGATCACGTGCTCGACAAGCTCGACCTCGTGCTCATCATGTCGGTGAACCCGGGGTTCGGCGGCCAGCAGTTCATCGAGGCGGCGTTGGAAAAGGTGCGCGCCGTTCGCGAGCGCATCGACCGCTCGGGACGCGCGATTCGCCTCGAGGTCGACGGCGGCATCAAGGTCGACAACATCGCCCGCGTCGCGGCCGCCGGCGCCGATACGTTCGTCGCGGGCTCGGCGATCTACGGCTCGAAGGACTATCGCGCGACGATTGCCGCGATGCGCCGCGAAATCGCGACGGCTGCGTGACACGGCCCCCGGGCCGCACGCACGCTATTCCGCGGGCCGTTCTGCTATGCTCGCGACCGCCGAAAAACCCTTGAGCCCCATGAGCTGGACCGTCCACAAATTTGGCGGCACGAGCGTGGCCGACGCGGCCTGCGTTCGCCGTGTGGCAGGCATCGTCGCAGGCCAGCCCGACAATCAGGGCATCGTCGTGTCCGCGATGAAGGGCGTCACGGACGATCTGCTCGCGCTCGTCGACACCGCCGCGCGCCGCGAGCCCGTGGAGGCGTTGCTCGAGAAGCTCCGCAAGCGGCACGAGACTTCGGCCGTCGAGCTGCTCGGCAAGACCGGCGCGAAGCCGGTGCTCGAGCAGTTCAATCGCGAGCTCGGCGACATCGAGAGCATCTTGAAGGCGTTGACGCTCGTGCGCTCCGCGTCGCAGCGCAGCCGCGACCTCGTGTCGGGACTCGGCGAAGTCTGGTCCGCACGGCAGATCGCCGCGTTCTTCCAGCAGGAATTCGCGAAGTCGCGCGACGTAGTCTTCGTGGACGCGCGCGAGGTGCTGGTCGTAGACAAGGGTGAGATGGGCCCGGTCGTCGCATGGGACGCGTCGCGGCCCAAGCTCGCGCAGATCGTGCCGCCCGGCTTCAAGGGCATCGCCGTGATCACGGGCTTCGTCGGCGCCGACCGCGAGGGCTTGCCGACGACGCTCGGCAGGAACGGCAGCGACTATTCGGGGTCGATTTTCGGCGCGCTGTTCGACGCGACCGAAGTGCACATCTGGACCGACGTGGACGGCGTCATGAGCGGCGATCCGCGCCGCGTGCCGGAAGCGAAGATCATCGACGAGATGTCGTACAGCGAGGCGATGGAGCTCGCGTACTTCGGCGCGAAGGTCATTCACCCGCAGACGATGGCGCCGGCCATCGGGCGCGGCATTCCGATCTGGATCCGCAACACGTTCAACGCCTCGCATCCCGGCACGAAAATCTCCGCCACGACGTCGCAGCGCGGCGCCGTGGTCAAGGGCATCACGGGCATCGACGGTGTCGCGCTCGTGAACCTCGAAGGCGCCGGCATGATCGGCGTGCCGGGCACCGCCGACCGTTTGTTCGGCGCGCTACGCGACGCGAGCGTGTCGGTGATGCTGATCTCGCAGGGCAGCTCCGAGCACTCGATCTGCTTCGCCGTAAGTGAGGAGTCCGCGGACCACGTCCGCGCGGTCGTCGAACGCGCGTTCGCGGTCGAGCTCGATGAGGGGCAGGTGCAGCGCGTCGAGGTCACGAAGGGCTGCGGGATCCTCGCCGTCGTCGGCGACGACATGGCCGGCGTACCCGGCAGCGCCGGCAAGTTCTTCGGCACGCTCGGCCTCGCCGCGATCAACGTGCGTGCGATCGCGCAGGGCGCGTCGGAGCGCAACATCTCGGCCGTCATCGACGCGAAGGACATGACGCGCGCGCTGCGCGCCGTGCACTCGAGCTTCTACCTGTCGGCCAAGACGGTGTCGATCGGCGTGATCGGTCCGGGCTCGGTAGGCGGCGCGCTGCTCGAGCAGCTCGCCGCGGCGGCGCCGGGCTTGAAGGAGAAGTTCGACTTGGACCTGCGCGTGCGCGCGATCGCCGATTCGAAGCGCATGCTGCTCGAGAATCATCACGTCGAGCTCGGCGGCTGGCGCGGGGCGTTCGCGGCGGCGCCGAAGCTCGACGCCGCCAAGGTCGTGGACCACGTGCAGACGGATTATCTGCCGCATTCCGTGCTCATCGACTGCACGGCGAGCCAGTCGATCGCCGACCGCTATGCGCAGTGGCTCGAGCGCGGCATCCACGTGATCACGCCGAACAAGCGCGCTCACAGCGGCCCGATCGCCTACTACCAGGATCTGAAGCGGCTCGCCCGCGCGTCGCGCACGCATTTCCTCTACGAGGCGACGGTCGGCGCGGGGCTGCCGGTGATTCACACGCTCAAGGACCTGGTCGCGACCGGCGACGAGATCCGGAGCATCAGCGGCATCTTCTCCGGCACGCTCGCCTATCTCTTCAACGTCTACGACGGCAAGCGGCCGTTCTCCGAGATCGTGCGGGAGGCCAAGGCGCGCGGTTACACGGAGCCGGATCCGCGCGACGACTTGTCGGGGATGGACGTGGCGCGCAAGGCCGTGATCCTCGCGCGCGAGGCCGGATTGACGCTCGAGCTGTCCGATGTCGAGGTCGAGAGCCTCGCGCCGGCCGCGCTCGCCAACGCGTCGGTCGACGAGTTCCTGAAGCGCCTGCCGGATTTCGACGCCCCGATGGCGAAGCGCGTGCAGGCGGCGCGCGCCGACGGCCGGGTGCTGCGCTACGTCGCCGCGATCGACGTCAAGGCGCGCACCGCGAAGGTGCGTCTCGAGGCGTTCGAGCCGAGCCACCCGTTCGCCAATATCAGCCTGACCGACAACATCGTGCAGTTCGTGACCGGCCGCTACTGCGACAACCCGCTGATCGTGCGCGGGCCGGGCGCGGGCCCGGCCGTCACGGCGGCGGGCATCTTCGCGGACCTGCTCAGGCTCTGTAGCATGTTGAGCGGGAATCAGGATTAGCCGGGGGATTAGCCCGGGAGATTAGCCTGGGGATTGAGCCCCGTTCCAACCCACGGACGACGACGGCCATGCGTTACCTGAGCACTCGCGGCGGCGAGGAAGTCGGCTTGCTCGACGCGCTCCTGCGTGGGCTCGCGGCCGACGGCGGGCTCTACGTGCCCGACGATCTGCCGCGCTTCACGCCGCGGGACTTTCGCGGCGAGACGTTGCCGGCGATCGCTGCCGAGCTGCTCGCGCCGTTCTTCGCGGGGTCGCCACTCGAGGGTGAGGTCGCGGCGATTTGCCGCGACGCGCTCGACTTCCCCGTGCCGCTCGTGCCGGTGGTCGCGCCGCACGGCGACCTCTCGGTGCTCGAGCTCTTTCACGGTCCGACCGCCGCGTTCAAGGACGTCGGCGCCCGGTTCTTGGCCGCCGCGATCGAGCGCGCACTGCCGCGGCTCCCGGCGGACGACCGGCCGCTCACGATCCTGGTGGCCACGTCGGGCGACACGGGCGGCGCCGTCGCGGCCGCCTTCCACAAGCGGCGGGGAATCCGCGTCGCCGTGGTGTTCCCGAGAGGGCAGGTGTCCGCCCGCCAGCAGCAGCAGCTCACCTGCTGGGGTGACAACATCCGGGCGTTCGACGTGCAGGGCACGTTCGACGACTGCCAGGCCGTCGTGAAGGCCGCGTTCAACGACCGCGGCCTGCGTGCCCGTCACCGGTTGAGCGCCGCGAACAGCATCAACGTCGGGCGGCTGTTGCCGCAGGTCGCCTACCACGCGGCCGCGAGCCTCTGGCACTGGCGCGAGCATGGCACCGCGGCCGGCTCGATCGTGCCGACCGGCAACCTCGGCAACGGCGTCGCCTGCGTCTGGGCGCAGGCCATGGGCCTGCCGATCCGCGAGGTCGTGCTCGCGGTCAACGCCAACCGCACGATCCCGGACTATCTCGCCACGGGCCAATATGAGCCGCACGCGACGCTGCCCACCCTCGCGTCCGCGATGGACGTGGGCGACCCGAGCAACATGGAGCGGCTGCGGAACCTATTGCCGGACTTCGCCGGCCTGCGCGCCGCGGTCGAATCCTATCCCGTTGACGACGAGGCGATCCGCAGCCAGATTGGCAAGGACTACGCGCGTTACGGCCGAGTCTGGTGTCCGCACACTGCGACCGGCTTCTGGGTTTACGACCACCTCCCGCCGGCGCGTCGGGTGGGCATCCCGTGGATCGTCAGCGCGACGGCCCACCCCGCGAAGTTCGAGTCGATCGTCGAGCCAATCATCGGGCGCGTCGTCGAGGTGCCGGCGGCGCTCGCCGAGCTGCTCGAGCGGCCGGCCTCGAGCACCGCGATCGAGCCGCGCCTCGACCAGCTTGCGGCGGAGCTCGATCGCTGGTAGATCTTTATAGAACAATAGATTACAAAGCGAATAAGAAGTGACGTCTGAATACTGGATCCTGCTCGCCGCGGCGCTCGTGGTGGTTGCCGCCGGCGCGTTCGTCGCGGTCCGCGTGTGGCGGCGCCGGCGCGGGCCGCTCGTGGACCGCGCGTTGCGCGACGTCGCGATCGACCGGCTGCGCGACGTGCTGCTGCCGGACGGCATGGGCGGGCAGATTCAGGTCGAGCACCTGCTCCTCACCGGCAACGGTCTCGTCGTCATCGACGTGAAGGCGTTCGAGGGCACGATCTTCGCGAGCGACCGAATGGCCGAATGGACCGTGATCGGCCGCGGCGGGCGCTTCACGTTCCCGAACCCGCTCGGCACGCTCTACGACCGCGTCGCGGCGCTGCGCCAGCTCGTGCGCGACGTGCCGGTGGTCGGGCTCATCCTGTTCGCCGCCGGCGCCGATTTCAGCAAGGGCCGGCCGAAGGACGTCCTGCTGCCGGCGGAGCTCATGGACCGGTATCGCAAGCCCGAGCAGGCCGACCTCGAGCGGCTGCTCGTCGCGTTCGCGCCGCATTGGGACCGCGTGAAGGCGGCCATCGAGCCCGTCACGACCGGCGGCCGTCAGCCGGCGCGTTAGGCTGCGGCCGCACCTAGCGTAGCCGGAACAAGCGCTCGGAGTTCTCCGTCGCGGCTCGCGCGACGCTTTCGACGGGCTTGCCCATCGCCGCGGCGACGCGCTCGGCGATGTGCGGGAGAAACGCGGGCTCGTTGCGGCGGCTCTTGGGCCTAGGCGAGAGGTCGCGCGGCAAGAGATACGGCGCGTCGGTTTCGAGCAGCAACCGTTCGAGCGGAATCGACGGCAGCGCGTCGCGCAGCTCCGCGCCGCGCCGCTCATCGCATGCCCAGCCCGTGACGCCGATGTACAGGCCGAGCGCGAGGTACGCCTCGAGCTCGCGCCGGCCGCCCGTGAAGCAGTGCGCGACGCCGCCGGCGAGGGACAGCCTCTGCGGTGCGAGGATCTCGACGAGCTCGTCGTGCGCGTCGCGCTGATGCAGGAACACCGGCTTGCCGACGCGCGCCGCGATCTCGAGTTGCCAGGCGAAGGCACGGCGTTGCAGTTCGCGCGGGGAGAAGTCACGGAAGTAATCGAGGCCGCATTCACCCGTGGCGACCACTTCGGGGGCGCGTGCCAGCGCTTCGAGCACGGGCAGGGCTTCGGCGGTCAGGTCCGCCGCGTGATGGGGATGGACTCCGGCGGTGGCGAACAGGACGCCGGGATGCACGCGTGCGAGGTCGATTGACTTGCGCGTGGCGTCTTCGCTCGAACCGGTGACGATCATCTGCGCGACGCCGGCGACGGCGGCGCGCTGCATCACGGCGTCGCGATCAGCGTCGAAGCTGTCGTGCGCGAGGTTCACGCCGATGTCGATGAGTTCCATTGGTCTCGAGTCGCCTAGATCAGGAGATCGATTCTACCGGTAGGCGGGTGGAGGATGACGCGAGTCATCTTCCGCCGCCAAGGCGCCAATTGAGATTGATGCTACGTCGCTCGAATTGGATTAATCTGGTTCGGCTCACAAGAACACGAATTTAATCTCGGGGAGCCCATGTCAGCGGAGGCGAGCAGCACGCAAGCTTCGGTCGCGGCGTCGCGAGGCGCGGACTGGCTGGAGCTTTTGGTTGCGCGCGGTGTAATCGCCGCCGCGGATGTCGCGCAGCTCAACACCGTGCAGAGCGAGGCACATCAGTCGCTGGCCTCCGTTGCGTTGCGGCTCGGGAAGATCTCCGAGCGCAAACTGGCCGACGCAATGGCGGAGGCGCGCGGCTTCGAGTTCATCAGCGTCACCGATTTTCCCGCGCAGCCCGCGGCGCCCGCCAATGTGCTGGCGGCGTTCTGGCGCAATCACGAGTTGCTGCCGCTGTCGGCCGACGAGAGCACGCTGACCGTTGCGACCTGGGACGCGACGGACCGAAAACCCATCGAAGCCCTCGCGTTTTCAACACACCTCAAGATCATCGAGAAGATTGCGACGCGCGGCGCCATCATCGCGGCTCTCGAATCCAGCTACGCGGCGGAGACGACCGCCACCGCGGCCAATGCGGCGGAATTCGGCGGCGGAGCGGACGACGACGAGATCGACCGCCTCAAGGACCTGGCCAGCGACGCGCCCATCATTCGCCTGGTGCAGCGGCTCATCAACCAGGCCGTCGAGCAACGCGCCTCGGACATTCACCTCGAGCCCGCGGAGCGGGGTCTCGTCGTGCGCTTCCGCGCCGACGGTGTGCTGCGTGAAATCGAAACCCAGCCGAAGGCGGTCTCTGCGCCGGCGGTCTCGCGTATCAAGGTCATGGCCGGTCTCAACATCGCCGAGCGCCGGCTGCCGCAGGACGGCCGCATCCGTGTCGCAGTGCACGGCAAGGACATCGACTTTCGCGTGGCCACTTCGCCGACGATGCACGGCGAGAGCGCGGTGCTGCGCATCCTCGATCGACAGGACGTGCAGCTCGATTTCAATTCGCTCGGCTTCGATGCCGGGTTGATCTCCACGCTGCGCCACGCCATCGCGCGCCCCTTCGGCATCGTGCTGGTCACCGGTCCAACGGGCAGCGGCAAAACAACCACGCTGTATGCCGCGCTCACCGAACTCAATATCACCGAGCGCAAGATTCTCACCGTCGAAGATCCGGTGGAGTACATGCTGCCGGGCGTGAACCAGGTGCCGGTCAAGCCGCAGATCGGACTCACCTTCGCGCACGCGCTGCGCTCGTTCCTGCGTCAGGATCCCGACGTGCTGATGGTCGGCGAAATCCGCGACCGTGAAACCGCGGAGGTCGCGATCCAGGCCGCGCTCACGGGTCACTTGCTGCTTTCGACTCTGCATACCAACACGGCGGCGGCGGCGATCACGCGCCTGCTCGACATGGGCATCGACGACTATCTCATTACCTCGACGTTGCACGTCGTAATGGGCCAGCGCCTGGTGCGCAAGCTCTGCACGTCATGTCGTGCCCCTTACGACCCCGCGCGCGAGGTACTGCAGCGCTTCAACATCACGGCGTCTGCGCCGTGGCACCGCGCCGTCGGTTGCGCGGCCTGCGAGGGCACCGGCTATCGCAAGCGCACCACGATTCTCGAGGCGCTGCCCATGAGCGAAGCGGTGCGGGCCAAAGTGCTGACGCGCGCCGATGCGCACAGCATCGAAAGCGTCGCCGTGGGCGAAGGCATGCGGACCATGCTCGGGCACGGCCTCGAGCGCGTGGCGGCGGGCGAGACCACGCTCGAAGAAGTCCTGCGCGTAACGAGCATGAGCTAGCGTCATGAGCGCCTATCAATATCGCGCCATCGATCCTCAGGGCCGCAGTGTCGACGGCGAGCTCTCGGC
>Ga0137409_10001858_pt1 | contig 22725 bp, 22 predicted proteins | sample CZODoug1_16funga_FD_122059 | JGI IMG/M metagenome (GOLD analysis project Ga0137409, IMG submission 122059) | Vadose zone soil fungal communities from Angelo Coast Range Reserve, California, USA - CZODoug1_16fungal (Hybrid Assembly) | ecosystem: Environmental > Terrestrial > Soil > Vadose zone...
CAAGCCCATCCCTCGTTCCGTAGTTGACAGGTTGACTTCGCGCGCCTCAAAGCCAGCCATTGGATTTCGCGAACTTCATTAGGTCATTTGATAGACGAAAATATTGGTCTGGAGGTTTCGGCTCAATATTGGCTCTTACAGAACATTGGGAAACTGTCTTCCCGTACGATGGAGCTTTTACGCTTATCGAGGTTTCATTGAGGTCGGTTGACAGGATCATGGTGCCATCGGGACAAGTGGGATTGCAGTATTCGTCCCGCATCGCATAAAAGCTGTCGCCCAGCCATGCACGCATAAAACCCCGAAGAACCTCTGGCGAAATCCGTCTTTCAACTTTTTTCTTCTTCCGAACGAAAGCATGCCCTTCCCACACTGCTCTGTTGTTTTCAATTCGTATCGTGAAAGCTGGGCAGGTTCCGAGACAGCCCGACGAAGAATACTCTAGAGTGACTCCGTCAAGGTCATCCGGGAATTGCGGTTGCTTGGCATTGCTCGGATCAACGGCGAAGGAGGAGAGGGTAGCGATACAAGCATCTCGTCGTTCCTGCCCCTTCTGCGAATCGGGCTTCGACTGACCTGAAATGGGGAGTACCGCGAGTACGACTAGTGCGAGGAACCAGATGCAACGGAGCATGGCGCGACTATACAGTCTGACCCTCAATTGTTGCAAAATCGCCATATCGCTCATTGACGGATTTTGAGCGCTATGGCCTGATTTCGACAGCTACGTAGTTGAAAACTCCTCAAAATCGACTTACCTTGCCCAGAAGGTCGGGAGTTCGCATCTCTCAGGGTGCGCCATTCCTGCAAGTCGTTCAGCGGTCCATTAGCGACAATCAGCCCCTATTGATGCGACACAATGGACGAGTAGTGGTTGGCGACTAATCGCCAGCGCCCATGCTGCTTTACCCACACTCTGGTAAAGCGAGTGTCGTGGGGAACTGCGTTGCCTTTATCTTGCCCATTCATTGTCGAGAGGCCAGTCTCTACCGCCGCATTTCCATAAACGCGCACTCGAACGTCATCGGTGGATATGGACTGAAATCTCAAATCACCTGACGTGAAATCTGAAATCACCTGCGGCTTAGTTCGCACTGTCCCACTCGGCCCTACGCCGATGAAATCATCAGCGTAGATCCGTTTCAGTGCCGCCGCATCCGCATGGATCTGTGCTTGTATGCGTTCGTTGTCCAGTTTCCTGATGACCTGCTCAACGATCCTTCTTGGATCTCTGATCGCGCCCTGCTCTTGCCCGGAGGCGATGGCCGCCGCCGAGAAAGCCACGACGGCTATCGCGAATATTTGTCTCATGAAGAGCTACTTTACATGATTGCGCTTAGACTGCCCAAGGTAGAAAACCGGGAACGAGCCAGGCTGTTGTAACATCGCGATGTCACGCATTGACGGGTTCTGAGCCCTAACGCCTGTTATCGACAGCAATCTTCTCCGATTGACAGCCCTGCCGGACGGGAGCAAGCTAGTGGGCTGAAATGAAACGGGCAACGATACTGACGCTTCTGCTCACCTCCGCGCTGGTTTTAGGGCAGAAGTTCGACGTATCAGACCTGTCCGCATCGGACAGCCCGATCTCCTTCAGCGGCACTGCGAAGGTCTCCAAGACCGGGACTACCTGCATGATCACCATGATCAATAACTCTAGCAAAGGCCTGCTGGCTGTGGAGGTCACGGGCGAGGTCACCAGCCCGGAGGGACGGAATCAGTCGACGGGGCTGAGCTATGACCATTTCTTCAAAGAGGCTGGGATTCGTCCTGCTGGTGAGGATTTTGATGCGGTCGGCGCCGACTTTTTTGATTCCATGAATCAGGGATGCACATACATGAATGGGGTCGAGGTTAAGCCGCAGGAGCCGAAGAAGGATCTCGTCTGCCACGCCGCATTCAAGGTGCAGTTCATTCAGTTCGAGGATGGATCAACTTGGGGAGACTACCAGACCAAGGAGGATGTGATGGCAAGACGGGCGAAGAATATGGCCGTACTCAGCCATCTGGTTGACGCCCATGACACAGGTGGAGAAGCTGGCTTCGCCGCCGCTCTGGATGAGCCCGAATCGAGGTCCATGGCGTATCGCCTGAAGTACGAGGCTGCCTACTTCAAGGTTAGAGTGATAGACCTCGTCAGGAAGAAATTAGGTGCTGCGCAGAAGCGGCAGGCGTCTGGCATTTTCTAAACGCCCGGCGCTATCTCCCTCGTCCCCAAAACTACTCTGCAAGACACAGAAATCGCAGGTTCGGCGTGTCAGTTAACGTAATATCGCCAGTACGCTCATTGAAGAGGCGGCGCAAAACGCCTGATTCGGGAGGCTCACCCTACTCCACAACCTGATTCAGGATCGCTGAAGAGCTTGTGCCGGAGATAGTATCCCCCTGATATGTCGCCGTGATCGAGTGCGCGCCCAGACTGAGATTCGACTTGCGCAATATAGCTAGACCGTGAATCAACGTTGCGGTGCCGGTGGCGAGGGTTCCATCCATGAATTTGACTTTTCCTGTCGGCGTGGAAAACGCAGACGAGACATGGGCCGTAAACACCGTGACCTCTCCGGAACGCGAAGGGTTCGGACTCGACGTCAGCGACGTAGCGGTCGCTTGCTTCTTCACGACCTGTGTAACCCCTCCTGAGCTCGGCTTGAAAGAGACATCCCCGGGATACGATGCTTTGATGATGTGCTCTTTTGCAGAGAGCGAGGAAGTTTGTAAAACTGCAGCGCCTCCCGCGGTAGCGCCTGTTCCAATCGCTACCGTCCCATCATAAAAGGTCACAGATTCTCCATCCGGAATATTTCCCCGCCCGGAAGTTACGGTCGCAGTGAATGTGACGACGGCACCCACGGTCGATGGCGTGTGCGATGTCGTGATCACCGTCTTCGAACCGCCACGAATAAGCTCAGTCAGGGCGGCGGACTTACTGCTCGAATTGTGCGGATCACCGGAATAGGTTGCCGTGATCTCGTGTTGCCCGATTTGTGGGTATCTCCTCGTGAGTGTCGCCTGGTTGCCTGTGATCGTCGCCGTCGCGATGATCCGGCCTCCGTCCTCGAACGCAATCGTGCCCGTAGCCACCCCGCCAGATTGGGTTGTCACTGTTGCGGTATAAGTCACAGGCAAGTCGGGACTCGTTGGGTTCGCGCTGGAGACAACCGAAGTCGACGTGGGAGCGTGTGGCCCACGGCCAGAATTGTTGAGCAGCACCCCAAATAACCCAGCCAACCCGTTCGCATCGGCAGCAATGACGTCTGGCTGTCCGTCCCCATTTAAGTCCGCCGCTTCGACCCAAACGGTGGCCGAGCCGCCAGCAGGATAGAGTACCGGCGGCTGGAACGTGCCATCTCCATTGCTGGCTAATACGGTAATCGTGCTTGGTGCCGTTGTGCATTTGACCGTGCATTGGTTGGCGATGATTGCGTCCAGCTCACCGTCCCCATCCAGGTCAGCCAGGGCGAACTGCCATGCTCCGATCGCCCCGGTATCATATGTCACTGAAGGTTGGAAGGTACCGTCGCCGTTGCCAAGTAGCACCCCTAAGCAGCTCTGGCCGCCGATGCTAGATCGAACGCAACCTCCATTCAGCACGAGGAGATCGGGTTTGTGATCGCCGTTCACATCGGCAATCTCTAACGGCGTCGCGTACAACCCTCCCGTGCCATAGACCGTCGACGGTTGAAAGGTTCCGTCGCCGCGGCCGAGGAGCACGGTTAGCTGTCCACCACCGCCAGTCTCTTCGGTCACCACCAGGTCTAGCGCACCATCTCCGTTTAGATCGAAAGCTCTTGCGAAGCCAGGGCCAAATAGGCCAGAACTATAGCTCTGGGGTGGCTGAAAGGTACCGTCGCCGCGGCCCAGCAACACGCTGATGTTCCCTAGACAGTTGTTGCACACTTTGGAGTTGAGAACGAGCAGGTCGGGTATGTGGTCTTCATTCAGATCAACAGCGAGCACGAAATCAGCTTGAAGTCCCCCGGAGTCGTAGCTCACGACAGGTTGAAAAGTGCCGTCGCCATTGTTCAACAGCACCCCGACTTCTCCGTTCCCGAATGGGCAAAGCGCCAAAGCACCAGCGCAATTGGCGACGACCAGGTCGGGCTTGCCGTCACCATTGAAGTCGGCCAGCGTCATCCATGTGGCCGAACCCGCTGTGCTGTAGTTGCGCACGGGCTGGAAGTTGCCGTCGCCATTTCCCAGAAGCACTCCCACCGATCCGTTCGAGGGGCAGCCTGAAGGAATGTCGGCACACCCGTTCGCCACCAACAAATCCATCTTGCCGTCACCGTTCACATCTGCCGCCAGCACCAGAAACGCGTGATAGTCGCCAGAATCGTACGTCACGACCGGCTGGAAGCTGCCGTCACCATTCCCGAGGAGAACGCCCACCGAACTGTGAATGCAGGGATTGGCAAAGACATCGCACCAGTTCGCCACTACCAGATCAATCTTTCCGTCTCGATTGAGGTCGCCAACCGCGACCCATGGAGGGCCGCCGCCATTGGGGAAGACGGCATCGTACCCACCGGTGCTATAGGTCGCCGTCGGCAGAAATACTGGCGGACTCGAGGGGAATCCAGGAACAAGGGCGACCAACACAATCGCTAAATAGCGATTCAAGCCTATGAGAACTCTTGCTTTAGCCGTAATGTTGAGGGTCACAGGAGACCTCCAGACCAGAAAGAGGGACCTCAATTACCCATCCTGGTCCGGCAGGAACTCTTAAGGAAAGCAGTTCTGGGAAGGAGGAGACTCTTGCAGGCGAGCGTAGCCTTGGGAGGCTGTTCTGTCAAGGGAATCAAGTCAGGGGCAGATCAGGTCAAATGTCAGAAACGATAGCATCACGAAACGAAGCAGTGCCTCAAGCTGGACAGTTCATGCCGAGGGGTAGTAGACAGCAACACAATGATCGTTGGCGAAACATCAATAGCGCTCAATGAGCAGCAGTCAAAACGTGCTATGGCCTGTTCTCAACAGTTACCGACACTTTGTGGGACAGTACCTCCTATAATTGCGTGTCCTCACGATGACGGCAAAGATGATTACTTTTATCAGAGCTCACAAGCGCCTGACGGTGATCATTTTCTTGTGGGTTGTTTTTTGCGGTTTCTTCATCATTCCCAACTGGCACGAGGGGCCTGAGCCGTTATATTTCCTGGTCTTCTCCACAGGCTTCGTGACGCTGATTTCCGCCCAACTTTTCTGGATCGGCGGCATCCTCGCGTTTGGGAAACGATTCATTAGCGGGAAGCCGCAGCGCGTCTGGCTCGCGATTATCTTGATCGTTGTCTATGCGCTCTTCTTGGCTCACAACTTCGGCATTGGGGACAGACTGCTCGGGGGCGACTCGACCCATTTAACGATGCGCAGGCTTGTGGTTGACGGGGTTTGGTCGGTGTGGCTGGTAGGGTCGTGGGTGGGCTTCGGCTTGGTGATGGTTTTTTGGACGGTAGACCGCATGACGCGCACCGCAACGTGGGTTTACCACAAAGCGCGCAATGCCGCGTCGAGCCACGCCGCCGTTCCCATACCAGGTGCCACAGCTTCCGATCCGCCCTCGCCCAACCGCCGCCGGTTGCTGGAGCGGACCGCCATAGCCCTGAGCGCCGCACCATTTGTGGCCGCGGGCTACGGACTACTCTACGGCCGATTTAACGTGGAAGTCACTCGCCACCGCATCCGGCTAGCGCGCCTACCCAAAGCGTTCGAGGGTTTTCACATCGCCCAGCTGTCAGACATTCACATCAGCCCCTTCATGCCTGCGAGCGAGATTCGCCGCTGCGTCACACTCGTCAATGAGCTGAAAGCTGACCTGGTTGTGCTGACCGGAGACTACTTGGCTGATGATCGACAAGCGCAAGGCGAAGTAGTTCAAGCACTCGCCGGTCTTCGTGCGCCCAACGGGGTTTTCGGTTGCCTCGGCAACCATGAGATCTATACAGAGACCGAGGATTCCATCACGCGACTTTTTGCCGCGGAGGGGATTCGCATCTTGCGTCAAGAACGGGTGCCGATTCAATCGCGCGGCGAAATGCTGAACCTGATTGGTATTGACTACCAGAGCCTGCGATTCTCCACCGATCATTCTGGACACGACGTTGATCAGTATCTTGCGGGGAACGAAAAGCTAGTGATGCCGGAGGTGGTCAACATCCTTCTGAGCCACAATCCCAACACCTTTGATCGTGCTGCTGAGTTGGGCATCGACTTGACCTTGGCCGGGCACACCCACGGCGGCGAGTTCGAGTTCATCCACCGCGGCGTCTCCCTCACCCGAATAGAAACTCGCTACATCAGCGGATGGTTCGAGAAACCCGGCGGGCAGCTCTACGTCAACCGCGGCATAGGCACCACCGGTTTCCCTATCCGGTTCAGTTCTCGGCCCGAAATTACTGTCGTTGAGTTGGTGCGCCGAATCTAAGATAGGGGGAGGTTTATAACTTTTCAACCTCACACGTCAGGTTTGTTTTCTCGTAACTGTTGATAAATCGCCGTTACGCTCAATGACCAGCGCTCAAAACGCGTTATGGCCTGATCTATATAAGGGGATGTCAAGAGCATTTTTCTCCCTCCGCCGGAGGCGCGGGTTTTGATCGCGACATCCAGCCCCAGTCACCCGAGAAGACGCTCGTATGGTGTCGTGCCCTATGTTGTGCCATCTCAGCGGCTGCATCTTCGGTTAGTAGCGACGACGCCAATCAGTTTCGAAACTGAACAAGCCGTGCGGTTGTACGGTGTCAACCATGGATCTATCTGAGGCTCGGGCCTAGTGCTTTTTCGGGTTATCCGAGGGGGCATAGAGATTTCACAGAGACTGGGTGCCACACGCACCGTGCCGTCTACAGGCCATTGTCATACTCACCCTCGAACCCGAGCGTCTCAAGAACCGACCGGCCACCACCAGAGAAGATCACCGGAGATGGAAAGGCTCTTCACCCAAGACGCTCAAGCGGCTTGCGATTTCAACTTTTCTGCGTCGAAGTTTTCTCCCTTCTTCCACAAAGTCAGCGTAATGGCTGCAATCTTGCGTGCCAGCGTGAGACGCGCCATGGTCGGCTTGATGCCTTTGACAAGCGCAGCCTGGTAGAAGTCCTGGAACGGTCCAGGGCGCACACTGGCCATGGTGGCCGCACCTTTGAAGCGACCTTTCAGATCATGGTTATGGTCTTTGTTCAGGCCCCGAATACAGAGCAGTTTCTTCGAACGCCGCACTTGACCTTCTACAATGCGATATTCCGCACTGGTGCGGGTCTCCAGGGCCAGTCCGCTGTAAGCCCATAGCTGTCGCTTGGTGCGGAAACGATGCGGAGTCTGGATCAGTGCTACCGCCAGCGCCGATCGAATCGGTCCCAGATATGGAATCTGTCGCAGCTTCGCGGTGATGGCATGCTTGCGACTTTCCGCTAGCAGTTCCCGCCGCGCTTGCTGACGCAAGTGTTGCAACATGTCCAGTTGCTCATAAAGTCGTTCGGCTCGACGCCGCACGCCGGCTTCCCGGATCTTGGCCAACCACTCCGCTCGATGGCGGGTGTAATAAACATCTCTTCCGGCACACGGTATCGCCCAGCTGCGGTACACCGCCTTCAGCCGATTCATGACCCGCGACAGGTCTTTCACGATCGTCAGATAACTCCGCGACAACTCCCGCAGCATCCGCACGCCATTCTCGCCGTGGTAAACCGGTTTGAGTTGATTGCCGCGTAACAACTCCGCCAGCTTGCCGGCATCGATCCGATCACTCTTGTTCCCATCCTTGAGCAGCGCGTTCTTCCGCGGATTGCACACCACCAGCTTGTCGACGTGAGGATTGAGCAGATCGTACAGCCAGGCCGACCAGGTTCCTTCCTCAAAGGTCACCGACAAAGTTCCACGCAAGCCTGCAAAGAACTGAAGAATCGTCCCCGCTTCGGTCTCGAGGATCGACTCCATGATTAACTTGCCGCTGGAGTCCGTTACCGCGACCACGATGGTTGCTTGATGAACGTCGAGCCCAATATACTTTTCACTGTTCATAAAGGGTGCTCCTTTTCGTAGGTGATGATGCGAACAATCACAACCTACTCCAACAGGGGCGCCCTTTTATAATGCGATTTCAACAGTTACGTCCAGAGAGAACCGTAATCCAAATTCAATACCGCAAACACTGCGCGTATACTTGCTGCCGATAGCAAAGGGCGCAAAACCGTGGTTGGCCCTGAAAGGGTACCAACATGAATATTTGGGCTTATCGAAATGACACTGGAACATGGTTGAATCCCCAAGGTAGTGGATGGGACGAACAGTTTGAAATTAAGGAGGGATGGCCGGAAATCATCGAAACATTAGGCGCTCTGAATCTCAGAGGCAATGTCGACAAATTGGCAATCGTGGCGCATGGAGATGAGGGCGGCTTGGTACAGCTAAAACCGGATTTTACTCCGAGCATGGTAACGGCATTTCGAACCGAAATTGCCCAACTTGGTCAATATCTCACACCGAACGGCAGACTCATATTTTGTGCATGTGTCGCCGGAGCATGTGGCCTCCATGGCATTGATCCAGGTGGTGACCTGTTGAACCGAGTGTCAACTCTGATACCAAATCGATACGTGATCGGATTTGAGGTGCAGGCGTTTCTCGCGGCTGTTGGCCAACCGAATAGGACCGGAATGCTGCGAGTTTCTAGCCAAAGAGTGGCACTGAAGGCGAATACCGTCTGCGATGACAAAGGTAGTCTTTTCCTCACAGAAAAGTCGTGGTTCTCGAAGTGGTCGCTTAATGGAAGAATTGTCCAACTGCCGATGATCGAGCAAGGTTCCAGACCCAACAACCGTTGCGCAACCCCCGGATGCATAGGACATGGGAAGCCAACAGACAGATGCCGAACCTACGGATAAGAACTGGTCTGTTGGCGTTATATCGCCTTAGCGCTCATCGCGGGTTTTGAGCGATATGGCCTGATAACAGCAACTGAGCGTGCGATAATTCGCATCATGCAGAAGGCGATCTGTCTAATCAGTTTCGTGTTGTTCCTGTTAACGAGCGGCCAATCGCAGACATCCCAACCTGCCGCAAACCTCGCAGTTAGGAAGATCGCGTTCGAGGTTAGTTCCGAGGTTAGTCTTGGAGGCTTTCCGTTCCCTAAAACCGATATCTTCGTGCGAGATTCACCGAATTCGAAGCCGAAGCGACTGGTGGAAGGGATTATGCCAGTGTTGTCCCCAGATGGACAAAAGCTGGCGTTTTGCACACGTGAACGAAGGGGATTCGGACAGGTCCAGCTCATAAACACAGATGGTTCGGGGCGTAGAGAACTGACACACTTGCAAGGCGGAGCCTGCCCAACGGATTGGTCCCCAGATGGGGAGAAGATACTCTCGATAGCCTATGGCACTTCAGGCCCTACAATCTTCGTCATGGGCAGCGACGGCGGAAATCTCAAACAGATCACGCCTGGATTTGGAGCCCGATGGTCACCCGACGGGAAGAGACTGGTATTCTGCCGTAACGCGGAAGGTCGCGGAACGAGCGGTTCGATTTGGACCTCAAACTCAGAAGGAACTGATGCAGCGAAGGTGATCGATGATAACTCGAATGTCTTGGAGGTGGCGTGGTTTCCCGATGGGAAAAACATAGTGTTCTCTTCGGAACGCAAAGACAAACGCAAGTCGTCGTTGTTCCGCATCAGTTCCGACGGGAGCGGCCTTGAAACCATCGCGGTCGATAAGCACCTCTCGTTGTACTTTCCTGTACTGTCGCCAGACGGGACACAGGTTGTGGTTGACGGCATCGAAGATAGGGAGACCAATGTCGTGCTGCTGGACCTAGTCAACCATCATGTGAAGGTATTGGCTCGCGGATTACATCCGAGCGTATTGTGGGACAAGCCGTAGTTGGCGAAACATCGCCGTAACGCTCATTGAGGGGTTCTGAGCGCAATGACCTGGTTGCGCCACCGAGATTGGAATAGGATATTCGGTGATGACTGCCCGATCTCTCATTATCTTCGTCGCATTCGTTGGCCTAACGGTCGGCGCTGCCGCAGACAAGGACTGTACTAAGACAGGGTCCGGGAAGTGTTGCGCCGAAACACAATTCGGAAAGTGCTTCGCCGTTCATGGCAGATACGCGGCTTATGTGGAGAACAATGGAATATGGGTTATTGGGGAGAAGCGGCTCGTGACCACTGCTGGGGATGGAGACCTCGACCAAATGATTTATAACCGGGGTGATTGGCAAGACTTTGATCTTGACGGCGACTTTACAGTGTGCCCGCGCTCAAGATTCGAACAGGGACAGATGCAGTCGGTGTGCGTCCAGAGCTACAAGAACATTCGAGTGACAAAGCGACTACGCAACCATTAGACCCGTACAGCAATTACAACGCGTTCGTTGTTGGCGAAAAATCGCCGTTGCACTCAATGGCCAACGGTCAAAACGTGAAATCGCCTGTTATCGCTAGCCGTCTATTCCGTGTGATAATCCTGCGATGAAAAGAAAGCTCACTGGCGTGTTGTTTTTGTTGGGATTCCACACGTCCATACTTTGTGGCCCATTAAAACAACCCACTTCTCCGATGCAGATTACAGCAGACGAGCGTTCATCCGTTGCTCTCAAGAACACTTCCCAAAAGGCGATCACGCAATACCAGCTCGCGTGTTTCAAGATGGCGGCTGGGAAATACGCTATTGACTGGAGATTCGAGGCTGCCAGTGGGGTGATTGCGACGGGCGAAGCTACACATTACAGTGTGTCGAATAAGTCACCGATGGACGTCTGCCGCACTCGTAGCAGTCATCTGGGGCTCGAAAGCGTCATCTTCCAAGACGGAACGACGTGGAGTTCGGGAAGATAGATGGCGAAAAATCGCCATAGCGCTCATTGAGGGGTTTTGAGCGTAATTGCATAGTTACAACAGTTGCTTCCGGTTTGCCCGTCGTACGGTAGGGATGTCAGTGATTGTCAGCATCAGACTTCCCAGAAGCCGGCTACTTGCCCAGAATGACTTCCGATTTGCCGGTCACTCGACCCCGACCTAAAAAGTGGTCCTCAACATCCCCAAAAAATGTGGAAACTGCTAATCATCGCAGCTTCACTCGTGTGTCGGATTCCGGCTGGATACGAATCAGATGCACGGGCGAAAGCGCGGACCATGGCGGTCCGCTTTTCGTAGGCGCTGAAGTTAGCGGTTGCGAGTATTGGCAAGCGCCCGAAGGAGGATGCGGGTGCTTTGGTTTATGGCCTGACGAAGGTACATGGTGAGGGCGAAAATAACGACAAGAAAGAAGAGATCGACGCGAAGGAGCGAATGCAATAGTCCGCCGAGGGTTTCCGGCGGGAACATGTGGAGGTGCATCCATATGAAGGTGACGACGGCGAGTATGCCAAGCGCGACGACGATGATTCGGGAGAAGCGTTCTGACCTGTCTGCGGCTGCAAGGGCCTGTTGGACGAAGGCGGTTTCGGCGTTCGCATTTTCGGAGTTGGGCTGCTGGGATTCGGGGCTCATGCTGGTTTCCTTTCGAGAGTTAGGTGTTTACGAAGGGTTGCGACTCCATAGTGGAGACGTGACTTGGCGGTACCGACAGGAATGTCGAGAACAGCTGCGGTTTCTTCGAGTGAAAGATCGTGCTGGTAGTGCAGAAGGAGGACAGCTCGGCTGGCGGGCGAGACCTGGTCGAGAAGAGACAGGAAAGCGGCGTCGGGTGGCCCGCCAAGGTTGGGATTCGAAGTGAAGGTTCGGAGTAGAGAGTCGTCGAGGGGCTGCCAGCGGTGGGTGCGTTTAAGGTGGGTGATCGCGATGCGCGAGGCGATACGAAGGGTCCAGGCGTGGAAGACAGCGGGCTCGCGCAAGAACGGGAGCTTGCGGAAAATTTGGATTGAAGTCTCCTGGAGAATGTCGTCGGCGAGATCAGCGCCAGCCAAGCGGGTAATGTAGCGGCGCAACGGCGCGTGGCTGTTTCGGAGGAGTTGTTCCAGGGCAGCCCGGTCGCCGGTCTGGGCGAGGAGGACAAGGAGCGTTTGGTCGGAGGGGGGAGGCTCCTTTGGATGTGATGGGGCGTGCATGCTTGAAAGAGGAGTCAAAGAGAGTTAAGGTTCGGTTCAATCGAAAGAATAATGCTAGGCGACGGCGCGTGGCCCACACAAGCCCTCCTTGTGTTCAGTCCCCATGACATCCTTTACAGGGTGTCCCAAGCCATCCCTCGTACCTCCGCGCTCGCTACCCTCGCGCGGAAGTGTATGCGATGTCTTGGGACACCCTGTAAAGGATGTCATGGGACTGAACATTCTTTTGGCTTGTGTGGGGCAGTTCCACATCGTGGACCCAATCTGAGCCCACACGTTAGGGTCGACCACAGTTGTTCCCCGAATTCCGGCAAGCCCTTCTCCATTCATCCCAACTTTCTCTTCGCATTTCGGAACCCATCTCCCGAAATTTCTTGACTTAACGCCCCACCGGCCACACCATATCTAAAGGGAGCTGCACAGGAAATGATCTTTTAGATCTATCTCCTTTGTTTTCCGGATTTTCCCCGTAAGTCCTTTCAACTCAAAGATTTGGCCTCCTTCACTGCGTATCTCATTGATTCCAAAAGATCGAGGGGAGGGGGGGTACCCTTCATGGATATTGTTGATATTGCAACATTGCCAAACGGCCCCCGGATGAAACATGACGGGCCGTCCGATTTGTATCGCAAGTAGAACCGCCTATTCAGGAGAAATCTATGAAGCGGAAGGCGCTCCGGACGATTGCACTCAGTAGCTTCACGCTGGTTGTCGTGCTCGGCTGGGCGTGGCAAGCGCAAGCACAGGACGCCAAAGCACCGTATCCGAGCATGGCCCCGCTCGATCAATACCTGATAGCGGATCGGAATGCGGAGATTGCGCTGGCTCGAAGCGCTGCGCCGGAGTCCATTTCACACGATGCCGACGTCATGGTCCTCGGACGGCAGGGTTACGAAACGGCGATCCAAGGCAAGAACGGCTTCGTGTGCATGGTGTGGCGGTCCTGGGCCGCGGGAAACGACGATCCCGAGTTTTGGAATCCCAAGCTGCGGGCTCCGATCTGCTTCAACCCGGCCGCCGCGCGATTCAACATCCCACTCACGATCAAGAAAACCGGGTTGGTATTGGCGGGACGATCCAAAGTTCAGATCTTCGAGGTTCTCAACGTCGCGTTCGACAAGAAGGAGTTGCCGACGCCGGAATCGGGCGCCATGTGCTACATGCTGTCCAAGCAAGCCTACTTAAGCGACAGCAACCCGCACTGGCATCCCCACCTGATGTTTTTCGTTCCACTGATGGAGCCTGCGAGCTGGGGCGCAGCCTTACCGGGTTCCCCGGTAGTTCTGGGTGTTGCTGATAAGGAAGAGCGACACACCTTGTTCTTGATTCCGGTCCCCAAATGGTCGGACGGTACGGCTGCCCCGCTGGATGAGCACTGATGACGGATGAGCACCGATGTGGATCGCGGACAGTCCAGAGCTGGCGAGTAAATTCCTACCCCGTAGTCTTCGAAAGAACGGGCACGGGCGTACTCACAGCCGTCTTCATCTTTCGGACTTTCTCGTACACTTTCGCATACTCCCTCGCCGACGCGCTCCACGAGAAATCCTTGGCCATGCCGTTCTTCATCAGTTTCTGCCACGAAGTCTGATCGCGAAAAGCTTGCAGCGCGGCCTTAATCGCGGCCAACAGCGCCTCGCCAGTGTAGTCGGTGAACTTGAACCCCGTGCCGGTCGCCGCGCGCGCGTCCCAAGGCTCAATCGTGTCATCCAGACCTCCGGTGGCTCGGACGATGGGCACGGTGCCGTACTTCAAGCTGTAAATCTGGTTCAACCCGCACGGTTCGTAACGCGAGGGCATCAGGAACATATCCGCCCCTGCCTCAATCTTGTGCGCAATCTTGTTGTCGTAGGTAATCTTCAACGCAATCTTGCCGGGAAACGCCTTGGCCATGCGCGCAAACATTTCCTCATACAGTTTTTCGCCCGACCCGAGAACGACCAGAATCATTTCCTCGCGCGCCAACCGGTCCATCACCTGAGAAACCAGGTCGAAACCTTTTTGTCCAGCAAAGCGCGAGACGATGCCAATCACGGGCAGCTTCGGATTCGCATCAGCCAGGCCAAATTCCTCCAGCAAGTCTTCTTTACACTTGGCTTTCCCGAACAGCTCGTCCGGCTTGTATCGGCTCGCAATATAGCCATCGGTTGCAGGGCTCCATTCGTCGTAGTCCACGCCGTTCAGAATTCCAGTAACATTGGCCGACCGCTCGCGCAGTACGCCATCCAGTCCAAAGCCGTATTCTGCGGTCTGTATCTCCTGCGAATACTTCTTGCTCACGGTCGTGATGTAGTCCGCGTCTTTCAGTCCGCCCTTGAGGAAGTTTACCTGCCCGTAGTACTCGAGCTTGTCCATACTGAACAGATCCCAAGGCAACGCCAGCAGCGGCAAAATCTCCGAGGAAAACAATCCCTGGTAGCCGATGTTATGAATCGTGAGAACGGTGTTCACTTCTTTGAAAGCCGGATCATCTCGGTACAGCGACTTCAACAGCACCGGCACCAGCGCCGATTGCCAGTCGTGGCAATGGAAGATGTGCGGTACCCCCAAAATCTTGGATGCCTCGAGCACGGCGCGGCAAAACATGGTGTAGCGCTCGGCGTTGTCCGGGAAGTCGCCCGCGGCAGTTGAGTACAGCGTTTCGCGGTCAAAATAGGGCGGATACTCCACAAAGTAGTGCCGCACTCCAGCCTTATACCCGCCGCTCAAGATCGAACAGAATCGATACTTGTCGTCAAACGGAACGGTTACGCTGCGCACCACCATTTGCGGATCGGTCAACTGTGTTTGCCGGTAGCGCGGCAAGTACACGCTCACCTGGTGACCCAGAGCGGCCAAAGCTCGAGGCAAAGCCCCCACCACGTCGGCCAGGCCTCCCGTCTTCGAGTAGGGCACACCTTCCGAGGCGGCAAACGCTATGTGCATGAACCAAGAACCTCCTGAGACTGTCCGCAGCCGAGCCCCGTGAAACGCTATGATGGCTCGTGGGCTAGCCTGGAACCGGGCCAAGCCCACACAAGTGTATGCGTCGGCAAGAAAAGGGGTCAATGTGACAAGAGGTAACGGCAGCGCACCAAAGGGCAAACCCAAGCTGGGGCAGCATTTCCTGCGTGACCAGGCAGCCGTGACGAAAATTGTGGACGCCCTAGGGGATATCTCCCAAAGCACGGTTCTCGAAATCGGCCCCGGCCCTGGCACGCTAACTGGGCAGCTCGCGAAGCGTGCAGGGCGATTGATTGCCGTCGAGGTGGATCGAGTGCTGGCCGCGCAACTCAGCATGGCGTATGCCCTAGCGTCCAATGTCGAAGTCATTCAAGCCGATATCCTGGCTATCGACTTCGACACCCTCTTCGCGCCCCGCCCCGGCACCGTCCGTCCTGGCATCCAGCGTACCCAAGAAAAAGCACGAGTAGTCGGCAACTTGCCTTACTACATCACCTCGGACATTCTGTTGCATCTGTTTGCGTTCGAGCAGTACTTTGATCGCGTCGTGATCATGGTGCAGAGGGAAGTGGCAGACCGGCTGGTCGCGAAGCCCGGAGGGAGTGAATACGGTTTGTTGTCAGCGACCGCACAACTCTATGCGCGGGTCGAGAAGCTGTTCGAGCTTCCGCCCACGGCGTTCAACCCGCCGCCGAAGGTCCACTCGGCCGTCATTCGTCTAACCATGGAACCCAAGACGCAGGAGCTGGGAGTCTCTGCGCCTGAAATGATCGCGTTTTTTAAGCTCGCCTTCGCGCAGAAGCGCAAGACGCTTTGGAACAACCTGAAGGCCCGCTACAGCGACGCCGAGCTGAAAGCTGCTCTGGAGGAGACCAAGATCAAAGCGACAGTTCGTGCTGAGGCCCTTTCCATCGACAAAATGGCTGTCCTAGCCAAGGCTCTGCTGGGTGTCGCGCCCGGAATTTAACAATTGTTATCGCATACCGTTTCGGGACTTCCTCATTACCCTGGTAACCGTCGCTGAACCTTAAGTAGTTCGCGGAATTGTCCGATTTCGGATACAAAGATGTTACGCAGTATTCGTCTGTCTTCCGCACTCTGGTAGGGATTCTGGCACGGAATCTGGCTCTTGGTGGTTGAGCCAGAGGAGAGATCCGATGGATTTGGCTAGCAGCTTGCGCAGTATGGACCGCTCCGGCACGCATCGCACCGAGGAGATCCAGCAGGAAATCGATCAGCTTTCGAGCCGCGACTGGCAGCTTTGGTCGATCGGCATATTGTTGATGCTCGTGTTCGCCTCGGGCTTTCTCGCCCTGGTGCTACCGAATCTGGCGTGGTCGCAGCGCAACTTGATTCTCGATCATCGTTTTGTTCCGCAATTGATGTTTGGCTTGATCACGTTGGTAGTGCTCGTCAACATCTATCTGGTCTCGCAACGCAAATCGCTGAACTCAACTCGCGGGTCGCTCATACGCGAGCTGGTGTACAACCAACGCCTTGAAAACCTTTCGCTCTACGATCCGCTGACCAACTTGTTCAACCGCCGGGCGATGGATGAATTCGTCAGCCGGGAAGTGACGCGAGTGAATCGGCAGGGAACGCAGCTTACATTCTTGATGCTCGACATCGACGGGTTTCGAGCCGTGAACTCCAACTTCGGTCATCAGACTGGCGACGAAGTGTTAGTAGACTTGGCTCAGATGCTGAAAAACAATTTCCGCGGCGCGGATCTGCTTTTCCGTTACGGCGGCGATGAATTCCTCGTCGTCATGCCGGAAACGAGCGAAGAGCAAGCGGAGATCGCTGTGCGGCGCTTGCTGCGCGGAGTGGAAAGTTGGAACGTGAACAGCAAGCGCGGCTTTGAGTTACAAGTGAACTGGGGGATCACAGCCCACGTGGCTGGAGCGATTATTTCCGATGTGCTGCGCGAGGCCGATCGGAGGCTGTATCAGCGCAAGCACAAGATGGTGGCATTGTTCTAAAAACGTCGATCTAGCCTGCTTGATCGTGGCGTTACTGTTCTGGATTCCGTGGAAACTTCAGAAATGGCATGCGCACACCCTGAATGCTGTAGTTGTCGCCCTGAATGTTGGCGGGTGGGAGAAACCCCTGCGCTCCGTTGAACGTTACGTAGTCGTCCTGATCCACACCATCTCCGCTCACCCCCAAACCGCCGACTAAGACTCCGTTCTTGTAGAGCGGCAGGCTTCCCGGGAAAAACACAATGCCGCTCTGATTCGCATTCGGCGGTTGCGATCCCTGCGAGCATGGGTTGGCAATGTCGTTAAGGAACAGATTGAAAAACGGTCCCGGGCTGGAGCCGTCGATGCCGGGTGGGAACAACGGCTGTGCGCCGAAGCTCACCGTTCGATTGGTGATCGCGGTACCGGAAGGCATCCCGGGCAAGTCGCCAATTCCCGCGCCGCTGAACCAGACGACGTTCCGCGCTTTGGCTACTGCCACGTCGAGGCTGAATACAGTTCCGTCGGGCATGCGGTGCAATCCGAGGATGGTTCCGTCGAGGTCGGTTACAGCGATGCTCATGCGGGTGCGCGATCCGGAGGGTAGCCGAATCACGGCACGAGTTTTGTTGGCGCTGTCGATTGCCTGCTGAATGATCGTGGCGACGTCCGTCTGGGTCAAGCCGCCGGTCCCAGCATTAGGGCCAACAAGGTCGCCTTCGGGCGGCAAACTTCCGGCTATCGGACCGACCACGTAGCTCCCGGCCAAGGTTCCCGCGCTTACGCCCGCCGGCAGTGTCGTCTGGTTCACGAATGGCAGGGCGACTCCTCCGACAATGACGACTCCCGGAGGAGGCAACTGCGCTGCCGACGGGAGAAATCCAGCATTGTTTGCTCCCGTGAAAGCGGCAAATTCAGCGTTTTCTGGTGTGCTGCTGACAACTCCGACGCCGCCAACTACACCTCCACCTTTGAACAGTGGTACGCCGCCCGGGTTTACGGCGTTAGGATCGCTGTCATTGCTATCCGCCTTACCGCTGATGACTCCGAGGCCCGTTGTTGTGCCGTCGATCGACCGAGCTGGATTGATCGCCTGTCCGGGCAGAAAGGTGGTGTTCAGCGGACAGCCGCGATTCGTATTCTCGATCCCATAGAGATCCGCCGGGCCCGTGCCGTTGACGCCTGGAGGGAAGTGAATGCCGCTAATGAACCGGACTGTCCGCGAGGAGAGGGGCGCTTGATTGTTGCTGAAAAGAGCTGCTGTATGAGCTAAACCAACCGCTAGCTCATTCGCGTCTACGGTTGCGCCGTAGTTGCCCACGGCCGTAACCGGCGCTGTCGGATTCCGGAACACCGCCAAAATATTGCCCGCCCGATCTGACACCGCGACCACCATGGGCGCATCCACCGACCCAGTCGCCTGTTGCACGATGTTTTGTACATCCGCCGCGGTGAGAGGGACGATGGTGATGACAGGGGGTGGAGGCGTGGCCATGCCTCCATTGCAAGAGAGAGCGATCGAGGCGAGGACCGCGGGAAACAGTGCGGAGAGCCGTCGGAGCGGGCGCCGGGTCCTTGCGTTTGCGAACTTAGCTGAGACGCGGTTCATGGGAACACGATTCCGACCTTTTGCGCACGGGCGAGAACGCCCGTGCCGCTATGGGTTACTCGGTATCTTCACTATAGAACGCTTCGTGTGACACTCTGGTAGTAAGCCTTCCGGGTAACCAGAAAGATCACGTGGTGACCAGCGGTGATTGACTTCCGTTTTCCCTCTGGCACAATCGACATAGCCCCCGCACACTATTCATCCTGATCTTGAAAAACGAGGTTTTTCCGTGACAATCCTGAAACGCGCACTGGCTGTCCTCCTCTGTTTATTGGTATCGAATCTTCCTGTTTTTGCAGCCGACGCGCATCGCGCGGGGCAGATCAGCGCCCTGATGCCTGCTGCTACGCGCAACGACAAGCCTGCCAAGGCGAAGGACGACTTGGCTTGGAATGACGTGCTCAAGACCACAGCTTCCGGCCGCGTTCGCGCCAGCCTGAGCGATGGGTCGATTCTGAGTCTCGGACCCAATAGCGAACTGAAAGTTGTGCAGCACGACGCTGCCTCGCAGCAGACTTCGCTCGAGATCGGCGCGGGCCAGTTGCGCAGCAAGGTCGTCAAGATCACCCAGCCCGGAGGAAAGTTTCAGGTAAAGACGCCGAACGCGGTGATTGGCGTGGTGGGTACGGACTTTTACGTAGAATTTTCTGGCGGCAACACGAGAGTGATCTGCTACACCGGCGAAGTCTGGGTTAGCCCGATGAGTGGAGCTCAGGCCGCCGGACAAGCGGCGGGAACGGTGCACATCGTGGCCGGACAGACGGTGCTGGTCAGTTCGGTGATTCCGCCAGCAGGATTGCTGCCGGAGCCGACTCCGCTCGATTTGCAGCAGGCAAGCATGGCCGGTACCACCGTTTCGGATACGATTCCAGGGGTAGCTCCCGGCATGGGTGGAGGGATCGGATGGCATGCGATCCTTATAGGGTTGGCAGTGGCTGGCGCATCAGCGGGGGTTGTAGTGGGGACCAGGGATTCGGGTCATTCGACGCCACCGCCCCCACCGGTCAAGGGTTGCGGCAACCAGTGCTGAGGGGGCCGATTTTAGGTTGACGGGACGGGCCGCTTTCGCATGAACACCGCCGCGCAAAGCCGTCCGCCCCGGAGATTTCGCTTTCCTCGAATACCGGTTCGATTTCTGGATTTCGCGTTAGCGCTGGCGATTACGGCGTCAGCGGTAGTGCTTTTTGCCTATTCCGGCATCGGGGGAAATACCCGGGCCGGATTCGCTTTTTTACAGAATATTGAGCTGCGCTCGCTGGATTTCCGCTTCGCCTTTCGCGGGGAGCGGGTTCACGATGACCGCATCGTCATCGTCGATATTGACGACACGACGCTGCAAAAGCTCGGTTCGTTTCCCATCCCACGGCTAGCCTACGCCCAACTAGTTCAGCGCCTGCATGAAGACGGTGCGCGCGTGGTTGCCTTCGACGCCACGTTTCCGACAGTGGCCAATAGTTCCGCGCTGACTGCGCTGGATGCGTTGGAGCGCGAGGCCAAGCACGAAAACAATTCTGCACTTGTGCAAAAAGTCGCCCGCCTGCGATCTGACGTAGACCAGGATGCCCAGTTTGCCGCCGTTCTGAAGCAAGCCGGAAACGTAGTACTAGGCCACATCTTTCTCGACGCCCAGCGCGCCCAGTTGGCCGATCCCAAGCTACAAGACGACTACTACAACATCGTTTGGGGTAAGGCCTACCCGCAAATCCAGCCGGTGAAAAAAAATGGGAAGGCCTTTGACCTGAACAAAGCCTGGCAGGACAACGGTCTAGTCGGGCAGGGCATCGAGGCCAATATTCCGAAGCTAGCCGAAGCCGCGGCTTCCTACGGTTTCCTCAACATTCTCCCCGATGCCGATGGGACGCTGCGCCACGCCACCCTCGTTCAGCGCTATCGCGATCAGGATTTCTTTCCGCCGCTGGCGACTGAGGCGGTGCGCCAGTATGAGCAGATTGCCGATCAGGACATCATCGTCTACATCGCCGAAAACGGCCTCGAGCGTATCCAGTTCGGCAAGCGCGAATTGCGTCCCGGTCACGATGGCCGGGTGTTGATCAACTACGCCGGGCCTTATGGCACGTACAAGCATGTTTCCATGGCGAGCGTGCTCGACGGCAGCGCACCGGCCGAGGCATTCCGCGACAAGATTGTTCTCGTGGGAGCGACGGCGCTAGGCATTGGCGACCTGCGCAATACGCCGTTCCAAAGCGCGTATATGGGAGTGGAAGTCCACGCCAACATCATCGACAACCTGCTGCACTATGGCGAGCCAGCGCGGACGTTTCTCACACGCGGATTGCGCGAAGAAGGAACGGACCTGGCCCTCATCCTCCTCTTTGGATTAGGTCTAGGCTATTTCTGCCATCGACTGCGCCCGCTCTATGCAACCCTGCTGACCCTGGTCACCCTCACCGCCTTCACCTCTTTCGTCTACTACGCCTTCACCGCATGGGGGCGCTGGTATAGCATCGTCATTCCCGCAGGCACCTTGGTCGCCACCTACGCTGCCATCATCAGCTTCCGCACAATGTTTGAAGAGCGCGAAAAACGCAAGATCCGCAAGACCTTCGGGCAATATCTCTCGCCGGGGGTGATTGCGCTCATCGACAAAGACCCCGAGCGCTACATCCGCCCCGGCGGCGACCAGAAAGAACTCAGCGTGATGTTCACCGACATCCGCGGCTTCACCACGCTCTCCGAGGGCATGACGCCGAACGAACTGGTCGAGTGGCTCAACGAATATCTCAGCGCCATGACGGATATCCTCTTCCGCCACCAGGGCACGCTCGACAAGTACATTGGCGACGCCATCATGGCCTTCTGGGGATCGCCCTATCCGCAGGAAGACCACGCGGTGGCCGCTTGCCGCTGCGGCCTCGAAATGAATCGCCGCCTGGATGAGTTGAACGTAAAGTGGCGCGCCGAGGGCAAGAAGGAAGCCGCCATGGGCGTCGGCATCAACACCGGCCCGGTGAACGTGGGCAACATGGGCTCGGCCAAGCGACTGTCGTGGACGGTGATGGGCGACAACGTCAACCTGGCGTCCAGATTGGAAGGGCTGACGAAGGAATATCACATCCGCACGATCCTGAGCGAAGGCACCCATGCTCAGGTGAAAGACCAGTTCGTCTGCCGCGAGGTGGATAAGATTCGCGTCAAGGGGAAGCTGCAGCCAGTGACGATCTACGAGCTTCTCGATGACGCTTCAGCGCGCCCGCAATATGCCGACCGGTTGGCGGGCTTCGACGACGCCATGCAGGCGTACCGCCGGCAGGACTGGGCGCAGGCGGCGGAGAAGTTCGCAGAGTTGCTTACGCACTATCCCGAGGATGGACCCTCGCAGGTTTTGTTGCAACGCGTTTTGGAATTTCAGGAAAGCGCGCCGGCGGCGGATTGGGATGGGGTGTATGTGATGAAGACGAAGTAGACCGCGTGAAATAAGTCAGGGCTGTTCACTTTCGGCAGCTTCCGCAGCTGAGATTCGAACGAGACAGAACGGACCCACGTCGACCCCCACCATAGGTTTGCCCGCTCGCAACGCTTGGTCGAGCGCGCTGTATTCTGCGCTGCGAGTGAATACACTTTGAAAGTTCGCTTTCGAGAGAGCCCGGCTCCAACCGTACTCCAGCGAATCGCAAGCAAGCTGGAGAGCGGCATTGAAATAGGGCTCCTTGCTGATCGGGAGATGGACTCCCTTGTCGGAGCCATCCAGGGCAAGGTAATAGTTCGGAAACGATCGAACATCCATCCGCTTTAGAAGCGCCCAGGTGAAAGCCGAGGGCACAAATGCGCAAAGCTTCTCAGCGTGGACATGTGAAAATCCCTTGGTTTCTAGAGCGGCCACCAAATCGAGCTCGCTGATACTCGGTGACTCGGCAATGAGGTCAACAACAGCTACGACTGCGTTTCGCGCTTCGATGGGCGTGAGCATACTTGGTTTGATGTAGTCGACTACCTCATCGGTCCGGCGGCCTCCTGATCCACCAGCCAAATCAAGCTTCCATTGGTGGGCTTGATCCCCTGGGCGGGATAAGTCTCCTCATCGGGCTTGCCTTGCAGCACTTGGAGAAGTGCCTCCTGCTTTCCCGCACCGGTAGCCATGAAGAGCACGGCCGCGGCGTTGTTGAGCACGGGATAGGTGAAGGTAATTCGCCAGGTTTTGAACTTCTC
>Ga0137409_10001861_pt1 | contig 22713 bp, 19 predicted proteins | sample CZODoug1_16funga_FD_122059 | JGI IMG/M metagenome (GOLD analysis project Ga0137409, IMG submission 122059) | Vadose zone soil fungal communities from Angelo Coast Range Reserve, California, USA - CZODoug1_16fungal (Hybrid Assembly) | ecosystem: Environmental > Terrestrial > Soil > Vadose zone...
GGGCCCAGCCCGACGACCGAGGTGAACACCTCCGGCCGGGTCCAGGCCGCTGTCCAGGCCACCGGCGCGCCCCAGTCATGACCGACGACCGTCGCGGTGGTCTCCCCGAGCGCCTCGACGACGCCCACCAGGTCGGCCACCAGTTCGGTGATCCGATAGTCGTGGATGTGCGGCGGCTTCGACGATCGGCCGTAGCCGCGTTGGTCGACCGCGACCGCCCGGTAGCCGGCGTCGGCGAGCGCGGAGAGCTGGTGGCGCCAGGAGTACCACAGTTCGGGAAAGCCGTGCACGAACAACACCAGCGGCCCCTGCCCTGCCTCGACCAGGTGGATTCGCTGGTTGTTCGCGGCGACGGTCCGGCCGGTGAATCTCGGGTCCACTCGTTCCTCCTCGGATCGACAGCCCACAGCCGTCCCGACCTTCGACCGGCCGTGCGGCGAGCCCGACGCTACGGACAGCCCGCACCGAGTAGAGGGATCGTTCTAGCCACCAGAACGCAAACTCCGGAACGCCTCTGCCGCGCGGGACAGCCGGTCCACATGGAACGGCCGGCGTCGGGCACGCGGCCCGACTCCTTGCACCCCCGGCGCTCAGGTTGTAACGTGCATCACTAGAGGGATCGTTCTAGCGGGAGGCCCTATGGTGACCGTGCAAGATGTCGCAAGCTCGGAGACGGATACAGGTCTCCGCACCGACTCTATTCTGGGAAAAGCGTTCGCGATACTGGGTGCATTCACTCATGGACCGCGCATGTTGTCACTCAGCCAGATCAGTCGGCGCAGTGGTATATCCAAGTCGACGACTCATCGAGTCCTTGCCATGCTCGTCGAACTGGGCGCGATCGAACGCAGCGGCACCGAATAAGGCGAGACACCAAACACGAATTTCGGTCATCCCCAAAGTGTATCCGGTGCCCTTGAAGGAATGATGACAATCCGGCTAATCGGGCCGCCGCGGCCGCGCGTGACGCCGAGGCCGAGCACCTTGAAGTAATCGAGATCGACAGTGACGACGACCGCGAGCGGCGCGTCCGCCGGTCTGGTCGGCTCCTGCCCTTCGATCGAGATGCGACGATAGAGGTTGGCCCAGAGCGGCAGGTTCGTCGACCACGACACCGCGCTGATGCCGGGCACCAGCGCAACGCGATCGCGCACGTCGCGCGCGAACTGGCGGCCGCGGACCTCGTCGTAGCCGCCTTGCGCAAGGTTGACCGATACGACCGCCACCGATCCGGTCTCGTACCCGAGGTCGACCGCATGCGCGCGCTGCAGGCTGCGAAGAAACAGCGCCGCGGTGATCAGCGACACGAGCGAGAGCGCCACCTGGCCGACGACCAGTGCATTGGCGAGGCTCAGCCGGCGGCGGCTGGCGGCGAAGAGGGGCTCGAGCTTCAGCGCGCCGACCAGATCCGCACGCGACGCGCGAAGCGCCGGGACGATACCGAACACGACGCCGGTGACGAGCGACAGGATCAGCGTGAACACCAGGACGTGCGTGTCGATCTTCAGCTCGACGAAGTTGTTCGCAACCACCGCGGGCCGCGCGGACCACAGCAGATCGCGGCCCCAGATGCCGAACACAAACCCGAGCGCTCCGGCCGCCGTGCCGAGCACGAGGCTCTCGGTCACGAGCTGCCGCATCAGGCGGACCCGCGTCGCACCGAGCGCGATCCGCATCGCGATCTCCTGACGTCGCGCCGCCGCACGCGCGAGCAGCAGGTTTGCCACGTTCGAGCACGCAATCAGCAGCACGAGCCCGACGATCGTCATCAGCACGCCGCCGGCCAGCATCAGCATGCCGCGCATGCCGGGAAAAATCGTCGTCTCGGTCAGCGGCATCACGGTGACGTTCCGGCCGGCGTTCGGCCCGGGGTATTCCTGTTCGAGCGCACGTGCGATGGTTTTCAGATTCGCCTCGGCCTGCGCGATGGTGACGCCGGGCTTGAGCCGCCCCGCCGTGCTGAACACGACCGCGGCGCGTTCGTCGAGCCAGCTCCCCGCCTGCCGCGGCTGCAGCGGCGGCGACATCATCGCCGGCACCCACAGGTCGGGGCCGAACATCGACGTGACGCCTTTGAATCCTTCCGGCGCGACGCCGACGATCGTGAAGGTCAGGCGGTTGAGCTCGATGGTCAGGCCGATCGCATCAGGTCGCCTGCCGAAGCGGCGCTGCCACAAGCCGTGCCCGATCACCGCCACCGGATGCGTGCCCGGCGTGCGATTTTCGTCAGGCATGAAAAAGCGTCCAGCGGCCGGGCGAACGCCGAGCACATCGAAGTAACTGGCGGTCACGAGCTGCGCGAAGACGCGCTGCGGTTCCCGGGCAGTCGTGAGGCTGAGCGGGAGCGGCGGCGAGTAGCCGGCGAGATCGGCCAGCACCGAATTGCGCTCCCGGAAATCCTTGAGGTTCGGATACGAGAGCGGCAGCAGATTGCCGAACTGCGTCGCGTTCCGGCTCGCCACCGTGAGCACGGCTACGAGCTCGGACGGCCGCGCGACCGGAAGCGGATTCAGGAACAGCGTGTTGAGCAGCGTGAAAATGGTCGTGTTCGCACCGATCCCAAGGGCGAGCGACACGATCGCCGCGACGGTGAACGCTGGCGTTCTAACCAGCGTACGGATCGAATAGCGAACGTCCTGCCAGATGGTGTCCATACTGCTCCTCGCTCGGCTGCCAGACGCCGACGGCGGCGAGCATCGCGGCCATCAACAGTCCTGTCAGCCGGCAGAATGCGACTCGACGTCCCACGACGTCCTCCCGGAAATCATCGTCGGGAGGGAGTGTCGCAGCCGTTGATGAAGGAATTATGAAGATGCGAGGAATTGTGAGTGGGAGGGGTCGGCCTGAAGGCCGACCCCTCCCGGCATCGTGTGGGACGCTCCCGACGTCGGCTTCATTACACCAACATTGGCTTTAGAAGATGTCTAGACGGACTCCTTCTGCAGCACCCGATCCACGATCGCCTTGAACTCGTCCGCCGTCAGGAGGTCCTTCTTTTCGAACGACTTCGCCTTGACCTGCTGGAGCATGGCCATGCGCTCTTCGTCGGTGGCTTTGACGCCCAGCTTCTCGCACCACTCCTCGATGGATGGTGGCCCGCTGTTCTTTCCGAGCACGATCGACACCGGCTTCTGCCCCACCAGATCCGCCGCGAACGGCACGTACTCGAGCGGATGCTCCTTGCGCGCCAGACGCACCCAGCCGGCGATGATGCCCGACTCGATCTCATACAGCTTGTCGCCGACGATCGGTCGGTTGGGCGGCACCGAGACCTTCGCCAGCTCCAGCACGAAGCGCGACGTCTCGCAGAATTTCTCCGTGCGAATGCCGACGTCGATGCCATGCAGGCACAACAGCGACATGACGACGTCTTCCATGGGCACGTTGCCGGCGCGCTCGCCCAGACCGGTGATGGTGGTTTGCGCGACCGACGCTCCGGCCGCGAGCGCGGAAATCGTGTTCGCGACGCCCAGCCCGAAATCCTGATGGCAGTGGATTTCCACCGGCTTCCTCAGCCGATCGATGACCTTCTTGACGACGTGATGAACGGCGTCGGGGCTGCACCCGCCGACGGTGTCGGCGATCGTCAGCGCGTCCATATGGCCTTCGGTCGCCACCTGCTCGACGATGTCCAGGAACCGACCGAGCTCCGTGCGCGTCGCATCGATCGTGAAGAACACCGTGTACAGACCGGCCTCCTTGGCCGCGAGCGTCGCCTCGATCGACGATTTCATCGCCCGATCGACGGTCCAGCCGTACGCGTTCTTGATCATGTGATCGCTGGCAGGGATCTCGATGACGACCCCTTTGCAGCCGCAATCCTTGATCACCTTGATCTCGTCGGCGATGCACCGCCCGAAGCCGAAGATGTCGGCCTTCAGCCCCAGTGCGGCGATGTCCTGAATCGCCGCCTTGTCCTGCGGGGAAACCGCCGGCATGCCCGCCTCGATCCGATGGACGCCAAGCGCGTCGAGCTTGCGGGCGATCGCGACTTTCTCCTCGCGCCGGAAAACGACCGCGGTCTGCTGCTCGCCGTCGCGCAACGTGACGTCGTGGATCTTGATGTGCGGCGCAAAGGTGTAGCTGTTTCGCACCTCTGGCAGGTAACACCAGGGGCTGACGTACCATTTGTCCGTCTTCCAGGGCTCCGACATGTGGCCTCCGAATCGGGGGGATGATACACCCTGCCGGGGCCGCTCTGGACCGCGTGGGCTATGATTACCGGGGATGCCTGGCATCAGATTCACGCTGAATGGACATGCCACCGAGGCCTCGTACGAGCCCGGTATGCACTTCCTCGAAGTGTTGCGTGAGGAATGCGGCATCGTCTCGGCGAAAGACGGCTGCGCTCCGGAAGGCACCTGCGGCTGCTGTCTGATTCTGGTCGACGGATGGCCGGCGCTCTCGTGTCTGCGGAAGCCGGCACAGATCGAAGGCCACGACGTCGTCACCCTCGAAGGTCTGCCGGAGGAGACACGCCGCATCCTGGGCGAGGCGTTCGTGCTCGAAGGCGGCGTGCAGTGCGGGTTCTGCATCCCGGGCATTCTCGTGCGTGCCTCGTCGTTGATGCGGCAAGAGGTGACCGACGATCGCGGTGCGATCGCGAAAGCACTCGACGGTCATCTGTGCCGCTGCACCGGCTATGGACGCATCATCGATGCGATTCAAACTGCCGGCGAAGCGCGCCGGAACGGCGGGCGCCTCCCGCGCAAAGAACCGCGACAGCATTTCTTCTTCGGTGAAGAGCTCGGGCTGACGCGCAATCCTGCATTCGCGAACCTCGGCGGGAACGGCAACGGCCATGGGATCGGCCGATCGGTGTCGCGCCTGGGCGGGTTCGAGCAGGCGCTGGGCGAGACGGCGTTCGTCGACGACATGCGGGCACCGGGGATGCTGCACGGGGCGATGGTGCTGACCGGCCACCCGCGCGCGAGAATCCTCAAGATTCACACCGACGAAGCGGCGGCGATGCCTGGCGTCGTGCGGATATTCACCGCCGCCGACGTTCCCGGAACCCGCGCGACCGGCCTCAACGACCCGGACCAGCCGGTGTTCGTCGCGGAAGGCGAACTGACCTGCTGCGTCGCCGATTTTCTCGCGATGGTCGTGGCCGACACGCAGTTCCGCGCACGTCGAGCCGCGGCCATGGTGAAGGTCGATTACGAGGTGCTCGAACCGATCACCGATCCGTTCGAGGCCCAGCAGGCCGGGGCGCCGCTGGTGCATTCGCTCGACACGTGCGCTCCACGACCCTCGAATGTGCTCCAGCCCGTCACCGCCTTCTCCCGTGGAGACGTGGACGCGGCGCTGGCGACGGCCGCGCATGTGATCGCGGCGACGTTTCAGACGCAGCCGGTCGAAATCGCGTTCCTCGAGCCCGAGGCGTGTCTCGCCGTGCCGCAGGCGAACGGCGTCCGGGTCCACACCGCCAGCCAGGGATCGCTCTACGACCGCGCGCAGATCGCGAAAATCCTGAACGTCGACCTCGATGAGGTCGAGATCGCGCTGGCCGCGAGCGGCGGCGCCTTCGGCGCGAAGGAGGAGCTGTCGATTCAGGGGCAGACCGCGATTGCCGCGTATCTGCTGCAGCGGCCGGTCAAGACCGTGCTCACGCGTCCGCATCGACGCAGCATCACGTCAAGCGCCATGCGATGACCGTCACGCTGACCGTCGGCGCCGATGGGGAAGGGCGCCTGGTCGCGTTGAGGTCCCGGATCGTGGCCGATGCCGGCGGCTACCACACGACGAGCGCGAAGTGCGCGCTCCGCGCCGCGTGCCACTCGTGCGGCGCGTACCGCATTGCCAACGTCGACGTCGAAGCCAGGGCCGTGTACACGAACAACCCGAACGGCGGCGCGATGCGCGGCTTCGGCAGCAACCAGGCCCAGTTCGCCATGGAAGGCGTGATGGACATGCTCGCGCAGCGCGTCGGCGTCGACGGCTGGGATATCCGCGAGCGGAACATCCTCAATGCCGGCGATCGGTTCGGCACCGGCCAGATCATGCGCGAGAGCGTTCGCGGCATCCGCGAAACGATGGAAGCCGTCAGGGACGTTTACAAGAGCGCGAAATACAAGGGCATCGGCTGCGGCATCAAGAGTACCGGTCTTGGCAATGGCACGACCGAGGGTGGCTACATCAAGATTCGCGTCGTTGACAAAGGAGCCCGGAGCGCCGACCCGTCTGGCAATGGCGTCCACCTGGAGATCCTCAACGGCTATACGGAAATGGGACAGGGCGTCTACACTGCCACGATGCAGGCGGTGTGTGAGGAGACCGGTCTCCCTGCGGACATCATGACCGTCCGGTGGGACAAGGACCTCGGCGAAAAGTGCGGCGAGACGTGGGCGTCGCGCGCGACAACGCTGAGCTGCGCCGCCGCGCAGCGCGCCGCTCAGAAGTTGGCTGCCGATCTGAAGGCGGCGGTCCGGCTGAAGCCGGACGCGACGTACGAGGGAACACGCGAGGCAGCGTTGCGGGCGCTCGTCGGGCGTGAGTACTACGACGAGTGCGTCTATAACTTCACGACCCGGCCGGGGACTCCCGAAGCGGTTCAAAATCCGACGACGCACCTGACGTTCAGCTACGCGACGCAAGTAGTCATTCTCGACGAGGCGGGCACGATTGACCGTGTGATGGTGGCAAACGACGTCGGTCGCGCGATCAACCCGCGGCTCTGCGCCGAGCAGATGGAAGGCGGCGTGCACATGGGCCTGGGCTATGCGCTGTCGGAGGATTTCCCCTCCACAAATGGACAGCCCGACTCGTTGTTGCTGCGCGACCTGGGCATCGTCCGCGCCAAGCACATGCCGAAGGTCGATGTCATCCTGATCGAGGTGCCCGATGAGGTCGGGGGCTACGGTGCCAAGGGTGTCGGCGAAATCGGATGCGTGGCCACAGCCGGAGCGGTCGCCGGCGCCTTGTATGCGTACGACGGCATCCGCCGCTTTCGGCTGCCGATGGATGATTCGCCGGCAGCGGCCCCCTCGGTTCCGAAGTCCCGCCACGCGGGTTAACAATGCAACCACGAAAACACGAAAGCCCACGAAGCGCACGAAGAAGACCAGTTCTTCTTCGTGATCCTTCGAAGTCTTCGTGTCTTCGTGGTCCCGGCGGGTCTTTGACATGCGGATCGTTGTAAACGGGAGACAAGACGTGCAACGCACACTGCTGGCCCTCCTGATTGGAGCCGTCGCGCTCGGCGTTTCGACTTCCGCCCATCATTCGTTCGCGGTTCATTACGTCGAGGACCAGATGGTGTCGATTGAAGGCGACCTCGTGCAGCTCGAGTACCGCAGTCCACACTCGTGGATTCACGTCAACGCCAAGGACGACACCGGCGTGCTGCGGCAGGTCGCCGCCGAGTGGGCCAGCGCCCCGCGCCTGAAACAGTGGGGCGTCAGCGAGGAGACGCTGAAACCCGGCGATCACGTCATCATCAGCGGGAGTCCCTCGCGCGATCCCAGCGAGTACAGGATGCACTTGAAGGGCATTCGGCGACCCGCCGATGGCTGGCAGTGGTCCGGACCCTCCGCCCGCCGCTGACCGCTCAAGGCAACCACGCAAACACGACGGCACGAAGAAGAACACGAAGAAGAGGATCGTTTTTCCTTTTCGTGTCTTCGTGTCTTCGTGGTCCCGGGAGGTTTTTCACATGCGGATCGTTGCAGCCTGCGTGGTATAGTCCCACGCGTTTTGAATCGGTCTGTTCAGGAGAGGACGGTGGCAATCAGATGAGCAAGTCCGATCGGATTGTGAAGAAAGACAAGAAGGCGTCGGGCATGGACCTCAGTTTCATCGGACGGCCGCACGAGTGGGATCCCCGCCGCCTTTACAGTCAGACCGGGGCCGACTGGCAGTACCGGGTGGATTTCGATCGGCTGCGCAAAGATCGGCTGGCGCGCCTGCGCGAGCAGATGAAGGCGGACGATTTGAGTGCTCTGGTGCTGTTCGCCGGCGCGAACATCCGCTACGCCACGGCTTCATATCAAGGCAACTGGAAGTACAACATCAATATTCGTTACGCGGTGCTCCCCGCGGATGGAGAGCCTGTATTGTTCGAGACCGCCGGCTCCGACCTGCAGTGCGCCAAAATCGATCTGCCGTGGATGGAAGATCGCATCAGGCCCGCCATCACGTGGCAATGGGCAGAGGGCGCCGTCCCTTACATGGCCGGCCGCATGGCCGAGAGCGTGATGGACGTCCTGAAGGAGCATGGCGCGGACACGGAACGGATCGGCATCGACAATCTCGACATGCCGGCCCTGGAAGCCTTTCAGAAAGCCGGCCTGAACATCGTGAACGGGTGGCCGGCGATCTCCCGGGCGCGAACCGTCAAGACCCGCGACGAGATCGAGCTGTTGAAGCAGGCATCCAGCATCGGCGATGCCGCGATGTGGAAGATCAAGTACGAGTGGCTCAAGCCGGGCGTGCGCGAGCGTGACATCGAAGCGAAGGTGCACGAGTTCATGCTCGAGCGCGGCTGCGAGATCATCTACGACATCATCGTCGCCTCCGGCGGCAACACCAGCCCCTATCGCCGGTGGGCCACCGACAAGCTGATCCGACAGGGAGATCTGGTCATCGTCGACATCAACGCGGTCGGGCCGTCCGGCTACTTCATCGACTTCGTGCGCTGTTTCAAGTGCGGCGGTCCCTACGGGACGAAGATGACGCGGAAGGAGATCGGCCTGTATCGGGAGGTGTACGACTCGATGTACGCCGGCCTCGAGAACCTGCGCCCCGGCAAGACCACCGCGGACGTGGCGAGGGCCTTTCCCAAATACGACGACGACAAGTACGGGACGGTCACGCTGCAGCAGTTTGCGCACAGCATCGGCATCACGCTCTATGAGGGCATGTGGATTTCCCGGGCGTACTCGTTGAAGTACCCCGCCGAAATCAAGGAGAACATGTACTTCGCCATCGAGACATTCGCGGGTCATCCGGGGCTCGAGCAGACCTGCCGCCTGGAGGAGAACGTGCTCGTCACGGCGAAGGGCCCGGTCGTCTTCACGCGCATGGAACACATGGAAGAGGCGATGGCCCGGTAAGACCCATGCCGTCTCCCCTCGTAGCCGTCTCCGACTCGGTCTTTCCCAGCCTCGACCCGGCGCGCGAGGTGCTGTCGTCGATCGGCGCCGAATTGCGGATGGCCCCGGCATCCACGCCCGAGGCCATCGTGCGAGCCTCGGCCAACGCCGACGCGCTTCTCGTGACGTACGCGAAGATCACGGCCGAGATGATCGCGCAGATGAAGCGCTGCCGGATCATTTCCCGCTTTGGCATCGGGGTCGACAATGTGGATATCGCGGCCGCGACGACTGCGGGAATCGTGGTCACCAAGGTGCCCGATTACTGCATCGACGAGGTCTCGGACCATGCGCTGGCGCTGCTGCTGGCGCTCGTGCGGAAGATCCCGTTTGCGAATGCCCATGTCCACGCGGGCCGGTGGGAGATGTCGGCCGTCGTCCCGATCCATCGCTTGCGGGGCAGCGTCCTCGGGCTGGTGGGTTTCGGAAGGATTCCGCAGCTCGTCGCGCCCAAGGCGCAGGCATTCGGAATCCGCGTCGTGGCGTCCGACCCGTATGTCCCTGCGGAGGTTTTCGCGGGCGCCGGCGTCGAGCGCGTCGACTTTCCCCGACTCCTGCAGATCTCCGACTACGTGTCCATTCACAGCCCTCTGCTGCCCGAGACACGGAACCTCTTCAACGCCGAGGCGTTTCGCCAGATGAAGCCGACCGCGTATCTGATCAACACGGCGCGCGGCCCCATCGTCGACGAGGCAGCGCTTGCGGAGGCGCTCGACGCGGGGCACCTGGCCGGCGCGGCGCTCGACGTGATGCCGCGGGAGCCGCCGGTGGGCTCGCCGCTCGTCGGCCGCGACCGGGTGATCCTCACGCCGCACACCAGCTTCTATTCGGAAGAGTCGCTCGTCGAGCTGCAGGTGAAGGCGGCCGAAGAAGTCGTCCGGGTCCTCAGTGGACAGGCGCCGCGCAACCCCGTCAATCCTGAAGCCGTGCAGCGCACGGCATGAGTGTACCGATCGTATGAGAGCGATGGTCCTGCGCGCACCGGGCGACCTGGTGCTGGATGACGTGGCGCGGCCCCGCCACGACGCCGGCACGGTGCTGGTCCGCGTGACCCACAGCGGCATCTGCGGCACAGACTTCAAGATTTACAGCGGCGCGATTCCCGTCAGGTATCCGCGGATCATGGGTCACGAAATGATCGGCGAGGTCGTCGACGCGGGCGACGCCGACGCGTTCCGCTCCGGCGACCGGGTGATCGTCGACCCTGAGCTGTACTGCGGCGCCTGTTTCCACTGCCGGATCGGTCAGACCCACCTGTGCCCGAACGGGATGTTGATCGGGCGTGACACCAACGGCGGTTTTGCCGAATACGTCACCGCGCCCGGTAGCCACGTCTTCCATCTGCCCGACGCTATCGGCAGCCGGATTGCGCCGATGATTCAGGTGCTGACAACCTGTCTGCATGCGCAGCGGCAAGTCAATATTTTCCCGGCCGAATCGGTCGTGGTCTTCGGGCTCGGCGTGACCGGGCAGTTGCACGTGCAGCTGGCGAAAGCGCGGGGCGCCAGTCCCGTCATCGGCGTGACGCGCAGCCCGGAGAAGCGCGCCCTCGCGGAAAAGCTCGGCGCCGACCTCACGATTGCGGGAGGGGAAGGTGCCATCGACCGCGTGCGCGAAGCGACAGAAGGCCGCGGCGCGGATGTGGTCATCGAGACGACGGGCGTTCTGCCGTCAGTGGCGGCGGGAGTGAAGATGGCGCGCCCGGGCGGCCGCTTGCTGCTCTTCGGCATCATCACGGCCCAGGAGGGAGCCTTGCCCTTCTACGATCTCTATTTCAAGGAGATCGCCCTCATCAGCGCCCGCGTCGCCAAGAGCGAAGACTATCCAAGCTCCATCAGCCTGGTGCAACGCGGCACCGTGCAGCTCGAGCCGCTGGTCAGCGACGTCATGCCGCTCGGCGAGTTGAAGGCGGCAATCGGGATGTTGGCGTCGACGAGCGGTCGGCGGATGAAGATCATCATGGATCACGACAGGGTCGGGTAGGGCGGGTAGGTCGGGCAGGACGGTCGTCCCGCCCCTGGTGGCGGGGAAATCTAGCGAGCGAAGGAGAAAAAGATGATCAGGAAAGTCTTGACGGCCGCGTTCGTGTTCGTCACCGCCAGTGCGTGGGCGCAGGGTGCGAACCCCGCGCCGCTCTCGAAGGCCACGGTCTCGAACGAGGTCGCGAAGCGGACGTTGATGAAAACGCAGATCAACGCCGACACCGCCAAGGCCATCGCCGACGCGTGCGTCGAGTTCTCGAAGACGAGCACCCCGCCGCAGTCCATCTCCATCTTCGTCCTTGGTCCGACGGGAGACATTGTCCACGCGCACGTGATGGACGGCGTGCTGCCGATTGGCGTCGAGACCGGGTTGTTGAAAGCCAAGACCGCGCTGTACGCGCGGTCCTCGTCCAGCGCCGTCGCGCAGCGGTTCAATAACGTCGACGGGCGGCTGATTCGGCTGGATCTCGGCAAAGCGTCTGGCCTCGCCTACTACTTCGTCAGCGGCGGCCTGCCCATCGTCATCGAGGATCAGTTGATTGGCGCCGTCGGCGTCGGCGGCGGGAACGCCGATGAAATGTGCGCCTACACCGCGCTCACCAAGGTACTTGGACCTCAGCCGCCGCTGACGCCACCAACGCCGCCGACCGGCCGAGGGCGGGGGGGACAGTAGAGAATTGGCGATTTGGCGATTTGGCGATTTGGTGATCTGGTGATCTGGTGATGTGGTGATTTGAATTCACCAATTCACCAATTCACCAACTCACCAATTCACTAACTCAGTAACTTGATCTACTTCATCACGCAAACCCTCAACGGCCTGTTCTCCGCGGCCTTGCTGTTCCTGATTGCCAGCGGGCTCACGCTCGTTTTCGGCGTCATGCGCATCGTGAACATCGCACACGGCTCGTTCTACATGCTCGGAGTGTATATCGCGTACACGGTCATCGCGCGGACGCAGAGCCTCTTTCTCGGCACGCTGGCGGCGGTCCTGATCGTCGCCTGCACCGGCTTTGCGGTCGAGCGTCTGTTCCTGCGCCGGTTCGCGTCGCAGCCGCTCGCGCAGATGATGATCACCATGGGATTTGCGCTGTTGTTCCGCGATGCGGCCTTCATGATCTGGGGCGGCGACCCGTTCACGCTGGCATACCCCGTGGCCTTGCGTGGCTCCACGACCGCGAGCGACATCGTTTTCCCGATTTATCGCCTCTTCGTCATGGCTGTTTCCGCCGTCATCGGCGTGTTGCTGTGGACGCTGAATGAAAAGACGCTGGTCGGCGCCAGATTGCGCGCGGTGGTGGATGATCCCGAGATGGCGGCGGCCACCGGCATCAATGTGGCGCTTCTCTCCGGCGGCGTGTTCGCCGCGGGAGCGGGCCTGGCGGCGTTCGGGGGTGTCATGGGTGGGCCGATTCTCGGCGGTTATGCCGGAATGGATCTCGACCTGCTGCCCATGGCCTTCGTGGTGGTCATCGTCGGCGGCATGGGCAGTCTGAAGGGCGCCCTCGTCGGCAGCATCGCCGTCGGCCTGATCGACAACTTTGGGAAGGCGCTCGTCCCCGAACTCTCGTACTTCACCTTGTTCGCGCCGATGGCAATCGTCCTCGCCGTCAAGCCAACGGGACTCTATGGCAGAGAGTAACAAACATGCAGGTGACGGTCCGACCGCCTCCGCCAAAAATGCGGCGATCGGCCGAAGCTTTACGCGAAGGCGGAAGACCGTCCCCGGCGTACCTGCTCTCGCGCTCAAGACCGTCCCCGTTGTCGTCTCGATCCTCGCCCTCCTGGTCGCCGGCCCTTCCGTGCTCACGTCGTATTGGGTTGGTCTGCTCACGCAGATGATGATCTTTGCGATCCTGGCCATGAGCCTCGACCTTCTGCTGGGGTACACCGGTCTGCCGTCGCTCGGCCACGCAGGCTTTTTCGGAGTGGCCGCCTACACCGTCGCCGTCCTTTCCACCGCTCACCACGCTGGCTTCTGGACGTGCGTCGCGAGCGGGATCCTTCTGGGCACGATGCTCAGCGCCGCGCTCGGCTTGCTGGTCTCGCACGTGCGTGACGTCTACTTTCTGATGATTACGCTCGCGCTCGGCATGGTGCTGTGGGGTCTCAGCTACCGGTGGATTCCGGTGACCGGCGGAGACAACGGGATCTCCGGCATCCCGCGGCTCGAAGCGCATGCGGGGCTGCCGGTGACGGGACCCGTCGCCTTCTACTACGTCACGTTGCTCGTGTTCGTCGTCTGCGGCGTCTTCATGGCGCTCATTGTCAGTTCCCCGTTCGGCTTCACGCTGAGAGGCATCCGCGAAAACGAATCACGGATGAAGAGCCTGGGCTTCAACACGTGGCTGCACTGCTATATCAGCTACGTGATGGCCGGCGCGTTCGCCAGCGTGGCCGGAGTTGTCTGGGCCTATTACAACGGCTTCGTGAGCCCGACGTATCTGGACTTGACGGCGTCCTCCGAGCTGTTCCTGATGGTCACGCTAGGAGGTCCAGGAACACTGGTGGGTCCCGCGCTCGGGGCCGGCGCGATCGTCGTTTTGAAGAACGTCATCAGTGCCTACACTCAGCGCTGGCTGCTCATCCTCGGCACCGTCTACATCGTCACGATGCTCGGCGCGCCGCAGGGACTGTGGAACCTGCGCCGCCGCCATCGAGCGGGCTCATGACGATCGCCGATCGTGCGATCGCCGATCGGCGATGTTGTGTGGTCTTCGTGCTGCTCGCTGCCGCCGGGACGCTCGCTGGCAGTCAGGGAGCGAGGGCGAAAGCTGACGGCCCGATCAAGATCGGGTTCATCGCACCGCTCTCAGGTCCCAATGCGCAGAACGGCCGCGACATTCTGAACGGCTTCCTCCTGCACCTCGAGGAAATCGGCTACCACGCCGGCGGAAGGCCCATCGAAATCCTCGTCGAAGACGACGAGGCCATTCCCGCGGTCGGCCTCACGAAGACCAGGAAGCTGGTCGAGCGCGACAAGGTTCACCTGATGACGGGCGCGCTGCTCTCGTCGACCGGATACGCATTGGCGCCGTATATCGATTCCATGCGCATTCCCATGGTGTTTCCGGTCGTGTCCGCGGACGATCTGACGCAGCGACGAAGGAGCAAGTGGATCGTGCGGACCGGCTACAGCGGCAGTCAACCCAACCACGCCTTCGGCGAGTATGCGTACCACACGCTGAAGCTGCGGAAGGTTGCGACCATCGCGCTCGATTACGCGTTTGGATGGGAATCGGTGGGCGGTTTCCGCCGGACCTTCGAAGTCGAGGGCGGGCGGGTCACTCAGAGGATCTGGTGCCCCGTCTTCGTCCACGACTTCGCGCCGTATCTGGCTCAGATCTCGCGAGACGTCGATGCGGTATACGCGCTGTTCCTCGGCCGATCCGCGCTTCAGTTCATGAGGCAATACCAGGAGTTTGGGCTCAAGCAGCGGATACCGCTGATTGGGGCGGGTACGACAACCGACGAGCACGTGCTGCCGTTCATGGGGGACGAGGCGCTGGGCGTGATCACGCCGCTGCATTACAGCGCGGCGCTGGCCACTCCGGCGAACACGAAGTTTGTGGCCGCGTACCGCGCGCACTACAAACGCGTGCCGAGCTATTACTCTGAGAGTATGTACACAGGCGCCAAGTGGGTTGTCGCGGCCATCGACGCCGTTCGCGGCAACGTGGAAGATTCGGCGGCGCTGGTCGACGCGCTCCGCAGTGTGAAGCTTCAGGATCTCCCTCGCGGACCCCTGAGGCTGGACGATTACGGCAACCCCATCGAGAACGTCTACATCCGCAAGGTCGAGCGCGTGCACGGTGAGCTGCAGAACACGGTGATCGAGACCTTCCCGGAGGTGACGCAGTTCTGGAAGTACAATCCCGGGGATTACCTGAAACAACCTCTGTACTCGCGGCGCTAAACGCGAGGATGGAAGAATGCAGCGTTCTTCGGCTTGCCTCGTGCTCGAGGGCGTCTCCAGACACTTCGGCGGCCTCAAAGCGGTCGACAACGTCAACCTGACGGTTCAGCCCGGTGAGCGTCATGCGGTCATCGGGCCGAACGGCGCGGGCAAGACGACGCTGTTCAATCTCATCAGCGGCGAGCTCCAGGCGACCGCGGGCACAATCAGGCTGTTCGGGACCGACGTGACCCGCCTCGCTCAGCATCAGCGGGCGGCGCGAGGTATCGCCAGAACATTTCAGATCACGAGGCTGTTTCCGAACCTCACCGTCCTCGAGAACATGCTCGTCGCGTGTGAAGCGCTGGACCCGCGAAAGTTCACGATGCACCGGCCGCTGTCGTCGTGCACTGATCTGGCGGAGCGGGCGTCGACGCTCCTCGCCGAATTCCGACTGTCGGCGTTCGAGCGAGCGCTCGCGCGTAATCTGTCCTACGGCGATCAACGCAAGCTCGAAGTCGCGTTGTCTCTGGCCGGCCGGCCGCGACTGCTGCTGCTGGACGAACCGATGGCCGGTCTCTCGTCCGCTGAACGCGGCGCCATGCAGGCGCTGCTCCAGAAACTGAATCCGTCGATCGCCATTCTTCTCATCGAGCACGACATCGACGTGGCGTTCGGCTTCGCGGAGATGGTCACCGTGCTCCATCAGGGGAAGGTCCTGACCGGGGGACACAAAGACGCGGTCAGCGCGAATCGCCGCGTGCAGGAAAGCTATCTGGGAATGCTGTAAGGGACGGTTTTGAGGACGTCCCCGCCGACCGGTCCGCGGACGGGACGGAGGGTCCCCTGCCTTCCCTGGGAGTCCGAAGAGCTGCGATGCTGAACGTGATCGAGCTCCACACCTACTACGGCGACAGCCACGTACTGCAGGGCGTGACCATGCATGTGGACAAGGGAACCGTGACAGCCGTCCTCGGCCGGAACGGCGTGGGTAAAACGACGCTGTGCCGTTCGCTCGTCGGGCTGACCCCCGCTCGTGCCGGCCGCATCGTCCTCGACGGCATCGATGTCACCCACCTCCCGCCTCACAGGATCTGCGCGATGCACATCAGCCTCGTACCGCAAGGCCGCCGAATTTTTTCATCGCTGACGGTTGAAGAGAATCTGGCGATTGCTGTTCGCCGCGGACCGTGGGACGTTCAGCACGTCTTCGGCGTGTTCCCTCGGCTCGGAGAACGCCGCCATCACCGCGGCAACGAGTTGAGCGGGGGAGAGCAGCAGATGCTGGCCATTGCGCGGGCGCTGGTCGCGAATCCTGTCCTCCTGGTGATGGATGAGCCGACCGAAGGTCTGGCGCCGATGCTGGTCGCAGAGGTAGGGAACCTGATTCGGCGATTGAAGCACGAGGGCACATCGATCCTGCTCGTCGAGCAGAACGCCGCGTTCGCCGTGAAGGTCGCCGACTATGTGCACGTGATGAGCCAGGGGAGAATCGTGTACGCGTCCGAACCGCAGGCGTTGTGGGAGAATCAGGAAATCAAGACGCAATTTCTCGGCGTGCCGGGAACGGCCTCCGTTGACCCATCTGTCGCGCGCGACTAGACTCAAAAGAAATGGACATGAAAATCGGATCGAGCCGAGCCATCCTCGGCGCTACGGTCGTGTGGCTGGCCGGCGTCACGGTGCTGGCAGGCGACCAGGCCGTGCCCGCGCCGAAACCGCTGATGGCGGAAGATGTCTTCAAGAATGTTCAGGTGCTCAAGGGGATTCCCGCAGACGAATTCATGGGGACGATGAGTGTGTTCTCGGCGGCTCTGGGCGACTCCTGCGAGACGTGTCACGACGGCAAGGACGGCTGGGCCAGCTATGCGCTCGACACCGTTCCGAGAAAGCGGACGGCGCGCCGCATGGTGCAGATGATGGCCGCCATCAATCAGACGAACTTCGGCGGACGGCAGGTGGTGACGTGCTTCACCTGTCATCGCGGCAGCGCACGCCCCAGGATCACGCCGAGCCTCGCCGACGTGTATGGCGAACCGCCTGCGGATGGCCCGGACGATGTGGTGAGGCCGGCGCCCGGATCGCCTTCCGCCGACCAGGTGCTCGACAAGTACATCCAGGCGATTGGCGGAGCCTCGAAGCTGGCGAGTGTCACCAGCTTCATCGCCAAGGGAATGAGCGGCGGATACGGTCCGGAGGGAGACAAGCGCCCGGTCGAGATTTTTGCCAAGGCTCCGGCACAACGAACCACGATCATTCACACACTCGACGGCGACAGCACCACGGCCTATGACGGCAGCGCAGGTTGGTTCGTCGCGCCACACAGACCCGTGGCCGTGCTCACGCTGACCGGAGGCGAGCTGGACGGCGCGAAACTGGACGCGGCGCTGTCCTTTCCAGCGCAGATCAAGCAGGTGTTCGTCGACTTGCGCGTCGGCGCTGTGACGACACTCAATGATCGCCCCATGCAAGTCGTCCAGGGAACCACTCCCGCGCGGACTCTGGCGATGCTGTATTTCGATCGCGAATCGGGCCTGCTCGTCCGGCTCGTGCGTTTTGCGGCCTCCCGCGTAGGCCGGCTTCCCACGCAGATTGACTTCGCGGATTACCGCGACGTCTCGGGAATCAAGATGCCCTTTCGCTGGACCGTGACCTGGCTTTCCGGTGTGGACACCTTCGAGCTCACCGAGGTGCGGCCGAACGTCCCGATCGACACGGCCAGGTTTGCCAAGCCGGCGCCACCAGCGCACTGAACCACTCTTGTAGGGGACTCTTGCAGGTTGCAATCGCGAGGCCGGATCCTGCCCGTTTGAAGCACACGAACGGTCAAGGAAGGATCGCGCCGGCGTCTTAGATGTGTCTTAGATGGGCGACGTCCTGCGAAATGTCAATGAAGCGGGGGGCCGACGACCGGACCGTCTGACTTTATGGAAGTCCGAACGCGTGATTGCGATCGACTGGCGATTGCCGGCGGCAGCTCGTCGGGCTCGATCGTGCCGCTGTGCGCGGATAGGTGCAGCGTCGTGAGAACGTCGCGAAGCTCGCGCATGTTGCCGGGCCAATCGTAGGCCTGCAGAAGCGTCATGGCGGCGGGCGCGATGCGCGGCGCGATCGTGCCCTGGCGTTGGCTGAGGTCCCGCAGGATCTCTGAGGTCAGCGATGGAATGTCTTCGCGCCGCTCGCGAAGAGGCGGAATGCTGATGTGGATCACGTTGAGACGGTAATAGAGATCGTCACGAAAGTTTCCCGCGACGACGCGCTCGAAGAGCGGCCGGGACGTTGTCGCGATGATGCGCACATCGACGACTCTGGAGGGACGTTCGGGATAGTGAAACGCGCCGGTTGTCAGAAAACGCAGCAGCGCTTCCTGCATGGGTCGTCCGATCTCCCCAACGTCCACCAAGACCAGCGAACCGCCGCTCGCCTGGTGCAGCCGGCCGGTGTTTTCAGCCATGGCCCCGTAGAGGCTGCGATGCTTATCGCCGAGGAGCTCTGATTCGAACTGCGCGTCCGACACGTCTCCGCAATGGATCGTCACAAACGGAGCGTCCTGCCGTTGACTGCGGCCGTGCACCAGACGGGCGATCTCTTCCGTCTCTGCGTCCGACGCGCCCGTAATCAGGAGGCTGGCGTCCAGGCGCTCCGCAAGTTGGAGATCTGCGTAGAACTCTTGCATCGACCTTCTTTTGGAAGGCAAGAGTCTTGCGCAAACTTTACGTTATTGTCAAGAAGTGTCTTCTTGCGTACCGATGAAACCGCGCTGTGCTACCCAGGTTGGACCATGGGTTCGGCGCGGCGAGGTTCGCCGACTGCCGCCCGCACGTGCTTCATGAACTCGGGATTTTCCAGCGGCGTGGTCACAAACTTGGCGCCGAAGCGTCGCGCTTCTCTTTCCAGGACGTGGTCGTACGAAGTATGTGTGATGATGACCGGCACGTCCGGGTGCTCGAAGCGGACCCACCCGGCCAGATGCAGGCCGTTGAAGGCTTCCAGTCGAATGTCGGCAACCACGAGATCGGGGCCGATTGAATGGAACCGCTCTCTGGCCCCATGAAACGTCGATACTGCCGTGACGTCGTAGCCTTCGTCTGAAAGGCGACCGTCGAGCCGCAGCAAGGACAGCGAGTCAGCGTTGACGAGAAGAATGCGCGTGCGCCGCCGGACCTCGGACCTCGGGACGCGCGTTCCCGATGCGCGAAAAGCTGCGCCAATGCGTGGCGCGCCCTCGCGCCTGAGTGTCTGCGAGGTATGCGGCATCGTCAGGTGTGGTTTCATAAAGATCGCCCTTATTACCAATAGGGTGCCGACAGCGCCGAGAGATATAGGCCGCTCAAAAAAAAGGGACATAAACGTAAGCAGCACACTGCAGCCAGGTGCTCACCCACCTGCGGAGCCTCCGCAACATGTGTTACCGTAACTGCTTGTAAATTCATCCGGTTCGTCCCCGCCGGGTCCCTCCAGCCGCTTCGGGCTGCTCGGATCAGGAACCGGCTAAGTCGTGCTATGCGATACCTTTGTCGCCGCGTCGGCCACGGATTGCTGGTGCTCGCAGGTGTTTCCGTCCTCTCTTTTGCCTTCACCGCCCTGGCACCGGGAGATTTCCTGAACGACGTGAAGCTGGATCCGCGGATCTCGCCCGAGACGGTCGCCGCGCTGCGCGAGCGGTATGGGCTGGATCAGCCGCTTCCGCTGAAATATCTGCATTGGCTGCAATCAGTTGGAAGGGGAGAGCTGGGGTTCTCGTTTGCCTATAACACTCCTGTGGCCACCCTGCTGTGGCCGCGGGCACGGAACACGCTGCTCCTTACTGGAACTTCCACCGCCATCGCATGGCTCCTGGCGGTGCCAATCGGGGCATGGAGCGCCAGCCGGCGGGGTCGATGGGTCGATCGCCTCTGTGCCGGCGCGACGACGGCGCTATTAGTTGTGCCCGAACTGCTTCTTGGTTTGGGGCTTCTGCTGTTTGCCGCAAGGACCGGCTATTTCCCGGTCGGGGGCATGCGGTCCGCCCGGTTCGTCGAATTGGGTACCTGGGAGAGGCTGAACGATCTCGCCGTCCACCTGGTGCTGCCGGCGTCGGCCCTCATCCTGTTGACCCTGCCGGTTCTCGTGAGACATGTTCGCTCGAGTCTGGTCGAGGTGCTTGGGTCTCCGTTCATTCAGGCCGCGCGCGCCCGCGGCATTCCGTCTCGCAGACTCCTCTTTCGCGCCGCGCTCCGGGCCGCAGCGAACCCTCTCATCTCGCTCCTCGGCCTTTCGATCGCTGGTTTGCTCAGCACCTCGCTTGTCGTTGAGGCGATTATGAGCTGGCCCGGCCTGGGACCGCTCCTTCTCGAGGCCATCGGCGCGCGCGACCTCCATCTTGTCATTGGCGCCGTGATCTGCTCGACCGTGCTTCTGCTGGCCGGCAATCTCGTTGCGGATGCGTTGCTGTACCTGACCGACCCACGGGTTCGTGCGGACGGCGCATGAACGCAACCGCCAGCCATGTTCGAGCCTGGCTCGGCCTTCTGATGATTTTGTACGCGACGATCCTGCTCGCCGGCTTCGTCGCTCCGTATCCGCCCAACGAGCAGAATCGAGACCTTCCGTTTGTTCCCCCAATGCGACTGCACTTCGTCGAAACGAGCGGGCGGGTGCATTTACGGCCGTTCGTCTATCGCCTGGTGAGCCGTCCCGGCACGTTCGAGGAGTACGACGAAGAGCGCACCGATCGCTATCCGGTGCGCTTCGCCGTGCGGGGAGCGCCCTACTCCATCGCCGGGATTTTTGCTGGTGACCTCCATCTGTTCGGCGTCGCCGAGCCCGCGAAGCTGTTTCTGTTCGGGAGCGATCAATTTGGGCGGGATGTCTTCTCCCGCCTGCTGTTCGGAGGGCAGATTTCGCTCGTCGCCGGCGTCCTGGCCGCGGGCCTGGCAGTGGGGTTGGGAATCATCATGGGCGGGCTCGCCGGCTTTTATGGTGGGTGGACCGACGAGGCGGTCATGCGGATCGCCGAGCTGTTCCTCGCGCTGCCCTGGCTGTACCTGCTCCTGGGCGTCCGGTCGATCCTGCCGCTGCACATCGCGCCTGGCCGTGCGTTCGTGCTCATCGTGGCGGTCATGGGCGTGGTGGGGTGGGCCCGGCCCGCGCGATTGATTCGTGGGCTGGTCCTGAGCGCGAAACACCGGGAGCATGTGCTGGCCGCGCGTGCGAGCGGCGCCACCGACCTGTATCTGCTTCGCCGGCACGTGCTGCCGCAGACGACCGGCCTCGTGCTCACGCAGCTCGCGGTGCTGATCCCGCAATACATCCTCGCCGAGGTGACACTCTCGTTCTTCGGGCTCGGGGTCAGCGAGCCGGTAGCCAGCTGGGGCAACATGCTGACCGGAGCTCAACGATTTGACGTGCTGACCGCGTACTGGTGGATGCTCCTGCCGGGAATTGCGTTGAGCCCGGTCTTTCTGTTGTACTACGTGCTGGCAAACGCCTTTCACGAGCACATGTCGCGTCCGTCGTTCTGACCTGTCGGGCCATCGGGGACGCTTATGTCAAGACGGGTCGAACGTCGCCTCGGTGCGTCACTTCTGGCCGTTCTCTTCATTGCCGCGGGCAGTGCAGCGCCGCCGTCCGCGCCAGCCGCCGAAGAGCTTCTCATCTCGCGCGCGGAGACCGGCCGCTCCGGCGGTCAGATCGTCGCCAACCAGCGCGCCGCGCCCAAGACGCTCAATCCGGTCATCGTCGTCGACATCGCCTCGCGCGAGGTCATCGGCTGCACGAGCGCCGACCTGATCCACATCAATCGCGAGACCCAGCGGACGGAGCCCGCGCTCGCGAAGACGTGGACCGTATCGCCCGACGGCCGCCGGTATACGGTGACGCTGCGCCGCGGCCTCCGCTTCTCCGACGGCCATCCGTTCGACGCCGACGATGTGCTGTTCTCGTTCCGTGTGTACCTGGACCAGAAGGTGCGATCGCCGCAACGAGATCTGCTCATCGTCGGTGGACAGCCGATCGGCGTGCGCAAGGTCGATCAATACACCGTGCAGTTCGACCTTGCGGCACCGCAGGCGGCCGCCGAACGGCTCTTCGATAACGTGGCGATTCTGCCGCGCCACCTTCTGGAGGCATCCTACCTGCAGGATCATCTCCCCGACGCGTGGGATCTGGCAACGCCGCCGGCGCAGATGGCGGGCCTTGGTCCGTTTCGGGTGAAGCAATACATCCCCGGTGACCGCATCGTGCTGGAGCGGAACCCGTACTACTGGAAGGCCGATCGCGCCGGTCACCGTCTACCGTATCTGGAGAGCCTCGTGTTCATGCTCGTGACAAGTGAAGAGACACAGGCGATGCGCTTTCAGGCGGGAGAAGTCGACATCGTTTCCCGTGTGAGCGCCGACAACTTTGGTGTTCTCGCGACGGCAGAGTCGGGGGCGCCCTACAAACTGTTCGACCTTGGCGCCGGCCTCGACTACAGCTTCGTGTTTTTCAACCAGAACGTCGTCGATGCGAAAGCGCTGCCGGATGTGGCGCGCAAGCAGGCCTGGTTTCGGCAGGTGGCCTTCCGCCAGGCGATTTCGGCGGCCATCGATCGAGACGCGATTGTTCGCCTCGTCTATCGCGGGCGCGCCACGCCGCTGTGGGGTCATGTGCCGCCGGGCAACAAAGCGTGGATCAATCGATCGCTCCCGCAGCCGCCGCGGTCTCTCGACCGCGCGCGGAGTCTGCTCAAGACCGCCGGGTTCTCCTGGAAGCCGGACGGGAC
>Ga0137409_10001864_pt1 | contig 22698 bp, 15 predicted proteins | sample CZODoug1_16funga_FD_122059 | JGI IMG/M metagenome (GOLD analysis project Ga0137409, IMG submission 122059) | Vadose zone soil fungal communities from Angelo Coast Range Reserve, California, USA - CZODoug1_16fungal (Hybrid Assembly) | ecosystem: Environmental > Terrestrial > Soil > Vadose zone...
GCAGCGGCGTGATTTCCGCGAGCCGCGTATGAAAGACGAATACCCGCACCTGCCCGGCGGCAAGCGCGGTGACAAAGGCGCGCGCGATACGCAGGAACAACTGCGCGAACGTTTCCATCGAACGGCTGACATCAACCAGCACGAAGATGCGCGGCCGCTCGCGCCGCGGCGCGCGCCACACCGGCTGCGCCGGCACGCCGCCATAGCGCAGGCTCGCGCGCAGGGTCCGGCGCACATCGAGCCGGCGGCCGTGGAGCGCAACGCGCTGCCGGCGCAACAGTCGCTCGCGCATGCGTTGCGCGATCGCCGTGACGATGCGCTGCAGACGATTGACATCCTGCGGCAGCCAGAGCGCGAAATCGCGCTGCGCCAAGGGCTCGGTGCTGCTGGCGCCGCCAAGCGTGCTTTTGCGTCCCAGGTCTGTGCCGTCGCTGTTGTTATCGCCCGCAGACAGGGCGGAATCACGCGTGTTGCGGTCGGCACCCTCATCCGTGTCGGCAGGCGATGACGATGAGGACATGGCCGATTGCAGTTCGCGCACGAGGTCGCGCAGGTCGCGCCCCCGGCCACTGATGCCGCTGACGCGGACATTCGCCGAGCGGCGCTGCGGATACCAATAGTCCTCGAACAACTCGGGAAACTTGCGCCAGTCGCTGGCGCGGTGACACGCGATTGCGCGCCAACCGGCGCGCAGCCGCGTCGCGTCGCCGACACCGATTGCCTGCGCCGCCCGCACCATCGTCTGCTGCTCGGCAACGCCGACCGCGAGGCCGTGCTCGCGCAGATGGGCAGCGAACCCGGCAATCGCGTGCAAGGGTCGTGCGCGCATCAACGACACTCGCGCGAACGACGGACTCTCATGCGCGCGCTGCGACTGCGCCGCGCGTATGCGCAACGGCAATCCGCCGCACCTGCTCGGCGTCGATCTGGAAGCGGTCTTCGCGCGTCTTGAGCAGACACGCGAGGGTCCGCAGCAGAAGCGCAGTGTCCTCCGGCAGCGCTTTCAACTCCAGCTTGTGCAGTGCGCGCACCCAGTCGAGTGTTTCGGCGATGCCCGGCGTCTTCTGCAGATCCTCCTGGCGCAACCGCTGGACAAACGAAACAGCCGCGTCGATGAGCTCGACTTCGGCCGTGGGCAACGTGGTCTGGACGATCGCGACTTCGCGCGCCAGCGTCGGATAGTCGAGGTAGTGGTACAGGCAGCGGCGGCGCAGCGCATCCGACAATTCGCGCGTGCCGTTGCTCGTGAGCACGACCCATGGCACATGGCGCGCGCGCACGGTGCCCATCTCTGGAATCGTGATCTGCCAATCGGCGAGGATCTCCAGCAGGTACGCCTCGAATGCCTCGTCGGCGCGATCGATCTCGTCGATCAGCAGCACACTGGGCGATTCACTCGTCAGCGCCGCCAGCAGCGGCCGCTCCAGCAGATAGTCGCGCGCGAAGAGATCCCGCTCTGCAACGCCACGCTCGCCGGTCTCATGCATGCGGATCGCGAGCAGCTGGCGGCCGTAGTTCCATTCGTAGGCGGCCTGCTGCAGGTCGAGGCCTTCGTAGCATTGCAGCCGGATCAGGCGACGCGCAGTCGCAGTGGCCAACGCTCCGGCGACCGCGGTCTTGCCGACGCCGGCGTCGCCTTCCAGCAGCAACGGACGCTCGAGCGCCTGCGTGAACCACAACGTGGTGACAAGTCCGTCGTCGGCGATGTAACCAGCTCGCCGCAAGGCTTCGTTCAATCGCTGTTCGTCCACACCCGATGATCCTTGGGCCAGCTGAGCTCTAACTGCCGGTCGTCCCCGACCGCTTGCCGAAGAGGCCGCCGAGCCACCCTTTGACGAGCTGCCACAGCAAAGTGAGCGCATTCAATTCCTTGGCGCGCACTGGAGTTGCTGACGCCGGGGGCGCCGCCGTCGCGCCAGCAGCCGCAGTTGCGCCCGCTGTAGCCGACGATGGGGAGGCAGATGACGGCGCAGGCAACGCCGAGGCGGCGGCCGCGAAATTCGCCGCAAATTGCGCGAGCACCAGATCGGACACCTGTCCCATCATGCGACCGCCAAATTGCGCGAACTTGCCGTTGACAATCACGTTGGCCACGCCCACCAGCACCGATGATCCGCCCTCGGCGGGCTCGACCGACGCGGTCAGATCCATCGAGGCCGACGAGCCGCCCTTGTCGGCGCCTTTCGCGTTCAAGCGCACGCGGCGCACAGCGACATCGATCTCGACCCGCTCGACGTCACCGCCAAAGCTCGCGACCGCGGGCCCGACCTTGACCGTGACCCGGCCCTTGAACTGCGTCTCGCTCACTTGCTCAGTCAACTCGGCACCGGGCATGCAACCGGCGAGCGCGTGCAGGTCGCCGAGCACACGCCAGGCGCGCTCGGCATCAACCGCGATCGGATAACGCTTGTCGAGCCTGACTTCCATCGGTTCTCCTGACGCTGCTTGGCGCCCCCGGGTGCTGCGCAAGCCTGCGCTATTTGCATCGCGCCACTACTTTGCGACGCCGCTCGCTTTCAGTTGCTGCCAGACGCGATAGGACGTATGCGGCAGCGTCATGTGCGTGACGCCGAGGTGCGCGAAGGCATCGACCACCGCATTCGTGAAACACGGAATCGAGCCCACGTGCGGTGACTCCGCCACACCCTTGGCGCCGATCGGGTGATGCGGCGACGGCGTCACGGTATGACCGGTTTCCCACTTGGGAGTTTCAACGGCCGTTGGGAGGAAGTAGTCCATCAACGTGTTGCCGAGCAGGTTGCCCTGGGCGTCAAACGGCATCTGCTGTCCCATCGCAACCGCGAAGCCTTCGGTCAGGCCGCCGTGGATCTGGCCCTCGATGATCATCGGGTTGATCCGCGTGCCGCAGTCATCGAGCGCGTAGAAGCGGCGCACCTTGACTTCGCCCGTTCCCTTGTCGATGTCCACGACCGCGATGTAGGAGCCGAAGGGGAAGGTAAAATTGGGAGGATCGTAGTAGTGCACCGCCTCCAGTCCCGGCTCCAGTCCGGCCGGCGGCTGGTGATACGCGGTCCAGGCGATGTCCTTCATGGTCTTGTTGCGATTGCTGTCGCCCTTGACCTGGAAACGGTCGATCTCCCACTCGAGATCGTTCTCGCCGACCTCCAACAGATGGGCGGCAATCTTGCGCGCCTTGGCGTGAATCTTGCGCGCCGCCATCGCGATCGCCGCGCCCGCCACCGGCGTCGAACGCGACCCGTAGGTACCCAGGCCATAGGGCGCGGTGCTGGTGTCGCCCTCTTCGACCTGGATCACTTCCGATGGAATGCCGATCTCGGTAGCAATGATCTGCGCATAGGTCGTCTGGTGCCCCTGTCCTTGCGAAATCGTGCCCATGCGCGCGATCGCACTGCCGGTCGGATGGACGCGAATTTCACACGAGTCGAACATGCCCACGCCCAGGATGTCGCACATCTTGGTCGGTCCTGCGCCGACGATTTCCGTAAACGTGCAGATGCCGATTCCCATCAGCGTCGGCGAGTTGGGATCCATGCGCTTGGCCGCCTGCTCGGCGCGCAGCGCCGGATAGTCGACCGCAGCCAGCGCCTTTTTGAGCGCTGGAGCGTAGTTGCCCGAGTCGTACTCGAAGCCAAACGCCGAGCGATACGGAAACTGCTCCTTGCGCACGAAGTTGCGCAGGCGGATCTCGGCCTTGTCGAGGTTGAGCTTCTGCGCCAGGACATCGATCAACCGCTCGACCAGATACACGGCTTCGGTCACACGCAGCGAGCAGCGATAGGCCACTCCGCCCGGCGCCTTGTTGGTGTAGACCCCATCGACCCGGCAATGGGCGGCGCGGATGTCATAGGAGCCCGAGCAGATGTGAAAGAGCCCGGCCGGGTATTTGGAGGGATCGGCGCAGGCATCGAACGCGCCGTGATCGGCAACGACCTTGACGCGCAGGCCCGTGATCTTGCCGTCCGCGGTGGCGGCGATTTCCCCGTCCATGTGATAGTCGCGGGCAAAGGCCGTGGACGAGATGTTCTCGATCCGGTCCTCGATCCATTTCACGGGGCGGCCGAGCACGATTGACGCGACGATCGCGCACACGTAACCGGGATAAACGCCGACCTTGTTGCCGAAGCCGCCGCCGATATCGGGCGAAACGATCCGGATCTTCGATTCCGGCAGGCCCGACAGCAGGGACACGACAGTCCGCACCACGTGCGGCGCCTGGGAGGTCATGTAGGTGGTGAGCTCGCCCTTGACCGGATCAAACGACGCGACGCAGCCGCAGGTCTCCAGAGGGCACGGGTGCACGCGCGGGTAATAAAGGTGTTCCCTGACGGTCACTGCGGCACTCGCGAATGCGGCATCGACCGCCGCTTTGTCGCCGGCCTCCCAGGTCCAGATGTGATTGTGGTGCGTGCGCTTGCCGTGATGACCCTCCATCTTGCCGGCAAGATCTTCGCGCAGCACCGGAGCATCCGGCTTGAGCGCCGCGAAGGGATCAACAACGACCGGAAGCTCCTCGTATTCGACTTCGACCGCTTCGACCCCATCAGCCGCAATGTAGCGATCCTCGGCGATCACGACTGCCACCTCCTGCATCTGGAAATGGACTTTCTGGTCCGCCAGCACCGCGGCCACGTCGCCCGCAAGCGTCGGCATCCAGTGCAGCTTGAGAGGTTTCAGGTCGTCCGCGGTGAGCACCGCGATCACGCCCGGAATCTTTAACGCCGCCTCTTTGTTGATCTTCTTGATGCGTGCGTGCGCAACCGGCGATCGAACGATGTCCATATGGACCATGCCCGCCATCTTGATGTCATCAACATAGTTGCCCTTGCCCTGGATGAAGCGGGCGTCTTCTTTGCGGAGGCGAGAATCGCCAACGCCCGCCAGGGCAGCCGCGCGTTCGACCGGTGCGTTCATCTGGTTTTCTCCTTGAATTCGGCGCGTACTTGAGGGCGCGACGATTTGAATGTGTTGGTCTGGAGGTTGGAATTGGGAGTTGCGCCGGGAGTTAGGTCAGGAGTCAATAGGGGCACACAGAATGCGTTGCGCTGCCCTCTTTACCCATCCCGCCCGGGAAACTCATGCCGCAACCTTCTGCGACTCTCTCAACTTGGCCGCGGCATAGAGCACTGCCTTGACGATATTCTGGTACCCGGTGCAGCGGCAGAGGTTTCCGGACATGCCCGTCCGCACATCTTCTTCGGTCGGATTCGGGTTGTCCTGCAGAAAGCGATACGCCCGGAGCAGCATTCCCGGCGTGCAGAAGCCGCACTGCAGCCCGTGCTCCTTGTAAAACCCCTCCTGCACCGCATGCAGCACGCCGCCCTGCGCCAGGCCCTCGACTGTCAACACCTCGGACCCGTCGCATTGCACCGCCAGGTGCGTGCAACCCTTGACCGACTTGCCGTCGATGTCGACCGTGCACACGCCGCAGTGACTCGTCTCGCAGCCGATGTGAGCGCCGGTCAGCGACAACTCCTCACGCAGAAAGTGCACGAGCAGCATGCGCGGCTCCACGGCCCTCTCGTAGTTGCGACCGTTGACTTTCACGTTGATCAGTTTCTTCGCCATTGCCTTGTCCCCCGTCTCTTCGTTGCTTCAGCAGCGATTCAATACGAACCGTCATCAGCGGCAGCGCGCGGCGGCCTTGACCAGTGCACGCCGCACCATCTGGCCCGACATCGCTACCTTGTACGCGCGGTCGCCGCGCAGGTCTTCGGCGGGATCGCAGATTGCCATCGCGCGCGCGGCGGCATCGGCCAGTACCGCTTCGGTCAGCGTCCTGCCGACAACCGCCTGCTCGGCGTCTTTCGCCCGCAGAGGCGTTGGGCCGGCGTTGGTGAGCGCGATGCGCGCCGATTCGACTTTGTCGCCGCTCATGCGCAACACAACCGCCGCCGCCGCCGTGGCCCAGTCGCCGGTCTTGCGTTTGAGTTTTTCGTAGGCGCAACCGCTCTTCGCTGCGAGCGCCGGTACGCGCACCTCGATCAGGATTTCGTCGGCCGCGAGCGCCGTCATGTAGGGGCCTTGGTAGAAGTTCTCCGCTTTGACGTTGCGCCGGCCCTTGGGACCTTCGAGCACGAACATGGCGTCGAGGGCGAGCGCGAGCGCCGGATGATCGTTGGCCGGATCGCCATGCGCGAGGTCGCCGCCGATCGTGCCGCGGTTACGCACCTGCGGATCGGCGATCTGGCGCGCGGCATCCGGGAGCAGCGCGACTTTCGCCTGCAGGATCTTGGAGGAGATCAGGTCGTTTTCAACGGTCATGGCGCCGATCACCACCTCATTGCCCTCTTCGCGAATGCCGCGCAGCGCCTCGATCTTGTTCAAATCAACCAGGTGCGCGGGCTGAGCGAAACGCAGCTTCATCATCGGCAGCAAACTGTGACCGCCGGCCAGCACTTTCGCCTCGGCACCGAGTTGCGCCAGCAGCTTGATCGCTTCGCCGGTAGTACGCGGCGCGTGGTAATCGAATACGGGCGGGATCATTCGTGTCTCCTGTGCACGGGTGATGGAATTGGCGGCGCGGATCAATGTGGCGACTGGCGCAGGTCCGCTCCTCGGCGCTCATTTGACAGATGAGTTGTCCCTGGTCGCTACGCTTCGTTCAACAGTCTGCAGGCCCGCTTGAGATTGACTTGCTGGCGCCGTGTGCGAGCGTTCATCAACCAGGCGACCACTAGAGGGCGCAGTCTGCCCCGAGCCGATCCATTGTGTGACGATGTTTGCGAATCGGCAATACGCTTCACACGATCGGCGGAAACGCGCTCACCGGGCAGCTTCACGACAAGAATCGAAGGCGTGCGGCAACGTCGATTTTGCACCGCACACCGAAATCGGACCGGGATCATGAGTGCTTACCTGTCACACCATGGAATGGCGGCTGCAAGTCGGCTTCGTCGTCAGGCGGGCGACGTTGCGCGGCAATGAGATCGTCGCCTGCGAGGCGTTCGTTTCCGGCTGGATGAACGATCAACGGGTCTGGGGACAAGCCTTCTTGACTGATTCAGCCAACGAGGATTTAGAAACTTCAGTCCAGCACAAATCGCACGCCGATCCAGAGTGCGCGTGGCGCGCCGGGCGTGCGAAACGATTCCGGTTGGCCGTTGCCCGTGAATGCGCGACCCGGTCCGTTAAAGACGTTGCTGCCGAGCACGCCGCCGGTTTGATAGACGCGGTTCAAGGCGTTGGAAAGCGTGGCCGTGAGTTCCCACCCGGTAGCAACGTTGACGCCGACATCCATGTTGAGCAGTGCGAAGCCGGGCAACGCGCCGCTCGCATCCGCGTTGTTCTCGTCTCCGCGCGCAAATCGGCGGCTGCTTGCCACGACGGAAGCCGCTGCGTGCAGGGCGCCGGCACCGCGCTCGCCCGAGCGAAATTCAGAGCGTATCTTGAACGTATCGCGCGGCAACCCAGGCAGGCGCGACCCGGGCGTGATCAGAATGTCGCCGTTGGCTTCGGCGCTCGAGTTGTTCGGGCTGAACGAACTGAAGGCATCGCGATAGATCGCTTGCAGCCGCTGCCAGTTGGCGGCCAACGACCATTGACCGAAAGTTCTTTCAACCGACGCCTCAATGCCGGCGCGCCGCGTGCGGCCGACATTGCGAAAATAGCCCGCGTTGGTGGTGCCGCCGCTGGTACTGACGAACTGGATGTCGTCCGCCAGCTCGGTGCGAAACAGCGCGAGCGATCCTGACCAGGCGCCGCGATAACGCCAGCCCAGCTCCGACGTCTGCGCGCGCACGGGTCGCAGCGGCGGATCGGCCAGAAACACATTGGGCAGGCGGCACGGCGCAGTGGGCTCGGCGCAGGTCAGTTCGATCGCGGTGGGCGCGCGCAGGCCTTCGCTCCATTGGGCAAACACGGTGTGGCTGGCGCGCGGAGTAAAGGTCGCACCAATGGCTTTGTTGAAGCGGCCGAACGAGTGATCGCCATCGAGCGCCGGCAAGTCGCCGCTGGCGTCGCGCACGCTGATGCGCGCTTGCGCTTGCGTGCCGGAGAGGGTCACGTGCAGGCGCTCGGCGAACGACAACGTGTCGGCGACAAAGACCGTCGCGTAATGATGAGTGCCGCGCGCCGCTGTTTGCGTCGCAAACGGACCCGTGTTCACCGTGCCGCGACTGGCATCGAATTGCGCGGGCTGCTCGTCGCCCACGAAACGCAACGAGCCAAATTCAAGGGTGGCGCCGGCGAGAGCGCGTTGGCGGAAATCGTGATCGCCGGTGCGGCCGACCCACTGGGCCGACGCGCCGCGCCGCGTCTCGACGATGGTGATCCGGTCGTTCAACGCGTTGGTCGCACACATGCTCGAATTGCAGCCGTCATCAACGTTGCTGTTCAAGCCGTTTTCGCGCAGCGTGCGCTGAAAGACGTTGGCGCTGACCAATTGCGCGGTACTCAGCTCATGGGTCAACGCCGCTTGCAAAAAAAGAAGGCGGTTCTGCGTGTAGTCCGGCCAAGTGTAGGCCTCGCGCGGCGTTTCGAGCCACGAGCGGGGCAGCGATTGCGTGCCGTTCATCACATTGTCATCGGCCGCGGCGGACAGCGTGATGCGGGTCGAATCGGCAATGCGCATTCGCCCCTTGCCGAACAACTGCCGGATCGTCGACTCGGAATATTGGCGCCATCCATCTTCGCGAAAGACGGTGCCAGCAAAAAACCAGTCATGTTCAAGGTCGCCGCCACCGTGCGCAAGCTCAAGCGAGCGACGGCCCCAGGCGCCGACACTCGCCTCGCCTTCTGGGCCGGGGTCCGAGGCACCATTTTTGGTCGTCAGTGCGAGCGCGCCGCCCAGCGTGTTGAGTCCGAACAATGGATTGGAGCCCGGAATCACGCTCAAGCTGGCGAGCGCATTGCGCGGCAGAAGATCCCAATTGACGACATCGCCGAATGCTTCGTTGACGCGCACGCCATCGAGAAAAACCGACAGGCCCTGCGCGCTGCCGAGCAGCGGCGAAGCCGTGAAGCCGCGCAAACTCACATCGGTCGCGAAGCGATTGCCCTGCGGATCGTCGCTCGTGAATGACGTTGCCCGATCGTTGACGAAGGCATTGATTCCGGGACCGGGCGAACTCGACAGTGCGCGCGCACCATACACGCGAACGTTGCCGGGAACTTCATTGAGTGATTGATCGCTGCCCGGCAGCGGCGATGTGCCGACGATCTCGACGCGCGGCAGCGATTGCGTTGCCGCAGATGCGTCCTGCGCCACACTCGCGTCCGTCATCGCGCCCGTGCCCAGGGCCATGGCCGCCATCGCCGCCGCGCGCGCGCCGACTACGCGAAGGCGCGGCGCGTCTGCACACACCACATGGCACGCGCGCATCAAGGACACGCACGCATCACTGCGCAGCTCAATCCAGGTTCGACAGATAGTGCGCAAGATCCTCGATGTCGTCGTCGCTTAACGTCTTGGCGACGCTCGACATGTTGCCGGCATCGTTGGTGCGCCGTCCGTGCTTGAAGTCCTGCATTTGCTTGATCACGTAGGCCGGATGCTGGCCCGCTACGCGCGGAATCTCGTTCTGCCCCTTGAAGCCACCCAGGTGACACATCGTGCACAACGTCTCCTCGGCCTTGGCCTGTCCGCGCGCGATGCGCGCCGCCTCGGCCGCGAAAGTGTTGCTGATCGGTTTCTGCGCCGAGAAAAATGCGGCCAGATCGAGCATGTCCTCGCGCGTCAGGTTCTTGTAAAAAGGCTCCATCGCCGCTTCCGTGCGCCGGCCTTCCTGGAAGTCCTTGAGCTGCAGATAGATATAGCGCGCCGTCTGACCGGCGAGAATCGGAAACTGCGGAACCTGCGAATTGCCATTGACGCCGTGGCACGCAGTGCACACCTCCGCCTTCTTCTGCCCCGCCTCGATGTCCTGCGTCGCGGCCGCCGATGCAAGCCACATCGCGATCGCCGCGCAGGCCGCGCGAAAAATAATCGCCTGCAAATTCCATCTCCGAAGAATCGAGGCCAGAAAACGAGTTCGCCCGAACGCACGACGGGTCTGATCCGCGCGCACGATCACCATAGACCAGCAATTACATCAGACACATCAGACGCTCACGAAAAAGGGGCCGCCCGTAATCCGGCGCGGCCCCAAACTGCTTGCTTGCTCAACAGGAATTGTTTAGAGCGCGAACACGAATACGCTGTTGCCGCGCTTGAAGTCCAGTTGCGTGTTGCCGCCACAGCCCATCGCAATGTATTGCTTGCCGCCGACCATGTAGCTCACAGGCATGGCGTTGGCGCCCGCGCCGCAGTTGAAGCTCCACAGCGTATTACCCGTCTTGCTGTCGACCGCGTTGAAGCTGCCATTGCCCTCGCCGAAGAACATCAGCCCGCCGGCGGTGGCCATCGCGCCGCCCATCAGCGGTTGGTCGGTGTCATGTTTCCAAACCACCTTGCCGGTATCGATGTCCACTGCTACCGCACGGCCCCACTGCTTTTCAGAGGCAATCACTTTGAAGGCGCCACCGAGCCACAGCTTGCCGCCAGGATACTTGGACGCTTCAACATGGTAGGTCATCGGTTGATGCAGATTCAGGGCAAAGGCGAGGCGATTCTTTGGATCCCATGCGAGTGGATTCCACTCGACCCCGCCATTGGCGCCCGGCAGCATGCGCGCGCCCTGCGCAGTCGGCAGGACCCACATGTTCTCCTGCGGAATCATCGCCTCGGAGAAGCGGATCAGCGAGCAGTCCTTGCGGTCATGCACGTAGATGTGGCCGGTCTTGCCGCCGTGAATCACGCCCGGAATCATCTTGCCGCTCTTGTCCTTGACATCGACCAGCACCGGCGGGCTCACCGCATCGAGGTCCCATACGTCGTGCGCGACATACTGGAAGTGGCACTTGTAGGTGCCCTTGTCCAGATCGACCGCCAACAGTGAGTCGGTGTACAGGTTATCGCCGGGCCGCTCGGTGCCGTACAGATCAGGCGATGGATTGCCTGCCACAAACCAGATCGTGCGCGCCTGCAGATCAACCGCCGGGTTCATCCATACGCCGCCGCCCAGTGTTTGATAGAACGAGCCGTCCTTGGCCAATTGCGCTTTTTCCGCCGCGATGTCGCGATGCATGTCGCGCCCCGTCGCGTCGTTTGGCGCGAAGAGGCCCTCATGGCCCTTGTCGGGAATCGTGTAGAAAGTCCAAAGCAGTTTGCCGTCATTGGCGTCGAACGCCTTGACGAAGCCGCGGATTCCGTATTCGCCACCGTTGGTGCCGATCAACACTTTGCCGTCGACGATGGTGGGCGCCATCGTCTCGCTGTAGCCCTTCTCCGGATCGGCGATCTGGATGTTCCACAGCACGGCGCCGGTCTTGGCATCAAACGCAATAAGACGCGCATCGAGCGTGCCCATGAAGACGCGGCCGCCCGAAATCGCCACGCCGCGGTTATTCGGCCCGCAGCAGAAAGTCGAGACCGGACCCATCTTGTGCTTGTAATGCCAGAACTCCTTGCCGCTCGCGGCGTCGACCGCGTAGATGTGGTTGTATGAGGTGGTGAGATACATCACGCCGTCGACCACAATCGGCGCCGTTTCCATCGACTCTAGAATTTCGGTCTGCACCACAAAAGCCGGCTTCAGGCCCTTGACGTTGCCGGTGTTGATCTGGTCGTTCGGCGAATAGCGCGCCTGGTCGTAGCTGCCGTTGGTATGGAGCCAATCCGCGGCCTGTCCGCCGGCGCCGTTCAATTGCGCCTGCGAGACATTGACGCTCTTGGGCACGCCCGCTCCAGTCGTGTTTTTTTGCCCCGCAACTTCCTCGGCCGAAGCCGCACTCAACAGAAAAAACGTCGACGCCAGCGTGATTGCGACGGCGATCGCGCCCCTTGCCTCGCCCCACTTGATGACTCTCTTCATTGCTTGCCTCCGATGAATACGTCGTTGCTTGGCCAGCGGGGAAAGCTCACTCGGCGCAAGACCTGCGCCATCTGTCGATCGGTCGTCCGTGTTGCCTGAGCTGCGCACGCCACACCAAATTGCGACGAGCGCCGCGGCCCAGAAGGGGCCGCGGACCGATGTAGTACGCCTTGAGACTTGTCTCCCGTGGGTGACGTTGTTGTTGTTCGTCGCCCTGCAATCTATGATAGGTAGGCGACTCGTTCAAAGCAACAGCAACGAGCAGCACGAGTCTGCCGCGCAAAACGCAAAAAGGGAGTTACACGGAATGAACCGAATGGCCTTGCTTGCGGGCCTGTCGCTGCTGGCAGTTTTTCTTGCGCCTTTGCCCGCCTCGGCGCAGCAGCGGAATAGCAACTTCGACATGCTGGCCGCCGCCCGCTCCGGCAGCGTAGCTACCGTCAATGCGCTACTCGATCAGGGCGCCAGCCCGAACTCGCGCAATCGCCTCGGCGATACGGCTCTGAATATCGCGGCGCGCGAAGGCAACGTTGAACTGGTGCAGGCATTGATCGCGCACAACGCTGACGTCAATTTGCCGAACCTCGCGCGCGTGACGCCGCTGATGAGCGCCGCCTTCGGCGGTCACGAAGCAGTGTTGCGCCTGTTGCTGGCCAACAAGGCCGACCTAGCTGCCGCCGATCGCGTCGAAAAGACGGCCATGGTTTACGCCGCGGGCAATGGCAACGCCGCCTGTGTACAGGCTTTGCTTGAGGCCGGCGGCATCGACGTCAACGCCCGCTTTGCCCACGATGCGACCGCGCTGATGTGGGCCGCCGCCTACGGCAAGATGGACAACGTCAAGTTACTGTTGGCGCGCGGCGCCGACCTCACCGCTCACGACGACCGCGGGAAGACCGCGCTGACGATCGCTTTGGAAGAGAAGCAGGACGACGCGGTGGCCGCACTGCGCGCCGCCGGCGCCAAGGAATAGCGGGTGATGACCGACATCCATGCCGGCGTGAGCTGCACGCGAGACGTTCGGTGAACAATCTACGACATCAATGGTGCGGCGCGACTCTTGCGATGCTTGCACTGGCGACGCTGGCGCCGGCGCCCGCATTCGCGGCGATCGCTCTGTCCGGCAATGAAAACGGCGGCTCGATCTCGCTGATCGACACGGCGACCGACATGGTCGTGGGCGAAATCAAGACCGGCGGCAAGCCGCGCGGCATCGCCATCGATCAGCGGCGGCGCCTGGCTTACGTCTCGGATCAACCGAACAATGCGTTGCTGGTGGTTGACATCGATCACCGTACGGTCCTGCGCAAAGTCGACCTGGGCGAATCGCCCGAGGGCGTGTACATCTCGCCCGACGGCACGCTGGTGGCAACTTCGGTTGAACTTACCAACAGCGTTGTATTCATCGACACAGCCACCGACACGATCGCTTTTCGCGTCAAGATCAAAGGCGAAAATCCCGAGCATTCGGTGTTTTCGCCCGATGGCCGCTTCGTCTATGTCAGCGCCGAAGAGGACGACAAGCTCGAAGTGATCGACGTCGCCACACGTTCTCTGGTGACGCAAGTCAAGATCGGGCTGCGCCCGCGCGGCATTGCCTTTACGCCCGACAGCGCCAAGGCCTACGTCGCCTGCGAGCGCGCCAACACGGTGTACGTGTTCGATGCCCGCAGGCACGCGATCACGGGCACGATCAAGGCCGGACTGCGCTCCAATGGCCTGACGATGCAACCCGATGGCAAGCGCGTGTTCCTGTCCAACGGCGGCGATGGCAACGTGATGATCATCGACACATCGAGCGACACGGTGGTAGCCACCGTCGCGGTCGGCAAGCGGCCGTGGAACATGGCGGTCACCGCGGACGGTACCAAGCTTTATGTTGCCAATGGCCGCAGCAACAGCGTCTCGGTGATCGATCTCAAGAGCAATTCGCCGCTCAAGGAAATTCCGGTCGGCGAAACGCCTTGGGGCGTGGCGATTCTGAACTGACCGCGCGACGCTGCTTCGCATCCGCGTCGATCCGCTCCGCGCGCTTACGTCACGACGACGTTGCGCATCATCATCGCGTCTTCATGTTCCAGGTTGTGGCAGTGAAAGAGATAACGCTGCGCCCCGGCGAACGCGGCATCGGCCGGCAGTGATCCGTCGATCGCCAGCCACACTGTTTCATTGGGCCAGACCACGACCGTATCCTTGACGCCCAGGTCGGTGGCGACCCGTCCCGCGCCGCAGGTCGCCAGCGCCCGCGCCGGGCCGAACGTGCCCTGTCGCCGCAGCACGCGAAAGGCCAACCCGTGCAGATGCATTGGATGCGGCATCGAGATCGGACTGTTCTTGATCTCCCAGATTTCACGCACACTACGCGCAAGTACCCAGCCCGTCTCGTTCATCGTGTACGCCTGTTGATCGATGACAAAGCCGGCATCCGGATCGAAGTCGAGACGGATGCGCCGGGTGCGCGGCGGGGGTGATGTCGACGAAGATGATGACGCGGGATCGGAGGCGTTGGATGCGGCATCGCTGAGTCCGGAAATTCGCCCGGGCAGGGGCGGTAACGCCGCCGCGCCGTAATCGGCAGCGACTTGAATCGCCAACAGCGTGATCGCGCCGCCGTCGCGGCGCGCTGCGTTGACGGCACCTGACTCACCTTCGTTCTCTGCACACACAGCAACTGCCGCGAGCGGCGCGTGACCGGCCCGCGCCGGATGCGCCATCGCACGCGGCATCAGCGCCATCTGATTCCTGGGTTCAAACGGCAAACTCACCGCGCTCACCCGCGTTCCCGCTCGCGCAACAAAGACGAGGTCGATGCGCTCGGCTGGATGGACGAAAACCCGATCCAGCGCAACCGGAGCGGGCAACAAACCGCCATCAGTGCCCAACAGATGGAACGGAATTTCGAGCTGGTCCCGGCGCTCGCCCTCAATCTCGCGCAATCCGAGCAGCCACCCGCGCGCGTTGCCGGCATTGAGCAGTTGCAGCCGCACCCAGCCGGGAGCAACGTCGAGCACCGGATCCAAAGTGCCGTTGACCAATGTGCGCTCGCCGATCCAGCCACTCGCGCATTCTTCCGCAGTCGGCGCGTAGGGCGCGATGACGCCATTGCTGATGCGTACATCGCTGATCGCGCACGCCTGCCGGTTGCTGGGCGCGATGGCGAGCGCGCGATCGACCTCAGCATCGTCGTCGTCGCGCACGATCAACAGGCCGACCAGCCCGGCATAAACCTGCTCGGCCGTGAAGCCGTGCGCATGCGGATGAAACCAATAAAGCCCGGAGCGATTGCGCACAACGAACTGCAGGCGCGCGCTGGCGCCCGGAGCGATCGGCTCGAAGCCAGCGCCGTCCTGGGCCGCCGGCAGCGTCATGCCATGAAAGTGAATTGTGGTCGGTTGCGGCAGGCGATTGATCACCTGCAGGTCGATCGACTCGCCGGCGCGCGCCAGCAGGATCGGGCGCTCGATGCGCGCGCGATCCGTCTCAGCGACGTAGCGACAACGGCCGGTCACGGGGTCGGTGCGCTCGGCGATCAGTCGTCGGAGCGCGCTGACCGGAACCTGCACACCCGCGCCCGTCGACAAGGTGCGCGGCGCGGCGCAGGCCGCCAGTTCGCCGAGTGAAATCACCGGTGCAAGGCGCGCCAGCACAGACCGCGTCAACAGTGCCGGCAGGCTCGCCAACAGGCGCCGGCGCGCCCCCTGTTGCGGCGGGTCCCTCATCGCTCACCGCGGGTTCGCACCGGCGCGATTCGCAAGCTACTTGCTGCCTTGCGCGCGATAGCGCGCGATGCTCTTGGCCAGATCGTCGAACTCCTCGCACGACGAGCGGCAGATCGACTTCAGCTGCGCCAGATGTTCTTCGGCCTTGTCCACCTGACGGGCAAGCAGATACGCCTCACCCATGTATTCGTGTGCTCCGCGATGGCGCGGATTCAATTGCAAGGCGCGCTCGTAGTGCTTGAACGCGGCATCCAGATCACCGGCGTTGCGATACGCGTAGCCGAGATAGTTTTCGCTATCGGCGTTGCGGCCATCATGCTGCACCGCTGAGGTGAACGACTTGATCGCCACCTGCCATTGCTTGGCTTCGATCGCCGACTTGCCCGCCGCGAAGTCAGGATCGACCTTGGGCGCAGGCGGCTCGAATTCGGTCGGTGCGGCAAAGCCTGGCAACGGCACAGCGGCGAGCGACACGGCCAGAACGCAAGCCGCCAGAGCTCGCCGGCAACGCGTGATTCTGTCCATCGTTATCTCTCAAAATGAGTCTGAAAAAAGAATACCCGCACGCGGGCGCGCGTGCCACTAGGCACCAGGGAAATGACCTGAAATTGTCATCAACTGTTGGCGTGTTGCTCGGCACTTGCCGAGCGCGCTCGCTCGCGTTGCGTAGGAATCCTCGTTTGCGCGGCGCTCGGATTGATTGTGGGGTTTGTCTGGTACATGATTGCCCGAAATACTCCCGAAGAACATTCACTCGTTTCTCCAAGTGAACTTTCGAAAATCAAATCAAGACTTCTGAGTTCATCGCCCGCGGAAAAGCCGAGACTCGTTTCTTGGGATCGAATGTTCGAGAGCAAGGAAGTTCTTGCAGTCACCCTCAGTTATTTTTCGTTCGGCTATGTTGCGTGGATATTTTTCAGTTGGTTTTACATCTATCTAGCGGAAGTTCGCGGACTAAATCTAAAAGCCAGTGCACTGTACTCGATGCTGCCTTTCATTGCGATGGCAGTGTGCTCGCCGCTCGGCGGCTTGATCAGCGATGCGATTTCAAAAAACAGGGGCCTGCGAGCCGGCCGAAGTGGTGTCGCAGTATTCGCCATGATTTTGGCCGCCGTTTTTCTGGTCATTGGCGCGCGAGCGCAAAATACGCAACTTGCCATTTTCGTGCTCGCTGGCGGAGCCGGTGCACTCTACCTTTCGCAGAGTTCCTTCTGGTCAGTGACGGCGGACATAGGCGGTATTTCATCCGGCAGCGTCTCCGGTTTCATGAACACGGGCAATCAGTTCGGCGGAATGATCACCGCTTCGCTTACGCCGTGGATTGCCTCGCGCTTTGGGTGGACGGCGGCTTTTCTTGTCGCCGCCGCCGTGTGCGTGTGTGGTGCGCTGACCTGGCTGCTCGTTGATCCACGCAGGCGATTGGATTCGGGGAATCCGTGAAAGAAGCTCTTGAGAAAGCGAGGTCGCATTTTGTGTTCGTGCTAGCGGGAGCGTCCGCTGACAGGGGCAGTGGATTCGCGAATAATCAATTCGGGAGGCACAGCGCATTCTTTCGGATAGTCCTTAAACCCCTGAATCCTCTGCAACAAAATGCGGGCCGCACTCTGTCCCATGTCATGCAAGGGCTGGCGAATCGTGGTCAGACTCGGGTTGTGATACGCCGCCGCCTTGATGTCGTCGAAACCGACGACGGACACATCATCGGGCACCAAGAGATTCGCGTCGCGCAATGCGCGAATCGCTCCGATGGCAGCGATATCGTTGAAGGAGATTAGGGCTGTGAAGCGGCGTTTCAGTTGGAGGAGTTGCTGCACAACGGGATAACCGAGCTCCGGAGACGTAAGGTCTTTCTCCAATTGAATGGTGAGCTCCGGCCGAATCACGATGTTGAGTTCGCGCGCGACGGCAACGAGGCTGCGCCAGCGAGTGTCGGAGTCGGAGCTGAATGGTTGTCCGCGCATGAACGCGATGTGACGATGACCGAGTTGGTGGAGATGGCGCAGCGCGAGTTCCGCAGCGTGCCGGTGGTCGAGCACAACATTCGTCACCCCGGAGATTTTCTTGTGTCCCGCGACTGCAACGACTGGAACCGCTAACTCGTGTTCCAGTGCCGTATCGATTGCGATGATTCCTTCAGCTCCGCGGCCCATCAAGAGTCTGGGATATTCCTCCACCAAGTCTGGCTTGTGGCGATGGTGCGCGCTGAAGTAGAAGTAGCCTTCCTGCATCAAGTGGTCGCCGATGCCGCTCATTACCATCGTGTGGTACCCGTCGCTTAATTCCGGAACTAGAACTCCAACGGTAAATGTTCTTTGCTTGCGCAAGGAACGGGCCAAGAGACTCGGCTGGTAATTGAACTTACGCGCAGCGGCGCGAACGCGCTCGCGGGTCTCCTGCGGAATAGAGCGTCCCGGGACATTGTTCAAAACCAAGGAAACTGTGGCCGGACAGAGACCGAGGTAGTCGGCAAGGATCTTGAGGCTGACGGGCTTGTCCGAACGCTTTTGGTCCTTTTTGTTTTGAACCATAGAATCGCCAGACTTAGCTCCCAGTCTCGAGGCGTCAGGGCCACCTTTTGCGGCCTTGAGGATAACTCCGGGTTGCGACGGCTGCATAGGCCCTCAAGTGTGACTGGTGAGAAATAACGATATTGCAAACGAAAAACCAATACAAAAAGCGCACAAAATGCACTAGACAAACGATTGTCTGGAGAGTATTAAAAATATTTCTTCTTGACAAGCATATCTTCGATAGCCCAAATTAACGTGCATTGATTGAGGGGTGCGGCCGAATAGGTTCGCAAACGAACGATTTTCTTAGCCCCTTCGCGATCTACTCGAGGATGCTGGGTTGGCTGCGTAGCCGGATTCCAGTATATGCAGATCGCGACGCGAGCGGCGGTTCCGCCGCGCGTTACGGAGTGGTCCGGTGCTAGTGGTTGCTTTGGGAATGCTCGGTCCATTTTCGCACGTCGGCTAGGAGGCGGTATGCGCGTCACTTCAAGTCTCTCGAGACTTCTTCTTTTTGTTCTCTTCTTCCTTGGTACCGCAGCGACCACTTTCGCGCAGTCCGATCGAGGCAGCATTGCTGGTACGGTTTTGGATTCCAGCGGTGGCGTCGTCGAGGGCGCCCAGGTGACGGCGACCGGTGAGCAAACGGGAACTGTCTATACTGCGACGACCGGCCCGACCGGCGGCTTCCGCATCGGGGACGTCCGCATCGGCATTTACCGCGTTACGGTCGCGACCCCAAGCTTCAAGACCGCAGAGAAGACAGGAGTAGTCGTGCAGGTCAACTCGGTCTCCTCGCTCGAGTACACGTTGCAACCTGGAGACGTAAAGGAGACCTTGACGGTCATCGCGGATGCGCCGTCACTGCAGACCGAAAATTCCGAGATCGGCACGGTCGTCAGCACTCGCCAAATTCAGGATTTGCCTTTAGCACTGAATGCAAACGGGCAGAGCTTCCTGCGGTCCGTGCAGTCATTCGTGTTCCTGACGCCCGGTACGGCAGGTCCGGGCACGAACAGCGATTCGTCTTCTTCCGGAATTTTTGAGTCGAAAATCGCTGGTGGACAAAACTTCAGCACCGAAGTCCTGCTCGACGGAGCAAGCACCGCCCGGCCGGATAGCGGGTCGGCGTTCGATCAGAATGCTCCATCCGTCGAAGCGATCAGCGAATTCAAAGTCTCAACCTCGACGTACTCCTCCGCCTACGGCCGGACTTCCGGTGGCGTTCAGAGCTTCTCCACGAAATCAGGCACCAATGCCTATCATGGAACGGCATTTGATCTACTGCGCAACGATAAACTCAACGCCAATTCGTGGACTAACAATTTTCACGGGGCCCCGAAGCCGCGCGATCATCAAAACGATTTTGGCGGCAGCCTCGGCGGGCCAGTGCGGATTCCTAAGCTTTACAACGGCCACGACAAAACATTCTTCTTCTTCTCGTATGAACAATACCGGAATAATCAGGGCACGTCGAATGTCACCACGCTGCCAACCGATGCTGAACGCGCGGGCGATTTCTCGGCGCTTCTGGGAGGGCCAACGGGGGCAATCAATCCCTGCGATAATTCTCCCGTCTTGACCGGCCAGATTTTTGACCCTTCCACTACGAAAACGGTCAATGGCACACAATGCCGCACGGCGTTTCCCGGCAACAAAATCACTACGCCACTGAGCTCTGTCGCGCAGAACGTCTTGAGCTTTCTCGACGTGCATCCCAATCTTCCGGGTCAGCGGAATGGGCTGGTCAACAACTTTCTCTTTACAGCGAGCAAGCCTATCCGGGACACGACGATGACCTTCCGGATTGACCAGAACTGGGGAACCCGCAACAAGTTCTTCTTTTCCTATAGCAGTCGCGACCAGGAAGTTCTGAACGGGACGCCGTCCATTCCTCCGCCTATGGACCCGAACTTTTTCAATTCCAACTTCACGCACTACACCCGCTTCGGCTGGGACCGCACCATCGGCTCCACAATGGTCAACCACTTCAATATCGGCCTCAATCGGCTCAACAATTTCAGCAAAGGCGAGAGCGTTACGGGGCCGGAGTGGAATTCTGTCCTTGGCATTACCGGCGCCAGCGGCCCTGTCTTCCCGCAATTCAGTTTTCAAGGCAGCCCGCTCTCCATCGGCTATCAAGGGTTTAGCACGGCTAACGCTGATGGCAATCTTCCGAATGGCCTGATTGTTGCCGACGGTTTCGCATGGGTGAAAGGCCGGCACACGCTCAACTTTGGATTCGACTGGAGATCCTACCAGTTTTCCCGCCTGAGTCTGGCGAATCAATCTCCCGGCTATACGTTCCAAAATTTTCAGACCGCCTACACTCCGAACAACAGCCAAACGGGCGACCCGTTTGCCAGTTTCCTGATTGGAGTCCCTCACGAGGAATCCCTGCAAGTGAACTCCGTGTTTCCGCGCTGGAGCTCGAACTATTATGCCGGTTACGTTCAGGATGATTTCAAGTTTCGCAAGAATCTGACGCTGAACCTCGGGTTGCGTTATGAAGTGGAAACTCCGCGACACGAAGCTCACGACGCGCAGTCCGTTCTCGATTTGACAGCCAACAATCCCGGAACACCGGGAACTCCCGGCGCGATGATCTACGGGAGTGGTGCCTCTGGGGCCGACACTTATTACAGGAACATTGGGCCGCGCGTCGGCTTTGCCTACGCCCCTTCCAAGCTCTTCGGATGGTTCGATAACACCGTGTTGCGGGGCGGATATAGCATTTATTATGCCGCGCTAACCTACTCAGATTTCGGCAACAATCTGACAAGCGGCACGTCTGCCCGGCCGGATTTCGTTTCGCCGGACAAGTTCACTCCAGTGCAGGCGCTTGATCAGGGTTTTCCGAGCTTCCCTCCACCGTCCAACGCCCAGGACCCCACTTTGAACAACGGGAAGTTCCCAGACTATGTGGCTCCTGATTATGGACGGCCCGGTATGGTTCAGAACTGGAGCCTTGAAGTACAGCACCAGTTGGCAACGGATCTGATTCTCAGCGTCGCATATGTCGGATCGCATTCGACGCGGCTGCATTCAAACCTTGCACAGATCAACACTATTAATCCGCAATTTCTTTCCCTCGGCACCAAGCTGAACGATCCTGTGCCCAGCGCCGCGGGGCAGGCTACCTTGGCAAGCTTGGGCGTGACCGTACCCTCCTGGTTCGAGCCGCTGTATGGTCCGTCGGGAAATGACCTGGTGGGCCAGTTGCTGAGGCCGCACCCAAATTTCCAGAGCATCGGCACCAATTGCTGCCTGGAAAATCTCGGGCAGTCCACCTACAACGCGCTCCAGATGAAACTCGAGCGACGCTTCCGCAACGGGCTGAATATTCTCGCTTCCTATACGTACTCCAAGACTCTGACCGATGCCGACAGCAGCTTTCCGACGTTCACCGGGTTTAACTCCAATGTCTTCGGTGCTCAGAATCCATACAACTTGAAAGCCGAAAAGAGCGTGAGCTTCCAAGACATTCCGCACACCTTCGTGCTCAGCTACCTTTATGAACTTCCGGCCGGCCCCGGCAAGAAGTACTTCAATCATGGGGTCGCAAGCAAGGTTCTTGGCGGATGGCAAGTGAGCGGGGTGCATCGCTATCAGAACGGCTCGCCGCTGGTCATCAACGAGTTCGCAACTTCTCCGAACTTCACGGGCGGCAACTACCGATTCAGCATTATCCCCGGCGCTCCCCTCATCAGCCCGAACGCATCGTCGTTTAATCCCTTTTCGCCTCAGCCTAGCGGATGCAAAGCGAATGGGAACGGCACGTTTTCAAACCAACATTTCGTAGAAGTCATAAACGGCATTACAGTTGATCATGGTCCGAGCACAAATAATTTCTTCAACTGCGCTGCTCTCCTGGACCCGAACGCATCAGCAACCCTGGTTGCCCAACAGGGCTATGTCTTCGGAAATTTGCCGGTGGCGTTCAGCAATATTCGCAGCCCGGGCTACATCAACGAGGACTTCGCGATCATAAAACGCACTTACATCACCGAAAGCCAGAGCATCATCTTCAAACTGGACATTCCCAACGCCTTCAATCGCCATGTGTTTGGTGGAATCGACGGCAATCCCACCAGCAGCACGTTTGGTGTGCCTGGCGGCGGAAACCACAGCGTACTCAATGCGGCTCGGCAGCTTCAGATCACCTTGCGGTACCAGTTCTGAAACGCGAGTTACGTGGCGAATGAAAATCCTCCTGGTTCCATCTTCGCGCAGGAGGATTTTCATTCGACAAGCGCTTCGCACATCGCTGAAACCCGGTATAGACTTTCATCGTGAGCGCGAAATTGCATATAAGGAGCAGCCGGGTTCCCCTGGCGGGTTTATCCGTAGCGGCGCTCGTCCTCTGTGCGATTACGCCATCCCATGCTCAGGTCGAACCGGAGACGTCGGCAAAATTCCGCGAAGCTTCCGAGGCGATGCGGAGCGGAGACTTAGAATCCGCGGGTGATGGGTTTCTAGCGGTTGTGAAGGCGGCTCCATCGTTTGCCGAAGCCCATTTCAACCTTGGGCTTGTTCGCGAAGAACAAGGGCGTCTTGACGAGGCCGTCGCCAGCTTCGAGAAGGCACTTACCCTGAAGCCCCGCCTACATGGCGCAAATCTGTTTCTCGGCGTCGCCC
>Ga0137409_10001866_pt1 | contig 22696 bp, 16 predicted proteins | sample CZODoug1_16funga_FD_122059 | JGI IMG/M metagenome (GOLD analysis project Ga0137409, IMG submission 122059) | Vadose zone soil fungal communities from Angelo Coast Range Reserve, California, USA - CZODoug1_16fungal (Hybrid Assembly) | ecosystem: Environmental > Terrestrial > Soil > Vadose zone...
GGGCTTCTTCCCTGGTTGCTTTCGAAGTCCCGAAAACAGAAGATCGTCTCTCCCGAGATCACGTAGTCGAAGGGGTGCCGGCTGACGCACGAGAAGAACGGCCTGCTCGTGCCGTGCCACGGCATGAGCCAGTCGTCCAGTTCCAGGGCAATGAGATGCACCGCCCCTACCCATTCGGTATTTCTCGCAAAGAGATCCTTCTGGGCACCCTCGATATCGACCTTCACGATGAAGGCCGCTGCTGCTCCAGCGAGCGCGCACACCTCGGCAATCGTCCGGTCCGTCGAGCCGTCATCGATCACCAGGACTTCAACATCCAGCGCACTCGCGTCGAGCGCCGAGCGAACCGCGGTCGCGATGTAGCGCTCGGTGTTGTATGCCGGCATCACCACCGACACACGTGGTGCGCTAGACGCAGTCTGGGGATGGCTCATTGCGGATCTAGTGGATACCGGCGAGCGCAAGCTCGCCGGTATCAGGCCGGAACTCGATGGCGGATGCTATCGGCATAGCCTGCACGGAAGACGTCTGCGACCTGGTCAACGACAGCGCTTCGATCATAAGTGCTGCGCGCCTTCTGCAGCGCTGCCCGTCCGAGCCGCCCGGCGGCGCTCGGGTCGCCAAGCAGGTGGACGCAGGCTTGGGCGAGCTCTGCTGGAGCATCGCGCAGGACGATCTCGCGTCCATCTTCAAAATTCAGTCCCTCCGCTCCTATTCGCGTCGAGACGATTGCCTTGGCGTGCGCTGCGGCTTCGATTATTTTCACGCGTGTCCCCCCACCGTGATGAATCGGACAGCACACCACGCGCGCCCGGCGATACCATGCCTGCAGATCATCGACAAAACCAGTAAACGTAACGCTCTGATCCGCTGAGTGGTACGACGCCGTATGTTCCCGACCGACTCCGATGATGGCCAATCGGGCCGCGGGAACCTGCGCCCGCACGGCGGGCCAGATTTCTTGCACAAGCGAGTCAGCCGCCTGAGCGTTTGGGCGGTAGCCCATGGCTCCTACGAACACGACTAGCGGTTCGGACGCATCACCGTCGTCCAGGGGTGGGAAGGTGGCGCTGTTGGGTACGGTTTGCACGCGGGCGGTACGCGTCAAGCCCGCAAGATAGCGGCGATCGGCTTCCGAGCACACGAACGTCGCAGCCGCGAGGCGCACGGCCTGGATCTCGGCGAGCATCAGCCTTGGCACTTGCATCAGCAGCAGGCGCTCGGCCGGCCACCCAGGGTCATGCAGCAAGCGGCGAAATAAGGTCACGTGCTCAATGTCATCCATGTCGAAGAAAAGTGGCACCCCGCGCGTCTTTTCCGGCGTTTGCCGCGCAATTCTCATGAGTACGCACATCGATGACAGGCGATGCGCGAGGACAATGTCGGGTCGGGTGTCGAGTGCGGCACTGACCGCACCGATGGCTGCTGCGGTGTTGGCGGGACGGGCAACGAGTTGCGCGTGGAAATCGAACACACCTTGCCCCACTCGTTGCCACAACGCTTGGGGTACATCCTCCCTTACCGCCCGCGCAAGCCGTATCGAAACTGCCGGTGACCAGAGCTGGCGCAGGCGCTCTTCGTGCTCCCGGAGCACATCCGGTGCGTAGTGCTGGTCCACAGGCACAAGGAACAGGCAGTCGACGCGATCCACGACCTTGGCCAAGGCCTGTATCTGGGTTCCCAGACGCTGGTAGAGCCCATGTACTCTCTGGGAGTCGTACGGAAAGAAGCGTGACACCACCAACGCGGTTGTCATCCAGCGTCCCCGAATAGCCGCTCGGCTATCTTCTTACCATCGCGTATCATGTATTACAGACTAGCAAAGACACCGGGGACCGGCATCCGGGTTCGACCTAACCGACAATCTCGACCCTGGGAATGGGCACCACGAAGCGAGCGTTCAGGCCCGGGGTTCTACCCACCGTCGCAAGAATCTCGTCCTTCAGATTCCACGGCAGTATCAATACGTAGTCGGGATGGGCTTTGATCAACTCGTCAGGATGGAGAATCGGGATATGGGTGCCGGGCGTGTATTTGCCCTGTTTGTATGGATTGCGGTCGACCGTGAAGTCGATGAAATCCGTGCCGATCCCGCAATAATTGAGTAGCGTATTGCCTTTGCCCGGGGCGCCATAGCCGACGATGCGCTTGCCGGCGCGCTTTGCCGCAATCAGAAACTCGAGTAGCGCCCGCTTGGTCTCGCGTACCTGTTCCGCGAAGGCCTCATAGGCTGCAAGCTTCCCGAGTCCAGACCGCTCTTCGAGGGCGAGCAGGTCGCGTGCCCGTGCGCTCACCGGCTTGGAAGCATCCGCGGTGTGTCGCGCATAGATGCGGAGTGAGCCGCCGTGCGTCGGTAACCGTTCGACATCGAACAGCGTGAGGCCGTGATGGGCAAACACCGCGCTGACCGTCGTGAACGAAAAGTAACTGAAGTGCTCGTGGTAGATCGTGTCGAACTGATTGTGCTGCATCAATTCCAGCAGATGCGGAAACTCCATGGTGATGACACCCGTATCCTCGAGGAGGAGCGCCATCCCGGAAACGAAATCGTTCAGATCGGGGACGTGCGCCAGCACGTTGTTGCCGAGCAGCAGATCCGGTTTGCCGAATTCGGCCGTCAGCTCGCGTGCGGTCTCCCTGCCGAAGAACTTCACAACCGACGGTATGCCTTTCTTGATGGCCACCTCGGCCACGTTGGCGGCGGGTTCGACGCCCAGGACGGGCACGCCCTTCGCGACAAAATGCTGCAGCAGGTAACCGTCGTTGCTCGCGATCTCCACGACGCGACTGTGGGGACCGATGCCGAAGCGCTCAGACATCAGCTCGCAGTACTTGCGTGCGTGCTGCACCCAGCTGTCCGCAAAGGATGAGAAGTAGGCGTACTCGCTGAAGATGTCGCCCGGGGCGACAAATTCCTCGAGTTGCACGAGGAAACAGCGCTCGCACAGGTACGCGTGCAGCGGATAGAACGGCTCCATATGATTGAGCCGTTCAGCCGTGATGTGCGTCTGGCACAGCGGCGACATGCCCAGGTCGACGAAGGTGTGGCGCACGGCATGGCCGCAGAACCGGCAGTTCACCGCGTGATCCATGATGAGAGCCTCGAATTCCCGGATGCCATCAGCAATAGGCAAACCCGCAGCGTAGGCCGGAGCTTAAAGGGGCCAGCGCGATCTCGCCGGAAGCAGGTCGCGAATCGCAGGGAGGTGTGTCGCGCCCGGGCCGGCGAATCGTGCGGTGCTTCAAGCTTCCGGGCGCAGGTCCCCGACTATCATAGCGAACTCACGATAATATAAGGGTCAAAGACAGGGGTGTCCCCTTTGAATGCCTGCTGCCGGCGGCCCGCCGCCTCGGCCGGGTAGGGATTTTGGCGTAGCATGAAATTCAGGTAGATGCGCAGTGGGCCAATGGGTTTCCGAAATCTGGCACTCCCGGGAGATTCTTTACTTCCTGGCGTGGCGCGATGTGAAGGTGCGCTACAAGCAGGCGGCGCTGGGTGTCGCCTGGGCGGTACTGCAACCTCTTTTCACCATGATTACGTTTGCCTTCTTCTTCGGGAAGTTGGCCGGCATTCCGAGCGACGGGGTGCCGTACCCGCTGTTCTCGTACTCGGCCTTGGTGCTGTGGACGTATTTCTCCGTTACGCTTTCACAGGTGGGCAACAGTCTGGTCGCCAATTCCAGTCTGATCACCAAGATCTACTTTCCGCGTGTGCTGCTGCCGGCTGCCGCTGCCTTTGGAGGTCTGCTCGACCTGGTCGTCAGTTCGGTGTTCCTGATCGGGATGCTGCTGTACTACCACGTGACTCCGCGCTGGACGATGCTGCTGACGCCAATTTTTGTCGGACAGACGGTGCTGTTGGTCATGGGGGTCGGCATGCTGCTTGCCGCCCTGAACGTGCGCTACCGTGACGTCAAGTACACTATCCCGTTTCTGACGCAAATCGGTCTGTTCGTGACGCCCATCATCTACCCGGTGACCTTCCTGCCACATCGCTTCCAGGGCTGGCTGGCTTTGAATCCCATGACCGGGGTGATTCAGGGGTTCCGCGCTTGCTTGTTCGGCGGCCACGTCGATTGGGATGTATTGGGTTCTTCCTGGATCGTAACACTGTCGCTGCTGCTCATCGGTACCTTGCACTTCAGAAGCACCGAGCGCGTCTTCGCCGACATTGTCTGATGCCGAGACCCTCGAGTCATGACTGAGTCCATCACTGTCGAAAACCTCTCCAAACGATACGAGCTCGGAGCCTTGCGTCAGGAAACCCAGCTGCGCGATCAGCTTGCGCGCTTGTTGCGGACGCCGTTCGGCAAGCGAGCGCCGAAGGAAGTCCTCTGGGCCTTGCGCGATGTTTCCTTCACAGTGGAACAGGGGGAAGTCGTCGGCATCATCGGCCGTAACGGTGCCGGCAAGAGCACGCTCCTCAAGATACTCTCGAAAATCACTTTTCCCACCTCCGGTACGGTACGGGCGCGGGGGCGCGTCGCCGCGCTGCTGGAAGTCGGCGCCGGCTTCCACGAGGAACTGACCGGGCGCGAGAACATCTTTCTGAACGGTTCTATCATGGGGATGAAGAAGAAGGAGGTTGATGCCAAGCTCGAGGCGATCGTCGAGTTCTCGGGCATGCAGCGTTTCATCGACACACCCATCAAGCGCTATTCGAGCGGCATGCGCTCGCGGCTCGGCTTCGCGGTGGCCGCGCACCTCGACCCGGACGTGCTCATCGTCGACGAGGTGCTGGCGGTTGGCGACGCAGTATTCCAAAAGAAATGTATCAGCGCCATGCACGATCTGCGTGGTGGGGGACGCACCGTGCTGTTCGTATCCCACAACTTGGCGGCGGTTGAGAATCTGTGCTCGCGCGGCATGTGGATCGCACAGGGCAGAGTCCAGCTCGACGGACCGATGCGTGAAGTCATCGAAGCCTACATGGGATCGTTTGCTTCAGCCGACAGCGCCTCCAAAGCACTCACCACGGCAGACGGCCGGCAAGGGACCGGCGAGATCCGCTTCACCCGGGTCGAATTCCGATCGACCGATGGGGATCTGCAGACCGTCACGCGCTGCGGCAAGAGTCTGGTCATCCGTCTCCACTACCGGGCGAACGAGCCGATCGAGCGCCCGGCCTTCGCGTTCACAATGTATACCGAACTCGGCACGCTGGTGACCGACACTGGCACCTGGCTGCACGGTCTGGACATTCCGCTGGTCCCGGCAGGCGACGGCTACCTCGACCTCGAGATCGATTCTCTCAACCTTATGCCGGGACGCTACTACTTCTCGCTGAAGCTGGATTCCTGCGTTGAAACACGGCTGTACGACGCCCTGGAGCATGCCGTTTACCTCGATGTCGAGGAGGCGCCCCTTTACGGACAGAGCCGGCGCATCGACAGCAGGCTTGGACTGGTGTTCTTTCCCCAGCGCTGGCGTCTCGATGGCATCGGCAGCGGTGCCGAAATCGACGTGAGCCCGGCTGCTAGCGGCTGAATAAGATCCGTGCCGACGCAGGCTGGTGCCACAATACAGAAAATATGCGCGTTTTTGTCACAGGGGTGGATGGCTATATCGGGGCGGTGCTCGCGCCTTATCTGCTCAAGCGTGGCATGGGGGTCGTCGGTCTCGATACCGGCTACTATCGCGATGGCTGGCTGTACAACGACAACCAGCTTCTGGCCGCGACACCTCACACGCTCAACAAGGATCTGCGCGCCCTTACGGCCGCCGACCTGGAGGGCTGCGATGCCGTCGTGCATCTTGCCGAGCTGTCCAACGATCCGCTGGGACAGAACAACCCCGAGGTCACGCACCAGATCAACCACCAGGGCTCGGTAGCCCTCGCACAGGAAGCTGCGCGCGCCGGCATCAGGCGCTTCGTCTACACCTCTTCGTGCAGCGTCTATGGTGCCGGGACGGGGGATCTTCTGGACGAGAACGCGCGCGTCAACCCGCAGACCGCCTACGCCGAATGCAAGGTGCTCGTGGAGCAAGATCTCGCCGCGATGGCGGGAGCGAATTTCACTCCGGTGTTCTTGCGCAATGCCACGGCGTTCGGCCCCTCGCCGCGCATGCGCTTCGATATCGTGATCAACGATCTGTGCGCGCTGGCCTGGACGACCAAGCGCATCGCCATGACGAGCGACGGCAGTCCCTGGCGCCCGGTGGTACACGTTGAGGACATCTGCGAGGCGATTTACCGCAGTCTCGTGGCGCCGGAGGACGCAGTGCGCGGCAAGATCTTCAATGTCGGCCAGGACTCGGAGAACTACCGAGTCCGGGAGCTGGCGCAGATCGTCGCGGACGAGTTCCCCGGCTGCACGGTCTCGGTCGGCACGTCCGGCAGCGACAACCGCAGTTACCGGGTAAACTTCGAGCGCATCCACCGCGAACTACCGGGCTTCAAGTGCCAGTACACTGCGCGCGATGGGGCGCGGCAGTTGCGCGAGCTGTTCGAGCGCATTCAGATGGCGCCCGAGACCTACCAGTTCCGCGCCTTCACCCGCCTCAAGCAGCTGAAGTACCTGCAATCGACCCAGCAGATCGACGGCGAGTGCTACTGGCGCTGACATGCTGTTCGAAGCTCTCGAGCTTTCCGGTGCGGCGCTGGTGAAAATGGAGCGTCACTCCGACGAACGGGGGTTCTTCGCGCGCTCGGTCTGCGCCGAGGAATTCCAGGCCCATGGCCTGCCGGCAGACTTCGTTCAATCGAGTGTGTCCTGGAATCGTCGCCGCGGCACGGTGCGTGGCATGCACTTTCAGTGGCCACCTTCGCGGGAAGGCAAGCTGGTGCGGTGTCTGCGTGGCGCGATTCACGACGTGCTGCTCGATCTGCGACCCGCCGAGCCCACCTATCTCAGGCATTGCGTTGTGCTGCTTGACCAGGACAACCGGGATGCGGTGTTCATTCCTTCGGGCGTGGCGCATGGATTTCAGACGCTGGCCGATGACTGCGAGGTTCTATATCAGATGACGGAGCTCCACGCGCCGGCGCTGGCGGCGGGGGTGCGCTGGAACGACCCGTCCTTCGGCATACCCTGGCCGATCGCTTCCGACGTCGTTATCGCCCAGCGCGATGCCGCCTACCCGGGGTTTGACCGCCACGGCTTCGAAGTGGAGTTGAGCAAGCGGACGGCACAATCGAGTGGCAAGGTCTGATGGACGCGAAAGCATCGTCACCGGAGGGTGTAACCTCTGCAGGTCGGAGTCTCTACGAGTTTGCGGCGCGGTTGTACCCCATCTGCAGGAGCATCACCGGCCGCGGTGTGCGTGAGACGCTGGCGCTGATCCGCGCCCGCGTGCCGCTGGTCGTACACGAGGTGCCGAGCGGCACACGCGTGTTCGATTGGGAGATTCCGCCAGAGTGGAATGTCGAGGATGCGGCCGTCATCGATGCGGGTGGCCGTCGGGTAGTCGATTTCCAGGCGCACAACCTGCACCTCGTGGGCTACTCCGAGCCGGTGCAGACATCCCTGTCGCTCGAGGAATTGTCCGCCCGGCTGCATGTGCTGCCGGAGCACCCCGACTGGATTCCGTACCGCACCAGCTACTACCACCGCAGCTGGGGCTTCTGCATGCGCGCGCGCGACCGGGCGGCGCTACGCGCGGGACGTTACCGCATCGAGGTGAAGAGCTCGCTTGCGCCGGGCTCGCTCACGTATGGGGAACTGGTGATCGCCGGCCGCACGCGCGATGAGGTCCTCTTTTTCACCCATGTCTGTCACCCGTCTCTCGCCAATGACAATACCAGTGGCATGGCGGTTATGACTGCGCTGGCGGAATGGATTGCGAGCGAGCCGCGGCGCTTTACCTACCGATTCGTGTTTGCCCCGGGGACCATTGGTTCGCTCGCCTGGCTTAAGCGCAACGAGACGCGGCTCGCGCGCGTGCGCCACGGTCTGGTGCTGGCGCTGCTCGGCGATCCGGGCTCTCTGACATACAAGCGAAGTCGCCGTGAGGTCACCGAGATCGACGCCATTGTCCCGTACGTGCTCGCAGGACTTGGAGCCGCCATTCCCTTCTCACCCTACGGGTACGACGAGCGCCAGCTGTGCTCGCCGGGGTTCGATCTTCCGGTGGGCCGGCTCACCCGCTCGGTGAACGGTGGCTACGCGCAGTATCATACCTCGGCCGACGATCTGACACTCATCCGGCCAGACTGCCTGGCACAGAGCCTGGAGGTGTGCCAGCATGTCGTCGAAGTCATCGAGGGTAACCGTCGCTACCTTAACTTGAAGCCCAAGGGAGAGCCGCGGCTGGGTGCGCGCGGCTTGTACGGCCCGCTTGGCGGGCAAGGTCCCGCTGAGCGCGAGCAGGCGCTGCTGTGGATCCTGAATCAGTCCGACGGCGCACACTCGCTGCTCGACATCGCGCGCAAATCGGGTCTGGCTTTCAGCGTGATTCGCGAAGCGGCGAGCGCCCTTGAGACAGTCGGGCTGCTCAGGGAAACGCGACGTGTGCGGGTGTCCCGGCCACAGTGAACAGCCAAACAGAGCCTCTAGTGAGCGTGGTGACCCCCGTCTACAACGGCGGCGAGTACCTGCGCGAATGCATTGAGAGCGTCATCGCGCAGACTTATACAAATTGGCGGTACACGATTGTCGACAACTGCAGCACCGACGACACGCAGCAAATCGCGCAACACTACGCGCAGCTCGACCCGCGAATCCGCGTGCACACGAATCGCGCATTCCTGCCGATCATCGACAACCACAATCACGCGCTCAGCCTGATGGAGTCCGACAGTGCTTATTGCAAGCTGATCTCGGCCGATGACTGGATGTTTCCCGAGTGCCTGGAAAAGATGGTGCAGTGCGCTTTGGCGCATCGTTCGATCGGACTCGTGTGCGCCTATGCGCTGTCGGGAATGACGGTCCAGTTTCAGGGAATCAGGTGCTTGGGGTCTCCCGAGTCATTCCTGTCCGGGCGAGCCGCCTGCCGCAGGGCTCTGCTGGAAGACGTGTACTTCTTCGGCTCGCCGACCACCATGCTCATCAGATCGGACCTGATCCGCAAGCGCATACCCTTCTACAACCCGGTCAACCTGCACGCGGACGAGGAATCGTGTTACGACATTCTCCAGGAATCCGACTACGGTTTTGTGCACCAGGTGTTGGTGTACTTTCGCAGGCATGAGCGGACTCAGACTGCGCAGATGCGCGACTTTGAGAGCATCCTGGTGGGCCGTGTGTATGCACTGGCCAGGTACGGGCGCGTGTACCTGTCTGAAGAGGAGTTCCGGCGGCGATCCCGCGAGAGATTCAGCGAGTATTACGCAACGCTGGCGAGTGCTGCTTTGCGATTGCGCGACAAGAAATTCTGGCAATATCATCGCACCAAGCTCGCCTTGCTTGGCATGCCCTTGGATCGTTGGCGGCTCGCGCGAGCCGTCCTATGGCGCCTCGCCTTGCTGCTGAGTAACCCCGGGGAGCTCGTCAACAGGCTGCGCATCCGAGTGGCAAATCGATCGGTGAAGCGGGGTTCGCCGCATCAGTGACCAGAATGACTGAGAGCGCGACCAGTGGGGGGTCTCTCGGCGGCGCGCGCTGCCTGGTCACGGGCGCCGCGGGCTTCATCGGTCGGGCGCTCTCGCTGCGCCTGAGCGCTCTCGGCGTGGATCTTCACCGGCTTGCCAGAGAGATTCCGGACGCAGATGCGATCGGGCGTTGGCATCGCTGTGACGTGGCTGATCTCGATCAGGTTCGGCGCGAGTTCAAGACGATCCGGCCCGAGGTCGTGTTTCATCTGGCAGGCAGGGTGAGCGGCTCGCGCGACATGGATCTCGTTCTGCCCACGCTGACGGACAATCTCTTGAGCACAGTCAATGTACTGTTGGAAGCGGCAGCAGCTGGATGCTCGCGAATCGTATGTCTGGGCTCCCTGCAGGAGCCGGATGAAAGCGCGTTTCCGATCCCCAATTCCCCGTACGCAGCTTCGAAGCTTGCAGCGAGCAGTTACGTTCGCATGTTCGCGGAGCTGTACGCCGCCCCGGCCGTCGTGGGTCGACCATACATGGCTTACGGCCCGGGTCAGCTGGACTTCGCGAAATTGGTTCCTTGCGTGGTGTCACGGCTGCTCAATGGCCAGGCGGCGGAGCTCTCGAGCGGCTTGCAGGCCTTCGATTGGGTCTATATCGATGATGTCGTGAGCGCCCTGATTTGCCTGGCGCAGGCGCCGGCACTCCGCGGACTAACTGTTGGAATCGGCACCGGACGGCTGACATCGGTGCGCGACGTCGCCCTGGCGATCGCCGACCGGATCGGCTCGAGAGCCGGGCTCAGGCTCGGCGCCATCGAGGATCGCAGGCTGGAACAGACCCGATGTGCGGATGTTGAAGAAACCGCTCGCCGCATCGGCTGGCGTGCGGCGGTCTCGCTGGACGAGGGGCTGGATCGGACCATTGAATGGTACCGCGCCTATTTCCGTGCGCGGGGAGTGTAGGAGGGCGACGGTGACTCGTGGATAATAGTCGGTTATGAAGGTCGTACTGTTCTGCGGAGGGCTGGGAACGCGCTTGCGCGAGCACTCGGACACGATCCCGAAACCGCTGGTCAACATCGGCAGCCGCCCCGTCGTGTGGCATCTGATGAAATACTACGCACATTACGGTCACAAGGAATTCATCCTGTGCCTCGGCTACCGCGGCGACATGATCCGCGACTACTTTCTCAATTACCGCGAGGCGATGTCGAACGACTTCACTCTCTCAGGCGGCGGTGACAACATAGAACTTCTCGCCAGCGACCTCGATGACTGGCGAATCACCTTCGTCGATACGGGTCTGCACAGTAACATCGGCGAGCGTCTGCGTCGGGTCCGCAAGTATCTGGAGAGCGAGCCTGTGTTTCTCGCCAACTATGCTGATGGCGTATCGGACCTGCCGCTGGACGAAGTGATCCGGGATCTGGACGAAAAGCACGCCGTGGCCAGCTTTGCTTCGGTCAGAAGTGCGCAGACCTTTCATACCGTCACTGCCGATCGCGCCGGGTTTGTCAAGGAGCTCCGGGGACTGAATGAGAGCGAAGTGTGGCTCAACGGCGGGTACTTCGTTCTGCGCCGGGAGATCTTTGACTATATACAGGAGGGTGAGGAGCTGGTCGTGGAGCCGTTCCAGCGTCTGATCGCGAAGCGCCTGCTGGCGACCTATCGACACGCGGGGTTCTGGCAAGCGATGGATACGCTCAAGGACAAGTTTACTCTCGACCGAATGGAGGCACAGGGAGCCTGCCCATGGATGATCTGGCGCCGCAGCAAATCGTGACGCGCCGTTGGGAGCAGGCTCGTCGTGCTTGAACTGGAATTTCGCGGCCGGGGCCGGCCGGGGCCCTTGCGCATTCTGTGTCTGGGAGCTCATTGCGACGACATTGACATAGGCTGCGGCGGCACGCTGCTGAAGCTTCTCGAGGATTCCAGCTGTGCTGTGAGCTGGGTTACGTTTGCCGCAACGCCCGAACGGGCGGAAGAGGTGCGCGCGAGTGCCCGGCGCTTTCTGCGCGGTGCGCAGCGCACCGAGGTCGTTGTTCACGCGTTTCGCGACAGCTACTTTCCGGCCCAGTACGCGGCGATCAAGGAGAGCTTCGAGCCGCTCAAGCGTGCGTCGCGGCCGGACTTGGTGTTCACTCACCGGCGCGACGACGCTCATCAGGACCACCGCCTCATCAGCGAGCTGACCTGGAACGCGTTTCGCGATCACCTGGTACTGGAGTATGAGGTTCCGAAATGGGATGGCGATCTCACAACGCCGAATGCTTATGTGCAGTTGCGCGCGAAGCATGTCAGGGCAAAGATTCGTCACCTGCTGGCCAGCTATCGGTCGCAACGCTCGAAGTCGTGGTTCGACAAAGACACGTTCCAGGGCTTGATGCGGCTGCGTGGCGTGGAGGCGGGCTGTAAGTGGGCGGAAGGATTCCGCGCAAAGAAGATCCGCTTGACGTAGGAGCACGCCAGCGGAGTACGGCATGGTAAACATCTACTACGACGCGCGCCTGAGCGATGACGAGCGGCGTGAGCACATCTACCGGGGCGACCTGTTCGTCTATTCACCGACCGCAGAGTCGCTGGCGCTTACCGGGCTCGCACGTGAGATGCTCGCGCAAGCCTTTGGGGAGCTCGATCCGCAGCTGGCCCAGCACCAGATGCCGGTGCACGAGTTTGCGCAGCTGCTCGCCGCGCTGAAACCCCGCTTTATCCATCATCCCGAGTGCAAGCGCCTGCTGGCGAGAATTCTTGAGGGACTGGGATGCGACGCGCTGCAGACCTATTTCGACGTGCCGCGCTTGAGATCCGCGACCAGCGATGATTACCTGAGCACCGGTATCGCTTACGCGTTTCACCCGCATCGCGACACCTGGTACTCGGCGCCGATGTGCCAGATCAACTGGTGGCTGCCGGTATTTCCCATCGACCCGACCAATTGCATGGCTTTTCACCCGCGTTATTTCTCCCACGGACTGCGCAACAGCTCGGACGGCTACAACTACCAGGAGTGGAACCGCAACAGCCGCTTCCATGCCGCCGAGCAGATCGGTGTCGACACGCGTCCGCAGCCAAAGGCACTCGAAGCCGTCGAATTGCAGCCGGACGTGCGGCTGTTGCCGGCGCCAGGCGGCGTCATCGTGTTTTCGGGAGCCCAGCTCCATTCAACGGTGCCGAACACCAGCGGTCGCACGCGCTACAGTGTCGACTTCAGAACCGTGCACCTGGGTGATGTCTGCGCATTGCGCGGCGCCGTGAATGTCGACTCCGGATGCACCGGCAGCACCATGGATGACTATCTGCGTTGCACCGACTGGGCGCCGCTGCCGCCGCAGGCCAAGGCATTGTATGAATCGGGGCCGCCGCCAGCGACCCACCCGTAAGGCCATGGCACGCGCCGGGCGGGCGGAGCGGGCATGACGGCACGATGGGAAGGAGTGCCTTCCGCGTTGGCGCTCTGGGTCACGGCACGGTCACCGCTGCTCGCCCGAGGCGCATTGCGTGTGTGGTCCAGGGTCAGCCAGATCCTGGGCCGGCAGCGTCAGTTCCGCGACCACTGGCTCGCCGCGCGCTTAGCACGCGACTTGCAATATCGCGTGCCGGTGGTCGCCCGACTCGGCAACGGCATGCGGATCAAGGTTCACGTTCACGACTACGTGGGAGGCGCGATCATCCGCGATGGTTTCTACGAGCACGAAATGGTGCAGCTGGTGCGGCGGCTGCTGCGTACGGGGCAGACCTTCTTCGACGTGGGCGCGCATGTCGGCCAATACAGCTTGCTTGCCAGCGAGCTCGTGGGCAGCACCGGTGCCGTACACAGCTTCGAGCCCGATCCGCAAACCTTCCGCTGGTTGGCGTCCAACATACGGCGCAACGGGCTTGCCAACATATGCGCGAATCAACTGGCGTTGAGCTCGCGCCGGGAGGTGCTGCAGTTCTATCTGTCGGCGGTCCAAGACATCGGCTCCAACTCGCTGCAGCGACCTAAGCACTTCTCCGGGAATGTCGTCAGCGTCACCTGCGTGTCCCTGGATGAGTATCTGGAATCCGCGCGCGTGCCGCGGGTCGATCTGTTGAAGATGGACGTGGAGGGCGCGGAGGGCGCCGTGTTGGCCGGCGCAACCCGTCTGCTGGCACGCGAAGACCGACCGCTGCTCATCATCGAATTCGAGGAAGCCCGGCAACGGGCGTTCGGTACCTCCTGCGCCCGGCTCGCGCAATCCCTGACCGAATGGCGCTACACGCTGTTCCGGATCACGGGCTCGGCCCTGGAGCCTTACGTGGCGCGCAATCCCGACGCCCCCAGCTTCAACGTTCTGGCCGTGCCCGTACACCGGGCGGCGGAGGTCGCCGGCCTCGTCGCAGCCGCGGCCTAGGTACAGCTCGTTCAGCCTGCATCGGTGTCGATAGCCTTTACACGGATCCGCTGCACGCGCGCGGGCTTATGGTAAGCAGGATTTATAACGTATTGATATTATTTAAGTTCATTTCAACGGAATAATTTGTGCACCCTCAGCCGGAACCGGGTACGCATTCTGGGCTGCCGCAGCGGGCGCTGCCGGAGAGGCGATACTTCCGGCGTCGGTGACGAGGTGCTCTTTGCAGGGATCTGTGAACAGGGGAAGTCACTTAAAAGGCAGCCTCGTCCCGGCGGCGCGCTCACGGGCTCGCGCCTCGCGAGCCCTCTGGACGTGCCTCGCGTGGCTCATCGGAACGGCGTTGTCGATCCCACAGGCACACGCCGCGATCGCCTACGTTCAGAAGAACTACGCGGTGCCGCAGAGCCCGCAGGCGCAGGTGACGGTGCCGTTTACGGCTGCGCAGACGGTGGGGAATCTGAATGTGGTCGTGATCGGGTGGAACGATGCGACCTCGCACGTGGTGTCGGTGTCTGACACGCGTGGCAATGCCTACTCTGCGGCGCTGTCCCCGACGGTGCAGCCGGGCATCCACACGCAGGTGATTTACTACGCGGCGGGCATCGGCGCCTCGGCTGCGGGCGCCAACACCGTCACGGTGAATTTCGACGCGGCGGTGAGCTATCCGGACGTGCGGGTTGCGGAGTACGGCGGCATCAGCGCGACGACCCCGGTTGATGCGGCGGCGGGGGCGAGCGGCACGGGGACGACGAGCAGCGTGACGCTGACGACGACGAATGCGAATGATCTGCTGGTGGCGGGCAACTACGTGCAGACCAGCACGACGGCCGCCGGCGCCGGCTACACGAATCGGGTGATCACCGCGCCCGACGGCAACATACTGGAAGACCGTACGGTGACGGTGGCGGGCGCCTACAGTGCGACGGCCTCACTGAGCGGAAGTGGCGGCTGGGTGATGCAGCTGGTTGCGTTGCGCGCCGCGGGCGCCGGCGCCGACACGCAGCCGCCGACGGCCCCGAACGGGCTGACGGCGACGGGGGTCTCGAGCAGCCAGATCGGTCTTGCGTGGACGGCTTCGACCGACAACGTCGGGGTGACGGCTTATCTCATCGAGCGCTGCCAGGGGAGCGGCTGCACCAGCTTTGCGCAGGTCGGTACCTCGACCTCGACCAGCTACAGCGACACCGCGCTCGCCGCCTCGACCACTTACCTCTACCGGGTACGGGCTGCGGACGGGGCCGGCAACACCAGCGACTACTCCGCCATCGCCACCGCCACCACCCATGCCGCGGTGCCGCCGCCGAGCGCGCCCACCGGACTTACGGCGACGGCGACCTCGAGCACCCAGATCAGTCTGGCGTGGACCGCCTCGACCGGCACCCTGATCGTCACGGGTTACCGTATCGAGCGTTGTATAGGCAGCGGCTGCACGAACTTCACCCAGATCGGCACCTCGACATCGACCGCGTACGCCGACACCAATCTCACGCCGGCGAGCACCTATGTCTATCGCGTGCGCGCCACCGACTCCGGCGGCAACCTGAGCCCCTACTCGGCCACGGCGAGCGCCACGACATCGGCCGACACGCAGCCGCCAACGGCCCCGAGCGGGCTTGCCGCGACGGCAGTCTCGGGCAGCCAGATTAATCTATCGTGGACGGCTTCGACGGACAACGTCGGGGTGACGGCGTATCTCATCGAGCACTGCCAGGGGAGCGGCTGCACCAGCTTTGCGCAGGTCGGTACCTCGACCTCGACCCGCTACAGCGACACGGGGCTGACACCGGCCACGACCTATCTCTACCGCGTGCGCGCCACCGACGTGGCGGGGAATCTGAGCAGCTACTCGGGTACGGCGAGTGCAACCACCGGCGCGTCATCGCCGCCGCCTGACACGACGCCGCCGGTGGTCTCGATCAGCGCACCTGCCGCCGGGGCGGTGCTGTCGGGTACCGTAGCCATCACCGTCAGCGCCACCGACCCGGACAGCCCGGTTACCGGTGTGCAGCTTAAGATCGATGGCCTGAACGTCGGCATCCCGGACACGACGACTCCGTTCACCATTTCGTTCGACACGAGCCAGCTGCCGAATGGCACGCACACCCTCAGTGCGTACGCGTGGGATCCCTCGCGCAATATCGGCACCTCCCAGCCGGTCAGCGTGACCTTCAACAACAGCGTACCCGGGAACCCCGCTCAGACCGGCCTGTGGTCGGGCCTGCTGCCCTGGCCGCTGGTCGCGATCCATCTGAACCTGCTGCCGAACGGCCGGGTGATCGCGTGGGATCAGTTCGCAACCGGAGTGTCGGTTCCGTATCTGTGGGATCCAGTGACCAGCGGCTTTACGCCCGCGCCGACCAACGATGGGCAGAACCTGTTCTGCTCGGGCCACATAGTGCTCAAGGACGGGCGCCTGTTGGTGGCCGGCGGTGAGCTCAATACCCAGGCCAACACGGCGAACAGCTTCGTCGGACTGAACTCCGGTCACATTTTCAATCCGGCGACCAACACCTGGACCTCCACACCCAACATGGCGTACGGGCGCTGGTACCCGAACCTCACGACTCTGCCCGACGGACGGGTCCTCACCCTGGTGGGCGACACGACGTGCCAGGCGTGCATTGCCGCCATTCCGGAAATCTACGATCCGGTGGCCAACACCTGGACGCAACTCACCAACGCCTCGAACGCCATACCGTGGTATCCGTACTCCTATGTGCTGCCGGACGGGCGCGTCCTCGTGACCGGTACCGCGGAGGAGCCGACGGCGACCAGCGTGCTGAACGTCGCCACGCAGACCTGGAGCACGGTCGATGCACGCCTCATCGACGGCGGCAGCGCGGCGATGTACCTGCCTGGAAAGTTCATGAAAGCGGGTACCTCATCGGACACCGTCGCACCGGTGACGTCCTCCGTCGCCAATACCTACGTGCTGGACATGACGGCCCCGTCGCCGGCGTGGCAGCCAACCGCTTCCATGGCCTTCCCGCGCACTTATCATGTCTTTATGGTGCTTCCGGATGGTAACGTGCTGGTCACCGGCGGAGGCCGTACGACCGCGGTGGTGGATTCGACCACCGCCGTTTACCCGGCCGAGCTCTGGTCACCGGCGACCCAGAGCTGGACCACGCTGGCTTCCATGAACACCTATCGGCAGTATCACCAGACGGCCATTCTGCTTCCGGATGCCCGCGTGCTGGTGACCGGAAGCGGTCGCGGCCTGGGTTACGCCGACCCGACCGACCGGCTTTCGGGTGAAGTGTTCACGCCGCCTTACCTCTTCAAGGGACCGCGGCCGACCATCACCTCGGCACCCTCGCAACTGTCGTATGCTCAGAACTTCACGGTGCAGACACCCGATGCGGCCAGCATCGCGACCGTGTCGCTGATACGCCTCGGGACCATGACGCACACGTTCACCATGGACCAGCGCTATGTGCCGCTCACCTTCACCGCGGGCAGCGGTAGCCTCACGGTGAGCGCGCCGGCGAACGCGAACCTGGCGCCGCCGGGGTATTACATGCTGTTCCTGGTGAGCAGCTCCGGCGTCCCCTCGGTTGCTCAGATACTGAAGTTCTGAGCGGTGCTCCGGCTGCTGCTCTCCGCTCGGCTTCTCGCGTGCGCTCTGGCGGCAGTCCTGGGGGCGCCGGCGTGCTCACACGGGCCCACCAGCTCCGCCCCCGCCGCCTCGCCGGCGGCGCACTCGACGGTTCTCTACTACCGCAATCCGATGGATCCCACGGCCACCTCCCCGGTTCCGGCCAAGGATTCGATGGGAATGGACTACGTTCCGGTGTACGCGCGGGCGACGGTCGGTGCCGGCGATGACAACGCCATCCGCGTGTCGGCGGATGCGATGCGCACACTCGGGGTTCGCACTGAACCCGTCCTCCGCGGCAAGTTGCCGGCGGAGGTCAGGGCTTTGGGCGTGACGCGTTACGATGAGCGCGCGATGCGGGAAGTGCGCGTGCGCGCGGAGGGATGGGTCGAGCGATTCCCCGCGCTCGGGGTGGGTGACCCCGTACGCCGAGGGCAGCTGCTGTTCGAGATGTATTCCCTGCGCCTGGAAGCGGCGGAGCAGGAGTACTTAAGCTCGCTGCAGTACGGTGACTCAGCCCGCCTAGAGCTGTCGGCGACGCGCTTGCGCGACCTCGGTGTGGACGACACGGTCATTCACGGCCTGAAGGAGCGGCATGTGATCCCCCACCTGATTCCGTTTCGCGCCAGCGTTGCCGGAGTGCTGACCGAGGCGGCGGTGCACGCCGGATCGTACGTGAGTCCCGACATGGTTCTTTTCCGGATTGCTCCGATCGATCCGCTGATCGTGCTGTTCGAAGTACCGCAGAGTTCTGCGCGCCTGGTGGCCGCAGGCGACCCGGTGGCGATGAGCATCGATGGTCCGGCCCCCGGCGCGCTCACCGGCCGCGTCGATCTGGTCTACCCGGAGGTGAGCGCGGACACCCGCACGGTGCGCCTGCGCGTGGTGCTCGCGAACCCCCGCGGGGCGCTGCGTGCCAACATGTACGTCTCAGGCGTCATCAGGACGGCCTCCGGGGGAGAGGTTCTCAACGTGTCGCGCGAGGCGCTCATTCGTGGCGCTGCCTCGGATCGAGTCATCGTCGCCCTGGGTGACGGACGCTTTGTCTCGCGCCAGGTCACCCTCGGCGCCGAAAGCGCCGATCGCGTGGCGGTGCTCGCCGGGCTTACCGAGGGAGAACGTGTCGTGAGCTCGGCGGTGTTTCTGCTCGACTCGGAGACCAACCTGCACTCAGGTCTCGGGCGCCTGCAGGGCGCGGCCGACGACCAATCGCGGAGCCAATCCCGGGCGCGCGGACCGGGGCAGTAGTGGCGAGCGCGAGCGGGCCGCAGAAGCCACTCGGGCCGATTGCCCGGATCATCTGCGGCTCGCTGGGAAACCCCGGGCCCGTGCTGCTGGGCGCCCTCTTGCTGGCCGCGGCAGGCGTGTGGGCGCTGCGCGGTCTGCCGATCGACGCGTTGCCGGACTTAAGCGATACCCAGGTCATCATCCGCACGAGTTATCCCGGCCAGGCGCCCCGCGTGGTCGAGGACCAGGTCACCTATCCGCTCGCGAGCGCGATGCTGTCGGTGCCGCGCGCCGCCACGGTGCGCGGCTATTCCCTCTTCGGCGATTCGTTCATTTACGTGCTGTTTCGCGACGGCACCAATCCCGAGCAGGCGCGCGCGCATGTTCTGGAGAGCCTGGTCCGCTCCGAGTCGCGTCTGCCCGCGCAGGCGCGGCCCGCACTCGAGCCGGACGCCACCGGCGTGGGCTGGATCTACGAATACGCCCTCGTCGATCGATCGGGCCGGCACGATCTCGCGCAGCTGCGCGCCCTGCAGGACTGGACCATCAAGCCCGAGTTGCAGGCTGTGGACGGCGTTGCCGAAGCCGCCACGATCGGCGGGCTCGCGAAGCAGTACCAGGTGGTCGTGGATCCGCTGCGCCTGCAGGCGCAGCGGATCACGATTGGTGAGGTGCGCGCAGCCATCGAGGCGGGCAATCGCGCGAGCGGTGGCTCGGTGATCGAGCTCGCCGAAGCGCGCTACCTGGTCCGGGCGACGGGTTACATCGCAAGTCTCGATGACCTGCGACGAATACCCGTGAAACTTGGACGCGGTGGGGTCCCCGTTCTGCTCGCCGACATTGCCGAATTGCGCTTCGGACCGGAGCTGCGGCACGGCATCGCTGACCTCGACGGCGAGGGTGAGGTGGTGGGCGGGGTCGTGATCATGCGCCGCGGTTACGACTCACGTTCGACGATCGAGGCGGTGAAGCGGCGCTTGCAGATCATCGGCGCAAGCCTGCCCGCGGGCGTGCAGGTGGTGCCCACCTACGACCGATCGCAGCTCGTCGGGCGTGTGATCGATACGCTGCAGCGCAGGCTGCTCGAAGAGATGGCGCTGGTGTTGCTCGTGTTCCTCGCGTTTCTGCTTCACGTGCGCTCCGGCGTCGTGCTGCTGGTGACGCTGCCGCTTGGCATGCTGGGGGCCTTCGCGGTCATGCGTGCCCAGGGACTTTCGGCGAATGCCATGTCCCTCGGCGGGATCGCCGTCGCCATCGGAACCATGATCGACGCGGCCATCGTCATGGTCGAGAACGTGCATCGCAGGCTCGCAGAGCACGGCAATCCCTCGGGCACGCGCGCCGCGTTGATCGCCCGTGCGTGCGTGGAGGTCGGACCGTCGTTGTTCGTATCGCTGTTGATCGTCGCCCTGTCCTTCGTGCCCCTGCTGGTTCTTGAAGGACAGGAAGGCCGGCTGTTCGCGCCCCTCGCGTATACGAAGACCTATGCGATGGTGGTGGCGGCGCTTCTCTCGATCACCGTGGTGCCGGTGCTGATCAGTCTGCTGGTTCGCGGCCGCGTGCGCTCCGGAGACGAGAGCGTGGTGAACCGCTTGCTCGCCCGCGCCTACCGTCCCGCCCTGAATTTCACCCTTGACCATCCGTGGGCGGTCGTGCTCGCCGCGCTGGTCCTGGTCGTGCTCAGCCTGTGGCCCCTCGCGCGGCTTGAGACTGAGTTCATGCCGGAGATGGATGAAGGCGACTTGCTCTACATGCCGGCGACGCTGCCGGGAATTTCGGCGGACGCGGCGCGCTCGCTCCTGCAACAGACGGACCGCGCGTTGCGCTCGGTGCCGGAGGTGGCGCAGGTCTTTGGCAAGGCGGGGCGAGCGGAAACCGCCACCGACCCGGCGCCGCTGTCGATGCTCGAGACGATCATCCGACTCAAACCGCAGAGCGAGTGGCGTCCCGGCCTGACACGGCAGGCCCTGCTGGCGTACCTCGACCAGCGTGTGCAGCTGCCCGGCTTGGCCAATACCTGGACGGCCCCGATCAGGGCGCGTGTCGATATGCAGGCGACCGGCATACGCACCGCCGTCGGCGTGAAGATTGTCGGGCCCGATCTCGCGACGATCGAATCCATCGGCACCCGGATCGAAGAGGTCCTGCGGGGGCTCGCGCGCGCCGCACCGGTCTATTCAGAGCGTGTCACGGCAGGGCGCTATGTCGATATCGAAGTCGATCGCGCCGCCGCGGCGCGCTTCGGGCTGAGCGTCGCGGACGTTCATGAGGTGGTGGCGCTGGCGGTGGGCGGCACGATCATCACGCAGACCGTCGAGGGACGCGAACGCTACCCGATTATCCTGCGTTATCCGCGCGATTGGCGCGATTCGATCGAGCAACTGCGTGCGCTGCCGATAGTAACCGGGCGCGGCGCGGTCGTCGCGCTGCGCGACGTCGCAGCAGTCTTCGTGCGCGAGGGGCCGGAGATGATTCGCAGCGAGGACGCGCGGCTCGCAGGCTGGGTGTACGTCGATCTGCATGATCGCGACATCGCGGCGTTCATGTCCGCGGCACGCGCCAGAATTGAGTCCGCCAGGATCGTGCCGGTGGGCTATCACCTCATCTGGTCCGGTCAGTATCAGGCCCTCGCCCGCGCCTACGCGCGGCTCAGGATGGTCATCCCGATGACACTCGGGGTGATCGTCCTGCTGCTTCTCGCCAACAGTCGCAACCTGAGCGATGTGTTGCTCGCGCTCGGGCCGCTGCCGGTTGCACTGCTCGGAGGGGTGTGGATTCTTTGGGCAATGGGATTGCGGATGAGCGTGGCAACCGCAGTGGGGTTCATCGCGCTTGCCGGCGTCGCGGTCGAGACGGCGGTGGTGACGCTGCTGTACCTGAACGGTGCCTGGCGCGAGCGTGCCGGTCACGGATCCGTGGTTGGACGGGCGGCCCTGCGGGACGCCATCGTGGAGGGCGCGCTGCTGCGTCTTCGTCCCAAGATGATGACGGTCGCGACCATCATTGCCGGACTCATCCCGCTGTTGCTCGGGCACGGGGCCGGCTTTGAGCTCATGCGCCGAATCGCCGCGCCGATGGTGGGAGGGATGCTGAGCGCTGCGCTCTTCAGTCTGCTCCTGATCCCCGCGTTGTACCTGCTCGTGCACCGTCGCGCGCTGGCTCCCGGGGAAGCTGTTCCCGGCTGAAAGGGGCGGTGAGCTTCGGTCCTGGCCCCGGTATTGTGAGGAATCTCACGACTCCATCGGTGAATTTCTTTACGCTTTCCCGTAAAGTTCACCGACTCGTATGCGCATCCACGTTCTCGGCCAATACGTGCCGGTCTCCCTCGGCGTGCTCGCGCTCATCGAGGCCGGCCTCGCGTTCCTGGCGCTGTATGCGGCGGTCCTCGTCCGCTTTCAGACCCCGATCAGGCACTTGTCGGACCTGGAGCAGGAACTGGGTCCGCTGTGGCCGCGGGGGCTGCTGTTCAGCGTCATCGTGGCCATCTGCCTGCTCGCCTTCGGCCTGTACAGCTCACGCCAGCGCGCGCAGCTCGGGGGCATTCTCGTGCGCCTGGTGGCGGCGCTGGCGGTGGCTTCGGGTGCCATCGCCGCAGCCTTTTACCTGATCCCGGACCTGCGCCTGTGGCGCGGAGTCTCTGCACTGGCCGTGTTCGGGACCGGTTGCGCGGTGCTCGCCTCGCGCCTGGTATTTGCACGCGCCGTCGACCAGGAGATTTTCAAGAGGCGCGTGCTCGTCTACGGCGCCGGCGCCTCCGCCGCCGCGGTCGCCAATCTGCGGCGCTCGGCGGACCGCCGCGGCTTTTTCCTGGCCGGCTTCGTGCTTCCGCCGGGCGAGGACCCGGCGGTTCCCGCCGGGCGGCTGCTCGATCCGGCCGGCGACCTGCGCGGGCTGTGCGAGCGGCTCAATGTCAGCGAGGTGGTGGTGGCCATGGATGATCGCCGGCGCGGGTTCCCGATCCGCGAGCTCCTCGAGTGCCGCCTCGAGGGGATGGACGTCACGGAGCTCCTCAGCTTTCTCGAGC
>Ga0137409_10001867_pt1 | contig 22693 bp, 18 predicted proteins | sample CZODoug1_16funga_FD_122059 | JGI IMG/M metagenome (GOLD analysis project Ga0137409, IMG submission 122059) | Vadose zone soil fungal communities from Angelo Coast Range Reserve, California, USA - CZODoug1_16fungal (Hybrid Assembly) | ecosystem: Environmental > Terrestrial > Soil > Vadose zone...
GTCTTCCTGGCGCGCAATGTGAAGCCCTCCGTACGCCACGGTAAGACGCAAATCTTCTGGGCCAGGCTCATCGCTGCGGAACTCTACAGTGAGGTGGCTCCCGCCGGCATGTCGCCCTGAGGTTTTCCGCACCACCTCGTCCGACACTTCTGCTCGCCCCGGAAATCCGCATCGTGGTCTTCCTGGCTGTGGACTCTTCAAATGGTGTCACGGACTTGCTTTCGCCCCTTGAAGAGCTATGCGAATTACCCTACACATACGCCTCCTGGCCAGACACGCTTCAACGCTACTCTAAACCTACCTAATTCCCACCTCAGCCAACGCTCGTTGCGGAATCGTTGAGGGACAGGTAGAAATCTTGACTTGCCTCCGTACGCTGGCTATCGTGCCAGAGAGATGTCTGCGCTAACAAGACGGACATATTCTGCTCATGATCCGACGCTACCGACGAAAAGTGTCCGCGGCGTGGGCGAGACGTCCGGCTCTCCCGCTCCGACGTACGCTGCAACGCACGAGTTGATGAGGGCCAAGTCATGAGTCAATTGGACAACAAACAGCGCTGGGGTCTCGTCATCGGCGGGATACTTCTGACCTTGCTTCTGGCCGCCGTCTTCACCTTCGGATCACTCAACGTGCCATTCGAGCCGAAGAGCTGGCGCGCCGTGATGGTGCTCTACGCTGTCTCCAGTTTTATCACCGCCGCTTTTCTCGTCTTTGGCCTTATCCTCGCGCGCACCATACTGCGACTTTGGGCGGAACGCAGCAGGGATCAACTCGGCGCTCGCTTTAAGACGAAGATGGTTGTCGGCGCAATGGCCATTTCCCTTCTGCCGATCATCTTTATGTTCATCGTTAGCTACTCGCTGATCAATCGCAGCCTGTTGCTGTGGTTCCCCAGGCCGCTCGAGATCGCCTCCGACGAGACGCAGAAACTCATGGAAGATCTGGGGCGGGCACAGTTGCCACGGCTTCGCGGCATGGCTTTGCAGGCACGGGCAGAGGCACCTCGTCCGGACACAGATTTCCTGCAACATGTATTTGCGAAGGGCGCGGATGCAGTCTGGATTCTGGATCGAGACGGCAAAGTGGTCGGGGGCGGCATCGTCTGTGATGACCAGGCGGAGGATCGCACCGGCGCGATTTGTGTGCAGCCAGATGTTCCAGGACAGTATTTGCGAACGTTGCCGAGTGGAGTGGAAGTTTGGGCAGCTGTCAGAAGGGGTTACTTCGCGGCACGCGTCCCGGCTTTACAGGAAGACCAGGCCGGAGGATTCGTCGTTGCAGGATATCGTACGAGCCCCGACTTTCTCGAGCGCCTGACAGCCATTCAATCCCAGACGCGCGAGTATTACCAGGAAAAGCAGGACCTGCGCGCGCTGAAGCGGCAGATGCTTCTGATTCTCCTTTTTTTCACCGTGCTGCTGCTCTCCGCGGTCATGTGGGTGGCGTTGTTTCTGGCAAAGCAGGTCACCGTTCCCATTCAGGCCCTTGCGGAAGGGACGCGGGAAGTTTCATCCGGCAACTTTGAGTACCAGGTCCCGGAGCAAGCTCAGGATGAGTTGGGAATCCTGGTGCGCTCCTTTAACACCATGACCACGCAGTTGCGCGACAGCCGCTCGCAAATCGATCAGTTCACGCGAAACCTGCAGCAGGCGGTGCAGGAGCTCGAGCGCCGCCGCCAGCTCATGGAGACCGTTCTTGAAAACATTCCCACGGGCGTTATTTCGCTGGACGCCGCGGGCGCCATTCTTCGCCTGAATACTTCCGTTTCCAGAATGTTTGACGTCGGCAGCGCTGACGATCACTCTCTCGAAGGGCTTCTCGGACCGGATGCGGCTCGTATCGTGCACTATCTGATGCGCAGATCCTTGCGCATGGGGGTGGTCTCCCGGGAGATCGAGACGGTCGCCGCCGGACGTGTGCTGCACCTCGCCGTCACGGTGAGTTCCCTGGGACCGCGCCGCGCGAACACCGGATACGTCCTCGTCCTCGACGATCTGACGGAAGTGCTCCGTGCGCAGAAATCGGCGGCGTGGCAGGAAGTCGCTCGGCGAATCGCTCATGAGATCAAAAATCCACTGACTCCGATTCAGCTTTCGGCCCAGCGCCTGCTGCGATTCCTTGAGCGCCGCGATTCCTCCCAATCGGCGGCTACACGTCACTCGGAATTGGCCAAGCTGGTCCAAGAATGTTCACGGCTGATCGAGCGGGAGGTCTCCACTCTCGCCGCGCTGGTCAACGAGTTCTCGGAATTCGTGCGCTTCCCTACCGCCAAGCTTGTGCCCACCAATGCCAACATCATCGTCCATCAGGCCGTGGAAGTATTCTCTGGGCGGCTCGATGGCATCTCGCTCAGGACGACTCTTGCCGAGAATCTGCCGCCGGTGCGCGCCGACGGCGGGCTGCTCCGCAGCGTGGTCGTGAATCTCATCGACAATGCCGCGGAAGCCCTGGAGAACTCAACGTTCCGGGAAATCCTCGTTTCGACCATGGCCCATTCCGACGCGGAAACCGTGGTGATCTGCGTCTCGGACACCGGCACCGGCATTTCGCCGGAAGACAAGGACAAACTCTTCCTGCCGCATTTCTCGACCAAGGACCGCGGAACCGGACTCGGCCTCGCCATCGCCGCTCGCATCGTGGCCGAACACGGCGGCAGTATCCACGTCGAGGACAATCTTCCGGCAGGATCGCGCTTCCTCGTTGAACTTCCAGTCGCGGAATTGACGCCCGCATCCTTTGCCGACCACAATGGATCGGACGCGACTCGATGACACCTGGACCGCATCTCCTCGTCGTGGACGATGAGGCTGGCATTCGTGAATCTCTCTCTTCGATTCTCGAGGACGAGGGCTACCACGTTGAAGCTGTGGGTTCCGCTGAGGAAGCCTTGGATCGCGCTGCCGCCGGCCATTTCGAGGTCGTTCTCCTGGACGTCTGGCTTCCGGGCATCGACGGCCTCGAAGCGCTAAGCCGTTTGCAAGCGTCCCCGCGGCCGCCCGCGGTCATCATGATTTCCGGTCACGGCACAATCGAAACAGCCGTGCGTGCCACAAAGCTCGGGGCCTTCGATTTCATCGAGAAACCCCTCTCTCTTGAGAAAATCATCGTACTGGTTCGCAACGCCATTCAACAGCGCCGCCTCGAAGATGAAAACCAGCTGCTGCGCAGCGAACTGGGTTACCGCTACCAGGTTATCGGCGACAGTGTTCCGATGAAGGCGCTGCGCCAGCAGATTGCCGTCACGGCGCCGACCAACGGCCGGGTGCTGATCTACGGCGAGAGCGGCACGGGCAAGGAACTCGTTGCGCGCGCATTGCACGCGGCGAGCCTTCGCAGCAAGGGCCCTTTCGTGGAAGTCAATTGCGCGGCGATTCCCGAGGAGCTGATCGAGTCCGAACTTTTCGGGCACATCAAGGGCAGCTTTACCGGCGCGACGGAAGACAAGATTGGAAAATTTCAAAAGGCCGACGGCGGGACGCTATTCCTCGATGAAATCGGCGACATGAGCCTCCGCACGCAATCGAAAGTTCTGCGCGTCCTCGAGGAACAGCGCTTCGAACGCGTGGGCTCCAACGAAACCTTGAGCGTCGACGTGCGCGTCATTGCCGCAACGAACAAGCATCTCGAACAGGAAATCGCGCGCGGCACTTTTCGCCAGGATCTTTTCTATCGCCTGAACGTGATTCCCTTTTACGTGCCGGCCTTGCGGGACCGCAAGCAGGACATCCCCACGCTGGCAAGATATTTCTTGAGCGAATTCAGCTCGGCTTACGGAAAGAAAACGCGCGAGCTCAGCGACTCGGCGATGGAAATCCTCATCCGTTATCCCTGGCCTGGAAATGTTCGCGAATTGCGGAACCTCGTCGAGCGGCTGGTCATCGTTTGCCCCCAGGCGCGTATCGAGCCGCATCACCTCCCGCCCGAACTCTTCCGTGGTGCCGCGGAAAGCCCCCACCATCCCTACTCGACGCTGCATGAAGCCCGCAGCGCCTATGAGCGGGAATTCATCCTGCGGAAATTGCAAGAGCACCGCTGGAACATGACGCAAACGGCAACGGCTCTTGGCCTGGAACGCAGCCACCTCTACCGCAAAATGAAGTCTCTGGGAATCGCTGCCCCCGACTAACACTTGTCGAACCGCTAGGCTAACCGTCACACCTCAGTGCATTTCTCTTTTTCCCGCGCTTCCCCCAATTCGTGTAAAATCCATCCAACCGGTGCCTCACATTTCGCAACACGGGGTGGATCAGCGGTTCTCATCCGGACGCTCTCGGTCCACCACCGCTTCATTCAATAAATTCCTGACTAATCTTCACCGGCCGGGCCTTCGCTATACGACGCACGTCGGAAACTGGGAGATTCCCGATGAAGAGAATTTGTATCTTTTTGACCGCATTCTTGACTGTCCCTATTCTTGCCGCGCATGCGCAGACCACGACAGCAGAATCGGGCCGTGCATCTCACCTCGCGTCACAATCGCGTACATTCTTTCCGCGTAACTGGGTCCGCGGCTATACGGATTTCTCCGTGGCGCCTTCGCACAACGAACCGGATCTCGGACGTTGCATGTTTCCCCAGCCAGCCAGTGCGGGCGGGACGGCTTCCACGTGCACGGCTTACGCACGCTATCTCTTCAGCGGATATATTGAATTTCAACCGCTGGGACGCACTCCAGCGCGCCATTTCTTTCTATTCTTCGAACCCAAACTCAGCTTTGGAAGAAATATCCCGCAGCTCACCTACACTGCGTCCATGCTGCCGATCGCTTACGATCGTTCGATTGGAATCGCTTTCCAATTGCCGAAAAACTTCGAATTGCGTGCGACGCAACATCAGGTGTACTGGCTCGGGCGTTATAGCAGGGCCCTGGGCACGGCGGACCTACGCACCAATGGCCCTAATGGTCTCTATGCCACTTTTGGCGTGCGCTGGTCCTTCGGCGGGTATGGGCACCAGGGAGCCCCGTCGGAGTATTAATCCCGTAATCTAAGAACACTGGGCTTCTTCACAGTGGCGAGAGCTGCGCTCGCGATTCTGCGTGGACATGTGTTTCTCATTTTTTGTCGTCCAGCTCGCTGGCAAGCCCTTCCAGCTGGTAACGCCAGTCGAGTTCGCGAACCTTTTGGGGATTTTCCCGCCAATCCGGTGCGACTTTCACGAACAGTCCCAGGTAGATTTTGCTGCCGAGGATCGCCTCGAGTTCCTTGCGGGCTTCCGTTCCGATCTTTTTGAGCATCTCGCCCTTGTGGCCGATCAGTATTTTTTTCTGCGAATCGCGCTCCACGTTCATGACCGCTTCGATGCGCAATAGCTTGGGCGTCTCTTCGTATTTTTCAACCACCACAGCCAGCGCATAAGGCACTTCGTGGTACATCACTTGAATGGCCTTTTCGCGAATGATCTCGGCCGCTAGAAATCGTTCCGGCTGGTCCGTCACCTGATCTTCCGGGAAGTACGGTTCTCCCTCCGGCAACTGCTTTAGAATCTCGTCAAGCAGCTCTTCGCACCCGGCCCCCTCCAGCGCGGAGATGGGCAGGATCGCGGCGAATTCGAAGGCCTTCGCAAAAGCATCGATCAGCGGCAGAAGCTTTGGCTTCGGCAAACGATCGACTTTGTTCAATGCCAGAATCGTTCTTCCGCGAAACCGCTTCGCCTTCTCCAGCAGCAAATCGTCCGCATGCGGATGCATCCGGCTGGCATCGACCATCAGCAAGAGCACATCGATCCCCTCCAGCGCTGCCGCCACTTCCTGCATCATCTGCCGTCCCAGCGCCGAATCGGCTTCGTGCAGACCCGGCGTGTCGATAAAAACGATTTGCCCCTGCGGCTTGGTCACAATTCCCTGGATGCGGTTGCGCGTGGTTTGCGGTTTGGAAGTAACGATGGCGATCTTCTGTCCAACCAATCGATTTACAAGCGTGGACTTCCCCGCATTCGGCCGCCCGACGACGGCCACAAACCCCGACCGGAAGTCTTTTTTCTCTGGCATTCCTTCTCTCGCCACAGGTCACTCTTCTCTGCGATTTTTTGCATCCCGGTCTCGGAGTTTGCTTCCTGCCTGCGTTCCTGATTCTGCAAACATTACGACTTCGTTGGCACAGCCTTCATCTGCTTGCGAATCCGCACGCGCAACACTTTTCTCTGGTTTGCTTCCAGGACCTCGAAACGATGGTCCGCCAGATCGATCTTGTCACCTGGGGCGGGCACCTTGCCGGAAGCATGACTCAACAAACCCGCCAGAGTGGTCACCGCCTCATCCGTCTTGTCGCCGAACTTCACGCCAAGCAGTTCCTCGACATCGCCGATTGGCATGCTGCCGCGCATGACCAGGCCGCCATCCAGTTCACGCACGACATCCGGCGCGGGAGGCTTTCCTGCGTTTCCGCTTTCGCCCACAATCTCTTCCACCAGATCTTCCACGGTCGCGATGCCCGCCACCGTTCCATGCTCGTCGATAATCACCGCCAGCGGTTGTCCCTTCTGGCGCATTTCGCGCAGCAACTCCGAACCAATCTTCGTCTCCGGTATGAATAGAACGGGTTTCACTAGTTCACGCACCTTGCGCTTCAGCAAATCCTGGTCTGCGATTTGCAGAAGGTCCTGCGAGTATACGACGCCGAAAATATCGTCGAGCGATTTCTCATACACGGGAATCTTATTCAATTTCGTCTCGACAACTTTCGCGTGCAGGTCTTCGAGGGTGGCGTCCGCAGGCATGGCCACAATGTCGGGCCGCGCCGTCATCACTTCGCGCACCCGTTTGTCGCTGAATTCGACGACTTGCTCGATCAAGTCCGCCTGTTCCGGCTCGATGATGCCTTCTTCTTCCGCGACTTCCACTAGCGCTTCGATTCCCTCTTCCGTGCGCTGCTCTTCGGTCCTTTCGGCCTCGTGCTCCGAAATACGCGCGAGCGATTCCGCTCCCTCCAGGAATACGCGCACTGGCCAGACGAACCACATCCCCCCCCGAATCAACGGCAAAAGGGGAAGCAGCCAGCGCCCCGTCGTGCGGTATAGCAGCATGTCCGGAATAAAGTGCATCGCAATGACGACTTCGAGCACAAGAAACACGAAGAACTCAACGAAAGATTCCCAGGTACCTGAGACGAAGTACACCACCCCGCGCGTCGTCTCCAGCACCAGGAACGCCAGCCAGAAGTGCCCGAGGATTCGGAATGTCCGCCCGCCGCTGCGGCGATTGATCCTCAGTTTTGGCTCGATCTCCGCTTCAAAGATTTCCAGATGTTGGTGGATGCGGCCCGTAGTCATGCGCCCGAGTTCGCGATAAATCAACGTCAGGTAGGAGAAAATCGGCAGGGTAAAAGCTACCAGCACGACGCTCAGCGCATAGAGCCAACTTAAATTCATCACGCCAGTCCGAGCCGTTTTCGCAGTTTCTGCTCAATCCGGTCCATTTTGCCGCGATCGGTTTCGTGGTCGTAGCCCAGCAGATGCAAGACGCCGTGAAGAATCAACACTTGAAGTTCACTGGAAAGTTTTCGTCCGTTTTTTTTCGCGTAGCGCTGCGCCGTCGCCGGAGAGATGGCAATGTCCCCCAGATATTCGCCGGCCCTTACCGTCCGCGAGCCACGCCGCAGCCGGACCGGTCTTTGCCGCGCCATCATAGGGAAGGAAAGCACGTCGGTCGGCCCTTTCTTCTTCCGAAAAGTCTCATTCATTCGCGCGATCTCTGCATCGCTCACCAGGCGAACCGTCAGGCCCGCTTCCTCCAGCCCCAGTTCGTGTTTCACGCGGCGCAGAAACGCTTCGAGTGGGGGCCGCGCCAGGCGCGCCGCCCGCTGGCGGTTCACAATCATCCTTGCTGTGTTTCTTTTTCTCGTTCTTTACCGGATTCTCTTGGCTGCGTTCCCGCCTTGCCATTCACGGTGTTTCCGCCGCGCTGCGGGTGCACTACATCATACTCTTCATAGGCGCGGATGATCTGCTGCACCAGGTTGTGCCGTACCACGTCCTTCTCTCCGAATTGCATCACGCCAATCCCCTCGATCTTCCCGCAAACTTCCAGCGCTTCGACCAAGCCGGATTTTTTTCCTTGCGGCAAGTCGATTTGCGTCACGTCGCCGGTAATCACCGCCTTGGAGTTGAACCCCAGCCGCGTGAGGAACATCTTCATTTGCTCGCTGGTAGTGTTCTGCGCTTCGTCGAGGATCACGAACGAATCGTTCAGCGTGCGCCCCCGCATGAACGCCAGCGGCGCAACTTCGATGATTCCCTTCTCCAAGAAACGGTCCAGTTTGTCCGCGTCCAGCATGTCGTAGAGCGCGTCGTACAGCGGCCGCATGTACGGATCGATCTTCTGCTGTAGAGTCCCCGGCAGAAAGCCGAGCCGCTCTCCCGCTTCCACCGCGGGCCGCGCCAGGATGATGCGGTTCACTTGCTTCGTGAGCAGCGCGCTCACCGCCATGGCTACGGCGATGTACGTCTTCCCGGTGCCGCCCGGTCCGATGCCGAACATCATGTCGTGCTTCTCGATCTCTTCCATGTAGTGGCGCTGGCTGGCGTTCTTCGGCGTGACCTGTTTTTTGCCGAAGGAACGCACGCGGCCATGCTCAAACATCCCGCGCGGCGATTCGTGCGGTTCCTCCGTCGCCACGCGCATCAGCGACTTTACTTCCGCGGCGGAGAGCGTGCGTCCATGCCGGGTGAGGTGGTTGTACTCCTCCACGATCTTCACGGCCTGGTCGACGCTGTCCTGCTCGCCTTCGATGGTCAGCCGCGTGTCGTGGAGATGGGTGCGCACGCGCAGCGAATCCTCGAGGACACGCACATTTTCATCCAGCGTGCCAAAGAAGGGTTCGATTTGTCCGGAAATGTGAACGGTACGTCGCATCCAATTGGAAGGTTTTCCTGTTACCGGAACCGGGTGGCCGATGGGATTCCTCCTGTTTGTGCGTGGCCGCTTCGTGAACCACTTTGGGAGAAACTAACTACACCCTAACCCAGCCCTCCGTCGCGGTCAAGTTAAGGGTGCCTGACAGGAAACCACGCCGTTTCAGATGGCGCGGGCACTTCATTACTGTGATTCCTTTCTTGCCAGCGCGGCTTGGATCGTCTTTTCGGCCAGCGGCGCCATCACCGCGTAGCCCGCAGAGTTCGGATGCAGCCCATCTTCGCTGAGCTCTTTCTTGAGCAAGCCCTGGTCATCCACGGTCGCGGGGAAATAATCGAGGTACACGTGGCCTTTCTCAGCGGCGTACTTTTTAATCCAGGCGTTCAATTCCAGAATCTTTTCCGGGGAACGCTTGGTGCGCATGTCCAACGGATTTCCATCGCGGTCGTGCCCATAGTTGCTAACCGGCAACACCGAGGACAGCACTACCCGAATGCCGTTGGCGCGGGCCAGCTCCGCCATCGATGCGAGGTTCCCTTCCGTTTCCTCCAGCGTGATCGGGCCAGTATTCCCCGCAAGGTCGTTGGTTCCCGCCAGAATCACCACGACTTTCGGTTGTAACGCGATAACATCCGGTCGGAACCGGATCAACATCTGCGGTGTCGTCTGCCCGCTAATTCCCCTGCCGATGTACGGCTTCCCCGGAAAAAATCCGCCGAACCGAGGCTGAACCCACATGTCTGTGATGGAATCGCCCATGAACACCACGCGCTGCTCGTTCTTCGCCGGATCCAGCACTTTGGCATTTTCATCGCGATAGCGCGCAAGATTTGGCCAATCGTTCAGCCGCTTTTCTGCCATTTCCAGCCTGGCCTTCACTTCCGTCAATTCCGCGCAACCTCCCGCCGGCTTCGACGGTGCTTGTGTCGGCGCCTGCGCCAGTACCCCGTTGGCACACACGGCAAGCATCACAGCGAGACGAGCAGGCAACTTAAAAACAGTTTCCATCGATCTCCCCTTCTTGTTCCTGCTGGGAACTAACAACTAAAAACTGAGAACTGACAACTGAGAACTAACATTCTCGCACCGAACTGGGATTTTGCCTTACTGCGAAATGTCTTGCGAGCGCGACTTAGTCCGCCGCCACTGCGCGTGCCCTTGCCCAATCGCGGATGGCTTGCACTTCAAAGCATTTCCCGGAACTTCCTTCCCGATTGGTCCAGGCGGCCAGCTACAATGTTTGTCTATGAAGTGCCCCGGCTGCGGAACCGAAATGACTGCCATGACGCTGGACGGCCACTTAGACACAAAGGTCGCCATCGATGTGTGCGCCACCTGCCAGGCGTTCTGGTTCGATCACTTGGAAAGCCTGCAGCTCTGTGCCGGCTCTACGCTGAAGCTCATGAAGTTTATCGGTGAACACTCGTCGCCGCGGAAGCCATCGCTGCCCGACCCACTCCACTGTCCGCGGTGCGCAACGACGCTGCGGCTGGCGCACAACATGCAGCGGAACATGCCGTTCACTTATTGGCGATGCGGGAACGATGACGGTCACTTCATCGGCTTTTTCGAGTTCTTGAAGGAAAAGAATTTCATCCATCCACTGTCGGCTGAGCAGATCAAGGAGTTGCGGCAGAACGTTCAGTTTGTGAATTGCTCCAATTGTGGGGCGTCCATCAACCTGGAATCCGACTCTGTTTGTTCCTTCTGCCACGCGCCCATCTCCATGCTCGATATGAAGCAGCCGCAGCGGATGCTGGAGCAGCTCAAACAAGCTGCCGAGCCTCGGCCGCTTGATCCGGCGCTCCCTATGAAACTCGCTTCCGCAAAGTTGGAATTGGAAACCTCCTTGGCCGATCATGATCGCGGTCCGGAATGGTGGAGCGATGCTGGCTCGTACGGCCTGGTGCAGGCCGGCCTGAACGTCGTCGCCCGATGGCTCAGCGACAAGTTGGTTGATTGATCGCGATCGGCCCCACCTTCCGCTAGTGGGTCAAATTGTCCGCGTTGATCGGGAGTTCGTGAACTTTCGCGATTTCTGAGCGTTAATTACGTAGTGAGAGGTTCGCAAGCGGAGGCGGTCCGATGACTGGCGGGTTGTGTGCGAATTTGCGAACGCTGGTCACGTCCGCATTCTTGCTGCCCTTGGTAGGAATTGGTTGCCAGAGCCATGGGGCAAAATCCAAGGAACTCGTGTCGGTTGATTTGAGAAGGCTGAACCCACGTCAGACTGAGACATCGTTGCCTGCACAAATATCGCTCTTGCCCATAAAATCAGTTCAATTGCTGCCCGAATCGGTTAGATCGCGTATCCCCAAGATGTCTAATCCGGGAGGACCGTTTGAAGCGGGCGATGTGTCGTTTTTCAACCTTCCTAGACGGAGACTTGTGTTCGGAGGCATTTCGGACCGATATTGCTTGGTGCACTACGAGTATGGTGGCATTGCCCATGGATACCCCACTGCCCTCTTCGAGCTCTCAGGCAACCAATCCAAACCTTTGTGGGCTCATGCAGGCGGCCGGTACGCCAGCCTCGACCAGTTTGCCAAAGAAACCGACCCGGATGAGCTCACGAGTGAGGCAAACTATGCGATATTCTGAGCTCGTTGACAAAGCCCCAAGCCTCGTTTAACGTTAGAAGTTTGAGCGATACGCAAAAGGAGCGATAGATGGCCCAGGGACAGGCTACCAAAGTTAAGAAAAAGAAAAAGTCCGTTTTGAAGCGCGCGGCGCAATCTCGTGAACGCGCCGAAGTCAACCGCGCGAACCGCACCCGGGTCCGTACTCTGATGCGGCGTCTGCGCACCGCCATCACCGCCGGCGACGCCACCGCTGCGGGCAATCTTCTGCAACCCACCATGTCGGCAATCGATCAGGCCATTGCCAAGAACGTGCTGCACGAGAACACCGCCAACCGCTACAAGTCGCGCCTCACGCTGGCCTACAACGGCGTCAAAGCCAAGGCCGCGAAGTAGTAAGGGTTCTCCCCCTTTTCGATCTTATCGGTTTCTGTAGGGGCGGGCCTCGGCCCGCCCGTTCTTTTTTCTCCCTGCGAGGCTTGATGTCATACGCGATCCCCATCACCCGCGTTTCACACTCCCGTCTCACGGAAGCGCTGCGCGAAAATTCCGAATTCGGCGCTACCTTCAGCGACCACATGCTCGTCGCCGATTGGGAAGCAGGCTCCTGGAAGCAGCCCCAGATCGTTCCCTTCGGCCCAATCTCCTTTTCTCCCGCTTTGACTCCGTTCCACTACGGCCAGGCCATCTTCGAAGGCTTCAAAGCCCACCGCACCGCCAGCAGCGGCCTGGCCCTCTTTCGTCCGCGCGACAATTTCGCCCGCCTAAACCGTTCTGCCGCGCGGCTCGCTATGCCCGAAATTCCAGAGTCGCTCTTCCTTGGGGGCGTCGCAGAATTGGTTCGGCTCGATCGCGAATGGGCCCCCCATCGCGAGGGTGGCGCTCTCTACATTCGCCCAACATACTTCGGCATCGACGACACTCTTCTCGTTCGCCCCGCCAACCGTTTCCGCTTCATCGTCATGACTTGTCCCGTTGGTCCCTATTTCTCGCAACCGATTCGTCTTCTCGCCGAAGAGCGCTTCGTCCGCGCCTTCCCTGGGGGCACCGGTGACAGCAAAGCCGCCGGCAACTACGCCGGTGGCCTCCTCGCCGCGAGAATCGCCCAGGAAAAAGGGTTTCATAACGTCCTCTGGCTGGACGGGGTCGAGCGCCGTTACATCGAAGAATCCGGCGTTATGAACGTCTTCTTCGTTCTGGACGGCAAAGCCATTACTCCGCCCCTCAGCGGCACAATCCTGCCCGGCGTCACGCGCGACTCTGCTCTGACTCTGCTTCGCGAGATGGGCACTGCCGCCGAAGAACGCCAAATCTCCATCGACGAAGCTCTCTCCGCGCACGCCGCCGGAAAACTCACCGAAGCCTTTGGCGCCGGAACCGCCGCGATCGTCGCGCCCATCGCATGCATCCAATACCGCGACCGCGAGCTGCAATTTTCTCCCAGCACTGCCTCATCGGTCGCTGCGAAACTCCGTTCCCGCCTCGTCGCCATCCAGACCGGCCGCGAACCGGACACACACAATTGGCTCCTGTCCGTCTAACCTCGCTGTAAAAAGGTGTACTCGATGAACTACTACGCCCTGTTCTATGAACTCGTCGACGACATGGTCAACCGCCGCGTGCCGTTCCGCGAAGAACACTTGCGCCTAGCCCGCGAATCTCGCGAGCGGGGTGAACTCGTACTCGCAGGCGCACTCGCCGAACCTGTCGACCGCGCATTGCTTGTTTTTCACGTCGATGACAAGAGCAAAGTTGAGTCCTTCGCCCGTAAAGATCCTTACGTCCTCAACGGCCTTGCGAAAAAGTGGGAAGTCCGCCCCTGGAACGTCGTCGTCGGCAACGAAAATTCCGCCAAGGCCTCGGCCTCCGCCTCCTCGGGGCCGGCATCAGGGACCATCTTGCGTCGCTGGTCAGCCCGCACAACCGAAGCACAGTTGCCCAAATATCTCGAACATTTTTCCACAAATGTTCTGCCCGAGCTCCGCCGCGTCTCCGGCTACCTGGGAGCCACCGTTTCCCTTCGCCGCCTGGAAAGCGAAATCGAGATCCTCGTCGAAACCACGTGGCGTTCCCTCGAAGCCATCCGCAACTTCGCAGGCCTCGACCCTGAAGCCGCCGTCGTCGCTGACCGGGCTCACGCCCTGCTCACCGATTTCGACCGTCGCGTCCGTCACTACGAAATTGCCGTTAGGGACGTCCTGTAGGACGCGGGAACCGTTCTGCGTTCGCATTTATCAATGCGGATGGCTCTCCGGATCAGTCGCGGTTCGCGGTCGAAGCAGCCTTACTCACCCGGCCAAGCTCGAACTCAATCAGAGAATATTTCGCCAGGTAAACGTCTCGGCCATGCCGCGTAAGGAGGAATGCCACCGCGGTTCCGAGACCCGCGTACCTCGCGGCGTTTGCGACCGCTGCATTACTCATTGACGCTCCGATCGCGCGAATGGAAGTCTCGGCAATATCATCGGAGACCTTTCCAAGGGCGCACGCGTAACCCAAGTCGACCAACCCATTCACCATCCCGGGCTTGCCGCCATGCAGCGTGCCTTCTTCGTCCAGGGCGAAGCGAGCTTGCGCATCGGCTTCCGCCGCGTTCATCGAGCCGCCGACGCGAAGAGGCTCTCCGTCACGGGGCAATATGCGATCAACGCGAAGATAGAGCCTCCCCGCGCGGCTCAGCATTTTAGGTGCAACGCTGCGCACGACCGTGCCCTCCACTAACGTGCCCGGTGCGAACATGCGGCCGGCAACCGCCACGGGTTCCGCCAGTTGGCCCCGGAATGTGTCGCCCTCGTGATTCTGGGAGGCGCGGAGCGCGGTGAGCAAGTAGGCTCGCGCCACACGCTGCTCTCCCGACGCGGCCACAGGCGCGACGATTGGCTGAGCCGGGAAAGGAACCATTGTTTCCTGGCGCAGCGCCATCAGGAGTTTCCCGGACGCTTTGCTTTTCTCTCGCACTGCACCTGGCGTCTGCAACGATTTGGCCTTCGGCTCTACCATCACTCCGGAGCTGGCGCGCAGAACGCACGCGTCCAACGGCAGCACTTCGCCCGTGGCCAGCAGCAGGTCCGCGGCGCTCAATTCGAGCTGATACTCGGTTGGGCGGCTCGTCTCCAGCGGAGTGAACGCGCGAACAATCGTGCGTCCGGTCTTCCGCCAGAATCCCAAATCCTCGCGGACTTTCTCGATTGACTTTACAGTGACCCGAATCTTGCTGTTGGCGGGCGCTACCATGCGTTCGCCGACGTAGAGGGGCAGCGAGAGGCGGCCTTCGAGCGCGGCTCCCTTCCCAACGTGCCTCCAACTCTTGAGGCCCGGGAAGTCCACACGCAGTAGCGATTCGGTCTCCGCGTGGAGCACGGAAACACCCGGCGGGGGCTCGCTCGATCTTGCTTCTTCAGCGGAATGTTCCTGGGCGAGGAGCACGCACGGGAGAATTGCGAACATGCCAGCGGCGAAAATCGCCCTTCGGAAGAACACGCTACGGTCCATACTCCCCCATTCTGAATACTTGATTTAGAATGCGATGACCTACGGTGTGATCGGAGGCCATCAAACGGGGAACCCCACAGGTTCCCCGTTCGACCGACCGAACGACGATTGTGAACGGCTCTAGTTCCCGCCGCCGGCTCGAGTGGTGGATGAACTCTCCGTCAAGGTTACGAGCCGCGATGCGCGCCATTGCCTGAGCAACGCTTCACGGTTCTTACTAAGGTCGCGCCGGTCGCGCAAGGTGGGATAGGGGACGTTTTCGCCGACCAATCCCTGCCACTGGATGAGGTTGTATTTCGCAGCGTCCACGCGATCTTCGCGGCTGAAGTCGAAGCCTTCCGTCTTCGCCTCCCAATAGGCTGCGTCGTGAGTGGGTCTTGCATAGAATGCGGACAGCGCATTCTTCTTCAGCGTGTTTTTCGCCGTCGCCATCGGCAAGGGCAGCTGCGTGGTGCGCAGGATGTCCGGCACGATGGAGTTGAAATCCCACTTCTTGGCCGTTTTCGAGAAGGCATCGGTCATGGGACGATCCAGAGCATCAAACGTGCCCAGGTGTTCGATCCCGAGGATGTCGATGATGGTGGCCACCATGCTGACGGTTGTGTATTTGTTGGAGACCACCGCGCCTTGCTTCACGTACGGCCCAGCCACGAACGCGATGCTGCGATGCGCGTCCACGTGATCCGGTCCGTCCTGTGCGTCGTCTTCCACCACGAACACCAGCGTGTTGCCGCTGTAGCGCTTGCTCTTGGCCACCTTCTCCACGATGCGCCCCACGGCATAGTCATTGTCGGCCGTCTGAATCTCCGGCGTGTTCACGCCGTCGATTGCCGAGCCGAAGCTCCCGGTGTGATCGTGCATCACACGCACGAACTCCAGGTTCGGCATGTCGCCGTTCGCCTCGAACTGGTCGAATTCCCGCGCCCATTCATCCACGCGATAGAAGTCGGGGAATTTATTGTCGTATCCGCGGAAGAACTGATCGGTGACCGGACGCAGCGCTCCTTTAGTAGTGACGGAAACTGGAGTGTTGGAATCAAACGGATGCCGGATCGTCGCCGGGATGCCTCCGAGGGAAGCAGGAACGCTGTACGGCCCCAGATCGATAAAGAAGCCATAGTTGCGCACATTCAATCCCGCACGCAGCGCGGAATCCCACAGATACCCGGCACCCTCTTCCCCTTCCGGGCTATCTGGAGCAGAAACGTCCGCCGTGCCCAGCAAGAGATTTTTCTGCACGCTTGGGGGCAAGCTGTTGTACGCCGGGAACGCTGCGGCGCGTTCTTGCGGTGTGGCAAAGCCCACGTTCACGTTGCGGTTCGTGCCCTCATAGTCGTAGTTCAAGCCGCGGCCTGCGTAGTTGATAGGCTCGGTCTTTTCAATGGTGTCTGCGGCGCGCGCGGAGGTCGACCAGTTCCAGCCATCGCCGCTCACTTCGCCGCTGTCGTAGAAATTGTCCAAATCGACGAAGTTGTTCGCCAGCGCGTGAAGGTTCGGCGTCAGCGGCTGTGGGTAAACCACGATCGATGGATCGCCGTTGCCTTTGCGGAGGTCGCCTAAAATCTGATCGTAGGTGCGATTCTCTTTAACGATGTAAATGACGTGCTGGATCTTTCCATGAAGGAAGCCCATCATGTCCGCATCAGCAACATTTTGCTGTGCACTATAGTTGTTGTTCTGCGCCACCTGTGCGGTTAGTTCTTCCAAGGCTTCTCCACGCGGCACCGGCAGCGTCAGGAATCCCGCCTTGGTCAATTGCCAAACGTATTGATTCGCAGCACCGCAGGCAGAAAAATCTCCCTTCGTGGCCCCCGCGACATCCGTGCAATTCTGCGGCACTGGCCCGGTGTTGCTCTTGCCGTTGACGACATAGAGCTTCGCGCCATCGGCGCTCACGCTGACGGAATTCGGATACCAGCCGGTCGGAATCAACCCCAGCAATTCGCTTCCGCCGCCGGAGCCGCCTGCGCTCTCTTCATCGCCGCCATGGGCGAGATGAATGACGGCCACCGAATTGGCCCCGCCATTGGTTACGTACAGGAATTGGCCGTCGGCCGACACGGCGACGCTGTTCGGGCTGCTCCCCTTAACTCCATTGTTGTTCGGGAAAACGGAGTTTGGCGCGGTCGTGCCAATCTCCTCGATGATTTGGTCTGTCTTGGTGTTTATGACAGCTACGGAGTCGCTGCTGGATTCCGCTACATAGAGTCTTGTCTGCTGGGGATTGAGTGCAATGCGCGTCGGCTGGCCTTTCACGAAAATGCGGTTCGTAATCGCCGGCGAATTGGTGGATATGTCCACGACCAAGATTTCGCGGTCACGCGCACTCGAAACGAACGCCGTGGAACTACCCTGGACGGCCACCCACACCGGGTATTCTCCTCCCGCCACGCCGTTGCCAGGACGAAGGTCCAATTCGGCCAGAACTTTACACCCGGCGATGTCCAGCAGACTGATGGAATCGTTCTCGTAATTCGCCACCACCAGCCGCTTGCCGTCTGCGGTCACTGCCAGGCCCATCGCACCCGGCGTGATTGTCCCTAGAGCCAAAGCCGCGGGATGGCCTAGCTTTACCGGAGCACCGCTCTCGGCCCAGCTGCTTCCGTTCCAATCGTAGAAGTGAACGTTGTCGTCCGGCCCGCCACTGACGTAAAACTCTTTTCCGCTTGGATTGAAGGCGAGCCCGTCAAAAGCGTTAGGCACTTGAAGTACTTGTGTTTGTAGCGGCTTCCCGCCGGCAATATCAAAGACAAAAATGTATTCGTTGGATTCATCGGGATTGGTGTTGCCCTTGTTCGGCCCTGACGTGAAATTCTGGCTGTTGTAGCCGCTCGTAAGTACGAGCAGCGTGTTTCCGTCGGGACTGGTTGCCGTGGTCACCGCCTGTCCGACGGTAAAGTTCGGATCGAAAGACAATCCCGGATTCAATGCCTGGAAAGACGATCCGGGGGCAGCCGAGGGGGTGATGCGCACACCCGTTGGAATGAATGTCCCTTTCTTTGGACCGTCGTTATCCGCCTTGGCGGAAATCACAGCACCGATACTGATAGCAGTAGAGATCGCCAGCGCGAGCGCAGACAAGCGCACCCGCGGCCGGCGGGTTCGGCCATTTCCCAACATTTGTTACCTCCTGTTTGCCCTGCAGATTTCGGGTCTTAAGTCGAGTGGATCCTAAGCATCATTCCCTTTTCAGGTCGTTCGGCTGGGGGATGCCACGTTAGGCGGGCTTTGTTTCAGAAGCTTCTTCCGAAAATGAATAATCCGCAAATATTTTTTAATGTCGTGTGTATGCCGCGATTGTTCGGTGGGTAGGCAATTTCGCGTGAGTCTTGACGTATCCAGTCCGGATAGCGCTATGCGGCACTGTAAACTCTGTGTTCTCCGTGAGCTCTGGGTTGTTCTTTTCTTTATCTTCCCGCCGCTTGCGCCTCGGGCCTCGTTAACTCCGTCACCAAGAACTCCATCACCGCACGCGCATCTTCCCCGCCGCGTTTGAGCCGATCATCCGCCTTCTGCAATGCGCGCAATCCACGGAGCAGTCGCGACTTCGAAATCTTGCGCGCGTTCTGTAACGCCAGCTCCGCCTGCTCCGGCCGCATCCCCAGCGCTCGTGCCGCCTGCCATCCACTGGTCACACCCTTCACTTCGCTCGCCTCGATCAGCTTGCGATACATCCACGTCATCGCGCCCAGCATCGGCAGCGGCTCTTCCCCATCTCGCAGCAAGCGGTCAAGAAATTCCAGCGCTTTCCTAGGCTGTCGCGACGCCAGCATGTCCGCTAATTCCCAAACCGTCGTCGTCTTCTCCGAAATCACCAGCGCGCTTACGTCCGTGCGCCCGATCACTTTTTTTTCTGCCACGTACGTCGCCAGCTTGTCGATCTCCGTTTTCAGCCGCATCAAGTCTGCCGCCACGAACTCCGCCAAATCTTCCGCGGCGCCCTTTTCGAATTCCACTCCTTGCTCTTTCCCAATCGTCCGCGCTAGCGCCACGGCCGCCGCTCGCCGTTCCCCGGCGTTTTCGCCAAGCCCGCATTCCACCACCAGCGTTTTCTCCGCCAGCAGCTTCCCCAATTTCATGCGTTGATCCAGGCTCGTCGCTTCCGCCACCAGCACCGTGAATGGCGCGGGATCTTCGAGGTACGCGTCGAGCTGCGCCACGGCCTCGCCCCGGTTTTTCTCGCCGAGCTTCTCGATTGCTTCCACGTCCTCGAGGAAAACCACCTGTTGCGGCGAAAGCATGGGAAGCGTCTGCGCCTGTTCGAACGCCGCCCGCGTTTCGCCGCGCTCTGCCGAATACCGCGACACCGCCCAGGTCCGCGACGCTTCCGGCACGAATCTCTCGATCAATTCTGTTCGGCAGGCGTCGCGAAGGTACGGTTCTTCCCCCAGCAGGAGAATTGCCGGAATGGGCTTCCCCTTCTCCAGCCGCGCCAGCAATTCTTCCGGCGATACCCGCGCCATCAATAGTTCTCCGTCACCGCCGCCACCAGCCGCGCCGCAAAGTCCTGCGCCATGCGCTCCAGTGCCGGGTCTTGCTCTTCAAAAAAGTTCTTAATGCTGATTGGGTCGTTCACGTTCGTGGAAATTTCGTACTGGTTGCGGAAAATAAAATTGTCCGTGTGATAGAGAATCTTTCCTGTCTCACGCTCTTCGAACGTGATCTCGCACCTCATGGTGATCAGCATGGTCGTCGCGCGCCCCGTCGCCGTATCAAACAGCAGCGGCACCGCTTCCAAACTAAGCACCTTACCACGCAGCACCGCATCCGCGTTCGCCGGATCGGGCACCACTCGATACGAGGTCTTCGCTAAAAATTCATGCACCGTCGCGGTCGTCAATCTCTGTTCAATGCGGTAGCTGGTCGTCTTGTTTTCCAGCGCCGGCACCGCAATCACGTGAATGCTTTTCGGGAGCGAGTTACTCCGCCCCGCAACGTGGTAGCCACAACCCGCTAAACACACCGCGCCACCCATCACAGCAAGAGCAATCCGCCTCTTCATGGCAGCAATTTCTCCGCCAGCTTCACGGCATTCCACGCCGGCAACCGAATATTATCCGCCGCTCCCCAGATCCACCAAATGTCGCGCCGTCCCGAATCCTGCTCCGGAGCCGCGAGATGGATGGACTTCTCGCCCGCCACGCTGACATTGCTGGGTCCCCCGTCGTCTTCCGAGGCGATTACGAACTCTGCTTCTCTGCAAACTTCAGCGATGCTCTGGCCGTCAGGCACGTCCACTGCCGCGCATGCACTGAAAGTTGCCCCATAGAAAACTGGAGCGTGCAGCACTTGCAGCGCTGGAAGCGCAACCTTTTTACTCACACAGGCCTCAACTTCCAGGCGCATACGCTCGACAATTCTTCGTAGCTTCTGGCGGCTCCCAGCGCCGAAGCGATCCAGCATGTTGAATGCTACCTGGGCGTCGAAAACCGACTGGCCAGCCGCTTGAAACGAGAGCAACTGCCCCGTTTGGGTTTCAAGCTCTTCGATACCCGCCCGGCCGGCCTCTGATACTGGATGCATGTGAACCACGACAAGATGCCGGAGCCCTAGCTTAGAAAGAGCCAGAGCAAGGCCCGACGTAGCAGTGGCCGCCGCGGAAGGCACGCCGAAGAGCTTTCCGTCTGTAGGGGATACTTGTCCCCGCAACCAATCGAGTTTGGGAAACCACGCGATCACTGCCGTGTCGTCGGCATCCTCGAGCGCAGCGCCAGTAAGATCGATCACGCTGGCCCCGGTGTGCGCCGCCGCCTTCAGATTTGCCCTGCTGAATTCCGGTGATCCCGTGAAGAAAATCAGGCGAGCGCAATCGAAGCTGCCTTCTTCCACCGGCAGTATAACTGCTGGTTCTCCGCCTGCTTCCGTCAATGTTCCCGCGGCAACTCCCTCATCAACCAGGCGCAAATCCCAGCCCGCGAACCGGCTCTCTTGGAGCAGCGACTTCAGCTCCACGCCCAGCAGCGAAGACGCGCCCGCAATCACAATCCGGTTGGAATCCCGTTCAAACGAAGGCATGAATCACGCGGTCCGCGAAACCAGACGATGGCGCACGAAGCGCACCAGATGCAGCGCCACGCCCGCCACCGCATACGTGCTCGCTAGGATCACCAATGCGTACTCAGAGTACCGCCAGATCACTCCTACCATCAGGCAGAGCATGACAATCGAAAGCGACGGTTGCTTCCGGGTCCAGGGAATATCCTTGAAGCTGTAATACCGGATCGTGCTCGTCATGAGGGCGCCCAGCCCAGCCGCCAGCAGGAACCAGGCCACCGACCATCGCCAGTCGTGCAGGGGCTCCTTGAAGCCGTGAACCAGTGCCGCAATCATCCCGGCTGCCGCCGGGGTCGGCATGCCCACAAAGTTTTTCGATCCGCCCGGCGCCATGCCCTGCACGTTGAATCGTGCCAGCCTCCAGGCGCAGCAAATCAAAAACGCCAGGCAGCAAACCCAGCCAAACTCTCCAATTTGTTGAAATGCAACCGACCCGTCTCCCGGCAGGCTGCGCACGCCCCAGGCGTACGCCATCACCGCCGGCGCAATTCCGAAACTCACCACGTCGGCCAGCGAGTCGAGTTGCACACCAAATTCCGTGTTTGTGCCCGTCATCCGGGCCACACGCCCATCGAGTGAATCAAAAAGAATCGCGAAACCGATCGCCTTCGACGCGTGGTCAAAATCGTCTCTGCCGCCGAGCAGCGACGCCACCACCGCATAATACCCGCACAGAAGATTCGCCACCGTAAACAGACTCGGCAGAAGAAAGATCCCCCTGCGCAGCCGGGGATTCTTGATTCGGCGCCCCTGGAATGGTATCTCGTGCTGTTCGGGATCGGGCATGGTTACGATCGCTTCCCCGCCGCTGTTAGATTTCCTTCCCTCTCTGCTGTACCCATTCCATCCAATTTATCGGCCACAGGTTTCGCCGGCCACCGGGCGAGCACGCTGGATCCGCCTTTCACATTCTCCCCCAGCTTAACCAGTATCTCTGCCTCTTTCGGTACCCACACGTCCACACGCGACCCGAATCGTACCAGCCCAATCCTCTCTCCGCGAGCCACCTTTTCGCCCTGCTTCTTCCACGAGACAACCCTTCGCGCGATCAGTCCGGCAATCTGCTTGAACACCATTTCTCCGGCATCCGTCGAGAGAGTAAACACGTTTTGTTCGTTTTCCACCGACGCCCGTTCACGCATCGCCGCCAGAAATTTCCCCGGGCGGTATTCCATCTTCGTAATCGTTCCGGAAGCCGGTGATCGGTTCACGTGCACGTTCCAGACGGCCAGAAAAATGCTCACCCGCTTTCCCGGCCTTCCCGCGTTTTCTTCATCCGTGACCACCACGACGCGGCCGTCGCCGGGAGATACCACCGCCCCAGGTTCCGTGGGAATCACGCGCTCCGGATCGCGAAAGAAAGAGAAGACAAACGCGGCGAGCAATACCAGGACAACAGCCGCCGCATACCAATGCAGCAAAAAACTTACACCGCCCAGCAACAACGGCGGCAGCCCAAAGTAGTAGCCTTCTTTGACCATGCTTCCTGAAGTACACCTCGACACTTCCGCGCACGGCAGGCACACCGCGAGCAGGCACGGTCATTCTACGACAGTTTCGTCCGCCACAATGCCGTTATTGGGTGTAATTGGAACGACTGCGTATGATACGCGAAGCGATCCGCTCCATCTCATCTTTGCAGTGGAGCTTCATCTTCTTCAGCTTGATTTCTTCCAGGAGGTCTTCCGAATTCAGGTAGGGTGACTTGGAGATT
>Ga0137409_10001868_pt1 | contig 22686 bp, 23 predicted proteins | sample CZODoug1_16funga_FD_122059 | JGI IMG/M metagenome (GOLD analysis project Ga0137409, IMG submission 122059) | Vadose zone soil fungal communities from Angelo Coast Range Reserve, California, USA - CZODoug1_16fungal (Hybrid Assembly) | ecosystem: Environmental > Terrestrial > Soil > Vadose zone...
AGGCTGCGCAGGAAATCCACCGCTGCCAGGAACCACATGGCGGCGGAAAGCAGGGCGAATTTCCGGCGCCGCGCGGGGTCCACCAGCGCCTGCACGAGGAGGAAGGCGCCGAGGACGACGGTCGCGCCGAGCGAGCCCCAGATGGCGAACCCGGTGACCTGACTGAGCACGCCCTCCATTCAGCGCATCCAGCCCTGCTCGCGGTACTTCTTCAGCAGATAGTTCAGCGTCTGCCTCGCGATCCCGAGTTTCTCCGCCGCCCGGGTCTGGTTGCCTCCGCACTCGGCGAGGATCTTGAGGATCGTCTGGCACTTCGCGCGTTCCAGCGAGGCGGCGTCCGGAGTGCCCGCCGACAGCGCCGCGGGCAGGCTGGACGCCTGGATGCGGCTGGTCTGCTCCAGGAGGACGGCGGCGCTGATGATGCCCTCCAGCTCCCGGACGTTTCCGGGGAACGGGTGGCGCCGGAGAAGGTCCAGCGCCTCGGGCGCGAAGCCGTCGACCGAACGGCCGAACTGCGACGCATACTTGTGCGCGAAATACCGCGCGAGGAGCTCGATGTCGTTGCCGCGCTCGCGAAGCGGCGGCAGCAGGATGCAGTAGCTGGCGATCCGGTAATAGAGGTCCTCCCGGAATCGCCCCTCCTGGACGGCCTTCGCGAGGTCGCGGTTTGTGGCGGTGACGAGGCGCGCCTGCGTCTCCCTCAGCGAGGTCTCCCCGACCCGGGAGTACGAGCGCGACTGGAGGATGCGGAGCAGCTTGGTCTGCTGCTCGAGGGCCAGTTCCCCGATCTCGTCGAGGAACAGAGTTCCGGAGCCGGCCTCCTCGAAGTAGCCGGCGCGATCCTGAGTGGCGCCGGTGAATGCGCCCCGCGCGTGGCCGAACAGCTCCGACTCGAAGAGGCTCTCGGGCAGCGCCGCCACGCTCACCGGGAGGTATTTCTGGTCGCTGCGGCGGCTGAGCGCATGGATCAGCTGCGCGACCACCTCCTTCCCCGTCCCCGTCTCCCCGAGGACGAGCACCGGGACGTCGGTCTCCGCGAAGGCCTTCACGCGGCGGAAGATCTCGCGGAACGCGTCGTGTCCCGTGATGAACGGACGGAAGCGCGCGTCCTCGATGATCGAATCCGGCTGGTTCGAGAAGTAGGAGCCGAGGACGCGCTCGACTTGGTCGCGCTGCAGCGGTTTGAGCAGGTAGTTGTACGCCCCGCCCTTGATCGCTTTGACGGCGTGCTCGACGTCGTTCAGAACCGTCGCCATGACGACGCCCACATCGGGACGGCGGAGCTTGATGCGGTGGAGCAGCTCGATGCCGTTCAGTCCGGGCATCCGGATATCGAGGAGGACCAGGTCGATTTCCGGCTCCCGATGGAGGTGGGGCTCGACGTCCTCCGGGACCGTCTGGGTGATCGACGGATAGCCGATGGTCTTCAGGATCCGGGCGTGGTCCTCGGCCACCTGGGGGTCGTCGTCGACGACCAGGACCTTCCGGGGGCGGGCTACCATAAGGCGTCCAGCAGCCGTTGGTGCGCTTCCTCGTCGTTGAGGCGGACGATCTCGTCGGCAACGACGCCGAACTGGTCGAAAAGCGTGAACGTCGCGCCTTCGAGCGGGATGACGACGCCGCGGAGGATCGTGTCGGGCCCGAGCGGTCCCCGGACCCTTCCCTCGGTGATGTGCTCCAGGAACGGCCCCGGCTCGTGACACTCGACGAGCGTTTTTCCCTCGCGGGAGGTCTCGACGCGCACAGGGATGCGGGTCCCGCTGCGGGTGTGCAGGTGGGTGATCCCGGCGTCCGTCACGTCATCCTCCCGATACCGATATCGACCTCAAGGACCCGCCAGTATGTCAGGGCCGTCGCCCGAATTCCATGAATTCACTGGCCCAGCCGGGATCGATCCGCACGAACATGCGCGATGAATTGCGGAGGAGGACGTCAGTCCTGGAAGATGGGAAGGTAGCGGTAGGGGATCTGGAGGACGAGCGTGGCGCAGGCCGTCCCGAAGGCGCCGCCGTAGCCGTCCTGCGACCAGCAGCCCGTGTCGCGCTCCTGGGCGGCCAGCAGCTCCTGCCGGATCGTCGCGTAGCCCTTGGTCCAGAAGGCCGGATCCTTGGACTTGGCGAAGAAGCAGGCCTGGCCTGCGTAGAGATGGGCGTAATAGTCGTGATGCCCGCCGCGGCCGCGCCGGCCGGTCAGGAACTCCATAAGCGCGGTCATCCCGCGCTTCACCTCGGGCGCGTCGTAGGCGCCGTAGAGCGCGAAGACGCACATGCCCGCCGCCGTCAGCGCATAGGTGCCGCCCGAGCCGCGCGACCCCAGGCTGTACGCGATCGTGCCGTCCGAGTGCGTCGACTTCTTGATGTAGTCGAGCCCCTTGTCGATGACCTTCTTGTCGACCGTGATGCCGGAGTTGCGCGCCGACCGCAGCGCCTGCACCTGCGTCACCGTCACCGAACCCTCATGGCCGTACGGCTGGGGCTCGTAGGTCCAGCCGCCGTTGGGATCCTGGCTCTCGGCGATGATCTTCACCGCCTTCTGCAGCTTGTCCTTCACGCTCTCGTCGCCCACGTCGGCCGTGTCGCCGCACATCCCGTAGAGCTCGGCGAGGAACCACGTCGCGTAGCCGTGGCCGTGCATGCCGGAGCCGCCGAGGCCGCGGCCCGCGGCCTCGTTGATGTAGCCGACCTTCGACGTGTTCCGGAGGATGAACTTCAGTGCGTCGCGGACGTTCTTGGCGTAGGTCCCGCGGTACGGCGTCGAATTGTTCGCGAGGAACGCGAGGCCGGCCAGGCCCGTGAAGGCCACCTGGCACGTGGAGCCGATGCCCCCCGTGCTGTACTGGTTCTTCGCCAGCCAGCGCAGCCCCTTGTCGATGGCGTCGATCTGCTCGCGCGTGATCTCGTCGAAGGTGGTCGCCTTCTCCTGACGGGCGAAGGCCGACGGCAGCGACAAGGCCGACGCGCCCAGCGCCGCGGCCCGGAGAAAATCACGCCGGTCCATACACCCCATTATACGGGATGCCCACGCAAACAGTTCAGTCTTTCGGAACCCCCGGGGCCCGGAGCGCTATTTCCGCTCCCAGGCCGTCGCCACCGCCATCAGCGAGCTCAGAGGCTGCCCCTCCGGACTCACCTCCATGTCGATGCGCGCGATGCCGCCCGGAACGTCGTCGCTCATCCAGCGCCGGACCTGGGCGACGTCGCCCCCGCGCTGGAAGTTGTGCCGGACCCACTTGGTCTTCAGCGTGCGACCCTGCAGCTGCATCTCGCCCTGGTCCTCGATCCTGCGGCCATACGCCACGTCGAAGCGCGTCAAAAACTCCCGAGGCACGCCCTGTAGCGGCTTCCCCGTGATCAGCCGCTGCTCCAGCACGACGCGTTCGGGGCAGCACTCGAGCAGCGTGCGGACGATTTCGACCTGCGACTTCTGGCCGTCGGTCTTGACCTCGACCTTCCACTTCACCCAGGTTCCGGGCTTGCAGCAGGACCAGCCCGCGAACTCGGGGTGCTTCGGGTCGACGGTCCTGAGCATGTCGGCGCGCCCGGCAGCGGTCTTCTTGATGGTCTCGTCGGCGTCGCTCTGCGCGAGGCTCTTGAGCAGGGACTCGTCGGTCAGGCGCTCGACCATCTTCCGGCGCAGCACGGGATCCTTCTCGACGCGGACGATGTCGGGAAGCGCGGCGGGATCGGTGATCCGCGCCTGCGCCTCGCCGCGGACGCGGGAGTCGGGATGGGTCTTGGCGATCTCGGCGAGAACCTTCGGGTCGCCGGTCGTGACCTCGATATTGGTCTTGCCGGCCTCCTTGGACTCGACTTCCCTCCAGCCATTGCCTTCGCGGACGACCTTCGCGGCGCAGCCGACGGCGGCCAGCAGGACGACGCACCACAGGATGCGGATTCCTCGGACCATGAGCCACCTCCTTCAGGAGCCGGAAAAAGAACCCCACAGGCTTCTCAGGAGAGGCTCGCGACCTTCGAGAAGCGGACAATCGGAGAAGTCGTCGTGGGCGTCGGGCCCGGCGGGCAGGTCGGTGTCGCGATCCAAGCCGCCGGCGCGTTCGCCCCCTTGCGGCTCGTCCCTTGATGCAGAATAAGGGTTTCGTTATGGGTGTCAACCGAAATGTTCAAAACGAATGCGAAATGGAACGGGCTAGAGCTGGATGGCCTGGCCCATCGTCGCGGAACGATAGGCCGCGAAGACCAGCCGCATCGTCTGAAGGTTGTCCGCGGCGTCGGTCTCCGCCCGCGACCCCGTCTTCAGCGCGCGCAGCAGGTCCTTCAGGCAGGGCACCATGCTGGACTGCACCACCGCGTACTTCGGATTCATCCACGCATAGGGCGTCGGCGGGACCTGGAGCTCTTCGGTCCCCTTCGCCGTCGTCACGCGGAGCCGGCAGCCCGGGACCAGCTCGATCGACCCCTTCTCCCCCTCGATGAACGCCAGCGTCTCGGGGAAGCAGTCCCGTTCCACCGGCGTGCCCGCGTAGGACAGGTTCACGGTCACGGCGACCCCGCCCATCGCGATCAGCGCCGTGGCCAGATCCTCGCCCTTGATGTCGGCGTGGACCCGGCGCGTGAGGCAGTGGAGGCTCTCCGCCTCCCCGAACCAGGAGCGCGCGAGGTCGAAGAGGTGGCAGCCCATGTCGGCGAGGATGAAGCGCGCCTCGTCGCGGAGTCCCGGCTGGTTTGCGAACACGTCGTAGGCCGTGATCATGTCGATGCGGCAGCGGAGCGGCGTCCCGATCGCGCCCGCGGCGAGGAGCTCCTTCACGCGCCGCAGCGGCGCCTGCCAGCGCCAGTTCTCGTGGATCGAGAACGGCACTTTCTTCGAGCTGCAAAGCCCCACGAGCTCCTCGCACTCGGAGGCCGACGCCGACATGGGCTTCTGGCAGATGACCGGGGTCTTCTTCTCGACCGCCAGGCGGACCAGCGGCGCGTGCGTCGCGGCGTTGGTGATGATGTCCAGGACGTCGGGCTTCTCCTTCTTCAGGAGTTCGGCCGCGTCGGCATAGACCTTCTTGATGCCGCGCTCCTTCGCCAGCGACTCGGCCTTCGGGCGGTCCTGGTCGCAGACCGCCACGCAGCGGACGCCTTCCAGCTCCCCCCAGGCCGCGGCCTGGTACGAGGCCCAGAAGCCGGCGCCCACGAGACCGACGCGCAGCGGTTCCGCCACTCAGCCTTTCCCCTTCAGAAAGAAGTCGACGTTGTCGCGAGTGACAGTATACGTTCCCGTGCTGTAGTTCACAGGGATCGGCGACACGCCGGCGCGGCGGTCGTCGGCGGTCGTCTGCAACGACGCGTGCACGTACTCGTAGAGCGCCTTCACGCCATAGTAGGTGAAGAGCTCCCGCTTCTGGCCGATGCAGGCGGTGAGGACGCCTTCCTTCAGCAGGCGCAGGTGCTGATCGGTCGTCTCCACGCAGGTCAGCACCAGTTTCCCCGCCCGGCCCGCTTCCCGCACTGCCAGCCCCATGCCCGGGCCGCTCTCGGAGTCGAACCCGGCCAGGCCGACCAGGTTCGGCCGCGCCTGCAGGAGCGCCGAGGCCACGCGCGTCGCCTCGGCCTGATTGCCGTGATCCTGCTGCGGTTCCAGCACCGTCAGCCCCGCCTTCAGCGCCACCGAGCGGAAGCCCTCGACCGCCTGCTGGTCGATCGACTGCTCGACCATCCCCAGCAGACCGACTTCACCGCGCCTCCCCTGAAGCTGCTTCACCATCGCCTCGCCCTGCCGCACGCCCAGCTCGGTCCAGTCGGTCCCGATGAACGACAGCCGTTTGCTCTCGGGAACGTCGGCGTCGACACAGACCACCGGCACGCCGGACTCCATCGCCTTGTTGATCGCCGGGATCAGCGCGTGCGAGTCCCACCCGACGACCATCATGCCGGCGGGCCGGCGCGCCGCCGTCTGCTCGATCGCTGCGACGAGGCCGGGGATGTCGACCGTATTGGGCCCCGCGATGCTCACCTGGACCCCCAGCTCCTTGCCGATCTTGTAGAGCGCGGGATGGTCCCGGCCCGTGAACAGGGCGAGATTGGCGTTGGCCGAGACCCAGACATACTCCTCGTCACCGCTCGACACGACGGCCGCGCCGGCGGCGCCGCGTCGAGTCCGGCGCTCGGGGCTCAGCCAGGTCGAGACCGCGGCGCCCGCCGCCATCCCGCCGCCCAGCACCAGCAGATCGCGTCTTGTCGGTTTCATGATTCCCTCGCTCGGGTCTGCCAGGAATCCAGGGCCACGGCCAGCACCAGGATCGTCCCCACCACGAAGTCCTGCAGCTCGGACGGGATCCCGATGAGGATGATCGCATTGCTGACCAGCGCGATGAAGACCACGCCGATGAGGGCGCCGGGGATGCTCCCCTTCCCGCCGGTCAGGCTCGCCCCGCCGAGGATGACGGCGGTGATGACCCGCAGCTCCGCGCCGCTGCCCGCGGTGGACAGCGCGGTCCCCACCCTCGCCGCGAAAAGGATCCCCGCGGCGCCGGCGATCAGCCCCATCAGCATGAACGCCATCAGCTGGATCCGCTCCACGCCGATGCCGGACAGCCGGGCCGCCCGGGCGTTCGCCCCGACATAATAGAGCTGCCGGAAGTGGCGTGAATTGCGGAGCAGCTCGTGCCCCCCGGCGGCCAGGATCAACAGGAACCATACCGGCAGCTGCACCCCCAGGAACTCCCCCTGTCCGATCGCGGTGAAGTTCTCCGGCAGGTTCGTGATGCCCGGCCCCCCGAGCAGCAGCGCCAGGCTGCTCAGGATCTTCAGCGTCCCGAGCGTCGTGATCAGCGCGTTGACCCGCGCCCAGGCCACGATCGCGCCGTTCAGGGCCCCGCCCAGCGCGGCCGCAACGAGGCCCGCGACGATCGACGGGACCACCGGCCAACCCTGCTTCGCAATCAGCCACCCGGTCAGGACGCCGGTCAGAGACATCATCGAGCCCACCGAGAGATCGAAGCTGCCCGCGATCATGAGAGCCATCATCCCCACCGCGAGCATGCCGTCGACGGCGAGGTTCCGGAGGATGGCCCGCGCGTTGTCCCAGGAGAAAAAGGACGAGGGATACAGGATCGACAGGAGGATGACGGTCAGGTAGATGACGATGAGCAGGTCGACTTCGCGCGACCACGTCCGCGTCCTCGGAGCGGTCGACGTCGGAACCCCGGACACCAGCGTCGCATTCATGCCCTATCCCATCGACGCGAGCTTCATGACCTTGTCCTCCGTCGCTTCCGCCCGCGACAGCTCTCCCGTCAGGCGGCCCTCGCGCATCACCAGCAGGCGGTCCGACAGCGACAGGACCTCCGGCAGGTCGGAGGAGATGACCAGGACCGCGGCTCCCTTCCAGGCCAGGTCCTCGATCAGGGCATGCATCTCCGCCTTCGCGCCGACGTCGACGCCGCGGGTCGGCTCGTCGACGATCAGGACCTTCGGCCGCGTGAGGAGCCAGCGGGCGAGGACCACCTTCTGCTGATTCCCGCCGCTCAGCACCCGGACAGCCTCCTCGGGGCCGCGGCAGGCGATGCGCAGCGTCTGCCGCATCTCTTCCGCGGAGGAGCGATGGCGCCGCTCGGAGTAGGTCCACGATCCCGGCCGCGCTGCGGCGACGGCCGCCATATTTTCCGAGAGGCTCATGTCGAGGAAGAGGGCGCTCTCCTTCCGGTCCTCGGACAGATAGCCGATCCCCGCGGCGATGGCGTCGGCGGGCGTCCGCAGCGTGCGCTCCCGGCCCTCAACCCGAATTTGTCCCGTCGTCCCCGGCCGGGCCCCGAAGAGCGCCAGCGCCAGCTCGGTGCGTCCGGCCCCGACGAGCCCTGCAAGCCCGACGATCTCGCCCGCGCGGACCCTGAAGGAGATGTCGCGGAGCCGCGGCCGGCGCCCGGGGGGATCGCTCAGGCCGGCGACCTCCAGCAGGGGGCCCCCGCCCGCGGGGACCGCCTCGCGATGCCGCTCCCGCGCCGCGAGTTCCCGTCCGACCATCTTCGACACGAGGTCCGAGGGAGTGAGCGCGGACGCCGCGAACGTCCCCTGCCCCGCGCCGTCCTTCAGGATCGTGATGCGGTCGGCGATCGTGAAGATCTCCTCGAGCCGGTGCGAGATATAGACCACGCCGCAACCGTCGGCGCGGAGCCGCCGGAGCGTTCCGAACAGCCGGTCGGCATCCGCCGGGCCCAGCGCCGCCGTGGGCTCGTCGAAGATCACGAGCCTGGGCTTCAGGGACAGCGCCTTGGCGATCTCGACAAGCTGCTGCTGCGCCGGCGAAAGACTTGCGGCGGGCTGGTCGGGATCGACGTCGAGCCCGACCTCCGCCACGGCCGTCCGCGTCTGTTCGCGGAGGCGCGGATAGTCGATGCGGCCCCAGCCGTCCGCCGGCTGGCGCGCGGCGAACACGTTGTCGGCGACGCTCAGCGGACCGAACAGGCTCCGCTCCTGGAAGACCAGCGCGATGCCCGCCTCCTGCGACGCACGCTCGTCGCGGAAGACCGCGTCCTCCCGGCCGTCGAAGTCGATGCGGCCCGCGTCGGGCCGGTGCACCCCCGCGAGGATCTGCATCAGCGTGCTCTTGCCCGCGCCGTTCTCGCCGACGAGCGCATGGATTTCGCCGCGGCGGACCTCGAGGTCGACGCCCTTCAGGGCGTGGACCCCGGGGAACCGCTTGTGAATGCCGCGCAGGACGAGCAGCGACGGGTCGGCCATCGGAAGTTCGCCCATCTTAGGACGGACGGCGGATCGCCGGGGCGCCGAATCGACCGGATCGGGCACATTTTTCCGCGGACCCGCATGCGGTTTTCCCGCAAGGTTCGGGATTGCCGCCGAGTAGCGTAAGAATGCCGGATATCCTGTCTGCGATGACGCAGACCCTCCAGTTCGTCGTGATCGGCGCGGGCAACATGGGGTGCGTCTACGGCGGCAACCTGGCCCGCATCGGCCAGCGCGTCGCCTTCGTCGACGTCTGGAAGGAGCACGTCGACGTCCTCGCGCGCCAGGGGCTGCATCTGGAGGGCCTGACGGGCGACTTCACGGTCCGGCCGCAGGCGTCGACCGACGCCGCCGCGCTGCCGAAGGCGGACGTGGTCCTGATCTGCGTGAACACCTACGCGACCGCCGATGCCGCCCGCGCCGCGGCCGTCGCGCTCAAGCCGGAGGGCTGCTGCCTGACGCTTCAGAACGGCGTCGGCAACGTCGAGATCCTGGAGGACGTCCTCGGCAAAGGCCGCGTGCTCGCCGGCCTGAGCTTCCAGAGCGGCGACATCGCCGGTCCGGGCCACGTCCGCCACACGAACAACGGCGCCACCTATATCGGGGAGCTCGACCGGTCGCGATCGCCCCGCCTGGCGGTGCTCGTCGAACTCCTCGCGGCCGCCGGGATGAATCCCGAGCCGGTCGAGGACGTGATGCGGACCCTCTGGACCAAGTTCATCCACAACTGCGGGATCAACGCCCTTTGCGCGATCACGGGCCTGCGTCCGGGTCATCTCCGGGAAGTGCCGGAGCTCGACCCGTTCCAGACCGGCATCATCGAGGAGGCCCTGGCGCTGGTGAGGGCCAAGGGGATCGAGCCCACGGAGGCCGACCCGGTGCGCGCGATCAAGGAGTACTGCTCGCACAAGTTCCACCGGCCGTCGATGATGCAGCATCTGCTGCGCGGGCAGCGCACGGAGATCGACGCGCTGAACGGCTATGTCGCGCGGGAAAGCGCGCGGCTGGGCCTGAAGGCCCCCTGCAACGACGCGCTCACGAAGCTGATCAAGGGCCGCGAGCACCGGCCGCGGAATCCCGAGGGCGCCGGATGAGCCTGGCCGGACGCTGCGCCGTCGTGACCGGAGCCGCGCGCGGCATCGGCCTCGCGATTGCGCGCCGCCTCTGCGACAGCGGGATGGCGGTCGCCCTCAACGACGTCAACGCCGACGGCGCCCGCCAGGCGGCGGAGGAGCTCCGATCGAAGGGCCACCGCTGCGTGCCCGTCCCCGGCGACGTCACGCGCGCGACGGACGTCGCATCGATGATCGGCCGGGCGGAGGCGGAGTTCGGCCCCCTCTGGCTGCTCGTGAACAATGCGGGCACCTACCACAGCGCGCCGACGGTCGATTTCCCCGAGGAGGCCTGGGATCGCGAGTTCGCCGTCGACGTGAAGGCGGCGTTCCTCTGTTCGCAGGCGGCGCTGCGGGGGATGATCCCGCGCCGCGCCGGCCGGATCGTCGTCGTCTCCTCGATCGCCGGCTGGATCGTGCGGACGCGGCAGATCGCGTATTGCGCCGCGAAGGCCGCGGCGATCCATTTCGCGCGCTGCCTGGCGGTGGAGACGGCGCCGCACGGCATCACGGTGAACTGCGTCTGCCCCGGGATGACGGACTCCGACATGTTGCGAAAGTCGACAGAAGCCCGCGGCGCGACGACGGCGGATTATGCCGCCCTGATCCCCGCGGGCAGGCTGGCGACGCCCGAGGACCATGCCTCGACGATCCTCTGGCTGGCGTCCGACGAGGCCGCGCACGTCACCGGGCAGGTCCTCAGCGTCGACGGCGGGCAGTCGCTCTACCACCCGCTGACGCGGGAGGGCTGATCCTCATCCCGCGTCGCTGATCTGGTCGAGGAAGGAACCCTGCTCGACGGCGGGCGCCGCCGGCTCTTCGCCGAAGGTCTCGCCCGAGAGCACCTGCTCGATCCGCCGCATCAGCACGTCCTCCTTGAAGGGCTTCACGAGGACGTATTCCGCGCCCGTCTGGAGGGCATTGACGATCGCCTTCTTCGTCCCGTTGTTCGACAGCAGGATCATCGGCGTCCGGGTCTCGGCGCGGATCGCCCGGGCCATGGCGAGGCCGTCGTCGGTATCGAGCGGCGTATCGACCACGAGGACGTCGACCGGCTGCCGCGACAGGACGGCGCGCACCTCTTCGAGGTCGCGGGCTTCGACCGCGCGGCAGCGGGCGCTCCGCATGCAGAAGGCGAGCGCGGCGCGGAAGGTGTCGAGGCTGCTGACCACGAGCGCCGTCCAGTCCTTCCCCGATCCGGCGCCGCCGGCGGAATTCAACGGCCGATGAATGATCGTCATCGGTCCCCGCTGATCGCCCTGGTCGCGGATCTTGATGACACCCTGGCGACTGAGTCCATAGAGGGTGCGGAGCACGGTGAATTGCGGATAGAAGGACGATTCGATGACCTCGCCGATCGTCCGGACGCCGTCGACCAGCGGCAATACCTCTTCGACGGCGCTGCGGTCGAGCGAGGGGTCGTCCAGGCGGGCGGGCAGTTCCAGCTGCTGCGCCACGAGGCGCTGATCCGGGATCACGGCCTGGATCTGCCTCAGCTCGTCGACCCGGCGCGCGGCCTCCAGCATCAGCGAGACCACGTTCAGGTCGAGGGTCACGTCGGCCAGGGGCATCGCCTTCAATCCCTCGATCCCCCGGCGATCCGTATCGAAGACGAAGACCGAACCCGTCCAGGTGAACAGGTCATAGATTTCCTCGGCGACCTGTTCGCGGAGGGCATAGTCGAGGGAGTCCCGGTCGACGATGCCGCGCTCGACGACGAGTTCGCCCAGGCGGCGGCCCGCCGCGCGCTGTTCGACGAGCAGGGCGTCCAGCTCCTCCGGAGTGATGCGGCCGGTCCGGACGAGGATCTCTCCGAGGGGATTGGTCCGGCGGACGCCGCCCACCAGGCGGATGCCCTTCGGGCCGAAGTCGAGGATCTTCTTCTCCTCTGCGCGGGAGATGGTGAGGATGCCCCGGCATTCGCTGGTGGAAAGAGTCTGAAGGAGCTGGGCAATGCCGAGCAGGTCGAGATCGCCTTTGATCACCCCCACCAAGAGCCTCCTCTATTGTCCGCCGGTCGCGATTGCATCAATTATACACCTAATAACATAAAACCTGCATCCTATTGGAGGCGCCGCCTCGGCGCCATCCTCTAGCGCAGTGAGCTCCGCCGGGCGGAGGATAACTCTGGACGCTTCCCGATTCTGGGATAGACTCCGCAGAACCGTTCCGGCGCTCCTTAAGGGAGGACTCACCATGCGCGTCCCGGTCGCACTCCTCGCTCTGCTCATCGGTGTCCCGTCCTTCGGCCACGTCCTTCCGCAGGCCAAGCCCGCCGGACCCGAGAAGAAGGTTCTGGATCTGGGCGACGGCGTGAAAATGGAGTTCGTCAGGATCACGGCCGGGAAGTTCAGGAGGGGGCGGACGAAGCCGGACAGCGGCCGGAGCACGAAGTCACCCTCCGCAAGGACTTCTGGATTCGGACCACCGAGACCACCCAGGCGCAGTGGAAGAAGATCACGGGAGCGGATCCGTCGGAATTCAAGGGAGACGACCTCCCCGTGGAGACGGTTTCGTGGGAGGACTGCACGGCGTTCTTCAAGACCGTCAACGAGAAGCTCAAGGGCCAGCTCATGGGCGTGCAGGCCGGCTTCCCCACCGAGGCGGAATGGGAGTACGCCTGCCGCGCCGGCGAGAAGGGCAAGTTCTGCTTCGGCGACGACGACAAACTGGTCGACGAGTACTGCTGGTATGAAGGCAACTCGGAACGCGCGACTCATCCCGTGGCCAAGAAGAAGCCCAACGCCTGGGGGCTGTACGACCTCCACGGGAACGTCTGGGAGTGGTGCGCGGACTGGTACAAGCACGACTACAGCACGCAATCGACTGCGGACCCGGTCGGCCCCGACGACGGAGACGGCCGCGTCTGCCGCGGGGGAAGCTTCGACTACGGTCCCGGCGCCGCGCAGTCGCCGAACCGTGAGCGGAAGAACCCGGCGGCCCGGGTCAAGTCTCTGGGGATCCGTCCGATCCTCCGCTAAGGTCGCGCGAAGAGATTCTCCAATCAGTTGACGAAGGCACGCCGTTCCCGGCATGATGCCGGGTATCCAAAGAGGGACGCCCATGCCGTTGACCGCGATGCTCAAACTGGTCGTCGGAGGCCAGAAGATCAAAGGCACCGTCTTGAGCGACAATGATGAGTTCAAGGACCTGATCGCGGTCCGGTCGATGCACCACCAGATCAAGTCGAACGTCGACCTCGAGACCGGCATGCCCAAGAGCGGCCGGGTCCACTCCACGTTCGCCATCGTGAAGAAGATCGACATCGCCTCGCCGTTCATCATGCAGGCGTTCCGGGACAACATCGCCTTCACGGACTGGATCCTGAAGTACAACCACATGCCGTCCAACGGGCCCTCCTTCGACCACGCCAGCGTAAAGCTGACCGACGCCAGGGTCGTGGGCTACAAGATGACCATGCCCCACCTCGGCGTCCCGGCGAACTCGCAGGTCCACGAATACGAAGAGATCTCGTTCCAGTACGAGTCGATCAGCTGGGGCTTCAATCCGCACCCCCAGGATCCGTCGCCGGGAGGCAATGCGAACTTCGTCGGCGACAAGGAGTGCTTTCCCGAGACGAACTGGTTCGAGGAAGAGGCCAAGGCCTACGTGCTCGGAATGCCGAAGATCATCCTTCAGGCAAAGAAGGCCCTCTGGTCGCAATACCATAAGGACAATCCCGCGGCGCCGGTTCCTGCCGAGTACAAGGACTAGAAAGGTCTGACATGCCAAACGCAGGAGCCATGCAGATGTCCGGGATCACGGGCACGGACATCCAGACGGAACGCAAGGGGAACATCACGGTCGTGGCGTTCACCCACGAGGTGAAGGCCGACCTCGACCCGGTCACCCGGAGGCCGAACAACAAGCGGACCCATCTTCCGCTGGTCGTCTCCAAGAACATCGACTTCGCCACTCCCGCCCTGCACCAGGCCCACCAGGCGGGAACGGAGCTGAGCCTCACCCTGAAGCTCTACCACATGCCCCGGGACGGAAACGAGTTCCACTACTTCACGATCCACGTCGGCCAGGCGAAGATCGTCGGCATCAACACGGTGATGCCCGACATCAATGCCTCGGAGATGATGCACGAATACGAGGAGGTCTCGTTCGCGTACAAGTCCATCGGCTACGAGATCCTGCCCCCCCCGACCGAAGACCCAGGAAGAAGGCATGTGGTCGGAGTACCGGGCCAACGATCCCGACGGCATGTTCTCCCAGACCCCCAAGTTCGGTCCGGAGTGGACCGAGGAGAAGGCGAGGGACGCCCTCAAGAAGATCTACGCCCAGGCGCAGGTGCTGGCCAAGAAAGAGTTCGACGACGAACTGAAGGCGCTTCAGGCCCAGAATAAGGGGAAATAGCCATGACCGAACTTTCAAGCCGTCGCGCGTTCGTATCGCTGGCCGCCGGGGCCGCGGGAATCGCCGCCGCCGCAGCGGGTCCCGCATCCGCCGCCCCTTCCGCGCCGGACGCCCCGGGCGCCGCCGTCGCCCAGGCCGCCCGCGAGGCATCGCTCCGGATCGGTCTCGAGCCGCAGCGCCGTCCCGACGCGGTGACCGCCGAGGCGCACGTTCTGCTGTGCCGCTCCTGGGATTCGACGGTTTATCTGTATGTCAGCGACCGCGTGAAAGGCTTCGTGACGCTGAGCGCCCAGGGCCTGTCGATCGCCGCGGCCTGCCAGGCGGCGGGCCGCCGGGTCGCGGTCCGCTACTGGGGCCACGAGCCGCTCTGGGCCGACGCGGGCCACTTCGAAGGCGCCCTGCTCGCCCTGGACGTCCGCGACCTGCCGGCCGATCCCGGTTCGCCCGCGTAGACCCCCAGGGGGACCAAAACCGCCGGCCCGCGTTGACCGAAGGCAGGCCTATCCGACTTGCGGGACCGGAGGAAGCTGTCTGGCCCCATCGACAACGGCCGCGTTCATGACCCTTTTGTTCTCGGGCGCTGCAGTCTGCACCGGAGCTGCTCAGGACGCTTGTGTAACAGGGGGCTTCTGGCATCTGCTAATCTTCCAAGTTCGGATGATGGCCACCGGGATGTCCGGCTTCGTCGCACTCCTATAGTTGTCGTTCATGGTCAGCCCAGGGAGTCCGACGAAAAGCGATGCTCTGATTCTGAAGTTGGTCGACAGCTCCGCCGGATACCCCATCCCCGACCGGCAGTAGTCAACCGACCGGGCTCCCGATAGAATGGCCCGATGCTCGGCCGCGTCGGCACCGTCCTGGAGATGATCAAGGTCCAGCACTCCCTCTTCGCCCTGCCCTGGGCCTTGGTCGCCGCGTTCTATGCCGCCCATGGCATCCCCCCCGGGGACAAGCTCGGGTGGGTACTCCTCGCCATGGTCGCCGCCCGATGCGCCGCCATGGCGTTCAACCGCGCCGTCGATGCGCGCTTCGATGCCGACAACCCCCGCACCCGGATGCGCGCCATCCCCGCCGGCAGACTCTCCGTCGGCTTCACCCTCGCCTTCGCCGTCGTCATGGTCGGCCTCCTCCTCCTGGCCGCCGCCATGCTCAACCCCCTGTGCCTCAAACTCTCCCCCCTCGCCCTCGCCGTCACCTTCGGCTACTCCTTCACCAAGCGCTTCACCGCCCTCTGCCACTTCGTGCTCGGGCTTTCTCTCGCCGCCGCCCCCGTCGGCGCCTGGCTCGCGATCGCGCCAGACAAAGCCGGCGCCCCCCTCCCGTACCTCCTCGGCGCCGCCGTCATGTTCTGGATCGCCGGCGCGGATATCCTCTACGCCTGCGAGGATTTCGAGTTCGACCGCGCCAAACGCCTCCATTCCGTTCCCGTCGCCGTCGGCATCCGGCCCGCCTTATGGATCTCCATCGCCTGCCACGTCGTCGCCATCGGCGCCCTCGTCGCCGTCGGCCTCACCGCGCAGCTCGGCCCCTGCTACTTCGGCGCCGTCGCCGCCATCTCGCTGCTCCTGGTCTACGAACATGCCATCGTCAAGCCGGACGATCTCCGCCGCGTGAACCAGGCGTTCTTCCACGTCAATGCGGTGGTGAGCGGGGTGATCCTCGCCGGCGCGCTGCTGGACCTGTTCCTGCGCCGTTAGGGCTGCTTCCTGGCGGCGGCGCCCAGGTGGGCCTTGAGCGCTTCGATCCAGGGACGCAGGCGGATGCCGGTGTTGGCGAGCTTGGTGCAGTCGAGCACGGAAAAACGCGGACGCAGGGCCGACCTTGCCCCCGCCCCGCGCCGCAGCGGCTTCACGACCGCCGGGTTCCGCCCCAGCTGCTCGAAGGCCACCCGGGCGAACTCGAAATGGCTGGCTTCGCCCGACGACGCGACGTGCCAGACCCCGGTCTGCTGCTGCTTGATGAGACCCACGACCGCGTCGATGAAATCGAGCTGGTACGTCGGCTGGCTGCGCTGGTCGTCGAACCCGAAGACGACCTCCTCGTCCTTGGACTTCCCCAGCAGCTCCGTCAGGTAGCTCTTCCCGAAAGGCCCGAAGAGCCAGCCCGTCCGGACGATCAGGTGCCGCGGCGCCCCGTTCATCACCGCCAGCTCCGCGCCCAGCTTGGTGTCGCCGTAGATCGACAGCGGGTTCGGCGAATCCTCCTCGACATAAGGGGTCATTTTGGCCCCGTCGAAGACCAGGTCGCTGCTGGGGAGCACCAGGAGAGCGCCCGTATCGAAGGCCGCCTGGGCCAGGTGCTTGGCCCCGTCCCGGTTCACCAGGTAGGCCTGCCAGCGGTCGCTTTCGCACTGGTCGACGTCGGCGAATCCGGCGGCGTTGAAGACGACGTCGGGCTTGAGATCCGCGATGCAGGTGACGACCTCATTGCGGCGGGAAATGTCGAGCTCCCGGCGGGTGAGGCCGACGGTGTCGAACGTTCTGGGTAGGCGGGCCATCAAGGCCTTGCCCAAGCCTCCCCCGGCCCCGACCACAACCGCCTTGTCCATTTGGAATAGCGAGCTTATAATATGGGCCGCGCGAGCACGATGAAAATATACCTCATGGGGCGGGGACATCGCCTGGAACAGATCCGGGATGCCCTCGGCTTGTCCCGGCTGAGCGCCCAGCTCATCGACCACGACCGCGACATCATCAAGTTCGGGGCGCCGGCCTGGCCCATCTTCCCCGAGGACCTCATCATCGTCACGGATTTCGAGGAGGCGACCCTGAGGGTGACCTTGGACAACCTCGCCCGCCAGGAGCTTCCGGCCAAGGTCATGGTCTTCACCCCCGTCCCCAGCCGGATGCTGCTCCGGGACTATCCGGACTTCCTCTTCCGGGACGAGAGCCTGATCTACAAGAACGAGCTTCGCGAGCTCCAGCGCAAGGCCGCGGGCCTCCATAAGGTGGAATCCATCCAGAACCTGGTCCGCGGATTCCCCTTTCTCTGCGTGGTCTGGGGCAACCCGGACCCGGACGCGATCGCCAGCTCCTACGCGCTGATGGAGCTCGTCCAGGGCTTCGCCCCGGAGGCCACCATCGCCTATATGGGGGAGTTCACGCGCCCCGAGAACTCGGCGATGGTCAACGTCCTCAAGATCCCGATGCGCAAGTTCACCTGGGACCTGCTCAAGTCCGACACCGTGGTCGCGACCGTCGACGCGCAGCCCTCGTTTTTCAAGGCCGACGACCGCCTGAAGTTCGACATCATTGTCGACCATCACCCGCTCGGCGACCTGGGCGAGCCGAAATTCTCGGACGTCCGGCCGACCTACGGGTCGACGTCGACGATCTTCACCGAGTACTACCAGGCGGCGGGCATCCGCATGTCGAAGAAGATCGCGACCGCGCTCTTCTACGGCCTCAAGGTGGACACGGGCAACCTCACCCGCAACGTGAGCGACGCCGACGTGGCCGCGTTCCGCTACCTGCGCATGCGCACGGACGAGAACATGGTCCGGACGATCGAGCTGTCGCAGCTGCCGGTGGAGACGCTGGACTACTTCGCGATCGCGATCGCGAACAAGAAGATCCGGCGGGAGGTGGCGTTCGCCTACCTCGGGAACATCCCCAACGCCGACATGTGCGTCCACGTGGCGGACTTCTTCATCAAGCTGACGGGCATCTCGTGGGCGGTGGTGGCGTGCCGCTCGAAGGACCGCGTCGTCGTCGTGTTCCGCTCGGACGGCTTCCGCAAACACGCGGGCCACATGGCGGAAGCGCTCTTCCTGGACTACGGAACTGCGGGCGGCCACCGGACCATGGCTCGAGCAGAGCTGGAGCTGTCCCGGGTGCAGAGCGAGCTGAAGGAGCCGTCGGACGTGTCGATCGAGGAGTGGCTGGTGAAGCGGCTCGGCACGAAGCTGAAGGCGCTCGCCCCCGAACCCCCCTCCCCCCTCCGCACTCCGACGTAGGACTCCCTAGAGGGTCGCCGGTCTTCCTCCCTCGAATGCCTATGCCGGATGCCGTCTAGTAAGCCACTTTGACGTACTGCTTCCAGCGATAGTCCAAGTCGTTGATCGTCCAGCCCCACGTCTCCTTCAGCGCCGCTTCGACGTCCTTCCCGTCCTTGAACATCTGGAGCAGGGCGACGAACTTGTCGCGGTGCTGCGAGAGGAGGAACTCGACGAGGCTCCACGACTTGACGGCGTCGGGGCCGTCGAACTCGCCGAAGTTGGTGCGCTTGAGGATGGTGGTCAGGTCGGGGTCCCGGCCCTCGCGGACCCAGACGCGGCAGACCACGGGCCAGTCGTTCGGGTCGGTGTAGTTCTTGCCCTTGTTCTTCGGGCTCGTGCCGGCCAGGTCGATACAGTGGATCATGCACGAGTCCTTCATGAGCTTCGTGAAGTGCATGGCCATTCCTTCCAGAACCCAGCAGTAGTCCTCGCCCACCCAGAGGCGGAGCAGCGACTGCACGCTCATGTGGATGATGAGGTCGTGCATGAGGGCATCGGGCTCGGTCTCCTGGTAGATCTCGCTGCGGGGGAAGGCGCCGCAGGCCCGAAGGTCGTGCAGCAGCTTCAGGCGCGGGGCCTCCGCGCTCTTGTAGAAGGCATCGACGTACTTGTCGTGCTGGGCCTTGTCCTTCAGGACGACCAGGGTGTATTTCCCGCCGCGGAAGAGGTCCGTCTGGCCGAACAGCTTGTGGAACATGGCATAGGCGTGCTCGCCGTGCTGGAGGATGAGCCCGAGCTGGGCGTCGTTCATGTGCGGGGATTCGACGATATAGTGCTCGGACTCGCGCTTCTTCGTCTTGATCCCCATCGCGGTCTCGACGTCGCTGGTGACGGCCGCCGGAGCGCCGTTGGACTGCCGGGCGATGCCCTCCTTCATCTCCTTGCGGAGCTCGCGCTCGGTCTTCGCCATCCAGACGCCCTTGGCGTCCTTCTCGTAGCCGAGCTCCTTGCGCGCGGTGCCGTTGGCGGGGTCGTATTCGAGCGCTTTCAGGAACGCCGCGTTGCCCTCGGCGGTCAGCATGTTCTTCCGGCAGAACTGGGCCAGGTCGGACCACTGGCGGGACAGGTCCTTGCCGGCGGAATCCTGGCGATCGACGTACTGCTTGCGGACCTTCTCGAGGTCCTCGCCCTTCTTCTTGTTCCCGAACTCCTGCTTGGCGGCGGGGTCGCTCTCCCACATCCCGTCGTCGTTCTTCTTGAACCCGAGCTTCTTCCGGGCGCCCTCGTGATCGGGGTCGAATTCGATCGCCTTGTAGTACTGCTCCCGGGCCCACTGGTACATGGTCGCGCCGCTGAGGTATTCGCCGATGGCGTAATGCTTGGCGGCCGTGGATTTGTTGAGAGCCGTGAGCCTGGTCTTGTACTCGTCCCGGGGGGTGCCCTGGAGGGCCAGGGGGCCGACGAGCAGGAGCATCCACGCCGTCTTCATGCTGAAGGGTCCTCCGCTAGGGATACGACACCGGCGGCCGCTCCGGAATCCGGATTATAGGAAGAAATCCGGGCCGGGGAAAGATCCGCCCCTCCGTGAAAATTATTACCCCGGCGCCCCGCCCGCGTGCTACGATTTCTCACCTTGATCCCCGAGGTTTACAAGCAGATCCGGGAGGGCCACTACGACGCCGCCCTCAAGCTCGCCAAGCGCCTCTCCATCGACTACCTGAAGGAGGGACGCCAGCAGCAGGCCGCCCACGCCCTGGCGGGCGCCGCCCACATCCAGTGCCTTCTGAACAGCCCCTCCAAGGCGAAGAGCTTCGCCCAGGAAGCCTATGAGCTCTCCGCCCGGGTCAAGGACACCCTGTCGGCCGGCTACGCCCTGGCCGTCGGCGCCCTCGCCCAGCTGCGGCTGGCGGAGTTCGACCAGGCCGATTCCCTCATCGACAAGGCCCTGGAGGCCCTCAACCGGCACTCCGGCCACGAGGTGACCGCCTTCGCCCACCTGGTCTCCGCCGAGCTGTCGATCACCCAGGAGGACTATGCGGAGGCGAGGGTTTTCGCGGAGGACGCCTACCAGGCGGCGGCGAAGCTGGGGGCCTCCGCCCTCAAGGCGCGGGCCGGCCTCGTCAAGGCGATCTGCGCCGAGCGCAGCGGCGACATGAACGGCGCGATCGAGCTGCTGAACGCGGCCGAGCAGGAGCTGCTCAGGCAGCCCGACGCCGAGACCCAGTGGCTCATCAAGGCCGCGATGGCCAACGCCTGCTTCAAGAGCGGCAAGGAACAGGCGGGCCAGACCTACCGCCAGGCCGCCGTCGCCGCGATCAACCGCATCGCCAACGAGCTGTCCGACGACGTCCGCGACCGCTACCTCAAGAATCCCGCCGTGGTCAACGCCTTGGGCGTCGACACGATGACGAACAGCGGCATGTGGAAGGTGCCGGTTCAGATCACCTCCACGGCGTCCGAGCGGAAGGCGACCACGACGGACCTGGGCCTGAACTCGATCAAGCCCGTGCTCGAGGTGATCAAGAAGATCAACACCGAGCTCAACCTGCGCAAGCTGATCACGATGATCCTCGACACCGCGATCGAGTTCTGCAACGCCCAGCGCGGAACGATCGTGGTCTTCGAGGGCGAGAAGTTCAAGATCGAGCTCTCGCGCGACCGCGAGAAGAACGAGCTCAAGCGGCTGGAAATGGGCGTCTCCCGGACCGTGCTGAAGCTGGTGCGCGACTCCGGCAAGCGCGTCATCGCGGAGGACGCGCGGCAGGACCCGACGCTGAAGATCATCGACAGCGTCCAGGACCAGAGCCTGCTGTCGATCCTCTGCGTCCCGCTGCGCGTGAAGTTGCGCCTGATCGGCGCCGTCTACCTGGACAACTCGATGGTCGTGGGCGCGTTCGGGCCCCGGGAGATCGAGATCGCGGAGATCCTCACGGACCACGCGGCGGTGGCGATCGACAACGCCCTGCTGCACATCAAGGCGATCCACGACACGCTGACGAACCTTTTCAACCACGGCCACTTCGAGAAGCGGCTCGACAGCGAAGTCGCCCGCGGCCGGCGCCACGGCCGCCCCTGCGGCGTGCTCATGATGGACATCGACGACTTCAAGAAGATCAACGACACGTATGGCCACGACGCCGGCAATGAGATCCTCAAGAGCGTGTCCCGCGTGCTCGCCACCACGATGCGCACCGACGACCTGGTGGCGCGCCGCGGGGAGGAGCGCGACGCCGCGCCCGTGGTCGCCCGCTACGGCGGGGACGAGTTCGAGATCATCCTGCCCGAGACCTCGCGCGACGGGGTCCAGCGCGCGGCCGAACGCATCCTCGAGGCCGTCCGAAATGGGGAGTTCCGCTACGGCGAGCATTCCATCCAGCTGGCGTTCTCCATCGGCGGGGCGGTCTACCCCGAAGACGCAGGCGACGCCCGGGAGCTGCTGCTCCGGGCCGACGAGGCCCTCTATGCGGCGAAGCGGGCCGGGAAGAACCGTGTGGTGCTGGCCTCCCCCAAGCCCGCCAGCCCTTCCAAGTAGCGCCCCGCAAAAGCGACTGGCTATTTTGCGGAGCCCGCCCTTCTCCTATAATCACCTCGTGCAGGAAGAGAGTCTGTTCGGCAGGATCGCGGTGGAGGAGGGCTTCCTCAGCCAGGATCAGCTCGAGGTCGCCGCTCGAGACACCCACGGCCGCGCGCTCACCGATGTGCTCCTGTCCCGGGGGCTCTTGAGCGACAACCAGGTCCAGATCATCCGCGACATCCAGCGCATCCATATGGTCGAGGTCTCCGCCCCGGCCGAGTCCGGCGGCATGCTCCGCCAGGACCGCTTCATGCTCCCCTGCTCCGGCTGCGACACGTACTACCTCATCCAGGGCTATGCCGAGGGCACGAAGTTCGTCTGCCGCAAGTGCCAGAAGGTCCTCGTCGTCCGCCGCGTGGCCGAGAGTCCGACGTCCGTCCGCGATGCCGCTCCCCGCGCCGTCGGCGCTTACGACCTCCTCGGCGAGATCGGCCGCGGCTCCATGAGCGTCGTCTACAAGGCCCGCAACCGCGACACGGGCGGGGTCGTCGCCCTGCAGAAGTTCCCCATCTGACGACAGGTGGGCGAGACGAATGTCCCTACTTTGCGGAGGAGTCTCATGATGCGCGAACGAACTCTCTACCGAGTCCTTATCCTGGTGGCCATTCTGGCGGGGGCGATGGCGAGTTCGGCCTGCGAAACCTACGTTGGCGTGGGAGTGGGTTATGGCTATCCCGGGTATTGGGGCGGGCCTTGGGGTGGCGGTTATCCTGGCGGTCCAATCTACTACCGGTGACGTGACCTCGCAGCCGCGCTACTGCGATAGCTCCATCACCGCTCCTCGACCGGGCTCCAGCTCTTGTCCGGGTTGAACCGTTCCATCGCCTTTCCTATGCGAATTGCCTCAGCCGACGTCCAAGGCTCGGGATTGTGTCCCTGAACCGCATCCACCATCAGCTCAATATCTTTGCCGAGGGTCTCGCGGACGACTTCAAGCTTTCGGAGATCGCGCTCAAATCCCATTCCAATGCGAACTTTGACGGCCTGAAGGCCCTGCTCGTGCTGGACGCG
>Ga0137409_10001869_pt1 | contig 22680 bp, 26 predicted proteins | sample CZODoug1_16funga_FD_122059 | JGI IMG/M metagenome (GOLD analysis project Ga0137409, IMG submission 122059) | Vadose zone soil fungal communities from Angelo Coast Range Reserve, California, USA - CZODoug1_16fungal (Hybrid Assembly) | ecosystem: Environmental > Terrestrial > Soil > Vadose zone...
TTTTCTATCGCGATCACCGCGGTCTCGGCGGTGTTGGCGGTCATCATCCCGCCGTCGATTCTGATGATCGTGTGGGGTGGGGTGATCTCGACCTCGATCGGCGCCATGTACCTCGCGGGCTTCCTTCCCGGTCTGCTCATCGCCGCGGCGCAGATGGCGACGGTGCACGTCTACGCGAAGATCTACCACTATCCGGTCTATCCGCGCGCCACGCTGAAGGAATTCTTCACCTCGGCGTGGATCTCGGTGCCGGCGTTGCTGACGGCGTTCATCATCGTCGGTGGCGTGCTCCTCGGCTGGTTCACGCCGACGGAATCGGCGTGCGTCGCCGTGCTGTACACGGTCGTGCTGTCTGTCTTCGTCTACCGCGAGATGAACCTGAAGAACCTCTACCAATCGTTCGTCGAGACCGGGCGGCTGTCTGCGGTGGCGCTTTTCTGCGTGGGAACCGCGTCCGCCTTCGGCTGGCTCCTCGCCTACTACCAGATCCCCAGGGCGCTGCTCGACAACGTCTCCACCTGGGGCATGGGCATCACCCAGGCGGGCTTCTTCATCGCCTTCGTGTTCCTGGTCGTCGGCTGTTTCCTCGACGCGATCCCGGCGATCATCATTTTCGGCACGATCCTCCAGCCGCTCGCGCAGTCGGTCGGAATGCATCCGATCCACTTCGCGATCATCGGCATCGTGTCGCTCGCCTTCGGCCTGGTGACCCCGCCCTACGGGCTGTGCCTGATGATCTCCTGCGCGGTCGCAAAGGTGCCGGTCAGGTTCGCCCTCAAGGACACGATGATCATGCTGGTGCCGATGCTCCTCATGCTGGCGGCGATCGTCATCTGGCCCGACATCCCGCTGATCCTTCCCAGGCTGGTCGCGCCCGAGCTTCTGAAATGAGCGGGGGCTCTCAGCTCAGCAGGGCGAGCGGCACAGGCATGGCGATACGGAAGCCCTGCGCGTAGTCGATGCCCGCCTTGCGCACCAGGGTGAGGGTCTCGGTGGTCTCGACGAACTGCGCGATGGTCTGCAGCCCGACCTTGTGGCAGGCGGTGTTCATGCCGAGCAGGGTCGACAGGGCCTTCGGGTTCTTCTCGGCGTCCCGCACCAGGCTGCCCGCGAGCTTCACCAGCCTTACGCCGCTGCTCCAGTAGTCGCGCGCCTCCGCCTCGCCGGCCGCGAAGTCCGAGACCGCCACTGCGCAGCCGAGCCCGGTCAGGTCGACGATGGTGCGCGTCGCGGCGTCGCGCATGCCGCCCAGCTGCTTGACGGTGATCTCGAACCACAGCCGGTCCGGCGGGATGTGCGAATCGGTGAGCGACTCGAAGACGTGCACCGCGAAATCCTCGTCGGCCAGGGTGTCGTCGGCGAGGTTGAGGCCGAAGGTCGGGATCTGCCAGTCGAGCGCTTTGGTTCTTTTTTCCGCCGACCAGCGCAGCACCTTGCTCGCCGCCCAGCGGTCGAGCTGGGGGGTCAGGTGGTTCGCCTCGAGTATGGGAAAGAACGTGCCCGGCGGAAGGAGGTGCTCCTCCTCCTCCTTGAAGCGCACGAAGATCTCCAGGTGCCTGCGGCCGGTCTTGCCCGCGGCGAGCGGCACGATCGGCTGGGCGAAGAGCACGAACTGGTCCTGCGCGAGCGCCTCGGCGAAGCGCTCCGCGGTCATCTTCTCCTCGAGGCTGTCCTCAGCCCCCTGTTCGGCCGTTCCTTCGGTCGCTGCCATTTCTTGTGTCCCTCCCCGGGATCTTGCGCGTGCTACCCTAGGGCTCGCACGGACTTGTGTGAATCCGGCAAAACGGGACAACCGCTGTAGGGGAAACCCGATGGCCAGATCGGCATGAATTCCAACTCCGCTCCGCTGGATGCGCCGATAGCATACATGGAGCGCACGCGCGAGTACTACCTCGCGCTGGGCTACGGCAATCCGTACGCGTGGGCGCACCACGACGATGCGCCCTTCCAGCCGCTGTCGAAGCCGCTCGCGCATGCGCGAGTTGCGATCGTGACGACCGCCGCCCCCTACCAGCCCGGCAAGGGCGACCAGGGGCCGGGTGCGCCCTACAACGCCCAGGCGAAGTTCTACCAGGTGTACTCGGGCGACACTGCCGTCGACCACGACCTGCGCATCGCGCACGTCGCCATCGACCGCAAGCACACGAGCATGGAAGATAGCGGCACCTGGTTCCCGCTGCCCGCGCTGCGCCGCGCCGCAGCCGCCGGGAGGCTGCGGCTCGCGCCGCGCTTTCACGGCGTGCCGACCAACCGCAGCCGCGAGCACACCGTCGCGGTCGACGCGCCGGAGGTCCTCAGGCGCTGCCGGGAAGACCGGGCCGAAGCCGCCATCCTCGTCCCCAACTGCCCGGTGTGCCACCAGACCGTCGGCCTGGTCGCGCGGTACCTGGAGTCGAGCGGCATCTCCACGGTCGTCATGGGCTGCGCTAGGGACATCGTCGAGCACTGCGGCGTCGCGCGCTTCTTGTTCAGCGACTTTCCCCTGGGCAACAGCACGGGCCGCCCGCGCGACGTCGACTCGCAGGAAATGACGCTCGAGCTCGCGCTCGCGCTGCTCGACACCGCGGCTGAGCCGCGCACGACGTTGCAGTCGCCGCTCAGGTGGAGCGGGAGCGCGGAGTGGAAGCTCGACTATTCCAACGCCGCGCGGCTTTCGCCCGAGGAGCTCACGCGCCGTCGCGCCGAGTTCGATCGCGGCAAGGAAGCGGCCAAGGCGATCCGAGAGGGACAGGCGATCGCCTAGCGGGTACCATGACGCGCCGGACGACGCACAACAGAGGAGGATCCATGAAGCTTCGCATCGCTTGCGCGCTGTTCGCGTGCGCCTTCGCCGCGGGCTCACCCGCGCAAACCGCGGCTGACCTGAACGCCGACGGCAAGAACACGGATAACGTGCTCACCTACGGCATGGGCTATCACCAGAACCGCTACAGCCCGCTCAAGCAGATCAACAAGCAGACGGTTAAGAGGCTGGTGCCGGCGTGGAACGTGTCGCTCAACAGCGCCTACGGCGAGCAGGGGCAGCCGCTGGTGAACGACGGGCTGCTGTTCGCCTCCGACGCGGAGGCGACGGTCGCGATCGACGTCGCGACCGGCAGGCAGGCGTGGCGCACGCCGGTCGACTTCGACCCGGCCACGCCGCGCGTGGTGTGCTGCGGCGTCTCGAACAAGGGCCTGGCGGTGTACAACGGCAAGGTGTTCCGCGGCACGCTCGACGCGTACCTCGTCGCGCTCGACCAGAAGACCGGCAAGCAGGTGTGGAAGGAGAAGGTCGCCGAGTGGAAGGAGGGGTTCTCGATCACCGGCGCGCCGCTCGCCGTGAACGGCGTGGTGATCACCGGGATGTCCGGCGCGGAGTTCGGCGTGCGCGGCTTCCTCGACGCCTACGATCCCGAGACCGGGAAGCGCCTGTGGCGCCACTACACGATACCCGCGCCGGGCGAGAAGGGGAGCGAGACCTGGCCGAAGGACGATTCCTGGCAGCGCGGCGGCGGCTCGACCTGGATCACCGGCTCGTATGACCCTGAGCTCGACCTCGTCTACTGGGGCGTGGGCAACGCCGGCCCCTGGAACCCGGGCGGGCGCCCCGGGGACAACCTGTATACGGCGTCGGTCCTCGCGATCAAGCCCAAGACCGGCGAGGTCGTGTGGCACTACCAGCTCGTCCCGAACGAGATGTTCGACCTCGACGCGAACTGGGAGTGGATCCTCGCCGAGCTTCCCGTAGACGGCGCGAAGCGCAAGGTGATGATGCATTTCTCGCGCGGCGGCTTCCTCTACGTCCTCGATCGCACCAACGGCAAGCTCTTGTCGGCGAAGGCGTTCGAGAAGGTCAACTGGGCGACGCACGTCGACATGGCCACGGGCCGCCCGGTCGAATCCGAGATCTCCAAGCGCGTGCGCGCCGGCGAGCAGATCGAGCTGTGGCCGGGCCAGTGGGGCGGCAAGAACTGGTCGCACGCGGCGTTCAACCCCGAGACCGGCCTCTTGTACGCGAACACCATGCACAACTCGCGCATGATCAAATTCGTGCCGGTCGAGTACAAGGTCGGCCAGCGCTACGTCGGCCTGGAGAACCTGCCCGCGCCGCGCGAGCCCGGATCGCCGATCGCGCACGTCGACGCGATCGAGCCGCTCACCGCCAAGCACAAGTGGCGCACGCCGATCATGGACATCCCGCACTACTCGGCGATGCTCGCGACCGCGGGCGGCCTCCTGTTCACCGGCAAGGAAACCGGCGAGCTCATCGCGATCGACATCGACACCGGCAAGACCGTGTGGCAGTTCCAGACCGGGTCGGGCATCAATGCCCAGCCGATCACTTTCACCCACCAGGGACGGCAATACGTCGCGATCCAGTCGGGGATCGGCGGAGTGAACGTGCTGCGCATGGGCGAGGCGCTCAGGAACGTTCCGCGCGGCGGCTCGGTGTGGGCGTTCGCGCTGATGCCGGAGTGAGGGAGGACGACATGACCCGCCCGAACCGCCGTCAGTTCCTGAAGCGCTCGGTCGCGCTCTCGGCGGGCGCCGCGTTCGGCTTCCCCGCCATCGCCCGCGCGCAATCCGGGCCGGTGAAGGTCGGCGTGTTGCAGCGATAGGCCTATTCTGGCCTAATCCCCGCCGCCCGAATGAGCTTTCCCCACTTCTCGCTCTGCGTCTTGATCAACGCCGCGAATTCCGCCGGCGTCCCCTCCAGCACGACTGCGCCTTCGAAGTCGACGCGCACCTTGTAGTCGCGCGCCGCGGTGATGACGGCGATCTGGGAATGAATCTCGTCGATGATCGGCTTGGGCGTTCCCTTGGGCGCGAGGATGCCATAGGCCAGCGTTGATTCGAAGTCGGGCAAGCCCGACTCCGCGACGGTCGGGACGCGCGGGAGCTGGGGAATGCGGCTCGCGCTGGTGACGGCGACCGGACGCAGCCTGCCGGTGTTGATGTGCGGCAGTGCGGGCGGGAGCACGCTGAACATCATCTGCACCTGTCCGCCGAGGAGGTCGGTGACGGCGGGCGAGGTGCCTTTGTACGGCACGTGCGTCAGCTTGATACCGCCCGTGTTCTGGAGCAGCTCGGCCGTGAGGTGAGAGCCGGTGCCGTTGCCGCTCGAGGCGATGGTGAGTTTCTCGGGGTCGGCTTTCGCCTGATCGAGGATGTCGCGGACGGAGTGGAGCTTGCTGTTGGGGTTCACGACGAGGACGAGCGGCGCCGAAGCGAGCATCGAGATCGGCGCAAGATCGCGCAGGGTGTCGTAGCCGATCTTCGGATACAGCGCCGGGTTGATCGCGAGGGTGCCGGTGTGCCCCAGCAGCAGGGTGTAGCCGTCGGGCGCGGCCTTCGCCGCGTACTCGGTGCCGACGCTGCCGCCCGCGCCCGGGCGGTTCTCGACGATCAGCTGCTGCTTCCAGGCCTCGCCGAGCTTCTGCGCGACGATGCGCGCGAACACGTCGTTGCCGCCCGAAGGCGGGAAGGGCACGATCAGGTGTACAGGCTTGACGGGATACTGAGCGTGCGCGGCGCACGCTAGGAGCAGCGCGCAGAGGCAGCCGAGCGTTCGCATCGGCGGAGTCTAGCATCGGTATCATGGCGCGATGCGCAGGATCGTCGCTCTCGCTTTCCTGGCGTCCTCAGGAGGACTCATGGCCGCCGAGGCGGTGTTGGTGCACGACATCGCGCCGCCGCACCCGCGCTATACGCAGCTCACGCAGATGGCGGCGGAGGTCGCGAAGCGCACGCAAGGGACGCTGACGATCGCGATCAACCCCGGGGGCAAGGTGCTCTATCCGGGTCAGGCGTCGCTCGACGCGGTGCGCGTCAGGGCGGTGCCGCTAACTTTCGTCAACAGCGCCTTCCTCCAGTCGATCGACCCGGACCTCGGCGTCCTCAACCTGCCGTTCACCATCACCGACGCCGCGATGGCCAAGCCCGGGGCCGCGCAGGGCCTGGTCGATTTCGTGCGCGGCTACGTCGAGCCGCACGGCCTCGTGGCCCTCGCGGTGATGCGCGGCGCCGACACCATCTTGATCTTCAAGAGCCGGCAACTGAAGACGCCCGACGACATGAAGGGCCTAAAGATCCGGGTCGCGGGTCCGGGCGTGTACGGGGAGATCGTGAAGAGCCTGGGCGCGACCCCGGTCGTCTTCCCCGCGATCGAGATGGGCGCGGCGCTCGCGGGCGGCGCGATGGACGGCATCATCACGTCGCCCGGAGGCTGGGGAAAGAACGTGAAGGACGCGCCCGCCGCGACCCTCGTTCCGGGGCTGCTCTTCTATACCTACTTCCTCATCGCCGACAAGGCCTGGTTCGACGCCCTGCCGGCGGCCGAGCAGAAGGCGCTCGCCGACGCCGCTCGCGTGGCCGTCACCGAGAAGTGGGAAGAAATGCGCGCGGACGACGCCCGCCTCGTCGCCGACCTGGTCGCGGGCGGGGCGAAGTACGCGGTCGCGCCGTCGGCCGAAGAATGGCGCCGGCGCACCGCGGGCGTCGCCCGCGACTTCGCCGAGCGCTACCCCGAGGCGGTGCGCCGGTTCCGCGCCGCGGTCGGCCCCGAGTAGTCCTCCCGCCCTACGGGGCGGAATGTGCGTAAGTCACAGAATTTCTGCGTCGTGCGACGGCGAATTCCGCGCCCCCCCAGCCTAGAGTGGAGGGCGTTGGGCGAGCGATTTCCGCGAGCCTGAAAACGATAGGGAAGGAGAACCAAAATGCTCAAGACCTCCAACACCGTAGCGCTCGCGTTCGGCGCCGTCGCGTTCTGCAGCCTTCTCGCCGTGGCCGCCCTGTCGCCGGTTTCCGCGAGCTCCTACGAAGCCTCCAGCGGCTACCTGCCGGAGGAGATCGTCAACCGCGGGACGGCGATCGAAGTGGTGCCCGCCGACTCCTACGGCGACAGCGGCCTGTCCAGGACCTTCCCGGTCGAGGCCCCGGTCAACCTGGAAGACGCCGCGCCGCAGATGTACAGCTAGGCACGAAAAGCCTCGCGAAAAGGCCCGGATGCTCTCCGGGCCTTTTGTTTTCCCGGGCAGGCTCCTTTGCGGCGCGCGAATCAGGAGTAACCTATCCGCAACCACAAGGAGGAGACCATGGGGAAGCTCTTCGCAGGAGCGGTTTTGCTCGCCGCAGTCGCCGCAGTCGTCACTTCGGCCCACGCCCAGACGCAGCAGGACCTGCTGCGCGACGGCAACGGGGGCAGCACCGACAACGTGCTGACCTACGGCATGGGCTACCACCAGCAGCGCTACAGCCCGCTCAAGCAGATCGACAGGAAGACGATCAAGCGCCTCGTGCCGGTGTGGAATGCGTCGCTCGCCAACGAGTTCGGCGAGCAGGGGCAGCCGCTGGTCTATAACGGCGTGCTCTACACCGCCAACGTCAAGCGCGTTGTCGCCCTCGACATCGCCACCGGCAAGCAGCTGTGGATGGTGCCCCTCGAATGGGATCCCGCGGTCGCGCGCATCGTCTGCTGCGGCCTGTCCAACCGCGGCGTGGCGCTCTACAACGGCAAGGTCTACGTGGCCTCGCTCGACGCCCAGGTGCGCGCGCTCGACGCGGCCACCGGCAAGGAGGTGTGGAAGGTCAAGATCGCCGAATGGAAAGAGGGCTACTCGGTCACCTCGGCGCCCACCATCGCGAACGGCGTGCTGATGACGGGCATGACCGGCGGCGAGTACGGCGTGCGCGGCTTTGTCGACGGCTACGATCCCGAGACCGGCAAGCACCTGTGGCGCCGCCACACCACCGCGGGCCCCGGAGAGAAAGGCAGCGACACCTGGCCCAAGGGCGACGCCTACCTGCGCGGCGGCGGCTCGACCTGGATCACCGGCTCCTACGACCCCGAGCTCGACCTCGTCTACTGGGGCACGAGCAACGGCGGGCCCTGGACCGCGGTGGCGCGGCCGGGCGACAACCTGTGGATCTCCTCGGTGATCGCGTTCAGGCCGAAGACCGGCGAGATCGTCTGGGGCTACCAGTGGACGCCCGCGGACACCTACGACTTCGACGGCAACAACGAGAACGTGCTCGCCGACATCACCGTCGGCGGCGTGAAGCGCAAGGCGCTGCTGCACGCCGACCGCAACGGCTTCCTCTACGCGCTCGACCGGACCAACGGCAAGCTCATCGCGGCCAACCCTTACGTGCGCGTCAACTGGGCCGAGCGCATCGACCCGGCGAGCGCGCGCCCGGTCGAGACCGACGTGGCGAAGCGCCTGCGCGCCGGCGAGAAAGTCGAGGTCAGGCCGAGGTGGACCGGCGGCAAGAACTGGATGCCCATGGCGTTCAACCCGGAGACCGGGCGGCTGTACTTCGCCATGCTCGACGAGGCCTCCGTCTACCAGCTCAACAAGGAGCTGCCGGTGTACAAGGCGGGCGAGCGCTACATGGGCGTGGAGAACACCACCGCGCCGCGCAAGGCTGGCGAGCCCTGGGGCTACTTCGGCGCGCTGGACCCGCTCACCGCGAAGCCGAAATGGAAAGTGCCGCTGGTCGAGCTGCCCAGCTGGTCCGGGATGTTGGTCACCGCCGGGGGCATTGTGTTCTCCGGCAAGGCGAGCGGCGAATTCGTCGCGCTCGACGAGGACTCGGGCGACATCCTGTGGCAGTTCAAGACCGGCTCGGGGATCAACGCGCAGCCGATCACCTATACCTACAAGGGCCGGCAGTACGTGACCGTGCTCTCGGGGCTGGGCGGCGGGACCTCGTCGAAGCGCGAGACCGAGGGCAAGGTGCTGCCCGGCGGATCGGTCTGGACCTTCGCATTGATGCAGGACTAGCAAGCCCTGAAGAAGATCGCTTTCGCCGTCCTGCTTGCTCTGCCGGGCGCCGTGTCGGCGCAGGACAAGTTCGAGCCGTCGCGGATCAAGGACGGCGCGGAGATGTACGCGCGCCATTGCGCGCCCTGCCACGGCACGCGCATGGCCAACCCCGAGGGCGCGGCCGACCTGCGCAAGTTCCCGCGCGATGCGCACGAGCGCTTCGTCAACACGGTGACCCGCGGCAAGAACCAGATGCCGCCCTGGGGCGACCTGCTCAAGCCCGAGGAGATCGAGTCGCTCTGGGCGTACGTGGCGACGGGCGGGGGCTAATCTTTCGCGCCGGCCTGGCGCAGCAGCGCTTCCGTTTCCTTGTGCCCGCCCTCGATCGTCATGGCGAGGGCGGTCTTGCCGCGATTGTCGCGCGCCTTGACGTCGGCCCCCCGCTCGAGCAGGAGCTTCACCGTCCCACTGTGGCCGTTTCCGGCTGCCCACATGAGGGCGGTGAGCTGGTTCTCGTAGGCGGCTTTCGGGCTCTCGCCGGCGGCGAGAAGCAGGGCTACCACCTCGGCATGCCCCTGGCCCGCGGCATAGACCATGGCGGTCTTCCCCACCCGGTCGCTCAGGGTCCGATCGGCGCCCTTCGCGAGCAGCGCCTTCACCAGGTCGGCGCTGCCCGAATAGCTCGCCGCCATCAACGGCGTCACCCGCGACAGGTTTGCGAGGTTCACATTCGCCCCCCGATCGACAGCCAGCATCGCGATGCCCGGGTTGGCGCCTTTCAGGGCGATCATGAGCGGGGTGTCGCCGAGGCGGTTGCGGGAGTCCACGGCGGCGCCGGCGTCGAGCAGGCGGGTGACCGACTTGAGGTCGCCTTGTCGCGCCGCAGCAAGGAGCTGCTGGTTGGGGGAAAGCTCCTGCGCCCGCCCCGACAGGCACGCGGCGAGGCCCAGCGCCAGAGCGACTATGCGTGCCGACGGCATCTTGAATCCCACAGATGAGCTGCACTATAGTAGCTGCGTAATTCCGCCCATGCCACTGGCATTCCCGGCCTCGCAACCAAGAACGTCAAACACTCGCTAGGGGGACTCATGCGCACTTCGCTCTGCATGCTCGCCGCAGCTTTTTACTCCGTTGCTCTGACCGCCCAGGCGCAGGAAGTGAAGGGCGGCTCCACAACCGCAGGAGCGCCGATGTCGCCGTCGCTCGTGCCGATAACCCAGGCGATGCTCGACGCGGCCTCCAGCGACGGAGTGAACCACCTGCATTCGAACAGCAACTACGAGCAGACCCGCTACTACCCCGCGACCCAGATCGGCACCGGCAACGTCGACAAGCTCAGGCCGGCCTTCATTTTCCAGACGGCGGTGCTCGAGTCCATGGAAACCGCGCCGTTGGTGGTGAACGGCGTGATGTTTCTCACCACCTCGTTCAACCACGTCTACGCGATCGACGCAGCGACGGGCAAGGAGTTCTGGCACTACAAGCACAAAATGGGACCCGTGACGACATTCTGCTGCGGGCCGAACAACCGCGGCGTGGCCGCGTACGAGGGCCTGCTCTACATGGGTACGCTCGACGCGAAGCTGGTCGCGCTCGACGCCAAGACTGGCCAGGTGAAATGGGAGGCGCAGATCGCCGACCCCGAGAAGGGCTACTCCGAGACGATGGCGCCGACCGTGGTCGAGGGCAAGGTGCTGATCGGCACCAACGGCGGCGAGTACGGCATCCGCGGCTTCGTGAAGGCCTACGACGCTAAGAGCGGGAAGCTGCTGTGGACCTTCTACACCATTCCCGAGAAGGGGCACGAGGGCGTGTGGGCGGAGAACGACGCCACCGGACGCAACATGAAGCGCGACATCGCCGCGGAGAAGAAGCAGCTCGCGGCGAAGGGCGGAGGCTTCTACCAGACGCTCGGCGGCGGCGTGTGGATGACGCCGGCGGTCGACCGCAAGACGAAGACCGCGTTCTTCGTCGTCGGCAACCCCTCGCCCGATCTGTTCGGCGCGGAGCGCCCCGGCGACAATCTGTACACCGACTCGATGGTCGCGATCGACCTCAACACCGGCAAGTACAAGTGGCACTACCAGTACGTCGCGCACGACGTGTGGGATCTCGACGCAGTCAGCCCGCCGATCCTGACGCAAGCCAAGGACAAGGACGGCAAGATGGTCGATGTGGTGATCCACGGCGGGAAGACCGGCCACGTCTACGTGCACGAGCGCGCCACGGGCAAGCTCATCCGCTTCTCCGAGGCCATGATCCCGCAGGAGAACATGTGGGTGCTGCCGACCGCGACCGGCGCGCGCATGCTGCCCGGTGCGAACGGCGGGGTCGAGTGGTCGCCGATGGCGTTCAATCCGTCGACGCGCCTCGCCTACGCGCTCAACCTGCACCAGCCCATGACCTACCACGTCGAGGCCGCGAACTACCCGGGCGGCAGCAAGCTGTGGCTGGGCGGTGCGTTCAAGACCATCGCGAGCGAGAAGCAGTGGGGGCGCCTGTCGGCGGTTAACATCGACACCGGAAAGGTGGCGTGGAAATACGACACCGAGCAGCCGCTGATCGGCGGTGCGCTCGCCACCGCGGGGGGCCTGGTGTTCTTCGGCGAAGGCAACGGGCTGTTCAAGGCGCTCGACGCCAAGACGGGCGGCGTGCTGTGGCAATACCAGGTAGGCGCCGGCGTGAACGCACCCCCGGTGTCCTACATGGTGAAGGGCAAACAGTACGTGGCCGTTGCCGCGGGCGGCAACACGCAGATCGACTTCAAGCGCGGCAACAGCGTCGTCGTGTTCTCCCTGCCCTGAATGAAGCAGGCCTCCCGGGCCGCCTTCGGGCGGCCTTTTTATTTCTTCCTCGTGCTCGCCTGTGCGCAGACGGCGCACGCTGCCGTCGAGGCGGGAAAAAAGAAGGCGGCGGCCTGCGTCGCCTGCCACGGGCCGGAAGGCAACTCGGCGAGCGGCGAGTATCCCATCCTCGCGGGGCAGACCGCCCGCTACCTCTATCTGGAGCTGAAAGACTTCAAGGAGGGTCGGCGCAGCAACGGCCTGATGGGACCGTTCGTCGCCAAGCTCTCGCGCCAGGACATGCTCGACCTCGCCGACTACTTTGCCGCGCAGAAGCCCAGGCCCATCGCGTTCAAGCCCGACGCGGCGCGCGTCGCGCGCGGCAGGAAGAAGGCCGACGAGGTGCTGTGCACCATGTGCCACCTGGGCGGCATGAAGGGGCAGAACGAGATCCCGCGCGTGGCCGGCCAGCACCCCGAGTACGTGATCAAGCAGCTCAAGGCCTTCAAGGCGCGCACGCGCACCAACGACGCGGGCAGCATGACCTCCGTCGCCCAGACCATCAGCGAGCAGGACATCGAGGATCTGGCGCATTATATTGCGAGCCTCGACTGAAAGGACCGCAGTGGACGACCGCTACTCCCGCACGGCGATGGCGCTGCACTGGGTGATCGCTGCCGCCGTGCTGGCGCAGATCGCTTTCGGCTGGTACCTGCAGACGGTACCGCGGCTCACGCCCGACCGCACCGTCTTCGTCAACATGCACAAGTCCACCGGGCTGGTGATCGGGCTGCTTATCTTCGCGCGCATCGCCTGGCGCGTCACCCACGAGCCGCCGCCTCTGCCCGTCTCGATGCCGGCCTGGGAGCGGCGCGCCGCGCAGGTGAACCACGCGCTCCTCTACGCCTGCATGCTGATCATGCCGATCGCGGGCTACACCGCCTCGAACTTCAGCAAGTTCGGCGTGAAGCTGTTCAACAGCATCGTGCTGCCGCCCTGGGGCGTCGACGACCGCGCGACCTACGCCTTCTTCAACGGTCTGCACGTCGCGACCTCGTACGTATTCGTCGCGCTGATCGCGATCCACATCGCCGCGGCGCTCAAGCACTTCTTCTTTCCCCGACACGGCGTCTTCCGCCGCATGCTGCCCTCATGAGAAAAACGCTCGCACTCTCGCTCGCCCTTCCCTCTTTCGCCCTCGCAGCGCCCTTTGCCTACGTCTCCAACGAGGGCTCGGGGACCGTGAGCGTGATCGACACCGCGACCGACACGGTGGTCGACACGCTGCAGACCGGCGGCAAGCCGCGCGGCGCCGCCGCCACGGGGCAATGGCTCTACGTCAGCGACCAGCCGGGAAACCGCCTCGTGCTCGTCGACCTCAGGGAGCGCAAGCAGGCTGGCGCGATCGCGCTGGGTGTCTCGCCCGAGGGCGTCGGCCGCTCCGCGGACGGGCGCTGGATCGCCGCGGCGAGCGAGCAGTCGAACAGCGTGACCTTCATCGACACCGCGACGCGCAAGGAGGTCTTCAGCGTGAAGCTGAAGGGCCAGAACCCCGAGCACGCCGTGTTCAGCCCGGACGGCGCCACCGTCTACGCGAGCGCCGAGGACGGCGACACCGTCGAGGTGATCGACGTGGGCAAGCGCGCCCAGGTCGGGCAGATCAAGGTGGGCCCGCGACCGCGCGGCATCGGCTTCCTGCCCGACGGCAGCCGCGCCTACGTCGCCGCGGAGAACGCCGACACGGTGTTCGTGATCGACGCGAAGCTGCACGGGGTCCTCGCCGCAGTGCCCGCGGGCAAGCGCTCGAACGGCATCACCGTGCACCCGGACGGCAAGCGCGTTTACATCTCGAACGGCGGCGAGGCCTCGGTGTCGGTGCTCGACACCGCCACCAACAAGATTGTCGCCACCATCCCCGTCGGGCAGCGGCCCTGGAACATGGCGCTCACTCCTGACGGCCGCAAGCTCTACGTTGCCTGCGGACGCTCCGGGGCGGTGACGGTCATCGACACCGAGAAAAACACCAGGCTGAAGGACGTCGCGGTCGGCGCGCTTCCCTGGGGCGTCGTGGTTGAGTGACCTTGCTCAATCCTGCCCGGTCCGGCCTCAGTCTGGCAGCAGCGCGAAGGTCCATACCGAGCCGCCCGGCGGCACCTTGTCCTTCAGCTGCTCGCGCGCGATGTTCCAGTAGAGCCCGCCGACGCCTGAGAGCACGGTGACGTATTGCCGGCCGCTCTGGGTGAAGGTGACCGGCATGGCGTTGATGCCCGAGCCGGTTTGGAACTGCCACAGCTGCTTGCCGGTATCGGCGTCGAGCGCGATGAACTCGCCGGTCTCCTTGCCGGTGAACACCAGCCCGCCGCCGGTCGCGAGCATCGCCGACCAGTTCTGGAACTCGGTGAGCGGCACGCGCCACTTCTTCTCAGCGGTGAGCGGGTCGATCGCCTCCATGTGCCCGACCGGCTCGCCGGCCTCGCGCTTGAGCGGCAGGTTCTCGATGAACATGTAGCGCTCGCCGGTCTTGAAGGGCTTGGTCTCGAGGTGCTTGTACATGCGCCCCTCGTGCAGCGTGTTGGCGTAGAGCAACCCGGTCTGCGGGTTGTAGGCGGCGTGCATCCAGTTCTTCGCGCCGCGCGTCGAGGGCCAGTGCTCGGTTGCCTTGGCCTCGCGGATGCTCTTGGCGATGTCGGTCTCGACCGGCCGGCCGGTCTTCATGTCGACTTGGCTTGCCCAGTTCACCTTCTCGTAGGCCTTGGCCGAGAGCAGCTGGCCGTTCGTCCGGTCGAGCACGTAGAGGAAGCCGTTGCGGTTGAGCTGCATCGCCACCTTGCGCGGCTTGCCGCCGACGTTGAGGTCGGCGAGGATCAGCTCCCAGCAGGCGTCGTAGTCGTAGGCGTCATTCGGCGTGAACTGGTAGTACCACACGACCTCGCCGGTCTTCGGGCGCATCGCGAGCACCGACGAGGTGTACAGGTTGTCCCCGGGGCGGCTCTGCGAGGCCCAGGGCGCCGGGTTGCCCGTGCCCCAGTACATGAGGTCGAGCGCGGGGTCGTACGAGCCGGTGATCCAGGCCGAGCCGCCGCCGATTTCCCAGGCGTTGCCGTCCTTGGGCCAGGTGTCGTTGCCCTTCTCGCCGCGCGCCGGGATGGTGTAGTGGCGCCACAGCTGCTTGCCGGTCTCGGGATCCCAGCCGTCGATGAAGCCGCGCACGCCGAACTCGGCGCCGGAAATGCCGGTGATCAGCACGCCGTTGGCGACCAGCGGCGCCACCGTGAGCGAGAACCCGTCCTTCCACTCGGCCGCCTTGGACTTCCAGATCTCCTTGCCGGTCTTGGCGTCGTACGCCACCACGTGCGCGTCCAGGGTGGTGCGGTACACCTTGCCGTTGTAGATCGCCGCGCCCTTGTTGGAGACGCCGCAGCACACCACGCGCGGGGTCTCGGGGGGCCAGTCGAGGGTCTGCTTCCACAGCTGCTTGCCGCTGGCGACGTCGATCGCCACGGTCGCCCGGGCGTTGGTGACGTACATGATGCCGTTGTAGACGATGGGCTGCGCCTGCTCGCCCCAGTTGTTGTCCAGGCTCAGGTTCCATACCGGCACCAGGCGCTTTACGGTGCCCTTGTTGACCTGGGCGAGCGGGCTGTAGCGCTGCTGCGCGTACCCCATGCCGTAGGTGAGGATGTTGTCCGTGTTCTTGCCGTCGTTCTTGAGGTCCTCGAGCGTCTGCGCGCTCGCGAGCACGGCGGCGAGGAGCAAAGGGGCGGCGGCGTGCGGGATGAATCTCATGGGATTGGTCTCCGAAGGGGCGGCCAGGAGCCGTCATGTTGCACCTTCGCGAAGGGTCTGCACAAGCGGCCCGCGCCGTGCCAGAATCCGGCCTCACGTCGATAGCTTGCAGGGAGAACGCCATGTCGTTGTCGCACGCCGTGTCGATGGGCATCGGCCCACTGGCCGCCCTCAGCGAGGACGCGCTCAAGGGGCTCGCGCCCCACGGAGCCCTGCGGACCTTTCCCAAGAACGCGGTGATCATCAACGAGGGCGACGAGACCGACTCGCTCTACGTGCTGCTCGCCGGCCGCGTCAAGGTGTTCGTGAGCGACGAGGAGGGCAAGGAGGTGGTCCTGTCCACCATGCGCGAGGGCAGCTACTTCGGCGAGCTGGTCCTGGACGGCGGCCCGCGCTCCGCCTCGGTGATGGCGCTGGAGCCCTGCCGCTGCTTCGTCATCCCCATGAGCGAGATCGAGCAGCTGCTCGCGAAGAACCCGGTGTTCGCCCGCCACCTCATTCACCTGCTGATCGCCAAGACGAGGAGCCTGGTGAAGCAGGTGCGCGACCTCGCGCTCAAGGACGTCTACGGGCGCTTCGCCAAGTTCGTCGACGAGAGCGCAGTCGAGCAGAACGGCGCGCGCATCGTGCCCGATCGCCTCACGCAGTCGGACATCGCCGAGCGCATCGGCGGGTCGCGCGAGATGGTCAACCGCATCGTCAAGGACCTCACCGCCGGCGGCTACATCTCGGTGGACGCGAAGCAGATCCGGGTCCTCAAGCGCCTCCCCGCGCACTGGTAGGACGTTCCCCGTAGTTTTCCGGGCTCCCGCCCGGAATGTGCCTTTGGCACAAATCCACCGTGACGGGTTCCGCGGGTCGCGGCCGTTTGTGGCTTGCGGCACAACCCTCCAGTGCCGAATGGCGGGGATTCCCGCAAGGCGCGGTCATAGAGTGGTCTCCATCGGACAGGCGATTTCGCCGGCCCGAAAGATAGCGAGGAGATCCAAATGAAGAACCGCGAAAAGGAAGGCAAGATCGGATTCACCCTGATTCCGCTGGCGCTCGCCGCGCTCGTCATCTGCGCGCTAGCCCTGATGCTGATGCCGGCGCATGCGACCAGCGAGGGTTCCGACGAGATCGCCGTGACCTACGCCGCCGCGGGCGACGCGGGCTACCTCCCGGCGCAGATCGCGAACCAGGGCAAGGAATCCGAGCCCGAAATCCAGATGTACTACTAGTTAGTTGCACGACCAGCTAGGGAGAACCGTCATGACCGTTACTTTGATGATCCAGATCGGCTTCATCGCGTTCCTCGCCTGGGGCGGGGTGCTGTCCCTGCGGTGCATCCTCCGCGACCGGACCTGGTACTCGCAGGCCGGCGTCTGAAAGAACAGGCAGGGAGACGACTTGAGGTGGCAGTCGGGCGCCGAGTCGAGTTGGGAAGGGGCTCCTCGGCGCCCCTTTTTTTTTGGCCCTTCGGCCGTCGCGTATCATGCCGCGATGTCTTACCTGGTTCCCGCGGGTGAAGCGCGAATCGAGACGTACGCAGAGGGCAAGGGGCCGCTGGTCGTCGTGCTGCCCTCGCGGGGGCGCGGCGCCGAGGACTACGAGGACCTCGCCCGTCGGCTCGCCCGCGCCGGGTACCGCGTGCTGCGCCCGCAGCCGCGCGGCATCGGCAGGAGCGAAGGGCCGATGCGGGAGCTCACGCTGCACGACCTCGCGCGCGACGTCGCCGCGGTGATCGCCGACGCGAAGGCCGGGCCGGCGGTGCTCGTCGGCCACGCCTTCGGCAACTGGGTGGCGCGCATGGCCGCGGCCGACTTCCCGCGCCTGGTGCGCGGCGTGGCGATCCTCGCCGCGGCGGCGAAGGAATACCCCGCCGAGCTCGCCGAAGCCGTTACGAAGTGCGCGGACACCTCGCTGCCCGACGGCGTGCGCCAGAAGTACCTGCAGTTCGCCTTTTTCGCCCCGGGCCACGACGCGAGCGGCTGGCTCGAGGGCTTCCATCCCGACGTGAACGCGAGCCAGCGCGCCGCGGGCCTGGCGACGCCGCAGGACGCTTGGTGGGGCGCGGGGCAGGCGCTGCTGCTCGACCTGCAGGCCGAGCACGACGCCTTCAGGCCGCGGCGCACCGCCGACGACCTGCGCGGGGAATTCGGCGAGCGCGTCAGCGTCGCGCTCGTCACCGACGCGGGCCACGCGCTCGTCCCGGAGCAGCCGAAGGCGGTGGCGCTGGCGCTCCTCGCGTGGATGAAGAGGCTCCCGGCCTGATCCCGACGGGGGATTGACACCATACCGGGCTGCTCGCGCCAAAGCGCTAGCGCCGTGCCGGGCGCGGTATGCTTGCGGGCCATGACGGCCTTCGTCCTCGTGCATGGCGCCTGGGCGGGCGGCTGGAAGTGGCGCTTCGTCGCGCCGCTCCTGCGCCGCGCCGGTCACGAGGTCTTCACGCCCACGCTCACCGGCCTGGGCGAGCGCGCGCACCTCGCCAGTCCCGACATCGATCTCGGCGTGCAGATCCAGGACGTGGTCGCGCTCATGGAGATGGAAGACCTGCACGGCGTCGTGCTCCTCGGCCACAGCTACGGTGGGATGGTGGTGACCGGCGTCGCCGAGCGCGCGCCCAAGCGCATCCGGCGACTGGTCTACCTCGACGCCTTTGTCCCCGAGGACGGCAGGTGCGCGCTCGAGTACGTCGTGCCCGAGCGCGCCGCGCGATTCCGCGAGCAGGGCGAGCGCAGCGGCTACGTCGAGCCGCCGCCGCCGTCGCTGTGGGGCATCGTCAAGCCAGAGGATGTCGCCTTCGCCCGACAGCGCGAGCTGCGCCACCCGTATCGCTGCTTCACCCAGCCCCTGAGCGTGATGAACTCGTCAGCGGCGGCATTGCCCAAGACGTTCATCCATTGCACGTCGCCCGCAACCGGCACCTTCGACCAGTTCGCGGCGAAATACCGAAAGGATCCTGCGTGGCGCTTCCACGAGCTGAAGACGGGGCACGACTCCATGATCCTGGTTCCGCAGGAGCTCGCGGCGATTCTTCTCCGGGAGGCCTAGGCGGCTCAGCGCTTCGCGGGCTCGTCGGCGACGCCGAGCACCGCGCGCAGGCTTCTCATGAGCGCCTCGTGCTCGAAGGGCTTGGTGATGTAGCCGTTCGCCCCGCCCGACAGCCCGCGCAGGACGTCCCCGCGGCTCGCCTGCGCCGTGAGCATGATCACCGGGATCGCCTGCAGCGCGGGGTGCTGGCGCAGGCTCGCGAGGATGGAGAAGCCGTCGGTGCCGGGCAGGTTGACGTCGAGCAGGATGGCGTCCGGCAGCGGCGCAGCCCTCAGCGCGGCGACGATCTCGTCGCGGCTGGTCGCGACGCGCACTTCGTAGCCCTCGAGCTTGAGCAGCATCTTGACCGCGGTGATGAACGGCGCGTTGTCCTCGATCATGAGCACCGCGTACCTCGCGCCGTTGTTCGGGGCCTTGGTTGCGGCCGCCTGCCGCGCGACGCCGATGTAATAGCCGGTGCGGTCGAGCGACTGCAGGCCTTTTTCCGCCTCGTCGCGGAACTGCGCGGAGACGCTGTCGGGCATCGCCCCGATCGGGACCTCGAAGAAGGAGCCGAAGTCCTGCTCGGTCGCCGCGCCCGGCCTCACGACGTCGATGAGCTTGTCCTTGAGCAGGGCCTCCATCGCCTTGCCGACCTCGCCCGGCCGGGCGCCGGGAACGCGCTTCGAGATCGCGGCCATGGGCGACTTCCCGTCGAACATCACCATGAGCTCGAGAGCGATGACGGAGAGGTTCGTGGACCCCGCATTCAGCGCTTTCCTGCCCTTCTCGGTGGGCACGAAGATAGTCAGGTTGTCGGTGTCTTCGAGGTCCATCGCTTTTCCCCTGTAGCGACCTGTCCCCGCCGCTATCATACGACTCCGCGCGGGAAGGGCACAGTCAGCCGGCCGCAAGCCGCCTGCCCGCCCGGGTGCGAGCCGGTAGAATAGCCCGCGCATGTTCCGAAACGAAATCACCTTGGCGCAGATTGCGCTCGGACTCGCCGCTTGCAACGCGGTCACCGCCGCCCCCGTCAGCTACGACATCGACCCGGAGCACACCTATCCCAGCTTCGAGGCCGACCACATGGGCATGTCGATGTGGCGCGGCCGGTTCAACAAGACCAGCGGCAAGGTGACGATGGACCGGGCGGCGGGCACCGGCACCGTGGAGATCGCGATCGAGACGGCGAGCATCGACTTCGGCCACGCCAAGCTCGCGGAAAACATGCTCGCCCCGGAACAGCTCGACGCCGCGAAATACCCGACGATCACCTACAAAGGGAAGCTCGAGCGCTTCGTCAAGGGTGCGCCGACCGAGGTGAAGGGCGAGCTGACGCTGCGCGGCGTGACGAAGCCGGTCGCGCTGAAGATCAACATGTTCAAGTGCATCCCGCATCCGCTGCTCAAGCGCGAGTGGTGCGGCGCTGACGCCATCGGCACCATCGACCGCAGCCAGTTCGGCATGGACTATGCGCCGCAATGGGGCTTCAAGCCCGACGTGACGCTGCGCATCCAGGTCGAGGCGCTGGCGGAGAAGTAGAGTGGGTCGCAACGACATCGACTCCTGGACCGGGCCCGCCAAGCTGTTCCACTGGCTGATGGCCCTGCTCATCTTCGCGCAGATCGCGGTGGGTCTGGTCGCGGTCGGCTGGCGCATCTCGCCGACCAAGCTGAATCTCTTCGTGTGGCACAAGTCGCTCGGCATGCTGATCCTCGCGCTGCTCGCGCTGCGGCTGCTGTGGCGGCTGTCGCACCGAGCCCCCGAGCTGCCCTGGGAGATGCCGCTGTGGGAGCGCGCCGCGGCGCAGCTCTCGCACTTCCTGCTGTACGCGCTGATGATCGCGCTGCCGCTCACCGGCTGGGTGATCAGCTCGGCAAGCAACGTGCCGTTCAAGATCTTCTGGACCCTTCCGCTGCCGGCGATCGCCGCGGCCGACAAGGCGATCGCCGACCTGTTCGCGACCATCCACGGCTGGCTGGTGACGCTGCTCGCGCTGGTGCTGGTCGCGCACATCGGCGCGGCGCTCAGGCACCATTACGTGAAGAACGACACCGTGCTCGCGCGCATGCTCCCCTGGGGGACGTCATGAAGAAAATCCTCTGCCTGCTCTGCGCTCTCGTCGCTGCGCCGGCGCTCGCCGCCGACTGGAAGATGGATCCTTCGGGCAGCAAGCTCGAGTTCATCGCCACCTTCGAGAAGACCCCGGCGCCGGGCGTGTTCAAGGAGTTCGACGCGCGCCTTTCCTTCGACCCCGAGAAGCCGGCGGGCGGCCGCCTCGACGTCACCATCAAGGTGACGAGCGCCGACATGAGCATCGCGGATGTGAACAAGGAGATCCGCAACAAGGACTGGTTCGACTATGCGGGCTTTCCCGAGGCCCGCTTCCAGTCCACCGACCTGCGCCGCGACGGCAAGGGCTACGTCGCGCACGGTACGCTGACGCTCAAGGGCGTGAAGCAGGAGGTCGCGGTGCCGTTCAGCTGGGCGCCTTCGGGCGACGGCGCGGTCATGGAAGGCGAGCTGACGCTCAAGCGCGGAGCCTTCGGCATCGGCCTCGGCGAGTGGAAGGCGAGCGACACCATCGGCGCCGACGTGAAGGTGAAGTTCAAAGTCAAGCTGCAGAAGGCCTGAGATGAAGCGCAGCACCGTTGCGGCGCTCACCGCGCTGCTCGCCGCCGGCTGCGCCGAGCTGCTGCGCATCGAGGTGCCCGTCGCGCCCCCGCCGGAGTTCCCCGAGGGCTTCTATCAGCAGGCGCAGAAAGGCGGCAAGCCCGTCTACCGCGTCGATCCGCGCGAGTCGCTGGTGGTGATCGAGGTGCGCCGCGGCGGCTCCCTGTCGCGGCTGGGGCACGACCACGTCGTGGCGAGCCACGACGCCACCGGCTATGTGGCCCCCGGCGAGGGCCGCGCCGACCTGTTCATCGCGCTCGCGCGACTCGCGGTCGACGAGCCCGAGCTGCGCAAGGAAGCGGGCTTCGACACCCAGCCTTCCGAGTCCGATATCGAGGGCACGCGCTCCAACATGCTGTCCAAGGTGCTCGAGGCCGAGCAGTTTCCCTACGCGGTCATCGCGGTAAGGGAAGCCGACGCAAAGGCGGAGAAGGCGACGCTCGCCGTGGCGATCACCCTGCACGGCCACACGCGCACCTTCAAGGTGCCGGCGGAGATCGAGGCCGACGACAAGGCGATCGCCGTGTCGGGGAAGCTCGCGTTCAACCAGAGCGATTTCGGCATCACGCCCTATTCGCTCCTGGGCGGCGCGATCGCGGTGAAGGACGGCCTCGAGCTGCGCTTCCGTATCCGCGCGAGGCGCATGCCCGCCGCGGAGTAGCCGGGCGAGACGCGCTACAGATTGCGCGCGTGAAATCGAAGGTGATCTTCGATGAAACTCGCGATGAAAAAATAGCTGTGGTCGTAACCCGCTTGCAGGCGAAGATCCAGGGGCACGCCGGCTCGCCTGCAAGCTTCTTCCAGGAGCTCGGGCTTCAACTGGCTCTCGAGAAACTGGTCGTTCGTGCCCTGATCGACCAGCAGACTCGGACCCCTCCATCCGCGACTCTCGAGGAGGGCGGTCGCGTCGTATTCCCGCCAGAGGGCGCGATCGGACCCGAGGTATCGCGTCAGCGCTTTTTCTCCCCAGGGGCAGCGCATGGTCGAGCAGATCGGGGCAAAGGTCGACACCGACTTGTAACGCTCCGGATTCTTGAGCGCGAGGGTCAGCGCGCCATGCCCGCCCATGGAATGTCCGAAGATGCCGGTGCGTGCGGGGTCGACGGGAAAGTCGGATTCGATCAGCCCGGGCAGTTCCTTGGTGATGTAGGAATACATCCGGTAGCCGCGCGACCACGGCGCTTGAGTAGCGTCCACGTAGAATCCGGCGCCTAGACCGAAGTCGTAGCTCTCGTCTTCGCCGGGAATTTTCAGACCGCGCGGGCTGGTATCCGGGACGACGATGGCGAGTCCCAGCTCCGCAGCGACGCGCTGCGCGCCCGCCTTGACGATGAAGTTCTCTTCGGTGCAGGTGAGCCCCGAAAGCCAGTAGAGCACGGGCCCCTTGCGCGCTTCCGCCTGCGGCGGAAGAAACACGCCGAAGCGCATGACGCATCCGGTTTCACGCGACTCGTGGCTGTAGACGCCCTGGACGCCGCCGAAGCATTTATTGCGGGAAACGGTGGCGATCGCCATCTTCGGGCGGCAAGGGCCTGCGTGCGGCTCGGGAATCAGTACACCACCACCGAGCGTATTGATTTGCCCTCGTGCATCAGGTCGAACCCCTGGTTGATGTCGGCGAGCTTCAACTTGTGCGTGATCAGGTCGTCGATGTTGATCTTCTTCTCCATGTACCAGTC
>Ga0137409_10001870_pt1 | contig 22677 bp, 19 predicted proteins | sample CZODoug1_16funga_FD_122059 | JGI IMG/M metagenome (GOLD analysis project Ga0137409, IMG submission 122059) | Vadose zone soil fungal communities from Angelo Coast Range Reserve, California, USA - CZODoug1_16fungal (Hybrid Assembly) | ecosystem: Environmental > Terrestrial > Soil > Vadose zone...
CACGCTGACTCCTCCACCACCCGGATGGTCTGATCGGGATCGTGCGCGAGCCGGAGCGCGCTGGGTCCTGGGCGCCGCCGCTCGACCGCCACTTCCGGCTCGCGCACGATCCCGATCAGACCATCCGGGTGGTGGAGGAGTCAGCGTGAGCGGCGCCTGGCTCGCTATCGACACGGCCACCGAGGTCGCCAGCGTCGCCCTCGGCTCCCCCGAACGGGTCCGCGCGGTGCGCTCGGTAAGCGGTGCCCGGCAGCACGCCGCGCAAATCGTACCATTGATCGACCAGGTGCTCACCCTCGCGGCGGTCCGGGTGCGGAATCTGGCCGCCGTGGTCGTGGGTGACGGGCCAGGGAGCTTCACGGGGTTGCGCATCGGGTGGGCGGCGGCGAAGGGCGTGGCGCAGGACACGGGAATCCCGCTCCGCGCGGTCCCGTCGCTCATGGGTGCCGCCCACGCTGCCGCCCGCGGGGAAGTGGGCCCGGTCGCCGTCTGCTTCGACGCACTGCGCGGGCAGGTGTTCGGCGCGGTGTATGCCTTTCCGCCCGGCCGGGTGGAAACGCTCGTCGCCCCAGGGCTTTTCACAGTCGGCGCGCTGGCCGGGGTAGCCGCCGTCCGGCCGCTCGTCGTCGTGGGCGATGGCGCCGTGCGGTACTCGGAAGAGGTCGTTGCGTGGACCGGTCGTCCGCCGATCAGCCTCGAGGCCCTGCCGCCGGTCGCGGGCTCGCTCCTTGCCTTGGCGGGACGCGCTGGTGCGGTTCGCCAGCTCGACGACCCCGCCGCGGCAGAACCGGTGTATGGTCGTCCTGCCGAAGCGCAGGCCAAATGGGAGGCCCGCCACGGGCGACCGCTACCGCATTCGTCCCGCTGAGCCCGCCGACGTGCCTATGGTGCACGCGATCGAGCTGGCGACCTTCAGCGACCCCTGGTCTGCGCGCGACTTCCAAGAGTGCGTCGGGTCGGACGCCGTGTTCCTGGTCGCCGCGGCGCCCGACAGCGTCGCGGGGTACGTGGTCGCGCAGGACGCGGCGGACGAGGCCGAGATCTTGAACCTCGCCGTCGCCCCGGCCCGGCAGCGCGGCGGCATCGGACGTGCCCTCATCGAACGGACGCTCGCGACGGTCGCCGAACGCGGCGCACGCCGCGTCTTCCTGGAGGTGCGCGATTCGAACAGCGCGGCCCGCGCCCTGTACGCGGCGCTCGGGTTCAAGGAAGTGGGACGCCGGTCGCGATATTACCGCCGTCCGGTCGAGGATGCGATCGTCTTGAGAGCTGCCATTCCAGCAGACGGAGGTGATGCGTAACTTCGCTACAAGTGGCGTATCTTTGATTGACAGAATAACTTGCGATTCATATACTGTGGGGCATCCTTGGGCCCCCGAACCCGCGTAATCGTCGGAGGTCGTTGTGAGCCGCAGTCTCAACAAAGTCATGATCATCGGGAATCTGGGGGCCGATCCCGAGGTGCGCAGCACGAACAACGGGTCCCGGGTGGCCACCCTGTCGGTGGCGACCAGCCGGCAGTGGAACTCGCAGAGTGGCGAAAAGCAGGAGAAAACCGAGTGGCACCGGGTCATTTGTTGGAACAACAAGGGATCCGGCCTGGCGGACATCGCCGAGAAGTACCTCAAGAAGGGCGATAAGGTCTATATCGAGGGGCGGGTCGAGTACCGCACCTGGGAAGACCGCGAGAAGCAAACGCGCTACGTCACCGAGATCATTGCGCGCGAACTGATCATGCTGTCGCCCAAGGGCGGTGGCGGCGAAGCAGCCAAGGTCGCCGCGCGTACAGCCCCCGAAGGGAAGGCAGCGGAGTCGCTCGAAGCGTTCCCGGAGGCGCTGGATGAGGAGGACGACGATCTGCCGTTCTAGCCGCGCTGCTCTCCTAGCCTTGGCGGCGGTGCCGCTGACGTGGACGGTCCTGCCGGCGCAGGACACCACGCAGGCGGCACCCGCCGCTATAGGCCAGCTTCCCGCCAGCCACACCGTCTCCCGGGGCGAGACCCTTTGGTCGATCGCCCAGATGTACTTCGCTGACCCGCTGCTCTGGCCGGAGATCTACCGCCTCAACACCAACGTGGTCGAGGACCCGCACTGGATCTATCCAGGCGAGGTGCTGGTGCTCGCGCCCGTGGTCGGTGTGGTGGCGCAGGGCCCGGATACCGTTTCCGTCCCGCCGGACACGAGTGCGGCGGCGGCCGACACGGTACGGGCCCAGCCGGGCGACACGGTCCCCGCAGTGCCGACCGACACGATGCCCGCGGACACGAGCCAGGTGTTCGTGGAGCCGCCGCCTCCCGAGGCGGTGAGCGAGTCGTACGAGACGATGTTCGATCGGCGCCGTAGCAAGGGGCAGGTCGTGCGGGACGTGCTGCGGGCGTACACGCACCAGCCCTACCGGCCGCTGCGCTCGGGCGAGTTCTACGCCGCGGGCTTCCTGACCGAGAACGAGCGGCTCCCCTGGGGCACCGTACTCGGCCAGACGACCCCGTCGGCCATCATCCGGCTGTCGGACCGGAGCACGGCGACCGTGTACGACGAGATCGCCGTCAGACCCCCGTCGCGTGCCTCATATCATGTGGGGGACTCGCTGCTCGTCGCGCGCATCGACCGGGCGATCCAATTCGGCGACTGGGGCGAGGTGGTCGTGCCGCTCGGGATCGCGCGGGTGACGTCGGTCGAAGAGCAGCAGGTGCTGGCCCGCGTGATCACACAGTTCGGCCGCATCCGCAACGGGAACCTGTCGCTGCCGCTCGAGCCGTTCAAGAATCCGGGGCAGGTCCGCCCCACCCCGGTCGAGCAAGGCCTCGCCGGGAAACTCCTCGCGAGCCGCGACGAGCGGCCCATCGCCAACGCCCAGCAATTCTTCTTCATCGATAAGGGGCGCAGTGAGGGCGTCGTCCCCGGCGACGTATTCGAGGTGTACCGTCCTGCGGCGGGCGAGTTGGGGTCCCCGTCCGAGGAAGTCCGCGCGGTGCTGATGATCGTGCACACCCGGGAGCATTCCGCGACGGCGCTCGTCTTGCAAATCAATCACCCGGGCCTCAACGCCGGCCTTCCGGTGCGGCTGATCAAGAAGATGCCCTCCTGACCGGCGGCCGGGCCCGCTACGGCGGGCCCGGCGCGTGCGTGCTGTGATTCTCACTCTGCATCTCCTCGCCTTGGTGCTGTACGGATTGGCCACGGCGCTCACGCTGGCGCCATTTGTGGGTCTGCGCGCGCCGCCGCGTCTGCTGACGATCGCCCTCCCCTGCGCCGGTGCAGCCCTGCACGTTGTGGCCGTCTCGCAGCTCACGCTCGTCGGGGTCGCGCCGGCCCTTTCCATGCTCGCGCTCTGCCTCGTCCTGCTGCAGCTCGCGACCGAGCGGCTGGTGCGCGGCTCGGCCGTGGGTTTCTTCACGGGGCCGCTCGCCGCCGGGCTCGTCGGGCTGGCCCTGCTGATTGGCCTCGCACCCGGTGCCGAGCCCTCCGCCGGACGCAACGTCTGGCTTATCTTGCATGTCGCCCTCAGCGTGATGGGGCTGGCCCTGCTCGCGCTGGCCTTCATCGCGGCGGCGCTGTACCTGTTGCAATTCCGCGAGCTCAAGGCCCGGCGCTTCGGTCAGGTGTTCCAGTTGTTCCCGCCGCTCGAGCGGCTCGATCATTTGAACCGCGTCGCGCTCGTGGCCGGATTCCCGGCGCTGACCCTGGGCGTGCTGCTGGCGCTCGGCTACGCCGCCCGCTTTGCCGGCGGCCTCCACGTGGGGAAGGCCCAGATCGTGTGGGGTCTGTTCACTTGGGTGGTGCTGGGGTGGGCGGTATGGGTGCGCGTGGTGCGCCACTGGGGCGGGCGGCGCGCCGCGTTTGCCAGCATCGCGGGGTTCTCGGCGGTGCTTCTCGTCTACCTGGCACTCAAGCTTGCCCAACCGGGCGCCGAGCGATTCCTGTGAGCGACTCTTTCACGAGTGCGATGGGCATCAAAGTCCTGGGCGTCAACCACCGCACCGCGCCGCTGGATGTGCGGGAGCGCTTTGCGCATGGGGCGCACGAGGTGCCGGGTGCTCTGGCGCGGGTCATGGCCGCGGGCGCGAGCGGGGGCGTGTTGCTGTCCACGTGCAATCGCACCGAGTTCTACCTCGTCGCCGACGAGGAGCGCGTCACGGCCGTCGTGTGGGACCTGCTCGGTGAGCGGTTGGCGGGTGGCACCGCCGCGCGAGAGTACGGCTACATCGCCCGCGACCGTGATGCCGTGCGTCACCTCTATCGAGTGTCGTCCGGGCTCGATTCGATGATTCTGGGCGAATCGCAGATCCAGGGACAGGTGCGCGACGCGTGGGAGGCCTCGCGCGCCCAGGCCGGGCCAGTGCTGCACCGGCTGTTCCAGACTGCGCTCCACGTCGGCGCGCGCGTCCGCACCGAGACCGCGCTCGGCTCCGGGACCGCCTCGGCGGCCTCGGCCGCGGTGGCTGTGGCGGGGAAGATCTTCGGGGACTTGGCCGGGCGCACCGCCCTGATTCTCGGGGCAGGGGACATGGCGGAGCTGGCCGCCACCTGCCTCAGTGACGAGGGCGTGCAGGTCAGCCTGGTCGCGAATCGCACGCACGAACGCGCCCGCGTCATCGCCGAGCGGCTCGGAGCCCGTGCCCTCACGCTCGACGAGGCGTGGCCTCACTTCGCGACGGCCGACATGGTGCTCTGTTCGACCGCGGCTCCCCACGCCGTTGTGACGTGGGACCGCGTGGGGGCCGTGATCGGTGGGCGGAGGGGACGGCCGCTCTGCATCCTCGATCTGGCCGTGCCCCGGGACGTGGATCCCGCCATTGCGCAGATCGAAAACGTGTTCCTGTACGACATCGACGATCTCCAGACCGTCGCCGCCCAGGCCAGCGTACGTCGGCGCGAGGAGATACCGGCGGCCGAGCGGATCGTCGATGAGGAGACCGATCTGTTCTGGGCGTGGTACGGCGGGCTGGGTGTCGTGCCGGTGATCAAAGAGTTCCGGGCCCGCATGGAGGCGCTGCGTGTGGCCGAGGTCGAGCGCGCCATGCGGCATCTCGGTCACCTCCCACCGCAGGACCGGGCCCGGGTCGAGCAGCTCAGCCAGGCGCTCCTCAACAAGTTCCTGCACCAGCCGACCGTGGCGCTCAAAGCGGCCGCCGAGCGGGGGCGCGGGTACGGCTTGCTCGAAGCGCTGCGGCGACTGTTCGGCTTGTGACCGCGACCGTCCTCGTCACCGGGGGGGCGGGCTACATCGGCAGCGTCGTGGTGGACCAGCTGCTGGCGCGCGCCTGCCGCGTCGTCGTGCTGGACGACCTGAGCACCGGGCACCGCACGGCCGTGGCGGACGCCGCCGAGCTCATCGAAGCGAACATCGGAGACCGTGCCGCGGTGGAGGGGCTGTTCGCCAGCCGACCGGTCGACGCGATCGTGCACCTGGCGGCGTTCGCCCTGGTGCCGGAGTCGGTGGCGCACCCGGAGAAGTACCGGGCCAACAACGTCACGGCGGCGCGCGTCTTGCTCGATGCGGCGATCGCCGCGGGGGTCCGGCGGTTCGTCTTCTCGTCCTCGTGCGCCGTGTACGGCCACCCGACGCGCACGCCCATCGACGAGGACGTGCCGCAGGCGCCGGTGAACCCCTACGGCGAGACTAAGCGCGAGTTCGAGCGGGTGCTCGACGAGTACGCGACGCGACATGGGCTCGCGTCGGTCAGCCTGCGATACTTCAACGCGGCGGGCGCGACGGAGCGCCGCGGCGAGGATCACGACCCCGAGACCCACCTGATTCCGAACGTGCTGGGGGTGGCCCTCGGACGGCGGCCGGCGGTGGACGTGTTCGGGACCGACTACCCCACCGCCGACGGCACCGCGGTGCGCGACTACGTCCACGTGGACGATCTCGCCGACGCTCACGTTCGCGCCCTCGATGTGCCCCTGGCGGGCGCCGTCGCGCTGAACCTGGGGTCCGGCGCCGGCCACTCGGTCCGTCAGGTGGTGGCGGCGGCGCGGCGCGTGACGGGTCACCCGATCCCCGCGGCCGATCGGTCGCGCCGCCCGGGCGATCCGCCGGTCCTCGTGGCCGCGGCACAGCGCGCGGCGACGGTGCTCGGCTGGCGCCCGCGGCGATCCGGGGGCCGGGAAGGGCTGGAGGACATTCTCGCGAGCGCGTGGCGCTGGCACCGCGCGCACCCGCGCGGGTACAGGAGCTGACTCCGTGGAGGCAAGCGTGCTGCTACAGGTCGGACGAGCGGTCCCCACTACGCCGTGGGAGCTGGTGCTCACGTCGAGCCGCGAGACACAATTCGTGCTCGCCGTGCTCGCCGTTTTTTCGGTCGTCTCGTGGTACTTCATCGTGCTGAAATGGTGGCAGTTCCGTCGCATGCGGCAGCTGGGCGATCGCTTCCTCGCGGAGGTGGAGAAAGCGCCACGCCTCGAGGACGCCTATCACGCCGCGATGCGCCTCCCGCCCTCGCCCTATAACCGGCTGCTGCGCGAAGGCATTCACTTCTTTTCCGAGCTGCGGCCGGGGAGCTTGAAGCCGAGTGCCGCGGCGGGCGCTGCGCCGGCGCCGCAGACCGCCCTCACCACGACTCAGCTCGAGGCGCTGCGCATGGTGCTCGCCAAAGAGGTCGCCGCCGAGCGGGACGGCGCCGCGCGCTTCATTCCGTGGCTCGCGACCTTCGGTTCGGTGAGCCCACTCCTTGGTCTGCTTGGCACCGTGCTGGGCGTGATGGATGCCTTCATCGGGATCGCCATCGGCGGGTCGGGGAACATCTCGGCCGTCGCGCCCGGCGTAGCCGAAGCGTTGGTCACGACGGTCGCGGGCCTCGCCGTGGCCGTTCCCGCCGTCATCGCGTACAACATCTACGTCAACCGGCTCGGCCTGTTCGCGGGCGAGCTCGAGGGCTTCGCGCAGGAGATCATCGCGACGCTGGCCCGCGAAGGGCGGCTCTAATGGCGGGACTCCTTGGAGGTGCCGGCGGAGGGCTGCGGGGCCACGGTGAGCTGCCCCTCAACGCCGACATCAACGTCACGTCGCTCGTCGACGTGGCCTTCGTGTTGTTGATCATTTTCATGATCACGGCCCCGATCATGCAAGGCGGCGTGGACGTGCGGCTCCCCCGCGCCCAGGCCCGGCCCCTCGAGCCCAAAGAGGGGTTGATCGTGACACTCGACCGCGAGGGCCACGTCTTTCTCGATCAGTCGCCTCTGTCCTACGAGGACTTCCGCGCCACGTTCCCCGCGTTCGTGCGAACCAAACGGCCGTCGGGGGTGTATCTGCGGGCCGACGGTCGCGTGGCATACGCCAGCGTCGTGCAGGTCCTGGCGGTGATCCGTGCCGCGGGTATCCAGGACGTGGGACTCGTGGCCGAACCGGAGACGGTGGGTCCGTGAACGGACGGAGCCTCGGGCTCGCAGGGACGATCGCCGTGCACGGCGTGGCGGCCGTGTTCCTGGTCGCCAGCGCCCCGAGCCACAAGGCGTTGCCGCCTACGTACACGGTGCGGCTGGTGGCCGCGCCCGCCGCGGACCAGGAGACGCGCAAGGCGCCGCAGGCATTCGAGCGGCCCGCGGAGGAAAAGCCGGCGCCCGTACCGGCGGCCAAGCCGCCGCCCCGGAGCAGCACGGTGTCGCGGGCCGCGCCGCCGCCCACGCAGGACGCCACGCGTCGCGAGGCGGCGCCGCGCACGACGTCGACGAACCAACCCCTGCCGGGGGAGCGTCCCTCCACCGGCAACGACGTCGCCACCGTCAGTACCGAAGGGGTGCCGTTCCCGTTCCCGGTCTACCTGCAGAACCTGGTGTCGCAGGTGCTCCGGATCTGGAAGCGGCCCGAGCAGAGTACGCCTCTCGAAGCGGAGGTCTCGTTCTTTGTGCACAGAGACGGCTCGGTGACGGGCCTGCAGCTCATCCGCCGCTCCAGCGACTACGCCTTCGACCTGGAGGCGCTGGGCTCCATCGAGGAGGCAGGCCGCCGCCGTGCCTTCGGGGAGCTCCCGGATGGCTGGACCGCGGACGTGCTGTTCGTGCGGTTTTACTTCTCGGGGAAACGGCAATGATGGCGGTCGGGCGGACGGGCGGATTGGCGGTCGGCATCGCAGCGGTTCTCCTGACCGCCGTTCCGCCCATCCGGCTGGCCGCCCAAGATACGTCCTTTATCGACCGCGGTGTGCGCGTCGGGATCATTTACCGGCCCGGGGTGCGGCCCGGATTCGTGCTGTTGCCGCGCCAGGGGAGCGGCCTCGACTCGGTGCGCGCAATCGTCGCCCGTGACCTGGACTACAGCGACCGTTTCGAAGTCATCACCCTTCCCGGCGGTGATTCGATCCGGCTCGCCACATCGGGTTCCGCTCCGCTACCTCCTCCGCCCGCTCGCGGTCAGGCTCGCCCCGCGACGGGCGGCGGCGCGCAGGCGGCCGGGCTGAACTATCCCCTCTATCAGGCGCTCGGCGCCGATTTCGCACTCGACCTGACGCTGACGGGCGATACGACCGTCGTGACACTGCACGACGTCGCGGCGGGAGGCGTGCGCCGCACCATCCGCGCTCGCCTATCCGTACCGGGGAGCCCCGACTTTCGCCAGGCCGTGCATCGCGTGGCCGATCAGGTGTTGCAGGCGGCGCTCGGCACGCCGGGGATCGCAGCCACACGTGTGTTGTTCGTCAAGGACGGCAAGGTCTATCAGATCGATCAGGACGGGGCGGAGCAAAAACTCGTGTCCGCGAGCGATCGCCAAGCGATGTCTCCGGCCTGGGCCTCCGACGGGCGGCGGTTTGCGTACATGGAGTTCCAGGCGGGGCGGGGCCAGCTGTTCGTGCAGGAGATGGCGTCAGGAAAACGGACGGCCGTGGCGACGACGGGCAAAGCGCTGGACTTCACCCCGGCGTTCTCGCCGGACGCGCAGACACTGGCCTTCAGCCGCGCGACCGAGGAAGGCACCGATCTCTACACGATTAACCTCAAGGACAACTGCTGCTTACGGCGCTTGACCGTGGGGCGCTTTTCAGACAACTTGTCCCCGACGTTCAGTCCCGACGGGCAGCGCATCGCGTTCGTGTCGACGCGGCCGGGCCTGCCGCAGATTTACGTGATGGCGGCGGATGGCACGGATCAGCAGTTGTTTGCGCCGTTCGACTACGGCGTCACCGGTTCGTCCAACGCGCCGGAGTGGTCGCCCGACGGCCAGTCGGTCGCGTTTCACCGTGACGTGGCGGGCACGCTGCAAGTGTTCGTGCTGGACGTACGGACCCGCACGGTCCGGCAGCTCACATCCGTCGGGCGTAACGAGGATCCGACCTGGGCTCCCGACAGCCGCCACCTCGCGTTCGTGTCGGACCGGTCGGGGTACCGCCAGTTGTGGATCATCGATCTCGACACCGGACGGATTCGCCCGCTGCTGCAGCAGAGCGGCGCGCGGCTGCCGGCTTGGTCTCCACGGCTTCCGGAGGCTACTTCTTCCACCCCCTGATGGGAGACTATAGATGAAACCGGTATCGTTGCTCTTCGTGATCGGCTTGGGCGCCGCCGTCGTTGCCGCAGGCTGCGGCAAGAAGAACACGGAGCAGGTGGCCCCGATGGCCAATCCCGATTCTGCTGCGGCGGCCGAGCGCGCCAGGCAGGACTCGATCGATGCGGCCCGGGCGGCCGCCGACTGCGCGGCACAGGCCGAGGCGGAACGCGTCGCGAGTCAGCGCGCTTCAGATTCGGCGGCAGCCGCGGCCCGCGCCGCGGAGGGGATCCGGAACACCGTCACGGCGATGATCCACTTCGACTACGACAAGTCGAACGTCCGCTCCGAGGACGCCGGCATCCTCGACCAGAAGGTGGCGATCCTGCAAGCGAACCCGGAGCTCCGCATCCGCGTGGGCGGGCATTGCGACGAGCGCGGCTCGGATGAGTACAACCTGGCGCTGGGCAACCGCCGCGCCCAGGCCGCCAAGCAGTACCTGGTGAGCCACGGCATCGACGCGAGCCGCATCGAGACCCAGTCGTGGGGCGAAGAGCGGCCGGCCGTGGATGGCCACGACGAAGGCGCCTGGTCGCAGAACCGGCGCGACGAGTTCGAGATCATCGGTGGCGGCGACAATCTCCGCCAGCCGTAGTGCGCTGGTCGTAGCGCTGGGGCTCGTCGCCGGGTGCGCCCTGAAAGGGGACGTCCGGAAGGTCGAGCTCCAGGTGCAATCCCTGCGGGCGGAGCTGGCGAAGAGCGATTCGGTGCGGGCGGCGGAACGGGATTCCATCCTGGCCGCCGTCCGCGCGGCGCAGCAGGCCCTCACCGCGCAGCAGGCGTACCTGGTGCAGCTGCGTGGCGACGTGCGCACCGAGCTGCTGGCGGTGCAGCAGCAGCTGGTAGCGGTGTCGGAGCTGACGGGGCAGAGCCAGCAGCGGCTCACCGAGATGCGAGCGCGGCTCGAAGCGCGTGCCCAACAGCCCGATCCAGCGCCGGCGAGCGGGGCCCCGGTGGGTCCCTCTGGCAACCCGGCCGGTCCCGGGCCCGACCAGATGTACGACCTTTCCCTGCAGCAGTACCGCCGGGGCAGCGTCTCGACGGCGCGCCTCGGCTTCCGCGAGTTCCTGCGCGTTTTCCCCACCCACGAGCGGGCCGCCGACGCGCTGTTCTACGTCGGCGAGAGTTTCGAGAAGGAAGCTCCCGATTCGGCCGTTGCGGTGTACGATCAGGTCGTGAAGGCCTATCCCAACTCGCCGCGCGCGCCGTCCGCCCTTTACAAGCTGGGCCTCCTCGCCGAGCAACGTGGTGACAAGGTGGCAGCTCGAGCGTTTTACGCCCGGGTCATCGCCGGCTACGCGCGCTCGCCCGAGGCCGACCTCGCGCGCCAGAATCAGCAACGCCTGCGGCCCTAGCCGGCCCCGGGTCCCTCGTGCCTGACGCCACTCCCCGCGGCGAGATGCCGTTCCTCGACCACCTCGAGGAGCTCCGCTGGCGCATTCTGTGGAGTCTGGTGGCGATCATCGTCGGCACGGTGCTCGGGTGGATGCTGCTCGATCGCATCGACATCATCGAAATCCTGAAGCGTCCCATCGCACCCTACCTGCCCGGGGGCCGGTTGGTGTTTACGAGTCCCGCCGAGCCGTTCATGCTGACGCTCAAGGTGGCGTTCGCGCTGGGCTGCCTCGTGGCCTCGCCGGTCCTCATCTACCAGATCTGGTCGTTTCTCTCCCCGGCCTTGTATCAGCGCGAAAAGCGGCTCGTGATTCCTGCGCTTTTTGTCGGCGTGATCCTGTTCCTGGCCGGTGCGATCGCCTGTTATCAATGGCTGCTGCCCGCCGCGCTCAAGGTGCTGCTCGGCTTTCAGCGCACCGATCTCACGGCGATGATCACGATCGATCGCTACTTCGCGATGGCGGTGCCATTTGTGGCGGGCTGCGGACTCGTGGCCGAGTTACCGCTCGTCGTGACGATCCTCGCGTCGCTCGGGATCGTCACCCCGCAGTTCCTGGGCCGGCAGCGGCGCTATGCGATCGTCATCGCCGCGTTTCTGGCGGCGCTGCTCACGCCGCCGGACGCGGTCTCGATGATGTTGATGCTCGTGCCGCTGCTGCTCCTCTACGAGGTGAGCATCTGGTGTGCGTGGGTCGCGAGCCGGCGTCGTGCGCGGCGCACCGCCGCGGCGCTCCTCGTGCTCTTCCTGATCGGTGGCGTCGGCGCGCTGCACGCGCAGGGGACGCCGCCTCCCGCGGCCACCGACAGCGCGCGCCGCGCGGCGCAGCGAGGCGCCTCGGGCCAAGGCGTAGACACCGCCGCGGCCCGCAAAGCCGGGCTCCCCACAGCTCCCTCCCGCAGCTTCCCCAAGTCCGACGCCGTCATCGATTCGCTCCTCAAGCTCCAAGGATTCCGCATCACGCGTTACGTGGCCGAGACGCTCGTCGTGCAGGGCGACAGCCAAGTCATCTTCCTGCGCCACGAAGCGTTCGTCGATCGAGACAGCACCCAGTTGGAGGCCGATTCGATCCGCTACCGTCAGGCCAGCTGCCGCCTCGATGCGGATGGACACCCGGTCTTGTTCGATCAGGGCACCGTGCTGGCGGGGGAGGGGATGCGCTACGACACGTGCATCCGGCGCGGCACGGTGCGGGATGCGATCACGACTGCGAAGCAGGGCGGGACGGAATGGATCACGAAAGGGAGCCTGGCGATCGATTCGGGTTCCACGCGGGTGTTCGGGCGGCGCGCGACGTTCACCTCCGACCCGCAGCCCGTCCCCGACTACCACTTCGCCGCGGGACAGATGAAGTGGCTCAACAAGACGACGATGGTGGCGCGTCCCGTCGTCCTCTACGTGCGGGACGTCCCGGTGATGTGGCTGCCGTTCATTTTTCAGGACATCCGCAAGGGGCGCCACAGCGGCATCCTGATCCCGCGATTCGGGTTGAACGATCTCGTGCGGCCCAGTCGCGGGTATCAGCGGCACTTCACCGACTTCGGCTACTACTTCGCGATCAACGACTACCTCGACCTGCGTGTCTCGGCCGACTGGTTTGCGAATCGCAGTCTCTCATTCTCGGCCGAGACGCAGTACAACTGGCTCGACCGCTTCGTGCGCGGGCGGCTGGCGTATTCACGCACCTCGGAGCTCGATCGCAGTTTTCACGCCAGCCGCATCTCCTGGCAGCATAACCAGAGCTTCAATGCTCGCACTCATTTCAATGCGAGCATCGACTACGCGACGAGCGGATCGATCGTGTCGCGGAACAGCACGGACCCGAACCTGGCCACGGCGCGGCTCGGGTCGTCGGCCAATTTCAGCAAGACCTTCTCGTGGGGCAGTCTCAACATCGGCGGCACGCGCAGCCAGGAGATCTCCAGTAGCGCGGTGAGCCAAACCTTTCCGTCGATCACCCTGGCGCCGGCAGCGGTGAACATCGGCTCGTTGATCACCTGGTCGCCCGGGTTTTCGTTCACCAACACCCAGACGTTTCACTCCCGAGCGGGCTCGCTGCTCGTGGCGGGCCTGCCGGGCGGCGCGTTGGCCGTCGACACGGTGCCGTTGTTTTCCGACGATCGCTCCACCAGCATCAGCATTCAGACGCCGCTGCGGATCGGGCGGTGGAGCTGGGGGAACAGCGTCAGCATCCACGACGAGGTGTCGAATCGGCGCCAAGAGTTCCTGATTCGCGACTCGACGGTCCCGGGCGGCGTGCGCCGGGCGACCTATGCCGAGACCTTCCGCACCGACCTGGATTGGCAGACGAGCATCAACCTGCCGTCGTTCTTTTCGGGGACCTGGAAACTCCAACCCGGCATCGCGATTCTCAATTCGACAAGCGCCGGTCCGTTCATGATCCGGAACCAGTTCTCGGGCGGGGCGTTCGTACAGCAAGGGAAACGCCTCGCCTTCACCGCCAGCCTGTCGCCGACGTTCTTCGGATTCTTCCCCGGCGTGGGGCCGTTCACGCGCATCCGGCACTCGATCTCGCCGATCATCGGCTATCAGTACGCCCCCGCCGCCAAGGTCTCGGAGGCGTACGCCCGCGCCCTCGACCCCACCGATACCAGCTTCAACGTGCGCAGCGACCCGCAGCAGACGATCAGCCTCGGCCTGTCGCAGACCTTCGACGCGAAGCTCAAGGCGCCGCCCGGCGACACGACGTCCGAGCCGCGCAAGATCAAGCTGCTGGCCATCAACACGAGCCCCATCGTCTACAACTTCGAGCAGGCGAAGGAGACGGGTCACACCGGATGGCAGATGTCCACCATGACCAACACCATTTCGTCGGACCTGTTGCCGTTCCAGCTGTCGATCACACACGACCTTTGGCGTGGCGGCCGGGTGGGAACGGACAGCGCCAGGTTCGATCCGTTCCTGACGAGCGTCTCGACGGGATTCACGATCACACCCGCCACGATCCGCGGGATTGCCGGATTGCTCGGCTTTGTGGCCCGGGGCCCCCGTCCCGGGTCGACGCCCGACACGGCAAACGCAGCGCCAGGCGTCGGGGGCCCGGTGTTCGGTCCCCAGGGCGCCGGCCACAATGGCGCGTTCCAGCAACAGGGGCGCGGATTCGGATCCGGGAGCCGGGCGTTTTCGCTGCAGGCGACCTACTCGAGCAACCGCGCCCGCTCCGACACGGGGGGACCAAAGCCGGGCAGGCAGATGGTCAGGTTGTCGATGACCTTCAGCCCGACGGCGAATTGGACCGCGAGCTGGCAGAGCTCCTACGATTTCGGTACGCAGCAATTCGCCGATCACTACCTCAGCTTCGAGCGCGATCTGCACCGCTGGCGCGCGAGCTTCGTGTTCTCGAAGAGCGCAAACGGCAATTTCGCCTTCAGCTTCAACATTGCCCTGATCGACCAGTCGGACATCAAGTTCGACTACGATCAGCACACGTTTGCCCGACCTTGAAGTCACGAGTTCTGCGCGACTGTCCTCTCGCAGTGACACTTGGACCTTTGCCCGGAACCGCAACTAGCCGTGTCTCCAAGGGTTAGCCGTGGGCACGCCTCCTGCTTAGTCCAGGGCAGACTCATTCCGAGGTCCCTATGCGTCGTGCCCTGCGATACTCCGCGCTCCTCCTGGTGCTGGCGGCCTCCGCCTGCAAGGAGACGCTGTTCACGTCCATCCCATCCACTCCCGGCAATCTCACCTACGAGCTCGAACCCAGCGGCGACCCGAATCAGCCCCTCGGCATTCTGCTCGTGTGGGATGACGTCACCGACGCTGACCTCGCGAGCTACCGCGTCTATTCCCGCGGATCGAGCAGCGGTTCGTTCGTCCTGCGCGGTGAGACCACGTCGAACACCTTCCACGACAACGGCGTGCCGCACCTGGACTACTACGTCACGGCCGTCAATGACAACGGCGATGAAGGCGACGCCAGCAACGTGATTACCGTGGACGAGCGCCTGCAGCTCGAGCGGCCGACCTCGCTCACCTCGATCTCACTCAACGGTGCCATCCATCTCGAGTGGGCCGACAACGCCTACTCGGCGGACCCGACGCGCTTCAAGTGGTATCGTATCTACAGCACCTCCTACGACCTCGACACCGGCCTGTGCGGCGCGACGTGGTCGCTCGAGGGCACGACCATCGCACCCGAGTTTCTGGCCAGCGCGCTGCCGAACGGCTCGCCGCGCTGCTTCGGCGTGTCGGCGATCAGCACCGAGGGATACGAGAGTCTGTGGTCGCCGTTGCGCCAGGACACGCCACGGCCCGACGCGCGCAACACACTCGTCTACGCCTATGATGCGAACCAGCCCCTCGCAGGGTTCCGGTTCTGGCAGGACCTGAATGGCAACGGCACCATCCAGACGTCGGAGCTGGGGCTGGTCGTGAACGGTAATCGCACCGACATCGACTTCTGGATCTATCGCGACCCGACCGACTCCACGCTGTGGATCCAGCCGGAGTTTTCGGGGACGCGGATGCGGCTGTACGCCAACACACCCGTGGCCGACCTGACGGACATCGATTTCGCGCCGGCGACCGGTTATTCGAGCAACATGATTCAGGCAGTCCCGGGCTACGCGTACGTCTTCGAGATCGTCGAAGGCACGACGCTGCGCTACGGGGCGCTCCGCGTCACGCACGTGGGGCGGGATTATCTGATCTTCGACTGGAGTTTCCAGACGGATATCGGGAACCCAGAGCTGATTCGACGCGGAGGCCTGACCACCTCACTGTCGAGCGGTTTCCAGGTGAGAGGGTCGTTCTGACCGAGTAGTCTTTGGGAGAGAGTTGGCAGTAGGGGCACGGCAATGCCGTGCCCCTACGTGCGTCTGGGCCCCTGGGCAGGTAGCTTCCCTGCGACATGTCATCCATCACACTCGATGGCCATTCGTTGTCCATCGCCGATGTCGTCGCCGTCGCGCGTGGGGGCGCCACCGTCGCTCTCGATCCCAAGGCCCTGAAGGCGGTCACGGCCTCCCGCCGCGCCGTCGAAGCCGCGATCGACGGTGGCCAAACCATCTACGGCGTCAACACGGGGTTCGGGAAACTTGCGCACGTGCGCATCCCGCCCGACCAAGCGCGACAGCTGCAGCTCAATCTCATTCGCAGTCACGCGTCGGGCGTCGGCGACCCGCTGCCCGTGGACGCCGTGCGCGCCATGATGTTGCTGCGCGCGAATGTGCTCGTCCGCGGCACGAGCGGCGTGCGGCCGGCGCTGCCCGAGCTGCTCGTCGAAATGCTCAACGGGAAGATCCACCCGACGGTGCCGTCGCAGGGCAGTGTGGGCGCGTCGGGAGACCTCGCCCCGCTGTCGCATCTGGCGCTCGCGATGATCGGAGAGGGCGATGTGAAAGTGTCGCGGCCCCTCACGCTCGAGGCCAAAGAGGGGTTGGCCTTCGTCAACGGCACGCAGGCGCAAACGGGGATCGCGGCACTGCTCGTGCGCGACGCGTGGACGTTGTGGCGCACGGCTCACGGCGCCGCCGCGATGTGCCTCGAGGCGGTGCGCGGGTCACCCGATCCCTTCGAGGCGCGCATCCACGACGCGCGTCCTCACCCATGGCAACAGCGCTCGGCCGCCCTGCTGCGCGATCTCCTGACGGGCAGCGCCATCCGCGAGTCCCACCGGGAAAACGACCCCAGAGTGCAGGACGCGTATTCGATCCGGTGCACACCGCAGGTGCTGGGCGCCGTGGGCGAGGGACTGGCGTTCGCGGAGCGGCTCGTCACCACGGAGCTGAACGCCGCCACCGACAATCCCCTTGTGTTCGGCGATGACGTACTCTCGGGCGGGAACTTCCATGGCCAGCCGATCGCGCTGGCGCTCGACGTGATCGCCATCGCGCTGACGACACTGGCGGGGCTCGCCGAGCGGCGGCTCGAGCGCATCGTCAATCCCGACCTCTCGTCGGGGCTGCCGGCCTTCCTGGCGCGCGATCCGGGGCTCGAGTCGGGGTTCATGACGCCCCAGATCGCGGCGGCGGCGCTCGTCGCTGACTGCCGCGTCCTGGCGACGCCCGCCAGCGTGCAATCGGTGCCGACCGAAGGCAACCAGGAGGACGTCGTGCCGATGGGCATGACGGCGGCGTGGAAAGCCGGCAGGATCCTCGCCAATGCAGAGCGCATCGTCGCGATCGAGTTGCTCGCCGGCGCGCAGGGCCTCGAGTACTTGCTTCCCCTCACGCCGGCACGGGGTGTCGCGCGGCTGCACGCGGCGGTGCGGCAGGCGGCCGCGGCGCTCACGGGTGACCGCCCGCTCACCGCCGACATCGAGCGGGTCGCGGCGGGGATCCGCGAGGGGACGTTCGAGCCGGGCGGGCCGGCGTGACCGCCCGTGTGGTTCGTGCCCCCCGCGGGTCCGTGAAGACCTGCAAGGGCTGGATCCAGGAAGCAGCGTTGCGGATGCTGATGAACAACCTGGACCCGGACGTCGCCGAGCGGCCCGCGGACCTCGTGGTCTACGGCGGCACGGGGAAGGCCGCGCGCGACTGGCCGTCGTTCGACGCCATTTGCCGCACGCTCCGCACGTTGGGCGACGACGAGACGCTCCTGGTCCAGTCGGGGAAACCCGTGGGCGTGTTCCGGACGCATGTCGACGCCCCGCGCGTGCTCATCGCGAACGCCAACCTCGTGGCGCGCTACGCCACCTGGGACGTATTCCGCGACCTCGAGCGCCGCGGACTGATCATGTACGGCCAGATGACCGCCGGCTCCTGGATCTACATCGGCACCCAGGGAATTCTGCAGGGAACGTACGAGACGCTGGCGTCGGTCGCCGCGCGGCATTTTGGAGGATCGCTCCGGGGCCGGATACTGCTGACGGGTGGGTTAGGCGGGATGGGGGGCGCGCAACCCCTCGCCGCGACGATGAACGAAGGCATCTGCCTCGCGTTGGACGTAGACCCCGGCCGCGTGCAGCGGCGCTTGGACACGCGCTATCTGGACCGTTCCACGGCGTCGGTGGACGAGGCGCTCGCCTGGTGCCACGACGCGAAGCGTCGTGGCACCGCCCTCTCGATAGGGCTGGTCGGCAACTGCGCCGAGGTGCTGCCCGGGCTGGTGCAGCGCGGGTTTGTCCCCGACGTATTGACCGATCAAACGTCGGCGCACGACACGTTGAACGGTTACGTCCCCGAGGGGCTTACGCCGGGTGATGCGGTCGAACTGCGGCGCCGTGCGCCGGACGAATACCAGGGGCGGGCGCGCGCGAGCATCGCGGCGCACGTGCGGGCGATGCTCGACCTGCAGCGCCGCGGCGCGGTGGCCTTCGACTATGGCAATAACATTCGCACCGAGGCGCGCGATGCCGGCGTCGCCGACGCGTTCGCCATCCCCGGCTTCGTCCCTGAATACATCCGGCCGCTGTTCTGTGAAGGAAAAGGGCCGTTTCGCTGGGTCGCGCTATCGGGAGACGCGCAGGATCTGCATCGCACCGACCGGCTCGTGCTCGAGCTGTTCCCGGACAACGCGCACCTCAAGCGCTGGATCACGCTGGCCCAGGAGCGCGTGGCGTTCCAGGGGCTCCCCGCGCGCATCTGCTGGCTGGGCCAGGGAGAGCGGGCGCGCTTCGGTCTGGCGTTGAATGCCCTGGTGAAAAGCGGCGAGCTGTCCGCGCCGATCGTGATCGGCCGCGACCACCTCGACACGGGATCGGTCGCGTCGCCGTTCCGCGAGACCGAAGGCATGCGCGATGGCTCGGACGCGATCGCCGACTGGCCCATCCTGAATGCGCTCCTCAACACCGCCTCGGGCGCGTCGTGGGTGTCGTTCCACCATGGCGGGGGGGTGGGAATCGGCAACTCGCTGCACGCGGGGCAGGTGATCGTCGCCGACGGGACGGACGGAGCTGCACGTCGGCTCGAGCGCGTGCTCACGAACGATCCCGGCATCGGTGTCGCGCGGCACGCCGACGCCGGCTATCCCGAGGCGCTGGACGCGGCCCGGCGTCACGGCATCCGCCTCCCGATGCGCGAGGGGGGGGGGGCCACCGACTGAAGACGCTCCTCGTTGGGGCGCGCCAGGTGGTGACGTGCCGCGGTCCGGCGCGCGCCCGTCGCGGCGCCGAGATGCGCGGCGTCGAGGTGCTGACCGACGCCGCTGTGCTGCTGGACGACGCGCGCATCGCGTGGGTGGGACCGCGTGCCGATGCGCCCCGGGCGGATCGCGTCACCGAAGTCAGCGGCGTCATCCTCCCCGGATTCATCGACTGCCACACGCACGCCGTGTTCGGCGCCGCGCGTCTGGACGATCACCAGCGCCGCGCGCTGGGCGAGGATTACAAAGCGATCGCCGCGGCCGGCGGGGGCATCCTGCAGTCAGTGCGCGATGTGCGGGCCCGCTCCGAAGCGGACCTGGAGGCCCTGACCCGCGCGCGCCTCGCCACGCTGCTCGCGCACGGCACCACCACCATCGAGCTGAAGTCCGGCTACGGCCTCGACCTCGAGACCGAGGTGAAGCAGCTGCGGGTGATTCGCCGGCTCGCCGAGACCCAGGCCGCCACGCTCGTCCCGACCTTCCTCGGCGCCCACGAGGTGCCGCCCGAGCATCGCCGCGATCGGGCGGGGTACGTGCGTCTCGTCTGCGAGCAGATGATCCCCGCCGTCGCGGCGGGGAGGCTGGCCCGTTGCTGCGACGTGTTCTGCGAGCCGGGGGTGTTCAGTCCGGCTGAAGCGCGGGCCATCCTCACCACCGCGCAGCGCCACGGCTTGGCCTTGAAGCTCCACGCCGACGAGTTGGAAGGGTCAGGGGGGGCGGAGCTGGCCGCGGAATTGGGGGCATTGTCGGCGGATCACCTCGCCGCCGTGTCGGACGGCGGCGTGCGAGCGCTCGCGGCCAGCGGCACCGTCGCGGTCCTGCTTCCCGCGACCATGATCTTCCTGGGCAAGCGCAGCCAGGCGCCGGCGCGCCGCCTGATCGAAGCGGGGGCGGCGGTCGCCTTAGCCACCGACTTCAACCCCGGCACGTCGCCGACGATCAGTTTGCCGCTCGTCATGGCGCTGGGAGTGTCCCAGTTGGGCCTGCGTCACGCTGAGGCGTTGACGGCGGTCACCGTGAACGCCGCGGCCGCCCTGGGACTCGCCGGGGAGCGGGGCCAGCTCGCCCCGGGGTTCGCGGCGGACCTCGTCGTGGCCGCTGTGGAGGATTGGCGGGAAGTGGGCTACTGGATCGGGGCGAACGTCGTAAGCGCCGTCTGGACAGGGGGTTCGGCTTGTCCCGCTCCTACCCTCCCGGTATCTTAGAGCTTCCATGTCCAAGCTTGAGCAGCTCAAAGACAAGGCCAAGGGCCTCGAGGCGAAGGACCCCAAGAAGGCCGTCGAGGTCTGGCTCGAAGCGCTCAGGACGCAGGAGTCGGACGCCGAAGCGAACCCCGACCTCTCGATCTACAACCGCATCGGGGATCTCTACATCAAGTTGAAGGACCCCGGCCAGGCGGCGGACTTCTACGACCAGGCGGTCGATAAGTACGCCGAGCTCGGCTTCCACAACAACGCCATCGCCATGTGCAACAAGGTGCTGCGCAACGCGCCGGCGCGGCAGTCGACGTACTTGAAGCTTGCGAAGCTGTACGCGGCCAAGGGGTTCATGACCGAGGCCCAACAGAATTTCGTGCAGTACGCCGAACGGATGCAGAAGGCCGGCAAGATCGAGCACGCGTTCGCCGCGCTGAAGGAATTCACCGATATCTCGCCCGAGAGCGAGCGCCTGCGCGAGATCCTCAGCGACCATCTCCAGATGTACGGCGGCGACCCCGGCGCCGGGAGGCGGGCGTCGACGCCAAAGATCAACGTGCCTCATGCGACCGGCCCGGGTGGCGACGACGTCACCAAGTCGGGGAAGCGCAAGACGTCGAGCCTCGTCTTTCTCGATCTCGATGAGCCCGCGCATTCCAAGACGAAACCGAGGGTGACGCCGGCGCCCCCCCCCCCCGCTAAGCCGGCGCCGCCGCCGCTCGCGGCGCGGATGGTCGAGGAGGAGTCGCTCGAGATCGAGACGACGAACCTCGCCGAAGCCGAAGAAGAAGAGACAGGGACGATCGAGACCGGTGGGATGCTCGAAGGTCTCGAGACGACGTCGTCCGATTTCGGCCAGGTGCGCGCAACCAGCCCCAGGACGCCGTCCATCCGCGAGGAGCTCGACCCTGCGAGTCTCGAGCTCGACACGCTCAGCGAGCTCGAGCCGACCGTTTCCGCGGAGGCCGAGGACGCGGAGGCCGACGATGTGGAGGCGGACGGCCTGGAGGACGCGGAGCTGGTGCTCGAGGGCGATGTCGACCTCGCGCCGGCACCTCCGCGGGCGCCGCCGCCCCCGTCTCGGGCCCAGCCCGCCCTCCCCAAGGCTCCACCCCCGAAGGCGCCGCCGCCGAAGCTCACGCCGCTCAGGATGCCCGGCGCGAAGCCGCCGGAGCCCGCGAAGGTGCGGCCCGTAGTGCCGAAGCGTCCGTCGGCGCCCACGCCCGCGCCCGCTCCGCCCAAGCGGAAGACCGCGGTGGAGGTGCCGCCGCTCGAGCTGGAGCCCGACTTCGAGACGGCGACCACCGACGCGAGCCACGACATCGACGATCGGCCGCTCATCGAAGAGAGCCGGGAGCATTCGCCCTTCCTGCAAACGGAAGAGGATACATCCATTTCCGTGGGCGGCCGCAAGTCGGGGTACATCAACCTCGGCATCGACGGCGTCATCAACCAGAGCGACCAGCCGGAGTCGCTCGTCTTCTCAGGGATAGAAGAGACGCCGGCGGCCGCGGGGATCGACGAGCTCGAGTCGCGCGTCGCCGACAACCCGGATGACCCCGAAGGGCACCAGGCGCTGGGCGAGGCGTTGATCGAGGATGGGCAACGCGATCGCGGTGTGGAGGAGTTGGACCTCGCGACGGCGGGGTGGGAGAACGCCGGCAACTTGGAGCAGGCGCAAACGTTGGTGGAAGAGATCCTGCGGCTCGATCCCAACAGCGTGCGTCACCGCCAGAAGGCGGTCGAGTTTTCGTTCAAGGCGGGGGATAAGAGTAAGCTGATCGACGCCTACCTCGAGCTGGCCGATACGCTGCTGCGCACCGACCTGCCGGAGAAGGCGCGGGCGGTGTACCAGCGGGTGGCGGAGCACGACCCCCGGAGCGAGCGCGCCAAGGCGGCGCTCGCGATGCTGGCGCCGGCGGCGGCGCCGGCCAAGCCGGAAGGGAAGGTCAAGGCCAAAGACGCAAAGATGAAGGTGCGCGACGAGGCCGACCTGGACGGGGACTTCGTGGACCTCAGCTCGATGATGATGGAAGATGAGGCGCCGGCCAAGGACAGCCGGATGACGGTGGCGGACGAGGAGCCGACGGGGGACGAAGAACAGGATTTCCACGACATGCTGGCGCGGTTCAAGCAGGGCATCGACGAGAACATCGACGAGACCGATTTCCAGTCGCATTACGATCTCGGTGTCGCGTTCAAGGAGATGGGCCTGCTGGACGAGGCGATCGCGGAGCTACAGAAAGCGCTCCGCGCCCCGGATGGGAAGCTGCGCACGTCCGAGATGCTGGGCGTCTGCTTCTTCGAGAAGGCGGCGTACGGCGTGGCCGAATCGATTCTGCGGCGCGGACTCGAGCTGCCCGCCTCGGGCGACCAGGAGCGGTTGGGGATCCTGTACTGGCTGGGCCGCGCGCTGGAGGAGCAGGGCAAGAAGGCCGACGCGCGCGACCTGTACGGCCGCGTGTTCGCGGTGGACATCCGGTTCCTCGACGTGGAGCAGCGCGCCAAGGCGCTCGCCAAGGCGCGGTAACATGAGCTCCCCGGTCGCGCTGCCCCGGATCGCG
>Ga0137409_10001871_pt1 | contig 22670 bp, 18 predicted proteins | sample CZODoug1_16funga_FD_122059 | JGI IMG/M metagenome (GOLD analysis project Ga0137409, IMG submission 122059) | Vadose zone soil fungal communities from Angelo Coast Range Reserve, California, USA - CZODoug1_16fungal (Hybrid Assembly) | ecosystem: Environmental > Terrestrial > Soil > Vadose zone...
AAAAATTCCTTCGTAAATCCCAGACTGTTTCTCGATCGAAATTTCTCGGTCGGGGTGCTGTTCATCTTCATCGTCGGAATAACCTATCTGGCGTCGCTGGCGTTGCTGACGCCCTATTTGCAGACCCTGATGGGTTATCCCGTAGTGACAGCAGGTATCGTCATGGGCCCGCGGGGCCTGGGTACCATGGTCTGCATGTTTCTGGTGGGCCGCCTGATCGGGCGGATCGATACCAGGCTGCTGATCCTGACAGGCCTGCTGCTGACAGCCTGGGCGATGTACGACATGACCGGATGGAATCCGAACGTCTCGCAGTGGACGATCGCAGTGACCGGCTTCATCCAGGGAGCAGGACTTGGATTCTTGTTCGTTCCGCTTAACACCGTCACCTTCGCCACACTAGCGCCCGAGCAGCGGGCGGACGGCACCGGTCTGTTCAACCTCTCCCGTAACGTTGGGTCCAGCGTCGGGATATCGGTTGTCTCCTATCTGCTGATCAGAAACAATCAGGTCAATCACACGACCATCGCAAGCCATGTCACAGCCTTCAATCACGCCTTCGACAACGGCTTTGTGCGGCAGGCTTTGAGTCCCTGGACCGCAAGCGGACGCGCGGCGCTCGATCAGGTCATACAAACGCAGGCTTCGATCATCAGCTACATCGACGATTTCAAATTGATGATGATCCTTTCGCTTGCCGCGATTCCCCTCGTCCTGTTGCTGCGAAGCGCTCCAACGTCTGGCGAAAGCGACCATGCGATGGTGATGGAATAAACGGCGTTTCCCGCACCGTGGTCAACGGCGTGTCTAAGGTCTGAAGGAGTGAACACAATGCACAAATTTTTCATGGCGGTCATCTTGCTGTCCATCCCGGTTTCGACCGGCGCTTTGCGTATAGCGGCACAGACCAGGAAGAGAAGGCCTGCGCACCTGACGTGCAGCGCTTCTGCCGCAAGCTGATGGATCAGGGCGATTTTACCATTCTAGCTTGCCTCAAGGAAAATCGCCCAAAGCTCTCGGCCGCCTGTCGCTACGTGCTGGTCAGCCACGGGCAATGACTATCGGCTCTCCATTCGGCGTCGGCGCACTCTCATCGTTCAATAGGGGCTTTGGCGATTTGGAGATCTGGGGGGGCAAGATTTCGACGGAAAAGGTCCGCCGCATTTTGTCCATGAACGTTCGACCGCTTGTCGGTCCCCTTGGATTAGGTAGAGCCGATAGAAGGGCCGCTTTTGCGCAAAGCGGACATTCGGCGAACGCCGGTCGACGGCGGTGTCTCTCGCCCGAGACATTGCGGAGCCATGCGCGGAGCTTGCTTCCTCAAACGATCCCTGCCGACGTCCTTGCCACCGGCGGTCGCTCCTCGGCTTTGTGCTTGCGATAGCCCGAGGCGCGATAAGTCTCGATCGGCGCGATGGCGCCGCCGGCCCGCAGCCGTGCCATGGCCAGGATCGGCGAGACGTCGGTGGTGTAGGCGCGCTTGAGTTCGAGGTGGGCGCCGAGCGCGTCGTTGGCCGCTTGCGTAGCGGCCAGCGCTGAGCGATCGACGATCAGCGCCTGGGCATGAGCGCGCTGCAATTCGATCGCCGATTGCATCAAGCTCTCGATCGGATCGGTTACGTTGTGCGATTGGTCGAGCATATAGGTCGGGGCGAAGCCCTCTGCCCCACGCATCCGGGCGTCAATCAGTTCGTTAAACACCAGAAACAGGCGAAACGGTTCGACCGATCCGGTGTCAAGATCGTCGTCGCCGTATTTCGAATCGTTGAAGTGAAAGCCGCCAAGTTTTCCAAAGCGCACGAGGCGGGCGACGATCTGTTCGATATTGACGTTCGGCGCATGATGGCCGAGGTCGACCAGGCATTGCGCCTTCGGTCCAAGCTCCTGTGCCGCCGCAAAGCTGGTTCCCCAATCGGAAATCACGCTTGAATAGAACGCCGGCTCGTACAGCTTGTGCTCGAGAAATACCCGCCAATCCGCGGGCAGCGCCGCGTAGATCTCGCGCATTGAATCGAGATAGCGATCGAGCGCCAAGGTCATGTTCGATTGGCCGGCGAAATTGGAGCCGTCGGCGATCCACACTGTCAGCGCCTTTGAGCCGAGCTGGCGGCCGATGGCGATGCAATCGATGTTGTGCGCGATCGCTTGGGCCCGCGCGGCGGGTTCGACATGGGAGAGCGAGCCGAACTTGTACGAATGCTCCTGGTTTGGCTGATCCTGAAACGTGTTCGAGTTCACGGCATCGAACGCGAGTCCGTGCTTGGCGGCGACTTCCCGCAAGGCGACGTAGTCACTCGTCGCGTCCCATGGAAAATGCGGCGATATTGTCGGCGTTGCCCGCACTAAATGGTGGATGGTGGCGCAATCCTCCAGCTTGTCGAACAGATGGCGCGGCTCGCCGGGGCCGGGAAAGCGTGCAAAGCGGGTGCCACCTGTGCCGACGCCCCAGGTCGGGATCGCGACGCCGAACGCCATGACCCTTCGTGTTAGCGCGTCACCGTCGATGCCCCGGCGGCCCAGCGCGCGCGCCAACGCGGCGTAATCCTCGTCGAGCGCCATTTTTCGCGCGGCGTTCTCAGCCTGGAGAAGGTCCTCGCTGATGGAAAAGTGGGTCATCGTTGTCTCCCGACGATTGGCGTCTCACCGCGTGAAAGCCTGCGCGTTGCCAGCATCGACATTGAGGATGTTGCCGGTCGATTTGGCCGAAAGATCGCTGGCGAAGAAATAAACGCCCTCGGCAATGTCCTCCGGCAACACCGAACGCTTCAGCATCGATCGCTGCCGATAGACCTCCTCGAGTTGGTCTTCCGGCACCTTATTGGAGGCGGCCCGTTGCTGGCGCCATTCGCCGGCCCAGATTTTCGAGCCGCGCAGCACCGCATCCGGATTGACGGTGTTGACGCGGATACCGTGCGGCGCGCCTTCCAGCGCGAGGCAGCGCGCCAGATGAATCTCCGAGGCTTTGGCCGCGCAATAGGCCGACGCGCCGGCCGAGGCGGCGAGGCCGTTCTTGGAGGCGACGAACACGATCGCGCCTCCGCATTGCTGCCGTTGCATCAGTCGGAACGCCTCGCGCGCCACCAGAAAATAGCCGGTGGCGAGTACATCCATGTTCTTTTGCCAAAGCGCCAGGCTGGTGTCCTCGACCGGCGAGGCGGAGGCGATGCCGGCGTTGGAGACCACAATATCGATCCCGCCATAGGCGAGAATGGACCCGTGGAAGCTCGCGACAACGCTCGCCTCGTCGGTCACGTCCAGCGCGATGCCGACCGCGCTGTCGCGGCCGAATTTTTGCACGATCGCTTGGATGCGCGCGTCGAGCGCCTCCTGGTCGATGTCGGCCAGTACCACACAAGCGCCTTCGCCCAATAGCCGCAACGCCGTTGCTCCGCCGATGCCACCGGCACCGCCGGTGACATAGGCGATCCTGCCGGCCAGCGGTTTCGCCTTCGGCATGCGCTGCAGCTTGGCCTCTTCGAGCAGCCAATATTCGATATCGAAGGCTTCCTGTTCCGGCAGGCCGACATAGGCGCTGATGCCGGAGGCGCCACGCATGACGTTGATGGCGTTGACGTAGAATTCCGAAGCGATGCGCGCCGTCGCCTTGTCCTTGGCGAAGGAGAACATGCCGATGCCCGGCACCAGGTAGATCACCGCATTGGGGTCGCGCATCGCTGGTGAATTCGGCCGCTTGCAGCGCTGGTAATAGGCGGAATAGTCGTCCCGATAGCCCTCAAGAAGCGCGTCGAGCGAATTGGCGAGCGTATCGACATTGTCGCTTTGGTGATCGTAGGGCAGCAGCAGGGGACGGATTTTGGTGCGCAGGAAATGATCGGGACAGGACGTTCCCAACGGCGCCAGTCGATCCAGCGTACGCGAATTGACGAACTCCAGCACTTCCGGCGCGTCGATGAAATGCCCGACCTTGCGCTCGTCGCGCGAGATCTTGCCGCGGATCAGCGGCATCAGCGCCGCCGCGACGGCGCGGCGCGTCTCAGGCGCGGCAGCATCACAGCGCGGACCGCCGAAGGCGGGCTGCTTTTCGTGTCCCGCGAGCCAGTCGGCGGCCTGCTGGATAATGCGCAACGTGGTCTGGTAGGCCGCCTTCGATGTCGGGCCCCAGGTGAACAGACCGTGGCCGCCGAGCACCACGCCGACATATTCGGGATGTTGAGCCGCCATCGCGCCGAGCTTCAGGCCAAGGTCGAAACCCGGCCGCTGCCAGGGCAGGAACCCGATCGTGCCGCCGAACACTTTTCCCGTCAATTCCTCGGCGTTGGAGCAGGCGGCGATGGCGATCACCGCATCAGCATGGACATGGTCGACATGGGGGTGCGGCACGAAGCCGTGCAAGGCGGTGTCGATGGAGGTCGCGCGCGGGTTGAGATTGAAGGTGCAGTGATTGAACAGAGCCACCATCTCGTCTTCATGGGCGATGCCGCGATAGAGCTGTTTCAGGCTTTCCAACTTGTCGAGATAGAGGGTGGAGAAGCCGTCACGCTTCATCGAGCCGAGGTCGCCGCCGGAGCCTTTGACCCACAGCACGGTGATCGGTTCTTGGGTCAGCGGATCGGTCATTGTGAGCTTGGCCGAGGTATTGCCGCCGCCGAAATTGGTGATGCGAAGATCGCTGCCGAGCAGATTGGAGCGGTAGAGCAATAGGCCCGGCTCATCCAGGTCCGCCGCATGGGCATCGTTCCAAAGATCGGGAAGCGGCCCGGCCGCAGCCTTGGTCATGAACCTCGCCTCCGTCATGATGCTCTTTTGCCGGACCATAGGATCGCAATCGATCACGGTCAATCACGATGTGAGCGATATTGCCGCGAAGCATGATTGATGCAGTGCGAAATTGACGTAATGTGAAGGTTTCGCGTTGACCGCCCAAAAAGTTCGTGACTAGTTATGAACGTTGGGAGGAGCAGGGCCGTGCACGAACGCGAGCGCTGGCAGGTCATCAAGGCGATGCTGAAGCAGCAGCTGCTGGTTCGTATCGCCGACGTTTGCCGCGCCACCGGCGCCTCCGAAGCTTCGGTGCGACGCGATTTTTCCCGGCTTGCCGAAATGGGTTCGGCGACGCGGGTGCGCGGCGGATTGGAGGCGATGCCTGGTTCGCAGATGGCGTCGAGCGACGCGCCGGCGCTGGCGACCCGCTCCTTCGAGATCAGCAAGACACTCAATGTCGGCGCCAAGCGGGCAATCGCCCGGGCCGCGGTCGCGCTGTGCAGCGACGGCGACGCCATCATCATCAATGGCGGCACCACGACCTTCGAGATGGGCGAATTCCTGCGCGAGCGCCGCCTCAAGGTGCTCACCAATTCCTATCCATTGGCCGAGACGTTGATCCACCATTCGAACTGTCGCGTCGCGCTGCCGGGCGGTGAGGTCTACCGCGAACAGAAACTGATCGTCTCGCCGTTCGAGGAAGACGCGATCCAGCATTATTCGGCCTCGCGCATGTTTATGAGCGCGATTTCGATCGGCCCGCTCGGCGTGATCGAGGGCGATCCCTTGATCGCCCGCGCCGAGACCAAGCTGCTCAAGCGCGCCGAGAAGCTGGTGGTGCTGGCCGACAGCTCCAAATTCACACCGCGCGGCAGCCTGGTGGTTTGTCCGCTGTCGCGAATTTCAACCTTGATCACCGACGCCCAGGCCCCGAAGGAAGCACTCGACATGCTTCGCGACGCTGGCGTCGAGGTGATGATCTCGACCGAAACTCCCGACGAGGTCGCGGCCGCATGAGCGACGCCCGCAACGCACCCGTTCGAGAAGGTGGCCCAGCGGCGCCGCTGCTGGCGGTGGCCGGCATCGAAAAATCCTTCCCCGGGGTTCGCGCGCTGTCGGGGGTCTCGTTCGAGGTCGCGCCGGGCGAAGTGCACGCGTTGCTAGGCGAGAACGGCGCCGGCAAATCCACCCTGATCAAGATCATCTCCGGGGTCTATCAGCCCGACGCCGGCACCATTCATGTCGACGGACGGCCGCTTCGGCTCGATTCTCCGGACGACGCGCGGCGCGCCGGGATCGCGACCATCTACCAGGAACTGTTGCTGTTTCGCGATCTGACCGTGGCCGAAAACGTCTTCATGGGCCACGCGCCGCGCAGCCGCGGCGGCCGGCTCGACTGGAAGGCGATGGCGGCCAAGACCGAGGCGCTGCTCGCGGCCCTCGAAATTGTCGATCTGGCCCCGAGCCGGATCGTCGGCTCGCTCAGCGTCGGCAATCGCCAGCGCGTCGAGATCTTGCGCGCGCTGTCACAGGATGCGCGGCTCTTGATCATGGACGAGCCGACCGCCGCGTTGACCGAATATGACGTGACGCGGCTGTTCGACATCGTGCGGCGCCTCAAATCGCGCGGTGTGGGCATCATCTATATCAGCCACCGCATGGACGAGATCTTCCAACTGGCCGATCGGGTGACGGTGCTGCGCGATGGTGCCCAGGTCGGCACCCGCCGAGTCGTGGAGACGTCATCGGCGGAACTGGTCCAGATGATGGTCGGCCGCCAAATCGAAAGCCTGTTCCCCAAGGTCGCCGTGGCGGTCGGCGCGCCGGTGCTGGAAGTGCGGGATCTGGTACGGCGGCCGATGACGAAGAGTATCAGCCTGACCGTGCGTGCCGGCGAAATCTTGGGCCTCGCCGGCCTGGTCGGCTCCGGGCGCAGCGAATTGGCGCAGACCATCTTTGGCGTGACGCCGGCCGAATCCGGCCGGATCCTGGTTTTCGGTGAGCCGGTGCAAATCCGCTCGCCTGGCCGGGCGCGGGCGCTCGGCATCGCCTATGTCCCCGAAGACCGCGCCACTCAGGGCCTGGTTCGCCCCATGAATGTGCGCGAGAACTTTTCCCTGGCCAGCCTCGCCAAAGTGGCGCGCTTCGGCTTCATCGATGCCGCGGCAGAAACGCGATTGGCCGAAACGGGGGTCACCCGCTTTCGCGTCAGGGCGGGTTCGCTCGACCAGGTGGTCGGCCGGTTGTCGGGCGGCAACCAGCAGAAGATCGTGCTGGGCAAGTGGCTCGCCAACCAGCCGAAGCTGCTCATTCTCGACGAGCCGACCCGCGGCATCGACGTCGGCGCCAAGGCGGAAATCCACCGGCTGATGTGCGAACTTGCCGCACAAGGCTTGGCCATCCTCATGATCTCCAGCGAGTTGCCCGAAGTGCTCGGCATGAGCGACCGCGTGCTGGTGATGCGCGAGGGCCGACTGGTCGCCGAATTTTCGCGCGCGGAAGCCACGCCTGAAGCGGTCGGCGCGGCAATGATGGGCAGCCAGGGCGCCGATGCGGGGAGGGCGGCGTGAGCACCATGGTGGTTTCGCACCTCCGTCCCGGGGAAGGCGGCGCGCTTCGCCTGTTCGCCTCGCAGGAGGCCTTGCTGGCTTTCGCGATCATCGGCATCGCGATCCTGGTCGGCCTCTACAACCCGCGCTTTCTGGCGACGCGAAACCTCGCCGACATCGTGCTTGGCAACGCCTATATCGCGGTGGCGGCGATCGGCATGTCGATGGTGATCGTGTCCGGCAATATCGATATTTCTGTCGGTTCCCTGATTGGTGTTCTCGCCACTATCAGCGGAACGCTGGCGGTCGCGGGCGTGCCGATCATTCTGGTCTGGCTCACGCCGCTCGTGGTCGGCATCCTCGTCATGATGCTGCAAGGCGCGGTGATCGCCTACTTACGTATTCCGGCGATCGTGGTTACGCTGGGGATGTTGTCGATCCTCAAGGGCGGCCTGATCAGCGTCACGGGCGGTCGATGGATCACCGACCTGCCGCAAAGCTTCCATCTCGCCGATATCGAATTGTTCGGGATTTTGCCGATGCCGGTGCTGATCATGGTGGCGGCGACCATTCTGGCCGCGCTGTGGATGCGCTATTCGGCAAGCGGTCGCGCGATCTATGCCACCGGCGGCAATGCCGAAGCCGCGCGGCTGTGTGGCGTGTCGCCGCGGCGCACGGTGGTGATGGTATTCGCGCTGCATGGGCTGTTCGCAGGGATCGCGGCGCTGCTGTTCGCGACCCAGCTCAAGGTGATCCAGTCGACGGTACCGCCCAACCTGGAGTTGACGGTGATTACCGCCGCGGTGGTCGGCGGCGTCAGCATCCTCGGCGGTGTCGGCACCGTTGTTGGATCGACGCTGGCGGCGGTCTTGATCGCCGAAATCGCCAGTGCGCTGGTCTTCATCAACGTCTCGCCGTACTGGATTCACGCCGTGCAGGGTGCGTTGATCCTGGTCACGGTGGTCGCCGACATCCTGCGGCGCCGGCGCCGTCAGGTGGGAGGATAATGCGCATGGCGGTGCTCGCACCCGAGGTCCGATCCGCCGCGCCGCGTTGGCTGATCCGCCACGAGACGCTGCTGGCGGCGATTCTGGTCGTCGCGCTGGCGATCCTCGGCCTATTCAACGAGCGCTTCCTGACCATCGACAATCTGCTGAACCAGGGCCGCCTGATGACCGAGGTAGGTCTGCTCGCTTTGCCGATGACGTTCATCATCATCACCGGCGGCATCGATCTGTCGGTGGGATCGATCGTCGGGCTGTGCGCGATCATGCTCGGCTATTCCTGGAAAAACCTTGGCTTCCCGCTGCCGCTGGCGATCGCCTTCGCGATCGGGGTCGGAGGCGTCGCCGGATTTGTCAACGGGTTGCTGATCACCCGTGTCCGGGTGCCGCCGCTGATCATGACCATCGCGACCTTGGCGCTCTATCGGGGGCTCGCCGAAGGCATCAGTCAGGCGCGGTCGGTGCGCAACTATCCCGAATGGTTCTTCTTCACCGGGCAAGGGGAATGGCTCGGAGTGCCGGTGCAGCTCTGGATCCTGCTGGTGGGGATCATCATGGCCGGCATAGCGCTGGACCGCACCACCTTCGGCCGCACGCTCTATGCCATCGGCAACAACGAGACCGCCGCCCGGTTTTCCGGCCTGCCGGTCGATCGGGTCAAGCTCGTGGTCTACACGCTGTCCGGATTGGCCGCGGGGCTGTCGGCCTGGGTGCTGGTTTCCCGCGTGACCACGACGCGCTCGGACATGGGAAGCGGCTACGAACTCGATGTCATCGCCGCCGTGGTTCTCGGCGGCACCAGCATTTTCGGCGGGGTTGGGACGATCTGGGGGACCGTCGTCGGCCTGGTCATGATCCAGCTGTTGAAGAACGGGCTGGCGCTGACCGGGGTCAAAGGCGACGCCACCATCATCGTCATCGGCGCGGTTCTGATCGCGTCCACGCTGATCGCAAGTTCTCTCCACGGACGCCGCGAGGTCGCGGGCTGATGGGGCGATAAGCCGCAAAAGCGGCGTTTTAGGGAGGAAACCATAATGAAGCAGCTCATGAAACATCGGATGATGAAGACGGCCGCGCTCGTGATCCTGGGCGTGGCGATGGCGGGCGGCTCTGCCGTGGCCGCCGACAAGTGGGATGGCGGCGACGATCTTCCGACCAGCCCGCTTGCATGCGACGCCGGCCCGGCAGCCGCCGCGGCGGCCAAACCTTATGACGGCGGCCAGACCACCGGCGCGCCCGACAAGGCCGGCAAGCCGATCACGCTTGTGGATGTGCCGAAGCTGATCGGCATCGGCTACTTCAACGCAACCTCCAAGGGCATGCAGGACGCCGCCAAGGAGATCGGCAACGTCAAGGTGACCACCGACGGACCCACCGAGGCCAAGATCGACGAGCAGATCAAGTTCATCGACAATTACATCACCCGCGGCGTCGACGGCATCCTGTTCGCCGCCAATGATCCGGTGGCAATCGCGCCGGTTCTGAAGAAGGCCTTGTCGAAGGGGATTGACGTGGTCGGCTACGACGCCAACTCGCAGCCCGATGCGCGCCAGTGGTTCATCAATCAGGCCCAGTTCAACGGCATCGCCAAAGCGATGGTCGACGCGATGGCCAAGGAAGCCGGCGAGGACAAGGGGTTTGCCATCGTCACCAGCACGTTCACCACGCCCAATCAGGCACGCTGGATCGCCGAAATGTCGGCCTACGCGGCCAAATGCCATCCCAAACTGAAATGGCTGGAAACGGTGGAGGCGCAGGAGGACAACGTGCTGTCGTTCAATCAGGCCACCACGCTGATCAACAAATACGGCGACAAGCTTTCCGGCCTGTTCGGCATGACGTCGGTCGCCACGCCCGCCTCGGCCGAAGCCGTCACCAAGGCTGGTCAGTGCGGCAAGCTCGCCGTCGTCGGTCTCGCCACGCCGAATGCGATGAAGCCCTATGTCAATGCCGGTTGCGTCAAGTCCGTCGTGCTGTGGAACCCGGTCGATCTTGGCTATGCCGCGACCTATGTGATCCGCGCCGTGGTCGACGGCAAGCTGAAACCCGGCGCGACCTCGGTCGAAGCCGGCAAGCTCGGCAAGCTCAACGTCGTCAACGGCAGCGAAATTCTGTTGGGTTCGCCGTTCATCTTCACCAAGGACAACATCAAGGATTTCGATTTCTGATCGCGGTTCGTGCCGGCCTCTCGTGGCGGAGAGGCCGGCGCTGCGGCCGAGGAGTGCGCCTGCAATCGGCACTACTTGAATTTCCAGATCTCGGCTTACGGATCGACCATGACCGAGCGCTACGCCTTCAAGATGTTCCTTAACCCGGGATGCGCCGCGGAATATCGCCGGCGCCATGACGCGATCTGGCCGGAACTCGTGTGCCTGCTCACCGAAGCCGGCGTCGCCAATTATTCGATTCATCTCGATCAGGAAACCTCGATCCTGTTCGCCTATCTGGAGCGCGGCGAGGACCACCGGATGGAAGCACTGCCCGACCATCCGGTGATGCGCCGCTGGTGGGATCACATGACGGACATCATGCGCACCCATCCCGACGGCTCGCCGGTCGCGATCCCGCTCACTGAGATGTTTCATCTGCCATAGACGTCGGATCGGACGGTGCGCGCCGTCCGAGAGGGAATCCAGGATGAACGGTGTCACCGCGGTTCTCGATATCGGCAAGACCAATGTGAAGGTCGCGACCTTCGCTTGCGATGGTGCGCTCGTGTGGGAGCGCACCATGCCCAATCGCATGGTGCCCGGCCCGCCCTATCCCCATGCGGATGTCGAGAAGATCTGGGAGTTTCTGCTGGGCTCCCTTGCGGAAGCCAATAAGGTCAATGGGATTGCGGCCATTGTCCCGACGACGCACGGCTGCGCTGCTGCGCTGATCGACGATTCCGGCCTGGTGCTGCCGGTGATGGACTACGAGTTCGCCGGCGTCGAGGAGATCGAGCCGTTTTATGCGCCGCTGCGCCCGCCGTTTTCGCAAACGTTCTCGCCCGCCTTGCCCGTGGGCCTGAACCTCGCCCGGCAATTGGCGTGGCAGCAGCGCCGTTTTGCCGATGTGTTCGCACGGGCAAAATATCTTCTGGCCTATCCGCAATATTGGGCATGGAGACTTTCAGGCGCAACGGCGGCTGAAGTCACCTCGCTGGGCGCTCATTCCGATTTGTGGGCGCCGTTGCAGGGACAGTTTTCCAGCGTGGTCTCCGCACTGGATCTGCGCCGATTGATGCCGCCGCTGCAGCCGGCCTACCAGCGTCTCGCGCCGATCAAGCCCGACATCGCGGCTGCGGCCGGGCTAGGACGCGACGTCGGCGTGTTTTGCGGCGTCCATGATTCCAACGCCTCGCTGCTCCCGCATCTCGGCTCGCGGCAGGCGCCATTCACGATTGTTTCGACCGGCACCTGGGTGATCCTGATGGCGCCAGGCTTGAGCGTGAAGGGGCTCGATCCGGCTGACGACACGCTGGCCAATGTCGATGTTGAGGGACGTCCGGTCGCCACCGCGCGTTTCATGGGCGGGCGCGAATATGCCGCGATCGCCGGGGCGCCAGGCAACCCGGACCCGGCTTCGCTGGCGCGTGTGATCGCATCTGGCGCCATGGCGCTGCCATGCTTTGCCGGGCAGGGCGGAGGCGGCCCGTTCGCCTCGCGCCAGGGTGAGATTCGTGGGGAAACCGCATCCGCCGACCGGCTGGCGCTTGCGACGCTTTATGTTGCGCTCATGAGCGACCTGATGCTGACGCGTCTCGGCGTCACCGCCGGCGATCTTGTCGTCGAAGGCAGCCTCGCCGCCAACCCCGCCTATGCTGCGCTGCTCGCTGCGTTCCGCCCATCGCAGCAGGTTTTCGCGGGCTCCGACGCCGCCGGGACCGCGCGGGGCGCCGCGCTTTTGGCGAAATGGCCGCCGCGGAACTTTCAACCGCCGCCGCTGATCGCGGCGCCGCCTTGCGCCGTCGAAGGCCTGCACGCCTATCGACACGTATGGACAAAAGCCGTGCTTGAAAGATGAGACGGTGTTTGCCCGCATTCAGTTCGTAGGATCGGTTGAACTTTCGAAACCCATCAGCTTCGAGTGCTGGTGGTGATGGACTTCGCTGCGAGACTGGACAAGAATTCGCTCACCTCTCTACGAGACACGCAAGCCGGAGGCGTCGAAGACGTGCACGTCCTGAGCCGCCGCAATGAGCGTCATCCTCTCGCCGGGCGTCGGCGTTTCTCGACCGCGGACCTCGGCAACGAACAGCCTGTCGTCTACGCGACGCACATGGGCGAAGGAGGATTCGCCAAGCCGTTCGACGAGTTCGACGACGCCTTCGGCGACGAAAGGACCGCTTGTCCCTTGGGCAAGATGCTCCGGACGGACACCGACCGTCAGCGCGTCGCCGACCTTCAGCGACGTCGCCGGCAGATCGAGGTTACGCAAACCGGCGCCGGTCACGCGCGCGCGGCCGCCCTCGACGCTTTCGACTTTCGCCTCGAAGAAATTCATCGCAGGCGAGCCGATGAAGCCGGCGACGAACAGGTTGGCGGGCGCATAATAAAGGTCGAGCGGCTTGCCGACCTGTTCGAGGCGGCCCTTATTCATCACAACGATTCTGTCGGCGAGGGTCATCGCCTCGACCTGATCGTGCGTAACATAGACGATTGTCGCTTTCAGCATTCTGTGCAGTCTTGCGATCTCGACGCGCGTCGAGACGCGCAAGGCCGCGTCGAGATTGGAGAGCGGTTCGTCGAATAGGAAAACTGCGGGCTCGCGCACGATCGCGCGGCCGATCGCGACGCGCTGACGCTGGCCGCCGGAGAGATCGCGCGGATAGCGTTCGAGCAATTCCTCGAGCCGCAGCATGCGTGCTGCCTCCGCGACGCGCCGCTTGCGTTCGGCCGGCGGCACGCCGGTGAATTTCAGTCCGAATGTCATGTTCTTGCGCACGTCCATATGCGGATAGAGCGCGTAGGATTGGAATACCATTGCGATGCCGCGCTCGGCGGGGGCGAGCGTGTTGACGAGCCTGCCGGCGATATGGATGTCGCCGCTCGACGCGCCGTCGAGCCCGGCGATCATTCGCAGAAGCGTCGACTTGCCGCAGCCCGAAGGGCCGACGAGCACGACAAATTCTCCGGCCTCGATGCTCAGGCTCACGTCGTTGAGTACCGTCGCCGCACCATAGCGCTTGTTGAGGTGCTCGATGCGCAGATTGGCCATCTTGAAAACCTATTTGACCGCGCCGGAGGTGAGGCCGGCGATGAGTTGGCGCGAGAGGATCACGTAGATCACGACGACCGGCAGTATCGCCATCGAAAGCGCCGCGAGCACGGAATTCCAGTCGGTGATGTATTGACCCAGAAACTGCTGCACGCCGAGCGTGACCGTATGCGTCGAGTCGCTGGACGTCAGGATCAGCGGAAACCAAAGGTCGTTCCAGATCGGCACGATGGTGAAGACGGCGACAGTCGCGATGGCGGGGCGCAGCAACGGCGCGACCACTTCGAGGAAGATGCGGGTTTCCGGCACGCCGTCGCAGCGCGCGGCGTCGCGCAAGTCCGTGGGGATTTGCTGCATGAACTCGCTCAATATGAAGATCGCCATCGGCAGGCCCTGCGCGACATAGATAAGGATCAGGGCCGTCAACGTGTCGTTCAGGCCAGCAGACCGCATCATGTTGAGGATCGCGACGGAGCCGAGCCGTATCGGCACCATGATGCCGATCGATAGAAAGAGCGCGAGCGCCGTCGAGCCACGAAAGCGGTATTCGGTCAGTGCCCAGGCTGCCATCGCGCCAAACAACAGCACGAGCGCCATGCTGACGAGGGTCACGATCAGCGAATTTGAAAAGTAGGTCAGGATGTTGGACGCGCGAAAAACCTTCTCGTAGCCGACGAGGCTGAACGTCGAGGCGTCCGGCGGGGCGAGCGGCGCGCCGAAGATGGCGTTGCGCGCCTTGAACGAATTCATCACGACGAGCAGGAGCGGCCCGACTGCAAGCGCGCTATAGGCGATCAGGACGAGATGGACGCCGAGGCTCTTGGCGCGCTGCTCGACCGTCATGTCGGCCCCGTCATAAGGCGTAACGGCGGATGCGCCGCTGCACGAGAAAGAGATAAAGGCAGACGCCGGCGAGAATGATGAAGAACATCACGGTCGCGACCGCCGCGCCCATCGTCGGATTGCCGAGTTGCAGCTGGTTGCCGAAGAAGGTGCGGTAGAAGAACGTGCCGAGAATGTCGGTCGCGAAATTGGGCCCCGCGAGCGCGCCCTTGATCGAATAGATCAGATCGAAGGCGTTGAAATTGGCAACGAAGGTCAGCACCGAGACCAAGCCGATCGTCGGCAGGACGAGTGGAAGTTTTATGTGGAAGAAAATGCGGAAATGCCCGAGCCCGTCGACGCGCGCCGCATCGATCAATTCTTCGGGGATGTTGAGCAGTGCGGCATAGATCAGCATCATCGGAATGCCGACGAATTGCCAGACCGAAATGAGGGACAGGGTTACGAGCGCGCTCGATTCGAGGCCGAGCCACGGGGCGAACAGGGAACCCAACCCCACGGCCTTCAAGGCGCCCGCGGCTACGCCCCAGAGCGGGGAGAGGATCAAGTTCCAGGAGAATCCAACGATGACAACCGAGAGCATCGTCGGCAGGAACATGACGGTGCGATAGAGGCCCTTCAGCTTCAGGCCCGGCAGGCTCAGCAATCCTGCGAGCGCGATGCCGATCGGGTTCTGCACGCACATGTGCACGGTGAAGAAGATCAGATTGTTGCCCAAGGCGTTCCAGAACGGTTTCGACCACAGCGAGTTGCCAAGCAGTGTTTCGAAATTAGCGAGCCCGACGAAATGCCGGGCTCCGGACGGATCGCTCGTGTAGGTCGAGAGCGCCATCGTCGCGATGAGCGGGTAGATCGAGAACAAGCTGTAGATCGCGACTGCCGGTCCGAGAAACAGCAGCAAGAGGCCCGCGCGTTTTCTGCGTGGCATCTGGGCGACGATCTGGGAGACAGGTTCGGGCATATTGAAAATTCGGCGCCGTGTTTTCCCTCTCCCTGTTTGCAGAGGGAGAGGGCCGGAGTGAGGGGAGGGCGTGGCGCGGCAGTTGTCGAAGGAGGCAAGGGGCTCGGCCCTAAGAAAGACTTCTAACCCTCTCCGCGCAATGACGCGAAGAGGGGCTGGCGTCATTTCGCGGGCTTGTACCACTTGTCGAGGCCGTCCTGCAGTTGCTTTGCGGCGGCTTCGGGGGTCAGCTTGGCGTTTACGACCTGCGCGGACACGTTCCAAAGCTCATTTTCCAGATTCGGCGTACCGCGCGAAAGAATTTGATACGAGTTGCGGATCGTCGACTTGCAGGTCTGGCGCCATCCGACCATCGTCGCCGCGAGATCGTCGTCGACCTTCACCGGCGTCTTAGCGAGCGAGAAGAAGCCCGGAAGTGCGTTGGCGTAAATCGATGCGAATTCCGGCGTCGTCAACCATTCGAGGAACTTCTTCGCGTCTTCCTTGTTCTTCGAGGCCGAGTTGACCCCCATCGCGATGTCGGTGTGGTCGGAGATGTAGCAGCCGCTCGCGCCGGCGGGCGCCGGCGGCGGGAATGCGCCCATGGCGAATTTCGCCTGGCCGCGGAAAGTCGAGATGTCCCACGAGCCGGCCGCATAGATCGCGCCCTTGCCCAGCGAGAACAGGTTCTGACTATCGGGATAGGTCTGCGCCTGGAAGCCCGATCCCAGATAAGGGCCCCAGGTTGCGAGTTCTTTGAATATCGCGACATATTGCGGGTCGGTGAACTTCTCCTTGCCTGCGATCAGATTGGCGCGGCCGGTCTCGCCCTTCCAGTAATCGGCGCCGATGTTCTGGAATCCCATGGTTGCGGCTTCCCACTGGTCTGCCGTGCCCATCACAAGCGGGACGTAGGTTCCGTCCTTTTTCAGTTTCTCGAGCACGGCGTGGAATTCTTCGAGCGTCTTCGGCTCGGAGACGCCGACCTTGGCGAAGGCTTCCTTGTTGTAGATGAAGCCAGCTATGACGGAGGCGATCGGGACGCAGAACGTCGTCTTGCCGTCGTCGGTCCGCCATGCGGCCTTGGCGACATCCGAGAAATTGTCCATGCCCTTGAGGTCATCGAGGCCGTCGAGCTGGCGCTTCTGATAGAGCGCGAGCGAGGCGTCGAACGGACGGCAAGTGATGAGGTCGCCGGCGGTTCCGCCGTCAAGACGGGCATTGAGGGCGGCGTTGTATTCCTTCGGCGCCGAGGGGGCGAATTCGATCTTGATGTCGGGATAGCGTTTGTTGAAGGCGGGGATGATCTTCGAGTTCCAGATATCGGCGTCGTCGTTGCGCCAGCTTTCGATCTTCAGCGAGCCCGCCTCAGCCGCCGCGAGCCCCGCGAACAAAGCCACCGCGGCGACGCCGGCTCCAACTGCACCTTTGAATGTTCGTTTCATGCTTAGCTCCCTTGCTCGGGCTCTCGCCCTTGGTGGATCCGTTTTATCGCCACGCGGCGCGCGACGGGCGCAACGCGTCATCAATCCGTCCATCCGTCGCTGTGAGCCGTGCCACGGCTTCGCTCATGCTGACGCCGCCGCGGGCGATCAGGATCGCCGGTTTGACCTCGCCGCCGGCCTCGCGAAGCGCGGCGTTCGCCTTGGCCTCGCTGACGCCGGCGATCATGGCAACGATTCCGAGAGCGCGGTCGCGCAATTTCGCATTGTCGGCCTTCAAATTGACCATCAGTCCTTGATGGACGTGGCCGAGTTCGAATCCCATCAACGACGAGAGCATGCCAAGCGCGGCCTTTTGCGCGGTGCCGGCCGCCAGCCGTGTCGAGCCCCGCAGGGCCTCTTCGCCACTATCGAGGAAGATCGGCGCATCGGAGCCGGACAGTAAAGGCGAACCCGGGCGATGCGCGATGGCGATCACAAAGGCGCCGCGACGGCGTGCCTCTGCTGCGGCGGCGACGGTAAAGGGGGTGGAGCCGCTGGCCGACACGGCGATTACGGCGTCGTTGGCGAGGTCGCCAAACGCGGCGATAGCCTGTTCACCGGCCGCGGCGCGGTCCTCCGCGGCCGCGTAGATGCGGAACGGTTCGGCGGTCCCGCCGGCGAGAATGATCGCGATGCGGCTTTCGTCGAGGCCGAAGGTGCCGGGAAGTTCGGCTGCGTCCGCCGCCGCCGCAAGGCCGGACGAGCCTGCGCCCAGGTAGACCAGCCGCCCGCCTGCACGCCAGATCGCGGCGAGGCGGAGTGCTGCGGCCCCGATGTCGCCGCGGGCTGCAGCGACGGACTCGATCGCTCGCCGGTAGGATGCGAGCAGCGCGTCGGTGAACAGGGCCTCGTCGCTCGGCAGGCCGCCGTCGGCTTTAGGCCAGTTTTCCGTCTCTGAGTTCAGCTGCGTCCGCATTATGAACACCAATGGAGATACCTCTTGTATTTATTTTAGCCAAATGGCATACCACTTGTCTAGGGGGGTTAAGAAATTCTTAGGAGGGCTCCTTGGCGACGGCACGGTTTTTCCTCGGCGTGGACGGCGGCGCGACGCGCTGCCGCGCAAGGCTGCGCGATTCGTCGGGCCGCGAGCTGGGGCACAGCGTCGGGCCGGCCGCGAACATTTACATCGATTTCGACGCTGCCATGCGGGTTGTGCGTGAAACGATCAATTCCGTGATCGCCGCGGGCGCGTCGAAGCAAGAGATCGCGGTCGGCCTCGGCATCGCCGGATTTTCGGAAGACAAGGAAGCGGAGCGGGTCGCCGCCGCGTTGCCCGACTTTGCGCGCATCGTCGTGGTCAATGATGCAGTCGCGGCCTGCGTCGGCGCCAATGGCCTCGGTGATGGCGGCCTCGTCATCGCGGGCACGGGCTCGGCGGGTATCGCTCGCGTTGGAGCCACGACAACCATCATCGGCGGCCGCGGTTTCCAGCTCGGCGACGACGGATCCGCCGCGCGCCTCGGCGAAACGGCGCTGCGCGCGACGCTGCGCGCCCTCGACGGCCTCGAGCCGATGAGCGAACTCGCGCGGGCGTTGGGGCGCCATTTCGGCGGCGATCCGCTGCGGATGACGCGCTGGGCGGCGGAGGCGAAGCCCAGGGACTACGGCGCCTTCGCGCCCCAAATTCTGGAGCTTGCCACGTCCGGAGATACGCGTGCGCGCGAGATCGCCGGCGACGCGGCCAGGGCGATTGCGGCGCTCGCGAACGCGTTGAATGCGCTCGGCGCCGAGCGCATCGCGCTGGTCGGCGGCCTCGGCGAGCCCCTGCGCCCTTACCTGTCGCCAGATGTCGCCAGGCGCCTCGTCCGGCCCCGGCGTGACGCGGTGGACGGCGCGATCCTGCTCGCGGGCGGAACGCTCGACGAAGCGGAGGGCTCACCATGCACATGATGGTCGAGGCGATGCCGGGCCAGAAGCTCTATCGGGCGGTCGTCGACGCGCTTCGGCGCGAGATCGAGACCGGACGCTTCGCGGAGATGCAATTGCTGCCGGCCGAGCGCGTGTTGTGCGAGCTGCTCGACGTGTCGCGCACGACGTTGCGCAAGGCGATCGCCGACCTTGTCGCCGAAGGCGTGCTGCTTCACCGCCACGGCGCAGGCACCTTCATTCATCGTGCGAGGCCGCACGTCGATCAGCCCTCGTCGCGCCTGACGAGCTTTACGGAAGACATGCGGCTGCGCGGTTTGGAGGCGAGTTCGCGCGAACTCGAGCGCGGCGTGTTCCTGCCGACGCCGGAAGAGGCGATGATGCTCGGCGCGGGGCCGAACGAACGCGTGTTCCGGCTCGGCCGCTTGCGGCTCGCTGACGGTTTGCCCATGGCGATCGAGCGGGCCACCGTGCCGCTGCGCTATCTGCCGGAATTGGACTCGGTCGGCGCTTCGCTCTACGAGGCGCTCTCGGCGCGAGGCTTCAAGCCAACACGCGGCCTGCAGCGCTTGCGCGCAACCCTCGTCTCCGACGTCGACGCGGAGCTGCTCGGCGTCGCGCGCGATAGTCCGGCCCTGCATATCCAGCGCATCGCCTATCTAACCGACGGGTCTTGTGTCGAATTCACGAAATCCCTGTATCGCGCCGACACCTACGACTTCGTCTCCGAACTCACGCTATCGCCGCCGGTCCGAAAGGCGCGCCGATGACGACCCTCATGTTTCAGGAGATCGGCGAGGCAGGCGACGCGGTCGCACGTCTGCTTGGCCACAATGCGGAGCTGCTCGCCGAACTCGGGGCGCGCCTACGGGCCTTGGATCCGCCGCTTGTCGCGACCATCGCGCGCGGCTCGTCGGATTGCTGCGCGCTCTATTTGAAATATCTCGTCGAGATTGTTTCGGGCGTGCCCTGCGCCTCCATCGGCCCCTCCATCGCGACGCTTTATCGCGCGCCGATGCGGCTTCAGGGCGTCGTTTCCGTCGCGATCTCACAATCGGGACGTAGCCCGGACATCGTCGAGATGCAGCGCGCCGCGCGTCGCGGCGGCGCGCTGGCCGTCGCGCTCGTCAACGAAGTGGCTTCGCCGCTCGCCAAAGAGGCCGAGGCCCTGCTGCCCCTGTGCGCGGGTCCTGAACGCTCCGTCGCGGCGACCAAATCGATGATCGCCGGCCTCGTCGCGGGTGCGAGCTTGGTCGCGGCTTGGCGCGAGGACCGACCACTCGCAGACGCCATCGCCGGCCTCCCGGACATTTTGCGCGGGCAGACCGCGCCGCCGCCCGCGGCTATGCTGGAGAGGCTCGCGAGTGCCCGCAGCGCCTTCGTGCTCGGCCGCGGTGCGACGCTCGCGATCGCTGCCGAGGCTGCGCTGAAACTCAAGGAGACCTGCGCGATCCACGCCGAAGCCTATTCCGCGGCCGAGGTGCTGCATGGCCCGGCCGAGCTTGTGAACCCCGGCTTTCCCGTCATCGCCTTCCTGCCGTCCGACGCGGCGCGAGAGGGTATGCTGGCGACGCTCGCGCGGCTTGCCGATGCGGGCGCGACGGTGATCGTGATCGAGGCGGGCGGCGCGGACGACGCGAATCGTCTCGCCGCGGCGAAGGTCGAGGCGACGCTTCTGGAGCCCGTCGTCATGATCGATCGATTCTACCGCCTTGCCGAGGCGCTCGCGCTGCGGCTCGGGCGCGATCCTGACCGCCCGCGCAACCTGCGCAAAGTGACGGAGACCGTTTGATGATCGTTCTTTCCGGCGCGCGGATCTTCGACGGCGAAAATTTTCTCCTCGACCACGCGGTCGTTGTCGAAGGCGAGCGCATCGCCGCAATCGTCCCTTACGCCGAGAGACCTCAGGGCGCCGCACGGGATCTTGCCGGCGGCCTGCTTGCGCCCGGATATATCGACGTGCAGGTCAACGGCGGCGGCGGCGTCCTGTTCAACGAGGACCCGACACCCGAGGCCATCGCCCGCATCGCCGCCGCGCATCGCAAACACGGGACCGTCGGCCTGCTACCGACGCTCGTGACCGATGCGCCGCAGGTGATGACCGCCGCCATCGCCGCGACGCGCGAGGCGCGGCGTCGGACCCCTGCGACACTCGGCCTCCATCTGGAAGGGCCCTTCTTGGACCCGCGCCGCAGGGGCGCGCACGAACTCAAATATATCCGCGACCTTGCACCCGGCGACGTCGAGACAATCGTCGACGCGGATTGCGGCGCGGTCATGGTGACGCTCGCGCCCAATCGCGTCGGAGCGGCGAGCATCGCCGAACTCGCGCGGCGCGGCGTGCTCGTCTCGCTCGGCCATTCAGAGGCGAGCTACGAGCAAGCGCGCGCCGCCATCCAAGCGGGCGCGCGCGCGTTCACCCACCTGTTCAATGCGATGAGCGCGTCGGTCGGACGCGAGCCGGGCATGGTCGGCGCCGCGCTCGATCTTGCCGACGCATTCGTCGGCATCATCGCCGATGGTCACCACGTGCATGAGGCGAACCTGCGCATCGCCCTCGCGGCCAAGCGGCACGACCGTTTCATGCTAATTTCCGACGCGATGCCGCCGACGGTCGGCGGGCCCGATCATTTCGATCTGCAGGGCCGCCGCGTAACGCGCGTAAATGGCTGCCTGCGGCTCGACGATGGAACGCTCGCGGGCTCCGTTCTGACAATGGACGAAGCGGTTCGCTACGTCGTCAATGTCGTTGGGGTCGATCTCGGCGACGCGCTCGCGATGGCATCGCGGGTTCCGGCGACTTTTCTCCGGCGCGACAACGAGCTTGGCCGCATCGCGCCGGGCCATCTCGCGAGCCTCGTGCATCTCGATGACGAACTGCGGGTGCTCGAAACCTGGATCGAGGGCCGGCCGACCGCCGACGGCTCCCGGCGCAATGATCTGGCGGGCGTTGTTTGACTGAGGGACGCGATCCAGCCATGTCTTCTCTATCGACTTCGACAGCGCAACGCATCCGCGTTCTGGTGGTTGGCCTCGGCACCATGGGAACCAGCCACGCTCGCGCCTACAGAGCGATCGAAGAGTTTGAACTCGTCGGCCTTTGCACCTCTCGCGCGGCCGATCGCCATGACCTCGAAGCCGAGTTTCCCGGTCTGCCGCGTTTCGAAAGGTTCGACGAGGCGCTCGCGACCCTGCGTCCCAACGCCGTCGCGATTTGCACCTATACCGAGCATCACGCCGTCATGGCCTTGCAGGCTTTCGCGGCAGGCGCACACGTTTTCTGTGAGAAGCCGCTGGCCGACACGCTGGAGGCCGCCAGGCGCGTCGTCGGCGCTGCGGGCACGGCCGGAAAGGCGCTGCTGATCGGCTATATTCTGCGCGTCCATCCCTCATGGTCGCGCTTCGTCGAGATAGGCCGGACGCTCGGAAAGCCGCTTGTGATGCGCATGAATCTCAACCAACAGTCGGCTGGCTCCTTCTGGGAGGTTCATAAGAAGCTCATGCAGTCGACTTCGCCCATCGTCGATTGCGGCGTCCACTACGTCGACATCATGTGTCAGGTGACACGCGCGCGTCCTGTCGCGGTGCACGCGGTCGGGGCGCGGCTCACCAGCGAGATCGCGCCGGCCATGTACAATTACGGCCTTCTTCACATCGTGTTCGAAGACGGATCGGTCGGGTGGTACGAGGCCGGGTGGGGGCCGATGATGAGCGAGACCGCTTATTTTGTGAAGGACATGATAGGGCCGAACGGCAGCGTGTCTATTGTAGCGAATGAGTGCGCCGACGCGAACGCGAGTTCCGCGGACCATGACAGGCATACGCACACGAACGCACTTCGCATCCATCACGCGGCGCTGGACGCGGACGGCCGCTTCGCGAAGCCGGACGAACTCATCTCGACCGAAGATGAACCCGGCCATCAGGACCTTTGCGAGCGGGAGCAGTGGCTGTTCCTGAGGGCGATCCGCGGCGAGATCGATCTGACCGAGCATCACGAGGCCGCGATCAATTCGCTGAGCATCGTCTTTGCCGCCGACGAGAGCGTCCGGAGCGG
>Ga0137409_10001873_pt1 | contig 22660 bp, 21 predicted proteins | sample CZODoug1_16funga_FD_122059 | JGI IMG/M metagenome (GOLD analysis project Ga0137409, IMG submission 122059) | Vadose zone soil fungal communities from Angelo Coast Range Reserve, California, USA - CZODoug1_16fungal (Hybrid Assembly) | ecosystem: Environmental > Terrestrial > Soil > Vadose zone...
TGTAACGCATTTGCCCGAACATCACCAGCGTGCATGCGATCACCGTTACGGAGATCAGAAACTGCACGAACACGAGGCCCTCCCGCAGCCCCGAGCTGCGGCCGCCGCCCTTGGCTCCCCCCACCAGCGCCGTGACCGGCACCGCCGCCGACAGGTAGAACGCGGGATACAGCCCGGCGCCGATGCCCACGAGGAGCGCAAGCCCCACCAGCCAGAGATAGAGCTGCGGCGTGTCCGTGAAGGACAGCGAGAGCGTCTTGCCGAACAGCTGGTCGATCGGCGTGAATGCTATCGCGAGCTTCACGAGCAGCAGGCCGAGCAGCACGGCCACGACCGCCAGCAGCATCGACTCGGCGAGGAATTGCACGATCAGCGCTCGGCGGTTCGAGCCCAAGATCTTGCGCATGCCCACCTCTTTGGCGCGCTTCGCGGCGCGTGCGGTGGCCAGGTTCATGTAGTTGATGCAAGCCACGAGCAGCGTGAACACCGCTACGGCGATGAAGCCGTAGAGGTAGTAGCGATTGCCCGTGGGCAGGTCGTTCGGCAAGTCGGAGTACAGGTGAATGTCCGCGAGGGGCTGGAGCCAGCTGCGCCACTTCGCGTTGATGCGGTCGCCGAGCTCCTTCATGTTGCGTTCGAAGAACGCGTTCGACGCTTCGCCCCACTGCGCGGCGTCGTAGCCGGGGCGCATCAAGACGTAGGTGAAGACGCCGACGTTGTACAGCACCTGCCGTCGAAGGTTCTCCGGCACCGTCATCATTCCGAGGTTTGCCGAGAACAGCGCGTCGTACCTCAAGTGGCTGTTTTCCGGCAAGTCCTCGAACACGAGGGTGACCTGGGTGTTGTTGCCGTCGGAGGCCAGGGTCTCGCCGATCGGATTCCGCTCGCCGAAGTAGTGCCGCGCGACGGAGTGGCTGATTGCGATCGAGCCCGGCGAGTCGAGCGCCGTGTTCGGGTCCCCGTAAAGAATCTTGTGCGTGAACACCTTGAACAGGTTCGTGTCGACTACGTAAGTGTCGCGCCAGTAGTAGCCGTCATCGCCGTGCGTCAGGAAGTTCCGGCTATTGCCGCCGCCCAAAAAGCGCACGTAGGCCTGCACGTCCGGATTCTGTTCCTGCAGCATCGGTCCGAGCGCCGGCGACGTCCGCGGGATGCGGTTGGTCGTGCCGTTGATCTCGAGCTCGTTGACGACGCGGAAGATGCGCTGGTAGTTCTCGTGACTTCGATCGTAGCTGAGCTCGATACGGAGGTACGTGCCGAGGACCAGGCAGCAGGCGACCGCGATGGCGAGGCCCGCGACGTTGATCAGGGCGTAGGTCTTGTCGCGCGCGAGCGTGCGCAGCGCGATCTTCCACATGGTCGAGTTCATGGAGGTGACTCGCAATTTCGAAGTGGTGACGGGTGCGCGAAGAATAGCGCCACTCACTCGGCCGCGCCACGTGGCCTCGGCCAGCACCCTCGTCGCGCTACAGCCGAATTTCCACTAGAGTCTCGCCTACCGCGCCTCGAGTTGGGTGAGCGCCATGATCGGCCACTACCTGCACCTAGCCGCCCGCAACATCCCGCGCGCCGGGCCGTTCGTGTTCATCAGCATTGCCGGGCTCGCGATCGGTCTCGGCGCGGCGCTCTTGATCGGCCTCTACGTCGAAGACGAGCTCAGCTACGAGCGCTGGCTGCCCGACAGCGACCGCGTCTATCTGATCTCCGTTCGCTCGCCGGACGGCAGCATGAGCTACGGCAGCCCGTCCGACGTCGGCCGCTGGGTCGCCGCCGATTTTCCGCAGTTTGAAGCGGTGACCCGTCTCGGGCGGACGAGCACGTTCTTCAAGCGCGAGGAGCACGAGTTCACCGAGCAGGTCGTCTGGGCGGACCCCAACGTGTTCGGCGTTCTCGAGTTCCCCGTGGTGGCGGGCACGCTCGAGGGCGCGCTCGGCGAGCCGGACACGCTGGTGCTCACGCGGCGGCTCGCCGAGAAGTACTTCGGCCGCCCGGACCCGCTCGGCGAGACGCTCGCGCTCGAGGGTGCGCGGCCGATGAAGATCACGGCCGTGATCGAGGACCTGCCCTCGAATACGCAATTGAGCATCGACGTGCTCGCGTCGGCCGTGTCCGGCCACTCGCCGACCGTGGCGCAGGACGCGCGCCCGATGACCGTCGTCGGCGCGAAGAGCTGGGGGTTTCAAACCTACGCCTTGCTCAAGCGCGGCGAGTCGATCGAGCCGCTGCGCGAAAGCATCCGCACGCTGCCGGACCGCCATTCGGAGAGCGCCGCGGGCGGACAGGCCGCAAGCGAGATCTGGCCGCTGATCGTCTCCCAGCTCCGCGCGCTCCATTTGGGCGCGCGCAACGTGGCGTCGCCGGACACCGAAGACTTGAGCCGGCTCTACGGCGCGCTCGGCATCGGCATGCTGATCGTGCTCGCGGCCGCGATCAATTTCGTGACACTGAGGACCGCGCTCGCGATGCGCCGTGCGGTCGAGGTCGGCGTGCGCAAGGCCTGCGGCGGCAACCGCGGCGCGCTGTTCGCGCAGTTCATGGGCGAGGTGTTCGTGCACGTGTGCGTGGCCACGCTGGCCGGCGTGGGGCTCGCCGCGGCGTTGCTGCCCGCGCTGAACACCTTTCTCGACCGCACGATCGCCTGGCGGACGTTGCTGGGCGCGCCGTTCTTGGGCGGCATCGCGGCGCTGCTCGTGGCGGTGACGATCCTCGCGGGCAGCTACCCGGCGTTCGTGCTCGCTTCGTTTCGTCCGAGCGTCGTCACCAAGGCGCGCTCCGCCGGGCGGCTCCAGGGCGGCGTGCGCCAGGCCCTCGTCGCGCTCCAGTTCGCGATCGTGGTGGGCGTGCTGATCGCGACCATCGTCGTACATCGGCAAACCGCGTTCGGGATGCGCGAGTCGCTGCGCTCGAGCTCCGATCCCACCGTTCTGCTGCGCGCGGAGTGCACCGACGCGCTCAAGGACGCGCTGCGGCGAGCGCCGGGAGTGAAGGGCGTGACCTGCGCGGGCAACGTCCCGCAGGCCGGCGGCGGCGGCGTCGGGCCGGTGATCTACAACGGCAGCGAGCGGCTCGTGCTCGGCGAGGTCTCGGTCGACGTAGGGTACTTCGAGCTCTACGGCTACGAGCTCGCGGCCGGGCGGTTTTTCTCGGAGGACGTGGGCGCCGACAAGACGCCGAAGGATCTCGTCTGGTCCATCCCCGAATCGATCGTCTTGAACGAGGCGGGCGTCGCGCGGCTCGGCATCGCGTCGCCGCAGGCGGCGATCGGCGAGCTCGTCACGATCAACCATCCGTCCGGGCTCATCGGCACGTTCTCGGGCGAGCACACCGCGCAGATCGTCGGCGTGGTGAAGAACTTCCAGATGGGGTCCGTGCGCAACGACTACTACCCGAGCGTGTTCTTCGTCGACCCGTGGCGGCTGTACGTGATGAGCATCAAGATCGACGGGCGCTCCACGCCGGAGGCGCTCGACGCGATCGACCGGATCTGGAGCGAGATCGGCGAGCCGGGGCCCGCGCAGCGCCGGTTCTTCGAGGACACGGTGCAGGACATCTACAGCGACCTGCGGCGCGACTTCGAGCTGTTCTCCGTGTTCGCGGGCGTCGCGATCTTGATCTCGGCGCTCGGGCTCGTGGGTCTCGCGGCGCACACGGCGAGCGCGCGGACGAAGGAGATCGGCGTGCGCAAGGTGCTCGGCAGCGGCCGCACCGCGATCATGGGCCTGCTGATGTGGCAGTTCTCGAGGCCGGTCTTGCTGGCGAACGCGATCGCGTGGCCGGCCGCGTACTTCTTCATGAGCCGCTGGCTCGAAGGTTTTGCGCGCCGGATCGAGCTCGAGCCGTGGATGTTCGTCGCGGCGGCGCTCGCGACGCTCGCGCTTGCGGCGGCCACCGTGGTCGTGCACGCCTGGACGATCGCGGGCGTGCGGCCGGTGGTGGCGCTGCGACACGAGTAGCGCCGCACGCATCAATGCGCCGTCCGAGGGTCATTGACATGGCGCTTTGAGCGCGGCTTATCATCGTGCGCATGCAGGCGGAGTCGCTCGAGGTTCTGGAAAAGGCGGATCTCCCGTCGGCCCAGGCACGCGCGATCGTTCGCGCAATCGAGATCGAGCTCGGCAGCGCCAGGGACACGCTTGCGACGAAGCGGGACCTGGTGGTTTTGCGCCACGAGCTTGGGCAACAGATGTCGGATATGCGTGGCGAGCTACGCGCGGAGATTCATGGCGGCACGAGCAGCACCGTGCGACAGATGTACGTTGCGGTGCTCGGCCAGATGGCAGTGCTGCTAGGGTTCGCGTATTTCTTTGCGACCCATGTGCGATGACGCCAAGGATAGCGGCGACTCAGATCAGATCTCTTCGCTGCGTGCGCTTCGGTAGGTCTCGAGGAAGTCCGATGTCTGAACGGAAAACACCGGACGACGCGACGTTGCTCGGTGTGCTCATCGACGGCTTCGAGAAGAACGAGCTCATGGACGGATTCCACTGGCGCCAATTGCCGATGTCCGACGAGGGTGCCGCAGCGCGCAAATTCTCGTCGTTGGTCGACGAGGCGCGGCAGTGGAAGGGCTCGCCCACCCGCGTGGAAGAAACACCCGGACGCCGGCTCGCCGCTTGGTCCGACCTCGAAATCCGTGTTGCAGGGCGCGGGTTGATGGTGCGAGCTCGCATGCCGCGCTTCGCCGACTGGTGGCACGACGAGCGGACGTGGCAGGGCGATCCGATGGGCCCGGTGTTCGACTGGATTGCGGAAGACCGGCGCTCGTGATCGTTCTCCGTCGGCCGTCGCGGGCCGGCGTTCGCGGCTCGGCCTCGAGCGCAGATCAGGCGCGGTCCGGTAGGAAGCGCGCGCAGAAGAACAACGCGCCTTCGAACAGCAGGTACATCGGGATCGCGAGCACGGTTTGCGAGACCGGATCCGGCGGCGTCAGGACCATGCCGAGCACGAACGCGCCCAAGAACACGTAGGGCCGCGCTTTCGCGAGGGCCTGCCGCGACACGGCGCCGGTCCAGACGATCACGACGATCGCGACCGGCACTTGGAATGCAACGCCGAACGCCAGCGACATTCCGATCGTAAAGTCGAGATATGCCGCGATGTCGGTGGCGACCCTCACGTGCGTGGGCGTGCTCGATTGGAAGAACTTGAAGGCCATCGGCAGCACGAGGAAGAACGCGAATGCCACGCCCGTGTAGAACAGCCCGGCGCTCACGGCGATGAACGGCGCCGCGATTTTGCGCTTCGACGTGGGCAGCCAGCCGTCCACCAGCCGCCAGACGTGATAGAGGATGAATGGCATGGCGACGAACAACGCCACCCAGAACGTCGCCCTGATCGGGGTCATGAACGGGGACGCGATGCCGCGCGCGATTATGCTGCCGTTCGCCGGCATCTTGGCCATCACGGGCTCCGCGACCAGCCGGAACACGCGATCCGAGAACGGCGTGAGGCACGCGAATACCGCGAGCAGCGCGAACGCCGCTTTCAGGCCGCGCGAGCGCAGCTCCAGCGCGCCGGCCAGCAGATTCTTGCCGAGACGGCTTACGTCCGGATTTAGATCGGTCATTCGGGCGATGGAAGTCGGCGGGGCATCCTTCGGCATTGTAATGGAAGCGATGACTGGGGTGCGGGGGCGGCGTAGACTCGCGCTCGCATGACGACCATCGTCGGCATTTCCGGAAGCTTGCGGCGTGGGTCGCTGAACTCCTCGCTGCTGCGCGCGGCCGGGCAGGCCATGCCTGCGGGCGCGGAGCTCGACGTCGCAACGATCAAGGGCATTCCGCTCTATGACGGCGACGTCGAGGCGGAGCAGGGCGTGCCTGACGTGGTGACGAAGCTCAAGGACCGAATCGCCGCGGCGGACGGCCTGCTGCTCGTTACGCCCGAGTACAACAACTCGCTCCCCGGCGTGTTCAAGAATGCGATCGACTGGCTGTCGCGGCCGGATACGGACATTCCGCGCGTGTTCGGCGGCCGGCGCGTGGCGGTGATGGGGGCGTCGCCGGGCGGTTTCGGCACGCTCCTATCGCAAACGGCGTGGTTGCCCGTGCTGAAAACGCTCGGCACGCAGCCCTGGTTCGGCGCGCGCCTCCAGGTCTCGCGTGCCCGCGAGGTCTTCGACGCGGAGGGCAACCTCGTCGACGCGCGCGTGCGCGAGCAGCTCACGAAGTTCCTGGCCGGCTTCGCCGCCTTCTGCGGAAAATAGGGACATGCTACTTTTTCGACGATGCCATTGAAGCGGCACGACACCTGACGAAAAGGCAACATGTCCCTATTTTCCGCACGCGCGCCGTCAAAAAGAAGTCTGTCCCTATTTTCTTGGTTGATGGTGGTGGCCGTCGTGCTTGCCGCCGGCATCGCCGAAGCGCAGTTCCGCCGCTTCCGCGGCACCGGGCGCATGGCCGACTGCGTCTACGACACGGAGCACCGGCCGCCGCGCACCGAGTTCGTCGTGGCGCGCTGGCATTTCGGCACGAACGGCCTCATCGGCCACTGCGGCTGGTCGCACAACTTCCCGGAGTCCGAGATCAACCTCAACGAGTTCATCGGCCGCACCACGCGCGTGGACGTGGACGAAGGCTCGTACCGGTTGCTCGAGCTCTCGAGCCCCGAGATTTTCGAGTACCCGTTCACCTACATCTCGGAGCCCGGCGAGATGGAGATGACCGAGGCCGAGGTCGCGAACCTGCGCGAGTACGTCGACCGCGGCGGGTTCGTGCTCATCGATGACTTCGACCACGAGCACATGGACAACCTGCGCGAGGAGATGCGGCGCGTGTTCGGCGATCGCAGCTTCGTGCGTCTCACCGAGACCAATCCGATCTTCGACCTCGCTTACAAGGTCGAAGACCTGCACGGCATGGACCCGTACGTGCAGGGCGACGACCCCGTGTACTACGGCTTCGACAACGACCAAGGCCAGATCGCGATGGTCGCGCTGCACAACAACGACCTCGCGAACTTCTGGGAGTGGTATGGGAGCCCGAATTACCCGTTGAAGCCCTCGACCGACGCGTTCCGTCTAGGCACGAACTTCCTCGTGCACGCGATGACGCACTGAACGGGCGCTCGGCCGCCAGCGCCTTGCTGCTAAGCTTGCCCAAGCATCGCCTGCGACGAGGATAGACAATGTTCGAGCCGACCAAGACTACGCGCCGTGAGCTCGTCATGGGGGCCGCGGCCACAGCGGCGATGGCCGCGCTCGCACCGTGGCGCGCGCTAGCGCAAGCGGCGATCCCTCAGCGCCGCATTCCGGGCACCGGCGAGGCGCTACCCGTGATCGGGCTCGGTTCGAGCAAGGTCGTGCAGGAGATCGCGGAGAAGGGTACCGAGCCGGTGGCGCAAGTGATCCGCACGCTCGTCGCGAACGGCGGCAAGCTCATCGACACGTGGCCGCGCAACGCCGCCAACGATCAGGGCTTCGGCAGCGTCGTGAGCGCGCCCGAGTTCGCCGGCAAGCTATTCCTCACCACCAAGATCGATCAGGTCGGCAAGGATGCGGGCATCGCGCAGTTCAAGGCGACGCAGGAGAGCTACCGGCGGCAGACGCTCGATCTCGTCCAGATCTTCAGCCTCACGGACTTGGAGGTGCACTGGCCGACGCTCAAGGACTTGAAGCAGCGCGGCGCCGCGCGCTACATCGGCGTGACCGTCGCCGAGGTCGGTTTGTACGACAAGCTCGAGGCGTTCCTGAAGCGCGAGAAGCCGGACTTCGTGCAGATGAACTACTCGATCACCGAGCGCACGTCGGAGAACCGATTGCTGCCGCTCGCGGCCGACCACGGCCTCGCCGTGCTGATCAATCGGCCGTTCATGAACGGCACCTATTTCTCGAAGCTCGAAGGCAAGCCTCTACCCGATTGGGCCGCGAGCTTCGAGTGCACGAGCTGGGCGCAGTTCTCGCTGAAGTACATCCTCGCGAATCAAGCCGTGACCTGCGTGCTCACGGAAACGACCGACCCGAAGCACATGGCGGAGAACGCGCTCACGGCGCTCGGTCCCGTCCCCAGCAAGGCGGCGCGCAAGAAGATGCGCGCGTTCATCGACGCGGTGTGACCCGAGCGCCAACCGGTTGCGAGGTGCGCGCGCGATCAACAGCGGCAGTCGCACGTTTCCGCGAGTCGGCTCGAGCATATGCACGCGAGCGCGGCCCCGGAGGCGCATGCGTAGCGGTCCACGTACTCCCTGTCCACCCGATGCGGTACGCCGTTCGTGAGGTAATAAACGGACGGGCGATAACTCGAGGGCGCGAAGCTCATCGGGCCGCCGCTCGGAGCTCCGTAGCTCGGCGGTGCGGAGATGCCGCCGCTCAGCAAGCTGCAGCCGCTCAGCACGAAGGCGAGCGCCGCGAGTTGCGCGATCGGTCGCGCCCAGACGACCCAGACGAAGACGTGGTGTAGAACGGTCAAGAGACGCATGGTCGGCTCCTTGCCCAGTAGATCCATGAACACGTGCCCAAATCCTTGGCAGACTCTCGCCAAGCTCCTAAGCAGGAAGCGTGCCGACGCGTGCGTCGACGCCGCGCCGCGCCGTTGCGCGATTCTCGTGGGCTCGGGAGCCGGGCAGTGCGCGGCGATTGTGCGTGGCGGGTCGGCGGGCGCACGCTAGCGGTGCTTGTGAGCCGCCGAAACGAGAGCTACGTCACGATCGAGAGTTCAACCAACGGGGGAATGCCATGCGAGTCACTGTTTCGTTCGCCGCCGGGATCGCCGTCGTCTTCGCCGTTGCGTTCGCCATGGGCAGGCTGTCGGCGCAAGAGGCCAAGCCGTCGTGCGTGATGTGCAAGGCCACCTACATCCGCGCGAGCGAGCTCGCGGCCTACGAGGCGGCGAGCCGCGCGAACAACGTGATCGACCAGCAGATGCGCTCGGTGGACGTCGGCAAGACCAAGCTGCAGCTCGCGCTCGTCCATCGCGGCAAGCTCGACGCGCCGGCGCCGCGCTCCGTGGCCGAGCACGATCTCGTCACCGAGGTGTACTACATCCTGAGCGGCTCGGGCACGAACCGCACGAGTCCCGACATCGTCGACGCGCAGCGCCGCCCGGCGGACGATCGCGCGGTGCGCACGCTGAACGGGCCCGGCAGCAACGGCACCGACATGCGCGGCGCGGAGACGCAGGAGCTCAAGGCGGGCGACGTGCTCGTGATCCCGGCCGGCACCGGACATCAGTTCATGAAGATCGACAACGAGATCACGTACCTCATGGTGCGCGTCGACCCGGACAAGATCGTGCCGCTGATGGACGAAGCCGCGTCGCGCGCGTATCTCGAGCAGCAGCTGCCGAAAAAGTAACCTGTCCCTAATTTCCGGGTTCGATGCGGAGGATGGCGCCGGTGTCCTCGCCGGTTAGGAGATAGAGCAGCTCGTCGGGGCCTTGGCGCACGTCGCGGATGCGTTGCCGCAGGTCGACGAGCAGCTGCTCGCGGCGCAGCTCTTCCATCTTGTCGTTGAACAGGATCCGCTCGAGGTGGCCGGTGCCCGGGACCTCGCCCATGCGCATGCCGCCGACGAACACGCTGCCCTTCCACTTCGGCAGCTTGTCGCCGGTGTAGAACGCGAGGCCCGAGATTGCAATCGCGGGCGTCCAGTAGACGACCGGGTCGATCATCCCTTCGCGCGAGAAGCCCTTCGACTGCCACGGACCGGGATACGTGCGTCCGAGGCTCACGAGCGGCCAGCCGTAATTGCCGCCGGCGACGAGCACGTTGATCTCGTCGCCGCCGTTCGGGCCGTTCTCGTTTTCCCAGAGCTCGTTCGTGCCGGGGCGCACCGCGAGCGCCATGCCGTTGCGATGGCCGAGCGTCCAGACCTCGGCCGAGTTACCGCCCTTGCCCGCGAACGGGTTGCCGGGCGCGGCCGTGCCGTCGTCCTTCAAGCGCAGCACCTTGCCGGCGTGGGTCGTCGGGTCTTGCGTCGTGTCGTCGTCGCCGCCGCTGGTCATGTACAACAACCCGTCGGTGCCGAACGCGAGCCGCGACGACTCGCCCGTGCCCTTGCCCGTCACGAGCAAGTCCTTGACGCCGGTGAGCGCCTTGCCGTTCCACGCGCCGCGCGCGAGCGCGATCACGGCCGTGTTGTCGGGCAGCGGCTTCGTGTAGGTGAGGTAGACCCAATGGTTGGTCGCGAACTGCGGATGCAGCGCGACCTCCATCAAGCCGCTCAGGCCCTGCGCGCGCACCGCGGGCGCTCCCGCGATCGGCTGCGCCTCGAGCGTGCCGTCGGCGTGCACGAGCCGCAGCTGGCCGCCGCGCTCCGTGACGAGCATGTTGCCGTCGGGTAGGAACGCGAGGCTCCACGGCTGCTTGAGCCCGCGGGTGAAGACGCGCACGAGGATGTCCTGGCCTTCGGCGGTGTGGTACGCGACCGGCTTGTCGGGCAGCGGCGGTACTTGAATGCCGCTCGGCGCGACCGGGAAACCGTTGTTCGGGTTGAACTTGACGGTTTGCTGCGCGCTGGCGGACGACGCGCCGAGCGCGAGTGCGGCGAGGCCGGCGAGCTTGGTCATCGATCGCATGAATTTCCCCCACAGAGCCAAAACGGCCGCGGCCTCGCCCTAGCGACCGCCGCGGGTGCATCTTAGCCCGCTCGGATCTCGGCCGGTACTAGTCGGTGCGGTGCTTGCGAGCCGCTTCGTACTTCTGGCTTGCCGCGTAGAAGTCGAGGATGGCCTGCGCGAAGCGAGCATCCTCGTTCGCGAGCCGTGTTATCTCGTCACTAAACTGCTGACGTTTACCCTGCAGTGGGTTCTCGACTCCCTGCGCACGGGAAATACCGCGTCCGCCGGCTGAACTGAACATACATTCCTGAGTCACGCCTCCGGGACCGTTGCAGCTCAGCAGCAACCCATCCAGATACTCCTTCCCTGCCTCGCTTGAAATGCGACTCTCGAACCGCGCTCGGCAAGTCCGCCGCTTTGCGTGCGAGAAAATGCGCGTCTCGCCGCTACAGTTAACGTCGAAGTCGTTGTCGCTGTTGATCTCGTTGAAGACGCCGTAGGCGCGCTCGCGCGCCGCCTGCACGTCGAGCCGGAGCTTCGCGAGCCGCTTGGCGGTCACGATGACCTCGTCCGGGGTGTCCTGCGCAGTCGGGGCTTCGGCGCCGACGCGGTCCGCGCGCTCGCCCTGCGCCGCGGCAACGCTCCAGCCGAACACGGCGATAGAGATCGAAACGAGTGCTGTCAGGTGCATAGCACGTTGCCCCCCGAATCTCACGTTCGGCTCAGTCCTCGCGGCGCTTGCGAGCCGCGAGGGATTCCGCCGAGCCGGCTCACGCGTAACCGCGCCGACGCGCGAAAGCTCAAGTCACGACGCGAATTCCCAGCCGCGCGACGACCTCCGCCGGCACGTCGTAGTGTGCGAGCAGGAACGACGGGTCCGCAAAACCGTAGGCTTCGCGCTGCACGAGCAAGCTGGTGACGCGCTCCGCGGCGCGCGCGACGAGCTCGCGGCGGCGCGCGTCGCCGGTGTCGCTCGCCGCGTCGAGCTCGTGGAGCGCGCGCAGGGCTTCCTCGAGCTTCTTGCCCGCGAGCCCGAGCGCCTCGGCCTTCTCCTGGGCGACTTCTCGGGCGACGGCGTCGACGGCGGGGCGATTCATGCGGGTTTTATCGAGCTAAACGATGGCGATGTCAACGACGTCGTAGAGGGGCTCGTAACCGATGCGCCGGTACACCGCGTTCGACACCGGATTCGCGAGGTCGGTGTACAAGAAGCAGCTATGCCGGCCCGCGTCGAGCAGCTGTTGGCTCAGTGTCGCGACTGCGATGCTCGCGTAGCCGCGGTTGCGAAATTGCGCCGGCGTGTACACCGCGGCGATGCCCGTCGTGTGCGGCGTGTCGCGCACTGCGCCGACCATACAGCGGGGCTGCCCGTCCACCCAGAGGTACAGGCGGCGTTCCTCGATGAGCCGCTCCGCGGTGTCCGCGCCGAGATGGCGAACGCCCGTGTCGCGGATGAAGCCGGCCATCCACGCGCGCGCGACGGGCACGTCGGCCGGCAACGCGAGCCGCAACGACCCAGCGGCGGGCGCGTTCGGGAACCGCACCGCGGTCAAGTTATGCAGGCGCTGCTGGTGATGCACGGACCACGAGCCGCCGAACCGCGCGACCCATGCCTTCGCGAAGGAGGTCGCCGTGTGCTCCGGTCCGCCGATGCCGGGCACGCTCGCGTAGGCCTCGTGCAGGCTCGCGACGAGGGGTCCGATCGTGGCGTCGGACAATTCGGTCACGCCCACCTGGTGCGGCGGCGTGCGAAACGCGCAGCCCAACACCGCGGGTCCGCCCAACGCTCCGTCCTCCTCGACCGTGGCCCAATAGATTGGCTGCTTGTATCGGTGCGTGCCGCTCTGAACCAGGCGCGCGACGCCGTACAGGAGCCCGTAGCGATCCTCGTGACGGAGCAGCCAGGGCTCCGCTCGGTCGAGGAAGGCGCGCACGTCGGCGTGGCTGATGACGCGGATCATGCACGGCAGTGTAAACCGGCACGCCCGTGGCGCGTTTAAGGCGTGGTGCAACCCGCGACTCGCGCCCTTGACCGGCTGCGGCCGCGTGCCTACCGTTGCCCGGCACCGAAGGAGGCTCTCGCGATGGCTCGGATCGGCAATCTGTTCGTCGCGTTGCTCGTGCTGTCGGCGTTCTTCTGGCTCGTCGAGACCCTGTTCGCGGCGAAGCCCGAGCAGCCGCGGCTCCATCGCCGCCGCGGCTTCAAGACCGACCTCTGGTACTGGTTCGCGACGCCGCTCGTGACGCGGGGCGTGTCGCAGCTCGGCCTCGGCGTGATCCTCGTGCTCGTCTACCGGCAGAACGTGGGCGATCTTCGCGCGATGCTGGCCGCTCGCGACACGCTGCTCGCGCGCCAGCCGCTCGGCCTCCAGGCCATCGAGATGCTCGTGATCGGCGACTTCATCGCCTATTGGATGCACCGTTGGTTTCACGGGCGCACGCTCTGGAAATTCCATGCGATCCACCACTGCTCGCAGGATCTGGATTGGCTGTCGTCCGTGCGGCTGCATCCGGTCAACGACTGGCTCACGCGCTGGGTTCAGGCGTCGACGCTCGTCGTGCTCGGCTTCACGCCGGGCGCGGTTGCGGCCTACGTGCCGTTCCTCACGTTCTACGCCGTGTTCCTCCACGCGAACGTGTCGTGGGGCTTCGGGCCGCTCGGCCGGCTGATCGCGAGCCCGAAGTTCCATCGCTGGCATCACACCTCGGAGGACGAAGGCCTCGACAAGAACTTCGCCGGGCTCTTCCCGATCTTCGACGTCGCGTTCGGCACCTACTACATGCCGAAGGATCGGCTGCCGACCAAGTTCGGCTTGAAAGACGAGACGGTGCCGCAGACGTTCTTCGCGCAGCTCGCCTATCCTTTCCGCCGGCCGTTCCGCCGTCCCCGCTCGGTCGCGCCCATCGCAGCTCCCGCCGACTGACTCCCGCGGGCGCTTTTGCGCAGCCGCCCTCGGCCGCCGTTGGACCGCTCCGGCTATTGGCTTATGCTGAGGGGCTTATGCTGAGGCGGGCGCATGCCGCGCCCGGCATCGGGTAGGGGGGGATCATGGCAACGCTCACTCGTTTGATCGTGCGCTCGTCGCTGTCGCTGCTGTTGTTGCTACTGGGGGCGGCGCCCGTCGCCGGCGTCTTGGCCGCCGCGCAAACCGCGCCGCCGGAGAGCGTAGGCATCTCGGCGGAGCGGCTGCACCGCATCGATGAGCTCGTGCAGCGCAACATCGACGCCGGCGAGATCTCGGGCGCCGTGACGCTCGTGGCGCGCAACGGCCAGATCGTGCACCTCGCGGCGCACGGCGTGATGGACGTCGCGTCGAAGAAGCCGATGCAGCCCGACACGGTGTTCAGGATCGCGTCGATGTCGAAGCCGGTGGCCGCCGTCGCAATCATGATGCTGATGGAGGAGGGCAAGGTTCGGCTCAGCGACCCGATCTCGAAGTTCATCCCGAGCTACGCGGACGCAGAGGTCGCCATCGAGAAACCGCGCGCGGCCGGAGCGCCGCCGGCGCCTGCGACGGCCGGTCCGGCAGCGGCGGCGCCGCCGCAGTTCTACACGGTGCCGGCCGCGCGGCCGATCACCGTGCTCGACGTGCTCACGCACACGTCGGGCGTCATGAGCGGCGCGCTGAGCAACTCCGTGGGCAACCCGTCGTTCCAGAAGCGCCACGAGGTGGGGCTCAAGTGGGTGGAGCCGGTCGGCGACGCGCCGCTCGAGTTCCAGCCCGGCTCCCGCTGGTCATACAGCGCCGTGGCCGGCTTCGACGTTCTGAGCCGGATCGTCGAGGTCGCCTCCGGCCAGAGCTTCGACCAGTTCCTCGCGCAGCGGATCTTCCAGCCGCTCGGCATGCAGGACGCGACTTTCTGGCCGAGCACGGCGCAACGCGCGCGGCTCGTCACCGCGTACCAGCGGCGCGACGGCGCGCTCGTGCCGAACCAGGACCCGGACTCGATGTCGGGGCAGAAATACTTCTCGGGCGCGGGCGGCATCATGGCCACCGCCGAGAGCTACGCGCAGTTCGGGATGATGCTCGCGAACGGCGGCGCGCTGAACGGCAAGCGGCTCTTGAGCCCGCGCACGATCGAGCTCATGGGGTCGGCGTTCATCCCGGACACGCTTCCGGGCCGGCAACCGGGCGAGGGTTACGGGCTCGGCGTGCGCGTGATCACGAGCTCCGCCGCGCGCGGGACGTGGCTCTCGGCCGGCAGCTTCGGCTGGAGCGGCGCGTACGGCACGCACTTCTGGGTGGACCCGTCGAAGAAGCTGGTGGCCGTGCTGATGGCGCAGACGCCGAACCGCCAGCTCCAGGCGGATTTCGAGAACGCGGTGATGCAGTCGGTGGTCGACTGATCGACGTCAGCGCAGGTGGGCGGTGAGGAACTCGCCGAGCCGGGCCAACAGGTCGATCCGATTCGGCGTCGCCGGACGCTCGAAGATCGTGTCGTCGTATTTGACGACTTCCACGGACGGCGTGCCGCGGCCCTCGAGCGTGCCGCGGAGTCGGGCGGCGGACTTGTCCCCCTTGCCGCTGAAGAGCAGCACCGGCACGGGCACGGACGCGGCCGTTTTCACGCTCGCGATCATTCGGTCGCCGACGGCGGGGTCGATGGTCGTGTCGATCCCCACCACACACCGAAAGAGATCCGGACTGTCGCCCGCGCTCATCAACGCCGCGTATGCGCCGAGCCCCATACCGACGGCGCAGACTCGGCCGGCGTCGATGGTGCCAGTGCGTGTCAGCTCGCGCACGGCCGCGTTGATCTCTGACGCGATCGCGTGCCAGCTCGAGCCGAACGGCTGGCCGCGGTAGAGGGGTTCCGCGGGATTTTCGATGACGACGAAACCGCTCGCCACGAGAAACGGAACCGCATTGTTCGGCCATGAGCTCGTACCGGCCGGCACCACAACCGCCGGCAGCGGACCGCTGGCACCTTCCGGCACTGTGACGTATGCGGCGGCCGGACGGCCGACGGTCAGGGACAGATCGAGCGTCGTGCGTGGCGCGCTGACGCGGTCGTCGAGATTCGCGTACGTCTGACCGACCTCGTCCAGGCGTCCCTCGCGCGGCTCGAAGCGGTAGTAGCGGCCGGCGCCCTGACGATCGCTGACCAGCACGAGGTAGTGACGCTGGTTCCAGTCCTCCTCGAGCACATAGATCAAAGCGGAAGGATACGACCGTTGCACCGCGTCGCGGACGCTTGCGACGCGCGGGTCGATGGGTTCCCATCGCACTAGTCCGTCGAGGACCACGGCCGAGGCTGCGCGCGCGGGCTTGCCGACCATGTGCACGTCGACGACGTGGGCGACGGGCTCCGCGCGCACGACTCGTCTCTGTTCGTGCCCGTCCCACGCAAATAGTGCGAGACGATCGGCGGCGAGATGCGTGTAGAGGACCTCATCTGTGCGCTCGTCTAAGTCGAGGGGCAGGAACCACTCTTCCGTGTTGAGCGCCTCCTCGTGGAGGACGACCCAGCCGCTCTTGGGCGCCGGTAGGAAGGTCCATCCTTGCGAATTGGACTGGTAGTAGGGCCGCACGCGGATGGCGCCCGTGCCGTCGGCGATTCTCCCGTCCTGATCGTTGCTTCCCAGGAGCGGCGTGCGCTTCCCTGTCTCGACGTCGACGAAGGTGGCATACACCCGCGGAGGACCAGTTACGAGCACCCGCGCAGGTTGATCGGGCAAGATATGGAGGATGCGGTCGAACTCGCGGAGATTCGTTTCGCCCGTGCCGTCCGCGTTCACCGCGAGCCAGTGCGTGAGGTCGTTCTTGGGATCCTTCATCGAGCACAGGAGTCTCGTGTCGGTTTTCCACCTACATGAGCGCAGTCCCGACCCGCCCGCCGGCCGTTTCAGGATCGCGGACGGTTCCGGTCTCGCGAAGTCGCGCACGATCAGCTCCGTAGCCCCGTCGTCGCTGGTGCGAATGGCGGCGACCCTCGAGCCGTCGGGAGAAAGACTGGCGCTGTCGAGTGTGCTCGGTGCGCCGTAGAGCTCCGCGATCGGCGTACGCATCAGCTGGCGGGGCTCGTCGCCGCGCGCCGCTGCGCCGACGAGCGCGGCTCCGAGGAGCGCCGCTGTCGCAAGCCGCGTTTTATTTGACATCAATGACCTACGCTCAACTCTTCGACGAGATTGGTAGCTCCGTAGACCTTGGTTAGCGCTTCGCGAATGTAGGCGGCGTCCACCGCGACCGCGCGATTCTTCGCGTCGTCGAACCAGTACGCGCCCGAGATCGAGTGAATGTTGCCGTCGAAGATCAGGCCGACGATGTCGCCCTTGGAATTCAGCAGCGGGCTGCCAGAGTTGCCGCCGACGATGTCGTTGTCCGACGCGAGGTTGACCCGCGTCGCGAGGTTGAGCCGCGGCCGCGCCGCGAGCCAGCGCTCCGGCACGGCGAACGGTGGCCGGCCGGTGGCACGCTCGAACAGCCGGTCGAGCGTGGTGAACGGCGCGACCGGGGCGCCGTTCTCGTCCCACCCCCGCACGGTGCCGACGCTGAGCCGCAGCGTGAAGGTCGCGTCGGGATAGACCGACGTGCCGAGGCTCGCGAAGCGCGCGGCGGCGATCTGCTCGCTCGCGAGCTCGACCGGCGCCTCCACCTCGTCCTCGTGGCGCTTGCGCAGCGCGCGCGCCTCGGCGTCGATGCTGCGCGCGAGCTCGATCATCGCGTCGTCGGACGCGTCGACGGCGCGTTGCCCGCCGTTCCAGAGCGCGAGCCGCACGGCCGGATCCGCGAGCTTCGAGCCGCCGATGAGCTTGGCCGCGAGCGAGTCGGGCGACTCGGTGGCGAGCAGCCGCCGCACGACGGGGTGGTCGGGGCCGAGCCATTCGCGCATGCGCTCGAGCGAGTACGACAACGTGAGCTGCTCGAGCTCGGGATAGACGGGCGCGGCGCCCGCGAGATTCTGCTCGATGCGCGGCAGCGCGGTGTCGCGATACTCGCGCAAGCGCTCCGCGTTCGTCTTCGGCCGCTCGGCCGCGCCGCGCACGAGCGTGCGGGCGTAGCGGAACAGCCGGCTGCTGAATCCGGCGGAGTCCTCGAGGTAGGTGTACGGCAGCAACATCGCGATCTCGGTCTGCTGGGCCGCTTCGATTCTCGCCCACGGGTCGCCGTACAGCGCGCTGAGCTTCGGATCGCGGGCCACGCTCGTCCGCAGCGCCGCCTCCTGGCCGCGCTTCGCCGCGAGCATCTCGTCGTCGAGCAGCGCGTCGAGCAGGCGGCGCTGCACTTTCAGCGAGTTCTCGAGGCTGTCGAGCGGGTCGCTCCCGATGCGCGTTGCGGCGTCGCTCGTCTTCGCGAACTGCAGATACCGGCCGCGGAGCTCCGCGGCGCGTAGCAACTGCGGCGGCAGCACGTCGTTGCGCAGCGTTTGCAGCTCCGCGACCGTGAGCTGCCGATCGGTAGATACCGGATGGCCCGCGACGAGCACGGTGTCGCCGTCGTCGGGCCCGTCGAAGTCGATCTTCAAGTGCTGCGGCGTCCGCGCCGGACGACCGGCGACGTACGCCCGCAGCAGCGCCATGTCGAGGCACCAGCGCGGGAACTGAAAGTTGTCCGGGTCCCCGCCGAACGCCGCCACCGCGTCCTCCGGCGTGAACACGAGCCGCACGTCGGTGTAGCGGCGGTATCGGTACAGCCAGTATTGCCCGCCGCCGTAGAGAGTCACGGCTTCGCATTTCAATGGGTTGCGAGACTTAGATGAGGTGTCCTCGCAGCTCTGCTCGAGGTTCGTGAGCGTCTGGCGGCGGCGCTCCTTGGCCGCGCGATCGTCGAGGCCGCGGGTCGCGGCGGCGACGCGCGCGGTGATGTCCTCGAGGTCCACGAGCACGTCGGCGATCTGCGTGGAGCAGCGGATCTCATCGGTGCGCTCGCGCGCGAGTAACCCGCTCTCGTTCAGGCTCCGCTCGCGCGACGAGTGTTCCGCGAGGCAGCCCTCGACGCAGTGATGGTTGGTGAGCAACAAGCCGTCCGCCGAGACGAACGAGGCCGTGCACCCCGACAGTCGTGCCGTCGCGAGCCGCACGCGCTCGAGCCAGGCCGCGTCGATGTTTACGCCGTGACGCTCGGCGACGAGCGCGCGGGGAAAGTTGTCGAACGTCCACATGCCCTCGTCCGCGTGCGCGGCGGTACCGAGGACGGCGGTCGCGGCAGCGAGGATGGCGGCGAGGCGGCGTGTCCACATGGTCGGTCGATCCCAACGGGCGCTCGGGCGCTATTATGCTGCGACGCTCGGTGCCACGCACCAGCGGTGCCCGGCAAGACCGGCGTCTAGGACGAAAGGTGTCAGACACCATGGGTGTCTGTCAGGAGGAGGAGCCGCATGGTGAGAGCAATGTTCGTTGTGGCGCTCGTCGCGCTCGGTGGCGCGGTCGAGAGCGCCGTGGTCGCTCAGCAGCCCGCGGCGGATTCCGCAGCGGAGATCGCGGCGCTCAAGGCCGAGATCGCCGACATCCGCGGCATGCTGCCGAGCCAATCGCACACGATGACCGACGTGGAGTACAACTTCGCGAACCTCTGGTTCGCAGCGCGCAACGGCAACTGGCCGCTCGCGACGTTCTACTTCAACGAGACGCGCGGCCGGCTCAGTTGGGCGATCCGCGTGCGGGCGGTGCGCAAGCTCGCGAACGGCAGCGACCTCGATCTGCGGCCGATCTTGAAGGGCGTCGAGGACTCGGCGCTCGCGACGCTGAAGACCGCGATCGACAAGCAGGACCTCACGGCGTTCGAGCCGGCGTATCGGCAAATGCTGGCGCAATGCCAGGCGTGCCATCAGGCGGCGGAGAAGCCGTTTTTGAAGACCCAAGTCCCGGCGGCGCCACCCGCGGCGCTCATCGACATGCGGAAGGCCGAGTAGCGATCTCTAGTCGCAGCCGCCGCTCACGGGCCGTGCGCGGCGCCCGGCGCCGCGTAGCCGAAGCGCTCGATCACGGCGACGGCGTCCGCGCTCGTCAAGAACGCCAGGAACGCGCGCGCCGCCGCGTTGCCGGAACCGCGCGCGAGCAGCACGGCGTCCTGGCGGATCGGGTCGTAGAGCTCGGCCGGCACCACCACCAAGCGCGACGCCGCGCCCGTGTACGCGATCGCCTGCGACAACGACACGAACGCGAGGTCCGCGTTGCGCGTCTCGGCCATCGTGAAGGTCTGCGCGATGTTCTCGCCGCGGACGATCCGCGGCTGCAGCGCGTTCCAGAGCCCGAGCTTCGTGAGCGTCTGCTGGGCCGCGAGGCCGTAGGGTGCGAGCTCGGGGTTGCCGATCGCGAGCCAGCGATAGTCGGTACGGCGCAGCGTGTCGAGCGTCAGCGGCGCGAGCTTGTCTGTGTCGCGCGTGAACAGCGCGAGCTTGCCGATCGCGTAGGTGAAGCGCGTCGCGCCGTCCGCGAGCTTCGCGCGCACGAGCATGTCGACGTGCTCGCCGTCGGCCGACAAGAACACGTCGAACGGCGCGCCGTTCACGACTTGCGTATAGAGCTGGACCGTGGAGCCCGAGACGATCGTGAGCTCGTGCTCGCCGCGCCGCTCGAACGCCTTCTCGAGCTCCTCGAGCGGCGGGACGAAGTTCGCGGCCACGGCCACGGTGGCGGAGTCCGCCGCGGCGCGGAGCGCGCCGAGCGTCGCGGCCAGGCAGATGCAAACGCGCGCGAGCGCCAAACACGAGCCCATCGCTATGTCTCCGGCGGCATAGCGGCAAGCTTAGAACGTCGTGGTTAGCGCCGTATAGAAGAAGGTGGGATCGCCGCGGAAGCTCGCGCCGGCCGTCTGCTCGGGAAACCGCCCAAGGTCGAAGTGCGCGAACCCGGTTTCGAGCGTGAGCCGATCCTTGATCGCCGTCCACGTGACCCGCGCCTCGAGCTGCCGGCCGATGTCCTTGCCGGACGCGCCCGTGGGATCGCGCCAACCCGACCCGACCCACGAGTCGCGGGCCTCGGCAAGCCGAACGTCGGCGTAGTGAACCATCGTCTGCCAGCGCGGCCTCGGTTTGAGCGTGAGCCTCACGCCCAGCATGTTGACGTTGCTGCGGGAGATCGCGCCGTAGATGTCGGTGGGGCCGAACTCGAAGGTCCGGTCGCCGAACAGGCTGTTGAAACGTTCGATGCGCGCGTCGGTCGGGTCCTCGTCGCCGCTCGCGAAGGTATGCTGGAGCAGCAGCACCGGCGCCCACTTCGCGGCGAACGCGTACCCGGCTTCGAGGTGGAGGTAGTACGCGCGATGGTCCAAGCCCGTGCGCGTGACGCCGGAGAACACGTCGGCCGATTCGCCGCGCTGCAGGATCGGCTCGACCTCGTAGGTCCAGTGCTTGGGCTCCGGGTTGCGGTAGAGGCGGGCGTCCAGCGTCCAGAGGTGGGCGGTCGCGGCGATGGTTTGCCGCGGCGGGTTGACGTCGAAATCGAGGAGATACACCTCGAAGGTGCTCTTGTCCGCGAACGGTGCGAGCTGGTAGTAGAAGCCGGCTAACGCGGCGCCGCGGGTCCCGCGGTCGAGGTCGTAGTCGTCGTCGAGCAGGCCGTCGAGGTCGGCCGGCAACGTGCGCATCGGCAGGAAGTAGAACGCCCGCGCCTCGGAGCCGTTGGCGCCGCGCCAGTCCCAGTCCGCGCCGAGGAATCCGGCCACCGCGTTGCTGTAGCGGGAGCGCGCGAGCACGCGGCGTTTGCCCAAGTCGACGGTCATACGGCCGACGCGCAGCGTGCTCTTGCTGCCGGCCTGGAGCGTGCCGTCCAGGTTCCATGCGACATAGAGCTGCTCCGGCTCGAGCGCGTCGACGATCTGCGTGCTCACGAACGATCCGGCATCGTTCCATTCGCCGCGCGAATCCAAGAGCTCGCCGAAGACCTCGAGCTTGGGGAGCTTCACGTCGAAAAGGAGGCTCGTCTGCAGCGCGAGCAGTCGATCGCTCTCGCTCAGGTTCGGGCGGAACTGCGCGTCGATGGACTCGTAGCGCGTGCGCTGCACGCCGCTGAAGTCGAAGCGCGGTGTGTCGCCCGGTGCGTTCTGCGCGGCGATGGGTGCCGCGGCGGCCGCGAGCAGCGCGCAGCATGCGGCTGTGCACCAGGCGCGAGGTAAGGCGAGAAGGCGGCGTCCGGTCACAAAACCCTGCGAGTCGCGGCCGCTCCGCGGCCGGGCAGCGCAGTATACCGGCTGTGCGCGGGCGGCCGACCGCCAGGGATGGCGGGAGTGCTGCAAACGCAGGACGCAGTTTGCGGCTGACGAGCGCGCTTCGGCCAGTTTCTCGGGCGGCCCGCGCGCGGTGGGCGTGGCATGATGCGCCGATGCAGACCTCGCTCCTCGACTTGGCCGTAGCGGCGCCGCCGGCCGACGCGCGGCGCGTGCTGCGCGAGGTGTTCGGCTACGACGAGTTCCGCGGCCAGCAGGCCGCGATCATCGCGGCCGCGCTCGCGGGCCGCGACGCGCTCGTGCTGATGCCGACCGGCGGCGGCAAGTCCCTGTGCTACCAAATCCCGGCGCTGCTGCGCGACGGCGTGGGCATCGTCGTCTCGCCGCTGATCGCGCTGATGGAGGATCAGGTCGGCGCGCTCCGCGAAGCCGGCGTCGCCGCCGCGTTTCTGAACTCGTCGCTGGCGCGGGCCGAGCAGCACCGCGTCATCGACGACCTAATGCGCGGCCGGTTGAAGCTGCTCTACGTCGCGCCCGAGCGGCTCGTCCAAGAGGAGACGCGCGCGCTGCTCGAGCAGGTGCCGATCTCGATCGTCGCCATCGACGAGGCGCACTGCGTCTCGCAGTGGGGCCACGACTTCCGCCAGGAGTACCTCGCGCTCAACGATCTCGGCCGCTGGTTCCCCGGCGTGCCGCGGATGGCGCGGTCGGGCAACGAGCTCGTGTTCGTGTGGGTGGATACGCCGGAAAACGGCGGTATCGGTGGCGTGAAGACCGCGAGCGCGGCGTTACCGCATTGAGCCGCTGGTAACCGTCCACTTCCATCCATCCGTGGGACGGATGATGGACTGGGCGCGCAACCAGTGGTCACCGGCGTTCCTGCCCGGGTTGCCGGTGATGACGATGCGATCGCCGGGCTTGAGCGTCATGCTCGTCACGCCCTGGTGATCGAGCTGCCCGCGCGCTTCCCATTCCACAGTCCACCGCTGCATCTGCCGATTGGCATCTGGCGCCATCACCTGCAGCAGGGTGTGCGGGTTGCGGAAGACGAACTGC
>Ga0137409_10001874_pt1 | contig 22657 bp, 19 predicted proteins | sample CZODoug1_16funga_FD_122059 | JGI IMG/M metagenome (GOLD analysis project Ga0137409, IMG submission 122059) | Vadose zone soil fungal communities from Angelo Coast Range Reserve, California, USA - CZODoug1_16fungal (Hybrid Assembly) | ecosystem: Environmental > Terrestrial > Soil > Vadose zone...
TTCGGCAACGCCAAGCTCGCCGGCCGCGACGAAATTCAGCTGAACGACTTGAGCGAGAGCCGCGCGGCGAAGAAGCAGCGCATCGGGTTCTAGAAGCCGGCGGGAGGTCTCCCGGCGCCGGGCGTCAAAACGCCCGCAAGTGCGCATCGATCAGCATTTCCGCGGCGCGAGCGACATTTCTCGCTGGGCCGTGCACGCCTAGGGTTTGACTCGTCACTTGCGCCCCTTCCATCAGGAGAAACAGCTGGTCGGCGAGAATCCCGGGCTTGCCGGCTTTCGCCTTCCCGCAAATCGCGGCTAGCCGGTTACGCAGTTTCGCCTTGTGCGCCTCGATGATTTTTCTGGCCGGGTGATCTTTTTCCGTGAGCTCCACCGCCGCATTCGCCATCGGGCAGCCGCGGGCCTTGGGATCGGCCACGTGTTTGGCCAGCAGGCTGAACGCGGCCTTGAGTTGCATGCGTGGATCCTCGGGATACCGGTTCGCCATCGCTTCCCACTTCTGCCAGAAGGTGGCGTCGTGCTCGCGCAGCCATTCGGCCACCAGCATATCTTTGGAAGGGAAGTTCCGGTACAGGCTCATCTTGGTGGTATCGGCTTTCGCAGCGATCGTGTCCACGCCGACCGCGCGGATTCCGTTGCGGTAAAACAGCTCCGACGCCGTATTGAAAATGCGCTTCCGGGCGCTCGGGCGATTGGCGACCTTCTTCGGTGGGGACGATCCGCCGTTGGTCTTGGGGCTCTTGGTCATATCTGATCCGCGCTTGACATGTGGGTGACCGGTCTGTATCATACCACCTGCTCCTGGTAGTGACCCGTCAGTATCTCACCGCTTGTGCTGGCAGTCGGATGGATGGAAGCAAAACAGCAAGGCGGCCCATCGCAGGTACATTCCTTCACAGTACAAGGAAGACAAACTGAGTTCTGCCGCATCGATCGGCGGACAGTAAGCTATCCGGGGCGGTGCCGAGGGCGCCGCCTCCTTTCACGGCCACCCGGGTTCCGGGGGCGCTACTCAAAGGATTTATATCATGATGAAAATTCGTCCCCTGCACGACCGCGTGGTCGTCGAGCGCATCGACGCAGAAGCCAAGACCGCCGGCGGAATCGTCATTCCCGACAACGCTGCCGAAAAGCCCGACCAGGGCAAGGTGATCGCCGTGGGCAACGGCAAGGTTCTCGACGACGGCAAGATCCGCCTGCTCGACGTCAAGGTCGGCGACCGCATCCTGTTCGGCAAGTATTCCGGCTCCGCGGCGAAGATCGAAGGCACCGAATACCTCGTCATGCGCGAAGACGACATCATGGGCGTCATCGCCTAAGCACGCACAACCGAATTCAACTTAGGAGTCTCGCAACATGCCCTCCAAAGACGTACGCTTTCACGAATCCGCCCGCCTCAAGATGCTCGCGGGCGTCAACGTCCTCGCCGACGCGGTCAAGGTGACTCTCGGCCCCAAGGGCCGCAACGTGATCCTCGAGCGCTCTTACGGCGCTCCCACCGTGACCAAGGACGGCGTTTCGGTCGCCAAGGAGATCGAGCTGAAGGACAAGTTCGAGAACATGGGGGCGCAGATGGTGAAGGAAGTCGCCTCCAAGACCTCGGACGTGGCCGGCGACGGCACGACTACCGCCACGGTGCTCGCACAATCGATCGTGAAGGAGGGCATGAAGTTCGTGGCCGCCGGCATGAACCCGATGGACCTCAAGCGCGGCATCGACAAGTCGGTGATCGCGGTCGTCGAGGAGCTCAAGAAGATCTCCAAGCCCTGCACCACGAGCAAGGAGATCGCCCAGGTGGGCGCCATCTCGGCCAACGCAGATGCCGAAATCGGCAAGATCATCGCCGACGCGATGGACAAGGTCGGCAAGGAAGGCGTGATCACGGTCGAGGACGGCAAGGGCCTGCAGACCGAGCTCGAAGTCGTCGAAGGCATGCAGTTCGACCGCGGCTACCTGTCGCCCTACTTCATCAACGCCGCCGACAAGCAGATGTCGATCCTCGAAAATCCCTACGTACTCCTGTACGACAAGAAGATCGCCAACGTCCGCGATCTGCTTCCGCTTCTCGAGCAGGTGGCGAAGGCCGGACGGCCGCTGCTCGTCATTGCCGAGGAAGTCGAGAACGAAGCCCTCGCCACCTTGGTGGTCAACAACCTGCGCGGCATCCTGAAGACGTGCGCGGTAAAAGCGCCGGGGTTCGGTGATCGCCGCAAGGCCATGCTCGAGGACATCGCCGTTCTCACCGGCGGGCAAGTCATCGCCGAGGAAGTGGGTCTGACGCTCGAAAAAGCGACGCTGAAGGACCTCGGTCAGGCCAAGCGCGTGGAGATCGGCAAGGAAGAGACGACGATCATCGACGGCGCCGGCGAGCCGAAAACGATCGAGGCGCGGGTGAAGAGCATCCGCACTCAGGTCGAGGAAGCCACCAGCGACTACGACAAGGAGAAGCTGCAGGAGCGAGTGGCCAAGCTCGCCGGCGGTGTTGCGATCGTCAAGGTCGGCGCCGCGACCGAAATCGAGATGAAGGAAAGAAAAGCCCGTGTCGAGGACGCACTGCACGCGACCCGCGCCGCGGTCGAGGAAGGCATCGTTCCCGGTGGCGGCGTGGTCTACATCCGCGCGCGCGTCGCGCTCGACAAGCTGAAAGGCGACAATCCGGACCAGGAAGCCGGCATCAAGATCGTGCGCCGCGCCCTGGAAGAGCCGCTTCGCCAGATCGTCGCCAACGCGGGCGAAGAGCCCTCGGTCGTGATGAACAAGGTCGCTGAGGGCAAGGGCAATTTCGGCTTCAATGCCCAGACGGAAACCTACGGCGATCTCGTCGAGATGGGCGTGGTCGACCCGACCAAAGTGAGCCGCACGGCGCTGCAAAACGCGGCCTCCGTAGCTGGCTTGCTGCTTACCACCGATGCCGCGGTAGCCGAGCTGGTGGAAGAGAAGGAAGGCGCCGGCTCCAACGGCCACGGCCACGGTATGGGCGGAATGGGCGGCATGCCAGGGATGGATATGTGATCCTGGCCGACTCGGCAGCTTGAGCCGCAGAATACACAGACCCCCCTTCGGCGGGGTCTGTTGTTGGCTTGTCCTCTGCGCGGACATCACCGCCACCTAGCGGCATGCGCGTTTCGATGTAGGGACTTCCTTGTCAGTAGTTCTCCTACTCGATTGCTGGTGAGCGCGGTGTCGAGTTTGTGGCTACTTTGCCGAAAGTCTGTCACTTCGCCATGCGAGCAAGCGCTCGCCAATTCACCGTTCTTGGCTGTCCTCGGGAATTTTCCCTTCGCGCCCCTTGAATTCCTTGGAAAATCGGCCGAAGGAATGCCGCTGGGATCGGCACCGCCATTCCTAATTACCTATTTGGCATAGACAGTGCGTTACGAGACGCGGACGACTCGCATCGGAGCGGAAAATCTGCAATTTCCGGGTAACTGAAGCGAATCGACCGGCACTCTGAAAAATAAGTGTCTTCTTATTTACTTACCGTGATAGGTAAGAGGAACTATTGCACAGAATGCAAGGTCCTTCGCTATTGCGGATCTAGGCTGGATTGCCTACGATCGGAACCTTGCTTTGAATAACAAGCGGTTCCGAACTTGCTGGTTCGGAACAGCCAAGCTGGATGCTGGTCGCGTACAGTAGGTTGGCGTTGGGAGGGAACGGTGAGCGTTCGGATTTTCGGCCACTATGTTTCGTTGCCGCTGCTGCTGCTTATGCTGGCAGAGGCGGCAATCCATACCGGTGCCGTCTATCTCGCGGCAGCACTGCGCTTCCTCGGCTTCAGTCTCCAGTTGAGCATCGTCGACGGCGGGACGGCCTCGCTGCTGCCGCGCGCCTTGCTCTACGCGGTGGTCATGCTCGGGATTTCGACCGCGTTCGGACTCTACGGATCCGCCCTCCACAAGAAGGATCGCGAGTATCACGCCCGCTTTCTGGCGAGTTTCCCCGCCGGCGCGGTCGTGATGGCGATCATCTTCTACATCATTCCCCCGATGGTCCTGGGCCGCGGCCTCATGGCGCTCAGCCTGCTGTCTTCCTTCATGCTGACCGTGCTGGCGCGCGAAGTGTTCTTCCGGGTCGTCGGCCACGAAGCTCTGAAGCGCCGGGTTCTCGTTCTGGGTAGCGGCTCCCGAGCGGCCGGGGTCGAGGCCCTTCTGGAGAAGCTGGGGCCGAGCGCGGGGTTCCACCTGGTCGGTTTCGTGCAGTGCGGAGACGGCCAGCCCAGCCTGGAAAAGTCCAAGCTGCTCGGCGATTGCACCGCGCTGCACGCCCTGGTGGAGCAGCACCGAATCGACGAGATCATCGTCGGCGTGCGGGATCGGCGCAACGGATTCTTTCCGACCTCAAGGCTGCTGGAGTGCAAGCTCGGCGGGGTCGGCATCGTGGACCTGCCGACCTTCTTCGAGCGGGAGACGGGCTACGTGCAGCTGAACTCGCTGAGCGCGAGCTGGATGATCTTCTCCGAGGGCTTCTCCAAGACGGGCGTCCAGAAGGTGCTCAAACGGATGTTCGACGTCGCGGTGAGCGTGGTGACGCTGATCGCGACCTTGCCGGTCACTTTGCTGGCGGCGCTCGCGATCTGGCAGGAAACGGGACGCCCGATCCTGTACCGCCAGAAGCGGGTGGGGGAATCAGGGCGGATTTTCGAGATCCTGAAATTCCGCAGCATGCGCGTCGAGGCCGAGCAGGACGGCGTCGCGCGGTGGGCGAAGAAAAACGACGATCGCGTCACCAAGGTCGGACGGTTTCTCAGGGTGACGCGGATTGACGAGTTACCCCAGGTCGTCAACGTGCTGCGCGGAGACATGAGCTTCGTCGGCCCGCGCCCGGAGCGGCCTCCTTTCGTGCACGAGCTGAGCAGGAAGGTGCCCTTCTACGCGAGCAGGCACTCGGTCAAGCCGGGAATCACGGGTTGGGCACAGGTCCGCTATCCGTATGGAGCGTCGGTCGACGACGCTGTTCAGAAGCTACAGTTCGACCTCTACTACGTGAAGAACCACTCGCTCTTCCTGGACTTCGTCATACTCTTTCAGACCGCGCAGGTCGTCCTGTTCGGACAGGGCGCTCGCTAGATGCAGAGCCATCTTCCCGCGCGCCGGACCGAATCCCTGGGCAGCCTGTCGGCTGTCCTAGTGCGGAACGCGCAGCGGGTGCATCGGGGACTCCTCCCAGCGAACCACCCGATCGTGCTCGAAGAACACGCGGGACGGCCCGTAGTCCCATACCGTGTCGCTCTCGCCTACCGGCGGTCCCTGGATCGCGCGCACCTGCGCTCGTGTCGAGCCGACGCCGAACGCTCCGGATCCCGCCGGCTCGTCGTGGGTGACGCGCAGCGGGTTCGCGGGGTTCTCCACCCAGGAAACCACTCTGCCCTGAAGGAACTGGATCTGGGACTGGCCGTAGTACCAGGTGTCTCCCTTGGTGGCGGTCGGCACTCCTTGGACCGAATACACCTCGCCGAGCGTGGAGCCGACGGAAATGCGTGGCGCGTCGGAAGGGTCCGCCACCTGCGGTGCCGGCTCGGCCGTCGAGGAGGCGCTGGGCTCGTCCTCCTCGAGCTTCCAGGATTGACCGATCGCGAGATACGCGAGTCCGCCGATCGCGAGCAGGGAAACCGCGATTCGTCGGAGCACCCTGGGCTTTGTCCGGCTCGCGGATTCCCGGCCCCAGGCGTCCGCAAAAGCCGGCTCGGCTTGACGCTCGGGGCGGAGGGAATCGGAGTGCTCGTCGGGTTCGACGGGTTCGGCCGCGGCCGGGGCTGCACTCGGCAGGGGCGGAAGCGCACCATGGCGGCGCCGATAGGTCTCGAGCGCCTTGTAGGCGCGTGTGATCTGCTTGCTGCGCTCCTCCGCCACGGCCTTGTCTGCACCCGGCGGGTAGCGATCAGGGTGCCAGGTTCCGATAAGCCGCTTGTAGCGCGAACGCAGGGTGTTCCATTCGGTATCCGGAGTGACACCGAGCGTGGCGTAGCACCCCGAGTAGTCGGTCGTCACGGGAAGGGAACCGGCGAGAGCAGCCGCGCGGGAGCCATGTCGGGCGCGATTATTGCAGATTTCGGCGCACTATTGCCCACGCAAGGGAAGTGCCGCCATCGTTTTCGGGTAAATTCGGCGTTGGCCCGGTTTGTGCGTGCGTCGAACGGAAACTACCAGTTTTCCCTCGTCCGATCGAAATGGAGCGGGGACAAAGTGGCGAAGGGAGAGCAATGAACGGCTTTTTCAGGATAGGTGCGCTCGCTTTGGCCCTGGCCATAAGCGGCTGCTCCAGCTATGGCCCGCCGGACGAGGCGGTGGTCGCACCGACTCCGGGGCAGCCGTTTGTGAATGTCGAGGAATACCGCATCGGCGTCGACGACCGGATACAGGTTACCGTGTGGCGGAATCCGGAGCTGTCGGTTATCGCACCGGTGAGACCCGACGGCAAGATCTCGGTGCCGATCATCGGCGATGTCGCCGCCGGCGGATATACGCCGGCCGAGGTCGCCGATACCATCAAAAAGCGGCTCGCCGAGTACATCCGCGAGCCCAATGTGGCGGTCATCCTGACCGACCTCCGCTCGCACGAGTTTCTGACCCGGGTGCGCGTGACCGGGGCGGTGCGCACCCCGCGCTCGATGCCTCACCGGCAGGGGATGACCGTGCTCGACGCGGTGCTCGAGGCGGGCGGCATCAACGATTTCGCCTCGCCGAACCGCACGACTCTCTATCGCAAGACGAAGGGCAAAACCGAAGCGTTCGACATCGAGCTCGGCGACATACTCAAGAAAGGGCGGCTCGAATCCAACGTCCTCCTCAAGCCGGGGGATGTGATCACGGTTCCCGAGCGCCTGTTCTGACGGCAAGACTCATGAGACAGAGGTAGAGACCATGCAGATGCACCCAGAGCAGCTCACGAAAGCCCTCATCAACGAGGCGTTCTACTCGCGCCGGATGGTCGTCGTCCTCTTCGTTCTCGTCAACGCGGCCGTCCTGGCCGCGGGATCGATATGGCCGAAGGGGTTCTCCGCCTCGACCAGCATCCTCGTCGAGGAGAAGAACATCCTCCAGCCGCTGATGCAGGGCGCCGCGGTGGCGACCGAGGTGGCCGACCGGAGCAAGAACGTCCGCGAGATCATCTTCGGGCGGAAGATCATGGACGCGGTGGTGGAGTACGGTGGCTGGATGGCCGCGCACCCGAACGGGGAGGAGCTGGAGCGCATCGTCGACGGCATCAAGAAGCGCACGTCGATCGTCACGGTGGGCAAGAACATCATGAGGATCGACTACCGTGACGACGACGCCGACCGGGCGTACCGCGTCACGCAGAAGTTCGCGGAGCTGTTCATTCAGGAAAGCATCGCGGCCAAGGCGGCTGAAAGCCGTGCGGCGTTCGACTTCATCGAGAAGCAGACGGAGGAATACCACGACAAGCTGACGCGCACTGAAGAGGACCTCAAGGATGTGCGGTCGGCGACCCTCGAGGCGAGGGGCGGCAGCGAGATCGAGGTCAACTCGCGCCTGAACGAGTTGCACACGCGCATCGAGCGCACGACGCAGGAGCTACGCGAGGCCGAGGTCAGGGGCGCGTCGCTCGAGCGGCAGGTGTTCGGCGAGGCCGAAACGACCGCCGCGATCACGCGCGAGGGCCAGTACCGCACGCGCATCGGAGAGCTGCAGGCCAAGCTCGACACGTTGCGTCTGAGCTACCAGGATAACTACCCGGACATCGTCCAGATCAAGCAGCAGATCCAGGACCTGATGGACGCGCTGAAGGGCGAGCGCGAACGCCACGAACAAGCCAAGCGCTCCGGCCGCGTCGAGCCGAGCGAAGCGGCGGCCAACAGCCCGATATACCAGCAGCTGCGGCACGAGCTGTCGCAGAACCAGGTCCTGGTCGAAGCCCTCAAGGCGCGCATCACCGAGTCGAAGCGCCAGGTGCAGGAGGAGCTCGAGCGGAGCAAGCGCTTTCACAGCGGTGACGCGCGCCTGGCGGAGCTGACGCGCGACTACTCGATCAACCGCGAGATCTACCAGGACCTGCTGCGCCGGCGAGAGAACGCGCGCGTCTCGATGAACCTGGACCGCGATCGCCAGGGCCTCACGTTCAAGATTCAGGAGCCGGCCACGCTGCCGGTCTACCCGAGCGGCCTGCGCTTCTGGCATTTCGTGGCAGGGGGGATTGTCCTGGGGATCCTGCTGCCCCTGGGGTTCCTCTACGCCCGGCTCCAGCTCGATCCGCGCATCCGCGTCGGCATGGCGATCTCGCATGGACACGCCAAGGTGCCGACCGCGGTTCTGCCGCATCTCTGGTCGCCTGCCGAGCTCAGGGGCTTGCGGTGGGAGCTGGTGCTGCTCACGTTGGCCGTGGCGGCGACGCTTGCGTTGTCAGTAACTCTTTCCTTGCTGCGAATCACGACAAAGGTACTCTGAGATGAGCAAGATCGAGAAGGCCCTCAACAGGGCGAGGACGGAAACGAGGAATTTTCCGGTCCCGCTGTCCGGAACGGGCAAAGCCGGCGGGTCGGCGGTGACCGCTCTGGTCACGGACCATCCGGTGAGCTCGATCGAGACCATCGCCAAGATGACGACGAGGGAGTCACGGCTCTACACGCCGGGAGACCTGTCGCAGCGCGGAATCATTCACCCCGAGCGGGTGGAGGATCCCGCCGTCCAGGTGTTCCGCGAGCTGCGGACCAAGATCGTCCAGCAGAGCCACGGCCAGAACGGCGTGCTCCTGGTCACCGCGGTCAGAAAAGGCAGCGGCAGCAGCTTCGTCGCGCAGAACCTGGGCGCCGCGTTTGCGTTCGACGCGGGACGGACCGCGCTGGTTGTCGACTGCAACTTCAAGAATCCCAGCCTGCACCGCCTGATCGGCAACGCGCCGGTGCCGGGGCTCATGGACTTTCTGGAGAATCCGGATGTTGACGTCGCTAAGATCATCAAGCCCGTCGGGATCGCCCGCTACCGCGTGATCACCGCCGGCAAGCCGCGCGAGGGGTTCGCCGAGTACTTCACTTCGCTGAAGATGAAGCGCCTGATCGACACGCTCAAGCGGCGCTACCAGGAGCGCTTCATCATCCTCGACGGTCCTCCGATGACCGACATCGCGGACATCCGCATTCTTTCGGAGCTGTGCGATCAGGTGATCGTGGTGGCGCGCTACGGCAGCGTGACCCGGGCGCAGATGGACAATTGCCTGAGCGTGATCGGCGAAAAGAAGCTGCTCAGCGTGGTGTTCAACGACGAGCCGCGGATTCCCCGGTTCCACTGACAGTGCCGGCCGCGAGGGGGGCGGGCACCGGCCTCCGGCATTGGCGGGACCGAGCATGCGGAGGCATCGAATCGATCCGAGCGGTCTCCGCCTCGATCGGCGCAGCGTGCTCGGTCGCGCTTTGCGGGCTCGGTGCCGGGCCCGCGTCGGCGGGGCAGAGCGCCGCCGGCGTCGGGTACATGCTTACCTACGACAGCAACATCACGCGATCCCAGGACACCCCGCTTCCGCAATGGACCGAATCGCTGATGGCAGGAGCCGCCTACCAGGAGAGCACCGCCGACGTGAACGCCCGCTTCCTCGGCCAGGTGGAGCGGCGCCACTACCTGGAGGGGGCATTCAAAGACGACAACACAATCTATGTCGACGGCTCGGTTCTCTGGTCCATCGTGCCGCAACGCCTCAACTGGATCGCCGAGGACTACGGCCGCGAGGTGCGCCTCGACATCACGGCTCCGGATACGCCGACGAACCGCACCACCGTCAATTCGTTCAGCACCGGCCCCGACACCAATTTCCGCCTGAGCTCGACCGATTTCGCCCAATTCGGCGCGCGGTACGGGCGGTACGACATCACCGGGCCCGGGGACTACTACCGCTACGAGGGTTACGCTCGGCTGGGCCATCAGTTTTCGCCCTTCACCACGCTCTCGCTGAACTACGTGCCGGTGCTCGCGTATCTCGACCCCACGACGTCGCCGTACTCGACCGTGCTCCGCGAAGACTATTTCGTGCACTACGACTCGCACTCGATCGCGAACAGCCTGGTCCTCGAGGCCGGCACGACGCATCTCACGCGGGAAGGGGGCACTCCGCTCAACGGGCGCCTGTTGCGGGGGAGCTACGCGCGCACGATGACCTCGACTTCGTCGCTGCGCCTGCTCTACTCCGAGAACTACTCGGACACCTACACCGACCTGCTCGGCCAGGTGAGGAGCGTCATGACTCCGGCCGAGCAGGCGCCGCTGGCGCCGCTGCCGGGAACGGTCGCGACGACGCAGGATCCCAATCTTTACTTCAGCAGGCGAGGCGACGTCAACTACGTAGAGCAGGGCGACCGTCTCGGATACAGCGTGCGAGGATACTATCGCAGCGTCGACTACCTGACTCTCCCTCAGGACTATTACGAGCGAGGCGGGCTTTTCGACTGGAGCTGGCAGTTCGCGGGCGAAACGCGAGTCGGAGGACAGGTGGTGTACATTAGGCGCACTTTCACCAGCTTCTTTCAGGAGGACGTAGAACGCCTGGCTACCCTGGGCGCGACATACAGGTTCACCCCGAACATCACGTTCACGCTCACGGGGGCAAAGCAGGATCGCGAAACCACCGCGGCCACCGGAGCCTTCAAGGACTGGCGAGTGACGTTTTTGGTCGGCTACAGTACCGGAGCACTTTTCCCCGTTCAATCTAGACGGTGATCGACATGTACCTAGAACATTTCGGCCTCACGACCCAGCCGTTCCGCCTCACCCCGGACAGCGGCTTCCTTTTCATGAGCGAGCCCCACAGCCGCGCCAAGGCCTACATGGAATACACCGTGTGGAACCGGGAAGGCTTCGTGGTGATCACCGGGGAGATCGGGTGTGGAAAGACCACCCTGATCCAGAAGCTGCTTTCGGAGCTCGACGAGAATGTCGTCGTCGCCAAGATATTCCAGACGCAGCTCGACGAAGTCGAGTTCCTGCAGGCGGTCCTCGTGGAGTTCGGGCTGAACCCGTTCAACGCGCGGAAAGTCGAGCTGCTCGATATGCTCAATACGTTCATCATTGAGCAATTCATGCAGAACAAGCAGATCGTCCTCATCGTCGACGACGCGCACAATCTCAGCATGAAAGTGCTGGAAGAGATCTGCATGCTCGCGGGACTGGAGACCCGCAAGGAGAAGATCCTCCACGTCATTCTCGTCGGCCAGCCGCAGCTCAACGAGGTCCTGGACCTGCCCGAAATGGAGCAGCTGATACAGCGGGTGAAGCTCAGGTATCACATCCGGACCCTGACGGAGCATGAGCACGGGTTGTATATCCATCACCGCCTCAACATCGCCGGGGCGAAGGACCGATCGCTGTTCCCGCCGGAGACGCTCCCCGTGATCCACAAGTACACCGGCGGCGTGCCGCGCCTGATCAACACCCTGTGCGACACGGTGCTGACTTGCGCCTACGCTGACAACACGCGGGCCATCACGGCCGACGTCATAGACATGGCCGCGAAGGAGTTGCAGTGGCCGCCGTATTCCGAGCGCGTCGACCGGCGCCGCGTCAAGATCGAGCGCGGCAATGCCGAGAGAGGCGTCGGCGGAATGCTGCGCGAGCAGACGCAGTCGCTCGCCGTGATCGCCGACAAGATGCGGAGGCTCGAAGACCTGGGCCCGGCCCTCGACTCGATAGGCAGGAGCTTGGCGGTGATCGAACGATACCTGCGGGAAATGGCCAAGGGCCGTGACGCCGAGCATCCGGTGGACCAGGCCGCCAACCGGCGCAAGGCCGGCTGACGCGATTCGCTCCAAGCTTGAGAGCCGCGTGCGGAAACTCGCGAGAATCGTATTGCCTTGAGCGGGCGCCGCGTCGTCCGGGAACGCGCGGATGAGGATCCCGATCCTGATGTACCACGAGGTGGGGCTGCGAGGATCCTCCGCCGAGCGCTACACCGTTGCGACCGAGGCCTTCCGTGAGCAGCTGCGATACCTGCGCGATCACGGCTACCGGACGCTGGTGCTCGGGCAGCCCCAAGACCCGGAGGCCTCGACCGGGCGCGGCGCCAAGACCGTCGCCATCACGTTCGACGACAACAACCTCTGCCACCTCTCGGTCAGCACCCCCATCCTGGCCGAGTTCGGCTTCCGGGCGACGTTCTTCATCGTATCGGGATTCGTCGGCCGGCCGGGCGACATGCTGAGCGCGGAGCAGCTGCGGGACATGCAGCGGGCGGGAATGTCGATCGAATCGCATTCGCACACGCACCGCTTCCTGAGCGACCTAGCCGAACCGGAGATACGCGCCGAACTGCGAGATTCCCGCCGGATACTCGAGGACCAGCTCCACAAGGAGGTGAGATTCCTCTCGTGCCCGGGGGGGCGGTACAACCCCAAGGTGCTCGAAAGCGCGCGCGAGGCCGGGTACCACGGAGTGTGCACCTCGGCGCCGGGGCTGAGCGAGACGGGAACCTGGACGCCCGCGAGGAAGCTCGACCGCTTTCTCATATCGGCGACGACGGGCCTCGAAACGTTCGCCAAGATCGTCGCAGGAGACACGCGTTACGTCGGGGGGCAGGTGCTTCGCTACCGGGGCAAGGCCGCGCTCAAGGGGATGCTGGGCAACCGCTGGTACGACGCGCTCTGGCGACGCTACCGGAAGGACCTGTAGCCGGCGCTTTTGCCGCCGGGAGACGGCCGAGAACACAGAAATGAAGAAGACAAGCGTCCTCTGCGTCATCGGAACGCGTCCCGAGGTCATCAAGATGGCACCGGTGATCAAGGAGCTCGAGCGAAGACCCGATCGTTTTCGCTGCAGCGTCGTCATCACGGGTCAGCACCGGGAAATGTGCCAGCCCTACCTCGAGCTGTTCTCGATCGCGCCCGACCGGGACCTGTCGATCATGCAGAAGGACCAGACCCTGAATTCGATCGTGGCGAACATCATGGCCGCGTTTCCCAAAGTGCTGGCCGAAGTCGCGCCCGACATCGTGCTGGTTCAGGGAGACACGTCGTCGGCGTTCGCCGCGGCGTTGGCGGCGTTCCACGCGCAGATCAAGGTCGGCCACGTCGAGGCGGGGCTTCGCACCGAGAACAAATACAACCCGTTCCCCGAGGAGATGAATCGCGCCTTGATCGGCCGGATCGCGGATTATCATTTCGCGCCTACGACCAAGGCGAAAGAGAACCTGGACCGGGAAGGCGTTCCGCCGCGCGGAGTCTTCGTCACGGGAAACACCAGCATCGACGCGCTCATGATGACCCTGTCGGCGAGCCGCAAATCCGGAGACGGACGCATCGGCGGGCTGGACCTCGGGTCCGGACGGGTGATCGCGGTGACCACGCACCGGCGGGAGAGCTTCGGAGAGCCGCTCAGGAACACCCTGCTCGCCCTAAAGGAAATCGTCGCGCGTTACCCGGACGTCCGCATCGTGCTGCCGGTGCACTACAACCCCAACGTGCGGGGGCAGGTGTTCAAGATCCTCGACGGCGTGGAGCGTGTACACCTCATCGAGCCCCTGGAGTACCGCTCGTTCATCCAGCTGCTCGATCGCGCCTACCTCGTGCTAACCGACTCCGGTGGCATCCAGGAGGAAGCCCCGTCGCTCGGCAAGCCGGTGCTCGTGCTGAGGGAGACGACCGAGCGGCCGGAGGGAATCGAGGCGGGGACCGCGCGGCTCGTCGGCACGGACAAGGAGAACATTCTCCGGGCGGTGGCCGAGCTCCTGGACGACAGGAAGGCCTACGAGGCGATGGCGTGCGCGGTCAATCCCTACGGCGACGGCACCGCCGCGCTGAAGATCGTCGATGCCCTGGAGCGCGAGCTCGGCTAGGGCGGTCATGGACACCCTCCAGCTGATGCGCTTCCTGGCGACCGACTGCGTCGGTTTCGAGGGCCGCCACAGGGACGTCGGCGATCTCGATCTGCACCTCGAGGCGGCGATGCAATGGCTCTGCCGCGCCCAGGATGCCTATCCCCCGGGGGGCGTGTCGATCGACTATTCGCTGATACGGGGCTGGCGGCCCGGCTATCCCGAGACGACCGGGTACATCATCCCCACCTTCGTGCAGTACGCCGCCGTCTCGAAGAAGGACGAGTACTTGGAGCGCGCGGTGCGGATGGCCGACTGGGAGCTGTCGATCCAGGAGCGGGACGGCAGCTTCAAGGGCGGGCCGTGGGGGAGCGATCTCGGCAGCTTTGTGTTCGACACCGGGCAGATTCTCTTCGGACTGATCGAAGCGCACAAGCTCACGCGCCAGGACAAGTATCTGCAGGCCGCCATCCGCGCCGGCGACTGGCTGGTCGGGAAGCAGGACCGCGAAGGCATGTGGAAAGTGTGCACCTATCACGGCATACCCCACGCCTACTACACGCGCGTCGCCTGGGGGCTCGCCGAGCTCGGGCGCCATGCGGGCGAGCGCGCCTACGTCGAAGCCGCGTGCCGCAACATCGACTGGGCCCTGACGCAGCAGCTCGAAAACGGCTGGTTCGATTCGGCGGGCTTTACCGTGGCGGGGCACGCGCGCCCGTTTACCCACACGATCGCGTACACCATCGAGGGTGTGCTCGAGACCGGCGCCTGCCTCGACAGGGAGAACTACGTGAAGGCCGCTGAGCGGTCCGCCGAGGCGCTGCTCGAGGTCGCGCGAGACGGCCGCTTCCTTGGCCGTTACGACCGCTCGTGGCAGTCGGCCGACCGCTACGCCTGCCTGACCGGGAACGCCCAGATATCGATGATCTTCCTCCGGCTGCGCGAGATCCTCGGAGGCGACAAGTATCTGTCGGCGGCCCGCGTGGCGAATCGCTTCCTGTGCCAGTGCCAGCAGACGCGGGGCGCGCCGCAGACCCGGGGAGCCATCAGCGGCTCCTATCCGATCTGGGGCGGATACCAGAGGTTCGTGTTTCCCAACTGGGCGGCGAAGTTCTTCGCTGACGCCCTGCTGCTCGAGAAGCGGGCGCGCGCATGAAGGTGGGGATCCTCTGGCAGGTCGTCTATCCCTGGGACGTAAGGATGGAGAAGATCATCAAGGTGCTGACCGACGACGGGCACGAGGTGCATCTCGTGTGCCGGGGCAAGCCGGGCTTGGCGCCTGACGAGGATCTCGGGCGCCTCAAGATCCATCGCGTCGGCGGGACGGGCTCGCGGCTCCTCGGCCGGATCGCCGGCGCTCCCCTTCCCGTCAATCCGTTCTGGTACAGCAGCGCCCTTCGCGCGTTCCGTGACGCCGCGATCGACCGACTGGTCGTCCGGGATCTACCGATGGCCCTGCTCGCCGCCGTTCTCGGCAAGCGGCTGGACGTGCCGGTGTTTTTCGACATGGCGGAAAACTATCCAGCTGCGCTGGTCGCCTACAACAAAAGCCTGTACAAGCCGCTGCTGTTCGGCAACGGCTGGCTGCCCAAGCAGTACGAGAGGCTCTCGCTGCACTATATGGCCCACGTTTTCGTGGTCGCCGACGAGCAGATCGAGCGGCTCGCGGGCGCAGGCTTCGACCGCGGCAAGATATCCGTGGTGATGAATACGCCGGATCTGGATTTCTACCTCGATCGCGCGCGCCAGAAGAATGGCACTCCCTCCGATCCGTCGCGCCCGACCCTGCTCTACGTGGGCAAGATCGACGCCCATCGCGGCATCGAGCTGATCGTGCGGGCGATGCCGAGGGTCGCGGTACGGTACCCGCAGGCCAGGCTCCTGATCGTGGGCGACGGTTCGGAGCGGCGGAATCTCGTGGAGCTGGCGAGCGCGCTGGGCGTAGCGCACAACGTCGAGCTGCCCGGGTGGCTGGCGTTCGAGCACGTGCCGGCCTTGATCGCGCAGAGCACGGTGTGCCTCATCCCGCACCTGAAGAGCGAGCACACCGAGACCACCGTGCCGAACAAGATATTCGACTACATGGCTCTGGGAAAGCCCGTGATCGTATCCGACTGCGCTCCGCTCGCCCGGATCGTCCGCGAGGCCGACTGCGGCCGCGTATTTCGCAGCGGTGACGTCCGAGATCTCGGTGACCAGGTACTCGAGCTGCTCGGGGACTCGCGTCGCGACCTCCTCGGGGCCAACGGCAAGCGCGAGGTCGCCGAGCGCTATCATTGGTCGAGGGACGCGGAGCGGTTCCTGGCCCGCATGAAGCAGGGAGCGGGCTGAGGAGCGTCTGCGCCCGGCACGCGACGATGCGCGTCCTTCACCTGCTCAGCAGCACCGGCTATCATGGCGCCGAGAACATGGCGGCGCAGCTGATCCGCGACCTATCGGCGCAGGGAGTCGAGAACTACGTCGGCGCGTTCAGGAACAACGAGTCGTCCAACACCGATATCCTCGGAGTCGTGCGCGATGTGGTCAAGGAAAGCGTGATTTTCGATTGCCCCGGGAAACTCGACGTCGGCGCGGTGCTGTCGTTGCGCAGGTATATCGGGGAGCGGAAGGTACAGCTGGTTCACAGTCACAAATACAAGACCAATTTCTACGCGGCCGTTGCGCGTCTCGGAACGGATTGCGCCCTGGTGGCGACGTGCCACAATTGGCTCGTGGGAGAGGCGAAAATGCGGCTGTACGCGGCTATCGACAAGCGCGTGCTCAGGGCCTTCGACCGGGTGGTCGGTGTGTCCGAGCGGGTCGCAGACGAGCTGCGCCGTCACGCCGGCCCTGCGAAGACGATCAAGATCGACAATGGAGTCGATCTCGCGAGATTCGACGGATCGGTTTCCGCGGACGAGGCCAAGACGGTGCTCGGCCTTGGTCCGAGAGCGGTGGTGGGATTCGTAGGCCGCCTGGCTCCAGCGAAGGGGGTGTCGCAGCTGCTGCGCGCCGCGCGTTCGCTCGGCGATCGAGGCATCGAGCTGGACGTGCTCGTCGCGGGCGAAGGCGAGATGGAGCGCGAGTTGCGCGACGAGGCGCAGGGGCTGGGCCTGCGCGATCGCGTGCGTTTCCTCGGCCGGCGGGAAGATATGCCGCGGGTATACGCGGCGATGGATGTGCTGGTGCTGCCGTCCTTCGAGGAAGCGTTTCCCATGGTGGTTCTGGAAGGAATGGCGGCGGGTGTTCCGGTCGTCTCGACCCGCGTCGGCGACGTACCGTACATGCTGGAGGAGGGGCGGTGCGGAATCCTGATCGAGCCCGGCAACGTCAGCGAACTCGGCGAGGCCATCCGCGGTCTGGTCGAGGACCGGGCTCGCGCACGGCATATCGCGTCAGCTGCGCAGCGGCGCGCGCGCGAGCATTTCTCCTCACGGGCCATGGCGGGACGCTACAAGGAGATCTATGGACAGGTCTGGCAGGAATTGCACAAGGCGGCTTGAGCGGAGCAGCACGCGGCGCTTCCCCCGTGTCGTCCTGTCGGGCGTGCTGGTGACTGTCCTCGCGCTGGCGGGTACCTCGGGCCACGCGGCTCCGACGATCCTCTACACCGACCTCGTCACCGGGCCGAACAGCGGCGGCGAGGACGACCACGGAGCCTACCTGACGCTGTTCGGCGCACGCTTCGGCGAGGCGCAAGGAAGCTCCCGCGTCACGATCAACAATCTTCCGGTCGCCGCGTACAAGCAATGGTCGGACGCGAAAATCACGGTGCAACCCGGGCAGGGCGTTAGCTCCGGTCCGATCCGGGTCGTCGTTTCGGGTCAGTCCTCGAACGCGGACCATTCGTTCGCGGTGGTGCCGGGAAAGATCTTCTTCGTTTCGCTGAAGGGAAGCGACGAGAGCGGGAAGGTCGGGGACATCGGCCGCCCGTTTCGTTCGGCGCAGCGCACCTTCGACCGGCGCGATTTCGGTCCCGGCGATCACCTGGTGCTCCGCGGCGGGGACTGGACCGACAACAACAAGATCTACGACGCCTTCCTGTCCGTTCATCACAAGTCCGGGACCGCGCAGGCGCCGATCGTCGTGATGGGATATCCCACGGAATCGGTGAACATCTCGCGGACCTCGAGCAACGGCGTCACCCGCGCCATACATTCCTACGAAACAGTAGGCCACTACGTCATCGCCAACCTGCACGTCAACATGAACAAAGGAGGAGGAACCTGCATCGGCATCGCGCCAGGGACGAGCAATGTGCGCGTGGTGAACAACGAGGCGCAGGGGATGTTCGACGACGGTGGGGGGAGCGGTTGCATCACGGGCAGCGGGAAGCGCTACCGGATCCTGGGCAATCACGTGCACGACAACGGCGGCAACAAGCTCTACCACGCCCTCTATTTCGATGCGCGGGATAAGACTGGACCCACCGACATCGAGATCGCCTACAACCATATCCACCATCAGGGCGGAGGGCGAGGCATCCAGATTTACGGGGACACCGACACGCCAATCAACAACGTCCGCGTGCACCACAACGTGATCCATGACATCGCCTTGGACGGGATTCTCCTTGGCCGCGACTCGGGTGTGGGCTACCTCGTGTACAACAACCTGGTCTATCGCGCCGCCGACGTGGCACTTCGCGGATCTTCCTTGGATTCGGGAAAGGGCGGAGGGTGCCTTCGCTTCGACAGCCCTGGACTGGTCGCGCGTGTCTACAACAACACCTTCGCGGATTGCGCGCTGGACAAGGATCCCGAATCCGGGGGAATCCGTTTTCAGCGGGCCAAGGAAATCGCGCTCGCCAACAACATCGTCTCCGGCAGATACTACGTGGAGATCGGCTCCATGCCGGAAACGTTCACCTCGAGCAACAACCTCTGGTACGGCGGTGGACTGAGCCCCCTCTGGGACAGGAGCTCGGTCCATGGAAACCCCGGCTTCGTCGATGAGCAGGGCGGCAACTTCCGCATTCAGAAGGCCGGCTCCGGGATCGACCGCGGATCCGCGACCGTGGAAGCGATCGTCCGCGACGACCTCGACGGCCTCGCACGGCCGCAGGGTGCGGGCTACGACATCGGGGCCTTCGAGCTCACGAAGTCCGCGGGATCTCCGCAGTAGAGCGGGCCCCGGGCTCTGGCACGGGCGCGCCCGGAAGGCTATCGCCAGCGCCCGCCATGTTCGGAGGAGTTTCGCTCGCCGCGCGCTGCTCGGCGAGCATGTAGATCGCACGGTCGACCAATCCCCACAGAACGAAGAAATACCCGCCGATCGAGAAGTATGACCATCGGTCTCCGAAAAGATTGGTGACCATGACGGCGATTACGCAGCTGGTGAAGCCCAGGCCCAGGCCGCGGTGGAAAGGGGTCTGCGCGGATCGGAAGAGATCCCACCCGCTGCGCAAGGCACCGACCAGCACGAGCAGGAACAGAATGGAGCCTATGATGCCCTGCTCGGACAGTGTCCGCATGTAGAAGTTGTGCGTGTCCCTGAGGGCACTCTGGGTCACGGTGAACCCGAAGGCACCGAAGCCGACCCCGAACAACGGGTTCTCGCTGAACAGGTCCAGCGCGTGCTCCCAAAGCACGACGCGCTCCGACGCGGAATGCTCCAGCTCGCCGGTCGGGGACTCCGTCATGCTGATCCGTTCCACCACCGTCGTGGGCAGCAGCGTCTGCCAGCCGATGAAGATCGCCGCGAGCAGAATCAGGAGGCTGCGCTTCTTCACCAAGCCGAGGAAAGCGACCGCCGTGAACACCGCGACGTAGGCGCCTCGGGAGTAGGAGAAGAACAGGGGATGAAGGCCGAAGAAGATGGCGCCGAGGTAGAGCCAGCGCCGGAGCCGGTTGTCGTCGCACAGATAGAGCCCCAGCATGGCCATCGAAAAGTGAGCCACGAACGCGCCTAGATGGTTCGCCCCCAGTCCCTCGACCCAGAACGGGCCCTCGATCCGCTTGTCGTACGAGAACGCGCCTCCCTCCGTGAAATTGCGGAATTCCCGCAGATTGATCAGGAGCAGCACGGTCGTCATGATGGTGATGAGGATCCGCTGGTGTCGCTCGTTCTGGACGCAATTGAAGATCAGGTAGTACAGGAAAATCATTTCCGAGTAGTTCTTCCAGTCTTTCAGCAGAGTGCTGTCGGTGCTGATCGGAAAGGGAAGAGAGTAGCTCAGGCTCGAATGCCAGAGCGCGATGTAGTTCATGATGATGAAGATGCCGAGCAACCACGAGTGGCGCGCGCGCTGGAAGCCGTTCTTGTTCAGCAGGATCCCCAGCGCGACAGCGAGCATCATGATGTCGACGAAGTCCTTGCCCAGGGGAAAGTTGTGGAATGCATAGCGGACGTTGGTGAGCGGAATAAACGCCACGAGCACGTACACGCCCACTTCGGCTCTCTTGAAAATCGTGATGAAAACCGTCGTGAGTCCGCCGATATAGAACAGCGGAAGCACGAACGGATCCGCGATTCCGACGATGATTTCTTTGAGGAATTCCTGCATCGGTGATAAGCTGCGCCGAGTGTCGAAGAGCCCTTGCGTAGGATAGCGGAAAAGCCCCGTGTGCGGGCACGCTGATTGCTTCCCAAGACGGTCAAGTGAGAACAATTTCCTTCAACGGCGGGAGGGGGTCACGTATGGTTTTGCCCGGGAGGCGAGGGCGGCCGGGTGGTGTAGGCCCGCTCTGCGGCTCGCTTCCGAGAAACTTAAAAAAATGTTCGTCGGCTGCGGCGCGCGCCAGCAGGCGCGCACCGTAGTGTTTGCGATGCTGGGGCGCGAGGCCGGATGAAGATCGTCTATTGGGCCATGGTGGCCCTGATTTGCTACGCCTACGTCGGCTACTCGCTGACGATACTGGCGCTCGCGCAATTCGTGCGGCGCCCGAGCCGGCGGTCCGAAATCGAGCCGCGCGTGACCTACCTGATCACGGCATACAACGAGGAAAAGAACATCCGCGCGAAGCTCGAGCAGGTCTTGTCGCTCGACTATCCGTACACGAAGCTCGAGATCATCGTCGCTTCCGACGGCTCGACAGAACGCACCGACGACATCGTCCGCGAGTTCGCCGGGCGCGGGGTGAGGCTGGTGAGGGTCGAGGGGCGGGTCGGCAAGACCGAAACCCAGAATCGTGCCGTTCGCGAGGCGACCGGGGACGTCGTCATCTTCTCAGACGCCACGACCTTCTACGAGAAATCCGCGATTCGCAATCTCGTGCGCAACTACGCCGATCCCGAGGTCGGGGCGGTGAGCGGGCGCTACGAGTACCGCAATGCCTCGGGCGGGGCGATCGGACTCGGTAGCATCCTGTTCTGGAAGTACGAGAACCTGATCAAGACGCTGCAGACCCGGATCCGCACCATCACGGGGTGCTGCGGCTGCATCTACTCGGTAAGGAGGGAGCTTTACGAACCGCTCCCGGCCGACATCATCAGCGACCTCGTCGAGCCGCTCAAGATCCTGGAAAAGGGATATCGCATCGTCTTCGAGCCCGAGGCGATCGCCTTCGAGGAGACCACGGAGAAGACGGCCGAGGAGTTCAGCATGCGCGTGCGGGTGGCGACGCGCGGCATGCGAGGGTTGTGGTATATGCGCAGCCTGTTCAACCCCGCGCGCTACCCGTTCGTTTCCTTCCAGCTCTTCTCGCACAAGGTGCTGCGCTGGCTGGTGCCCCTTTTCCTGCTCGTGCTGCTGGCCGCGAATCTCGCCCTCCTCGGCTCGGGCCGCTTCTACGATGCGACGGCCGTTCTCCAGGCCGCGTTCTACGCCGCGGCACTGCTCGGCCTGTGCGCCGAGCGCACGCAGCTGAACTTCAAGGTGCTCAACGTTCCGCTGTACTTTGTGACCGTTAACGCAGCGGCGGTCGCGGCCATGTACGGCCTGTGGCGCGGCTACAAGGCGGTTACCTGGGAGACCGTGCGGCGATGAAGCCACTGCGCCTCGCGTTCATCACGCAGGACGACCCGTTCTACGTGCGCATCTTCTTCGAGGAGTTCGTTTCCGCCGGCGGCCGCAAGGACGAGATCGAGGCGGTGGTGATCGCGCCGGCGATGGGCAAGAAGGGTTTCGTCGCTCTGCTGCAGCAGATGTACGATTTCTACGGGCCGTGGAATTTCCTGCGCATGGGATTGAAATTCGCGCTGTACAGGGTCGCGGCGCAGTTGCCTGACTGGGCGCGCGCAGGCCGGTACTTTTCCGTGGAGCAGGTGTGCCGGCACCACGGCATCCGCGTCGTGCGCGCGCGCGACCTCAACGCTCCGGGCTTCCTTGCCGAGCTAGGGAGCTGGAACCTGGATCTGATCGTGTCCGTCGCCGCTCCGCAGGTATTCCGCGAGACCCTGATCGCGCTTCCCCGCCAGGGATGCATCAACATACACAATTCCAAGCTGCCGAAGTATCGCGGGATGCTGCCGAATTTCTGGCAAATGTTTCATGGAGAAAAGGCGGTCGGCACCACGATCCACCGCATCAACCCCGGGCTGGACGACGGGGACATCCTCATGCAGATCGAATCGCCGATCGCGGCGGGCGAGAGCCTGGACTCGCTGATCAGGCGCACCAAGGCTCTTGGCGCACGGATGATGGTCGAGATGCTGCAACAGTTCAGGAGCGGCGCGGTGCGTCCGGTCCCGAACCGCAGGGAAGAGGCGACTTACTTCAGCTTCCCGACCCGCAGGGATGTCGTCGAGTTTCGCAGGCGCGGCTACCGGTTGATATGAACAACGCCTTGTCGTTCGACATCGAGGATTGGTTCCAGGTCGAGAACCTGAAATCAGCGATCCCGCGCGAGCAGTGGGACAAGACGGAGCTGCGCGTGGAGGCGAGCACGCGCCGGATCCTGGCTCTGCTGCGCGAGAGCGGCGCGCATGCCACGTTCTTCATTCTCGGCTGGGTCGCGGAGCGCTGCCCCGCGCTCGTGGCCGACATCGA
>Ga0137409_10001876_pt1 | contig 22628 bp, 22 predicted proteins | sample CZODoug1_16funga_FD_122059 | JGI IMG/M metagenome (GOLD analysis project Ga0137409, IMG submission 122059) | Vadose zone soil fungal communities from Angelo Coast Range Reserve, California, USA - CZODoug1_16fungal (Hybrid Assembly) | ecosystem: Environmental > Terrestrial > Soil > Vadose zone...
CGGGCTTCGAGAGGAGGTCGAGATGGATGGCGGCAATCGTGTCCTCGCGGAATTCCGCCTCCTTGACCTTGTCATGTTTGAGGGCTGCAGCGCGCTGGGCGGCCTCCTCAATCGACGCATAGACCTTCAAGTCGCCGACCGGATCGCGCACGAACTCGGCGCGCGACTCCTCGATAATCGCGCGCCGCTCTTCGGACGAAAATGCCCCGCCGGCCAGGAATTCGAGAAACACGATGGCCGCTTCGACCTGTTGCCGTGCAAGTTCGTGGCCTTGCGCGCTCGCAAGGATGTCCTCGCGCGCTTGCTGGGCCGAGGTTGCGCCGGCCACCAGGGTAGCCGCGAGCGCAGCGGCGAAGAACAACGGTCGTGGCATCATCGGGATGCTCAAGCTGCGAGCACCTCCCAGGTCCCCACGTCGCTGAAGTACTGCACGGTGACGCCGATGTCGTGCAGCAGGTGGGCCTCCCGCTCGGCCATGGCCCGATTGGGAAAAGTCACGAGCACCGACTGTAAGGGACGGCCATCCGGGACCTTCCTTGCCACCATCAGGTCGCGGAGCAGGAAGATTTCGTGGGGCAAGATGTGCGCGCCGTCAGGCACCATGGCGGTGAACTCGATCCATTGCTCGGCCGCGTGGTATCCGAGTTGAGTCAGGGTTGGCTCGCCGCTGTTGACCAGCTCTCGTTCGCCTGCGGTGAGTTCATCAACCTGATGATGCGTGTAGTGCGTCAGCCCAGGTCTTGCGGCGCGCGCCATGGCCCAGGCCGCGGGATAAGTCCGGCGCTTGTACTCGACCTCGTCGACGACTCCGATCGCGCGCGTCAGCAGGACGCGGCCGTTGCCCTGTTCAGTGACTTGCTCCCACGCGCTCCAATAGACGTCGGGGTCGACATAATCCCGCTCGATCTCGCTGCGCTCGGCGATGAACAGCACATGGCCCGGCATGGCTTGGGGCGGCGCCGGCGCGAAGACGTTCGCGCTGCGCTCAACATGGGCACGCACGACCGGGCAGTCTTTGATCAACGCGCGCACGACCGCCACCGCGCTCGCCAGCGACCGGCGCACCCGCTCCCGGTCTTGCTCGACGCTGATGTCGGGGCCGATCAGCCGCAGCCGCCAGCAATCCTTGAGACCATAGGTCTCCCAATAGGGGAAATCGTGCGGCTGCGGCGTGAAGCGTGTGAGCATGATGCCGCCACTCTCGGGTCCGCTGGCATAGAAGCCGTTGGCCAAATCGGAGGAGGTGAGGTTTGCAATTGTAGCAAGCGTCGGGGCTTCCTCGTGTCGGGATCGATCGCCTCCCTTGAGCTGCCAGAAGCTTGGGCGCAAATCGAAGCGCTCGCCATACTCACGCAAGACATGCGCGAGCACAGTATGGGGCTCGGCCGTCGGCATGAGGACGATGCCGGTGTCCACCAGGAGCGGCGGTTCGAAAGAGACTTTCTGGGCTGCCATCGTCAGCGTAGCCATCCAACAGTTCCCCGCTCGCTATAGTATGCCACATGAATGTTCTGGTTTAAGGCACTGACCTGGTCAGATGCTGCTTCCGCAGCAGCCCTATTGGAGAAGAAGTATACAAGGCCGCGGTACTGCTGCCCGTTCGCTGCGGTGATCTGGCCGCCACCCGCATCGAGTGCCCTGCTATAGCGCTCCGCCTGATCAGGACGGAAAGCGCCGGGCCCGGCCTTGTCCTCGACGAGGTACGTGCCTGGTTGCACCCCCCGGGAGCCAGCGGGAGTATTGAGAACCTCAAGCGCGCCATCGGCGCGACGTGTCGTCCCCTGCAGCGTCGTGCTGCCGGGACCGAGGTTGAGGCTCTCGACCCCGCGCGGCGGGTTCGCCGCTCGGAACTGCGAGAACAGCTCGCCGCGATCGCCGTTGCTCGGCTGCACATCGAGGAAGCGCTGCAGCAGGCGTGCACGCTCGGTCGGCGCGACGTTCGGGTTGTTGATGACGTCGAGTATGGCCGTGCGCAGGTTGTCGCGGATCGCTTGCCCGGACGCGGCCTCGGTCTTGCCGGCGACCCCGTTGAGGACTGCGGACGGGGCGATGCCGTGCTCTTGCAGCTCCGCGAACACAGCCTCGTAGTGTCGCGCATAGGCGCGCTGGTAGGCTGTCAGACCACCCGTGTCGAACGCGCTCTTGAGCGCGTCGCTGTCGGTGCGCCCACCATAGCGCGCCTCGAACTCGGCACGCCTTTCGGCCGTGGTCAACTGGCGTTCCGCCGGCACCAGCTCGATCGCATCGCCGTTTCGCACAACCTGCATGCGCGGGTTGGTGTCCGGGTTGACCCAGTGCTGCGACTGCGGCGGGAACCGGGTCAACTCGTAGTCGTTGCCGGCGCGGCGGTAGAACTGACCTGCCGGCGCCTCGGGGTAACCTGCCGCCCTGGCAGCGGCATTCGTTTCGGGGTACTGGACGGACGAGAACAGGCGCGGCGGTGCGGCGTCCGCGATCCAAGCCGGCGGCTTGCCGTCGCGCAGACCCTGCTCGACCTCCTGGAGCCGCTGCTCGTAGCCCTCGAGTGCAGCCCGCTGGGACTCCGTCGGCGGCCGGCCCTGCAGCATGCGCCTTTGAGCATCTGCCTCGAGTGTGAGCTGGGAGCGCAGCGCCTCCATCCGCTCGGTCGGAGACATCTGCGACCAGCGCGCCAGGTTCTCCTCGGAGAGCCGGTTGAAGTGCGAAGCGAGAGCCGGGTCGGCGAGTTGCTGCAGATGCGCCATCTCCTCGCGCACCGCCGCTGCCTGCGCCTGCGGCCCGATGCCGCCGCGCGTCACGATCTCTGCCATCATTCCGCCGCGACCGTTCGGCCGCAGCAGTGTCACGGCGTCGGCGGCGTCGGCCCCGAAGCGGGCATTGAAGGCTTCGCTCCCCATCACGCTCGCGCGGAAATCGTTCACTTCGGCCGCGCGGATGGTCGCGCGTAGCGCGTCCTCGCCGATGCCCAGAGTCTTCGCTGCGTCGGCGATGGATTGGCCTGCACGCAACGCCCGGATGGCGCTGCCGACCGCCGCTGCATCGAGGCCGACGCCGATCCAGGCCGCAGCCACAAAGCCCCAATGCCCCACCGCGTCCTGCGGGATCAGCCCGGCATTCGGATCGAGATTGGTGTTGGCGGCCGCGCTGTTGCGGAAGTATTCGGAGGTGACGTCCGTCGCCGAGTGCACGCCAAGCGCAGCACTCGCCCCGAGCAGCGCAAGGCTGGCACCGCCCGAAAAGAACGCACCGCCCACGGCGAGACCAATCGTGAGCGCCGCTTCGCCGATCTTCCACGCCGCATCCGTCCGGCGCTCGGTGCCGGCGCGATCCTGCACCCAGCCCAGCCGCTCGCCGGTGACACCCAGGCCCGCCGCCGTGGTGTTGCGCACGCCATCCATCATCCAGAGATTGAAGTCCCCATCCTCGATGTTCGAGCGCGTGGTCGCGATGTCGCGCAGCACTTGATCGGCCGCGCCGCGCAGCGCGGTGGTCTGATCCTGCGGGCTCATGCCGCGAAACTGATCGAGGTTGTCGACGCGCAACACCAGCGGGAAGTCGCGCGCGGCATCGGCGCGCTGCGCGTTGAGTTGGGCGAGCTCGGCCTGTCGTAACTTCAGCGCATCATAGGCTTGCGACTGAGCCTCGATGGCGTGCGGCGACATGCCCTGCGATTGCCCCACGACGTAGCTCGAGGCGATGAAGTTCCAGCGCGCCGCATCGACCTCTCGCTGCTTGTCGGCAATCTGCCGGTCGAGCGGAGCAAGCCGCTGGAGCGCGCTGTTGAGATCGGTGCGATCCTCCGGCGTGAGGTCTTGGCCATTGACCCGACTGCGAATGTCTTCGGCGGCGCGCTGGCTGTCGTCGAGCGCCTGGAAGGCGGTATCGCGCATCGCCTGCTCGAACTGACGCTCGAAGGCGGCGCGATCGGTGATGCGCTCGAGGCCAGGGCCGAAGGCCTGCAGGTGAGAGGAAAACGGCCCGAGCGGAGACCCGACACGGTCGAGCGCGCCGGTGCCAGCCCCGTTTGCGCGGATCGCAAAGTCGTCGGTGGTGACGAGCGAGCGCAGACCCGGATGAACCGTCTCGACGTTCGTCGCGTTGGGCTGGCCGTCGAGCGCGGCGTTGTCGCGTGAGAACTCGCCGCGGGAGAACAGTCGATCGAAGAACCCTCGCTCGGCGTGGACGCGATAGGTCGCGTAGCGGCCGTCTTCCTCGATCACCGCCGCCGGCGTGTCGAGACTGCGGGCGTAGGCGATCGCCGCTTCCTGCGAGCCGAAGACTTGGTTGGAGCGCGCGTCCGCGCGCAACTCGCGACCGTCGTAGCGGGCAATGGTCTGTCCGGTTGCGGGGCCTGGCTGAAATTGTTCGGGCGGCTGCGGCGGCGTGGTTTGGCGCGGAGCCTGCAGCGCGGCTTCAAATCCTCCCGAGTTCGGCGGAGGAGGCGGTGGTGCTGCGCTCGCACCCAGACCTGCACTGACGCCAGCAACGGCCCCGGTCCCGCCGTCCATAGGATCCTCCACACTCGCCTGTGAATACCCGAGTGCCTCGTGCTGCTATCCACCTGTTTCGGGCGCTCGCGATTTACTGCGCACCATCGACCGGCAGGGTCACGAGATCACTGCATCGATCCGCAACGTGATCACAAAGGCACGACAAGCCGGCGACAAGATGAGACACACGCCGCATGGCGACCGCGCGTTTGCGCATGGAACCTCAACAACTTCGCGAGCTCGCTCAAGAATCGCCGGATTGTTGTGGTCGACGTCATCATCTCACCGTCGGTTCCGATGAGGGTAGGGAAACTGGTTCCGCCTGAGCGATGCTCGCTACGTGAACTGACGGTGCGAGGTAGCTCACTGCACCACAACAAACCACTCGATGGATTCTTTTCATCAATGCAGCCATTACCGCCCCTTACATGTAACTTCTTGCATCGCAGGTTTTCTTTCTTTCTACTGCGTATGCGTCTTCTACAACGCTCCTTTGGATTCGAATATGAGATAGTCGTTAGAAATGCTCCAAATATTGGCCTTATGTCTTCGGTTGTTGTATTTTTGTCAGAGCAGCGCACGCCTTCTTTGTAATTGGAATACCCATAATAATCACTCAGGACAATTCTGTGCTTTCTGCGGTGAATGATGCGGGTAATTTGCTCTATCAATTTGCTTAGCCAAGTCTGTTGCCGAACACTCAGCACGCGACACCCAAAATGCCGAGTGGGATGCATGAGGGTTAACGTGTCAAAATTAGACGGAATACTGCCGCAGCCCGATTCGTCATCACCCAGCTATCAGTACTTGAGACCGCGGGGCCTCGTGCGCTAGGCGAGTTTCACCAAACTGGAACTCGTCTACTGGAGCGACGTCATCTTCGCGCAATACCCGATGACCTTCTCGTCCATCGCCACAACCGATACCATTCTTCACGGAAGAGGAAGCGCTCCGCCGATGCATTCGACGAATTACTTCAGCACGTTGATCTTGGCCTCGCCGGATTGCAAGGCCAGCGCGGCAACGGTCCCCTCGAAGGAGGGCACGATCGCCGCGATCCAGCATGAAATACTCTCGTCGGCGCCATATCAGATGAGCAGCGACGATCTACTCTGCGCGGTTGAAGCAAGGCGCAAAGGCATCGCGCGCGGCGGGCTCAGTGCGTTCAGAAAAGCCTTCTTCTCCAAGCCCCAGGCGTGCTTACGGGCGTCGCCGTTGGTCAGATCCTATGGATGGGGGATTCATCACGACACGAATGGCAAGATTGCGTTGCTCGGACGGGAAACAAAGGAATACGCCGCGATGATTGAAGATGCGGCGATTACCAAGGTTGCAGGCATGCGCTCCCGGCGTCCTTGATGTGAGGCGCTGCCGCGACACTTGTCGCTGCGCGGGCGTAGAATCGGCGGCGGCTGGCGTTCGCAGTTCTCTACCGAAGTGGCGCGCCCGACAAGATTCGAACTTGTGACCTCTGGATGGCGACGAGCCGGTCGCGCAGCGTGTCACTGATCTTGTACTCCGCTGGCACTTAAGAACAAATAGTTGGCGCACTATGACAAGCTCGTAGCGGCTGTGGTCACTACCTCCGTGGACGTTGATGCTCCGCCAATGACCTTCGCCCGCCGCTGTGGAGCAGGGTTAGCGGGCGGGCGACGGCGAGCGCGTGGACCGGTCGTCTCCTGCTGCCTCTGCGCGCTCGCCCGAGGGGAACCTTCGTCATCACCCAGCAGGCAAATAGCGGCTGAAGATCAATGGTCCTCCCGGATGGCGACGAGCCGATCGCGCAGCGTGTCGCTGATCTTGTGCTCCTCAGCCACCTGCTTCTCGGCCGTCGCAGCGTCGGGAGCGTAGGCGAAGTCGATGAACTTGGCCGGGGTCTTCGTGATGAGCGAGACGCGCCACCGGATCAGGTGCTCGCGAGGTTTCGTTTTCTTGGCTTCGGCCATGCACCACCGATCGGTGCCGTGGCCATCAGACGACACGCTCTACAACGCCGCATCGTTAGGATAGGGCTGCTGTCCTTGCGTCCATCTCATGCTGACGCATCATATCCAGCAGCCGCTACTGTAGCTTCGTCAATGTTTGTGATGATGCCACCGCTTCCGCGGCAACTCCATGGCCGATGCCGCTCCAATGACCGTCGTCCGGGAACTCGAAGCGCTCGCCACTCCGCAGGTGGCTCGGGATGAAGCGATCGTCGAGGTCAATGACTTCGTAGCCGAGGCCGCGCGCTTTCTCCAAGAAGGCCCGCCGCATCAGGTCGAAGTAAGTTCCGCGGCCAGCCTGGGCGGCGTGCGGATAGCGAAAGCCGTCAAGAGTGAACAGAACCGATTCTGGCGGCAGTCCGGTCATTCCGGGCAAATCCCGGAAAAAGGCATCTATCACCGCACGCGAAGCGTTCACGCGCGCGGCATTCGCATCGGCATCGGTATTGCCAGCATAGCGCGGCGCCGCCTTGGCCGGAGCGCTGAATATCCATACGTTCATCACCTCATGCAGCTTCAAGTTCATGACAATGTAGCGCGCCAGAGCGCTCTCGCGCGCAAGTTCTTTCACCCATCCCGGACGGTGCTCGACGAGCCGCAGGCGTAACTCCCCAAGCTCGTCGGGCGCATAATGCCAGAAGCCTGGCATGGCCTTGTAAGTGATTAGGCTTTCGTCGAAATCATTGCCGACAATGTTGATGACAAGCGTGCTCGCGCCGTAGGCACGGACGGCATGTTGGGCCCAGATCAGATACTGGCTGAGCGGCGCTCCTGCGGCGGCGAAACTGTAGACCCTACTCCGACCATTTAGCATTCGTGAGAGCCGTCCTTGCACGGTGTCAGCGAAGGGCACCATCCGTGCCTCGATGTAGGAGTCGCCGACGACGGCAAGGAGCGATAAAGGGTCGTCGCGATGATAGTCGTAGTCGTTGACGAAGCCGGCATTGTTAATGTGGCCACGGTTGATGTTGTGCATGTCCCAGCCGAGCGAATGCAGAAAGGCGCGGTTAGGCGTGAAATGGAAGACAGGGTTGTCCGAGGTAACCGTGACAGCGCGCACCCCAGACGATACGGGAAGGAAATGCAGGACGATTTCCATAGATGTGAGGACAAACAAGACCGTGCCGATGGGCACCAGGAACGAGAACAACAATTCCCTCCACCTAGCATCCTCTGCGCTTTTTGGCTTGGCCGTACGCCTACTACCCTTCCAGCCCGCCGCCGCTCTTTTCTTTGCCATCGCGCCCTACTTTCATGAACGAAAAGTCGACCTGTTGCTTCCGGCTCCGTCTATTTGCCACCAGGCCAGCACGCTGGCCGCTCGGCTTCCGCACCGCGAGCCATCAGCAGCACGGTCATCCGGGTTCTGACACGGCCCGGTCTTGTGCTGGGTCTTGGCTTTGGGCGCATGCGCCGGCGGCGCGTACACTGCCGGTGCCGGCGTGATCGGCGCTGGATCTGCGACGACGAGCGATCTCGGTGCCGCGCTCACCGCAGGCTTCGGCTCCGGCAAGAACAGCTTCAGCAACCAAATGATCGCAATCAGTATGAGCACAATCACCGTGAAGCGACGCATCGTGGGGCTCACTGCAATGGCCCTGGACTTCTAGCACAGCGCCTGCACAACAACCGGAGTTATCCACAGGCGACCACCGTATTGCCCGGTTCGCCACCATCCGCCGTTGGCTTCGCCAACAATTGGTGCTCATCCCCCCCAATTCGCATGAGGAGCATTCTATGGAACCGTTCGTTCCGACTTTCGAGTACCTGGGCAACGTTAAGGCGGGCCAGCTCATCCGCCTAAAGGTTGGTGAGCACGCAACTGCATGGGGAATTACCTGCAGCCAAGTGGGGCGCCATTATAGCGCCAGTGTTGATCTTGAGCGAGACCGAGGCAAAGACCGTCAACATCATGGAGAGCGGTCGTATCACTGGGGATTTCGATCGCATTCCCGTTCTGGTGTACGGGCCGGAGTACATAGTTGAGCTAGATCACAGTGGCCCGATCGCGCTTGTGGCCGGGGAGATCAACAACATCACGCCAATCTCTAAGCGCAGCACCGGCGAAATTGTTGGAATAATCGCCAAGATAAGAGGTTTGAAATTTGTTTTGCTGGCGGCAGATCATCCGATCGCTGGGACTAACATTGATAAGACGATTTATCGACCGGGCAGGATTGTTTTCGAGAACTGGGCGACTGTATCGACCATTGAACTCTCTTGGGAGGATCGCCTTGCGCACGACGATTGCTTCTGCACGTTGGGGAACCGCGATAGCGCGATTGGACAATTTGTTCCTGTTGTCTGACTTCGCATAGAGCGCCAGCCACCGTCAGCGAGTTCCAACCTGTGTTCAAAATAGGACACCGCCAAAATAATGCCCTTAAGGTACTTCAGCACCGACTCCTTTGGTTAATATCCTATATGATCTGTTTATCGGTGGCGACCCCCACTCAGGTCTTCGAACCCCACTGAGCAACTAAGCCGCCGAAAACCCCTTCCGCCTTGAGCCCTCGGCACCCCCGATGCCGAGGGCATTTCCTTTCGGCAATGGATCGATCGTCTATAAGGGAATAGCGACCTTCGGTATGAACGTAGTCGGCTCAGCCCGTTCTGGAGGCCTGGGTCCCCAGCCTTGCCCTCGGTACTGCCCGTACCGGCGGTTTTTCACAACCTGCTGAAGCGATGCTTGGTGTTTTGAGTGAAGGGCCAGCGCGGCGCTTGAGTACTCGGCGCTACGCCCATCCAGTCACATGCCGATTATGGTAATATTCATGCTGGCGCGCGCCGTGAGCCGGCGCCCGAGTGGAGCATGAATGGTGATCATCCCATGATCGCGTGCAATTCGATCGTATCGCGCGCCTTGAAGCGAATTCTGAACGCCGCTGCAATCCTCTCGATGCTTGCGCTTGGCGGCTGCGTGGACTCCGCCGAACCCCTCCTGAACAACGCAGAGCCGATACTGGGTCAAAAGCTGCGGGTCCATGTGATCCCGGTCGGAAAGGAACAAACGGACCCTAACGGTGAGATATTCGCTTATGCGTGGAACGGCGCACGTTACGAGCCCGCCTCCCGGTCGAAGGGCACCCAGCAGCCCTTCACGCTCCATTACTTCGGCGCGCAGGACTACATTGCCCAAGGTTTTCCTACATCGGATACGGTTGTCGACACCGTGACCTATGCCCTCGTCCGCAGAGCCACCGAAGGCGTGTACGTGATGTCCCCGATCGAGGAGAAGGACCTGAACGAGGAAACACGCGCGAAACTTTGCGATCCCGGAATTATCTATACTTGCCGCATTTCTTCGGCTGAGACGCTCGCGCAAATGGCTCGCGCGACGGCGAGGGCACAGCGCGAGCCGCTCCACGTGCTGCTGCTTCGTGGCGAGGACGAGCCGGCCCCGAATTGAACCTGTGCGCCTTCCACACTTCGGCAAACCGCCGCGGAACCCGGCGGCGGCTCGTTACGACTCGAAGCTGCGGAGCTTGGATAAGCTTGCGTCAAGATTTGGTCAGGTGCCCCGCAAGGCAATCGGCGGACGCGCGCTCACCCGAATGGACGCCAATGCCGGTCAATCGTTCCGTGGCTGCCGGCAGATTGCGTTGACCGACCCGAGCAGGGAACCGAAGCACCGTTACAAGCCAGGGGAGCGCCTCTGATCAAGGTCTGCTGCTTCTCTGAGCACTTGGTCACGCAGGAAAGTCGGACTTCGCCCACCCCGCTTGGCCAGTTCGATGATCCGAATGGCGATGACTTCCCGGGCGCTTGCGGCATCAGCGGGCAGGTCTAGTGCCTTGCAGACCTCGTCAAATGCCAGGGACATGGCGCTGACATCTTTGGGGTCGAAGGCGCATTCCTCTTTTGAAAATGGAATGATCGCGACCATTGACGCGCTCCGTTACACGATGCACCCTTCCCAGATTATGAAGCTACGCCGGTCTCGGAAAAGCGGTCAGTCGGATATCCGACTTATGAAACTCTTTTTATTGCCGGGGGTTGTCTGGTCCGGGGCTTCCGCTGGGCCGGCTCTCGAAATCGCCCAGCGGAAAGGATAATAATACCTGTCCGTCCATGTCTCGCACCGACATCGTCCATTGCGACCAGCTCCGCTGCAGCATGCCGTCGCGCTTGAAGGTCAGCTCGCGGGCGACTTGTCTTGCATGCTCTCGCGCCGCATCGAGATCGGGCAACTCCGTCCCATCGCTGTCGACGACTTCCTCGCTGTCGAGCAGATAAAAATAGTACTTTGGCATTTCGGCACACCCTCTACCAGTCTACGCCGAGCTTGAGAGCCAGCCTTTGGTGTTTGATCACCTCGTAACATTCACATGCGCCGTCTTCGAGCATCTTGCGGCTCAGGATCGTCACTTTTCCACGGCTGTATTTGACGGCGCCTCGCTTTTGCAGCTCCTGCGCCAGCAAGGTCACGGTCGTGCGGCGGACACCCAGCATCTGGGCCAGGAACTCCTGCGTGAGCGGAAGCTGCAAGCCGTCGATATGATCCGCGCTTTGCAGGAGCCAGCGGCACAAACGCGATGAGGCATCGTGCACGGCGTTGCAGGCCGCGAGTTGCTGGGCTTCCATCCACAGCATCTCGGTATAGTGCGCGATCATGTCCCGAATTGAGGGGGTACCGAGCGAAACCCTCTCGAAGGCATGCGCTGCGATCGTTGAAAAGCGACCGGGAATTTGCACCGTCGCGCGCGTGAATGACCGCCGTCCCCCCAGCCCGCGGTGCAGGCCGAGGGCCCCTTCGCGTCCCACAGTCGACACTTCGACCATGTCGCCCTCGCGGCTCACGATGAGAAGCGAAATCATGCCGTTTTGTGGGAAGTAAATTCGGTCGATGATCTCGCCCGGCTCAAGAAAGACAGAACCTTGCACCGGCGAAATCTCTTTGAGATCCGGTTCCAGCAGGGCTAACGTCTCTTGAGGCAAGATTGCCAAGAGACGGTTTTCCCGATGTCGCAAGGCCAGTTCATTCGCCAGACGTGGCTCCTGACTTGCCAGATGGGCACGACGGCGAAGCTGCAAGCGAGGCTAGCTCAACAGCTTCCCTCACGATGGAGCGGTACCCCGTCTTGATCCAGTTCGACTGGATAGCTCCAAGAGAGGGTGGCCGTTGCTCAACTCAATGCGAGCGGTAACCGGCTTGAACCAGACCCATTATGGCACTTTTGTTCCCTCAGAGCTATGTGGACTAAGTCGGATACCTGACTTAGCGCCATGATGCCGCGCCCGTCCATGCTCGGATGTTCACAAGACTCAACTGCTCTTGGCTGGGGCAGTATAACGGCGCTCGACAATGTCTCTGATGCGCGCGCGGCTATCTGCTGCCGTCAGTGAGTGATCTTGCTCGATGGGGACCGCTTCGGATGCCAACCCGTCATCCTTGATGGCGTCACGAAACCACTGCGAGTAAGCGCCCGCGCGCAGGTGATGCAGCCACGTCTTGTCATCGACTCCGGCTGCAAGCTGCAAAAAGGTTGAGAGGTTCTGGGCACGCAAGTTGAGCGCACCTTCCGGGCCGCGAAAGTAGAAGCTCTTGTCTTCACCAAGTTCACCTTCGGCGTATTTGCGGATGTGCCGCTTCTGCTTTTCCTTGGGTCTGCGAGCGGTCACCAGCTCAAGTCGATCTGCGCAACCGTAGACGAGAACCTGATCCGCCTGCGGTGTGGCCGCAGCCTTCGGGCTCATGCGTCCGGTCACCTCGCAGAACTTATTGATCGCGCGCAAGGCGCCATCGCCGACGCCAATGACGGTCGAAACCAAGGACAGGAATTCCGGAGCAACTTCCTCTGGATGAACCGTGACGGCGATCGCGGCCGGCAGCTCGCGCGGTAACGTCGTTGGCGCCGGATGCCACTTGGCGGGCAGGCAGTGATGAACCTCGTCGAACACGAGCCAATGCGGTCGTCCCGATGCTGCGCGCATCTTCGCGAGCTCAGGCAGGAGCTTCGCGAGAAAGTGAGGCCGTTCGGGCGGGTCGATCGCCAGCAGATTGACGACGGTGCTGGTATCGGGTGACTCCAATAGCTCCAGCGCTTCGGCAATGCGCGGCGCTTGCTTGGAATCCCCCAGCGTCACCACATCGCCTAGCTCGCTGTAGTCCCCTTCGGGATCAACCACACAGAATTGATAGGCGAAGTCTCGCATCTGCTCCAGCAGCGCGGTCACAATGGTGGACTTGCCGCTACCCGAGGCGCCGGTCACGAGCACTGTTTCGAATGGACTGACGGTCAGCGCTACGCCATCGGACCTATGGCCAACCACAGGCTGGTCGCGCGGTACTCTTGGCCTTACCGAGGCCAGATCGTCGTTGGTGAGCATGTGCGCAAGCTCGATCACGCCACTGCCGTGATCTGAAACGACAAAGTCTGCCTTTGCTTTGACCGTTAGAAGGGCATTGTTGACTGCGACTGCGCATCCGCAGGAACCGAGAAACGCCTGATCGTTCTCCGCATCGCCGATCCCTACGACGTTGTGAGGAGAGAGGCGAAGCCGTTTAAGCGCACTCTTGAGGCCGGACGCTTTGTTGATCTCGCTTGGCAAGACCATCACGGCGCCCTTGTTGAAGATGATGTGCTGCTCAAGACCAAGATCACGGATCGCGTTCAGCACGAGGCTCTCATTGGGTTCCCAAGTCGCGATGATCGTGCGACCCACCGCCAAAGGCGTGACGCCGAGCTCCTTGAGACGGTCGACCAATGCTTGGGGCGGCGGTTCGGCAAGTGGAATCTCTTCCTTCTTTGCCGGGACAAACAGCAAGGCGCCGTTCTCAGCCACGACGACATCGAACGGCTTCAAGTCGCCGAAGGCGTCTGCGAGATCGGCGAGAGTTCGGCCGGTCACGAGGATGACCTTGCGTCCGGATTGGCGTAGATCCTCGATCGCTTGACGAGTGGCCGCGTCAACCTGGCCATGCTGCGCGAGGGTGCCGTCGTAGTCGGTAGCAAGGGCAACGAAGAACACGGAGCCTCACGAACGATTTCAGTTGCAAATCATGGGGGGCTTTTTGAACGGACTAATAGCCACCCACGATGGGCAGGATTTCGCCGGTGATGTAGCTCGAACAACTCGGTGCTGCCATGAACACAAAGGCTGGTGCAATCTCTTCCGGCTGTGCTGCGCGCTTCATCGCCGTGTGAGAGCCGAATGTCGCGATCGGCTGCGCCGGCTGGTCGGCGGGATTGAGTGGTGTCCACACAGGCCCGGGCGCGATTGCGTTCACGCGGATGCCGCGATTGATGAGGTGCGCTGAGAGCGAGCGAGTCCCGGGCTTGTTCATGACGGCATCCTTGTTACTGATCATCAATGACGAATTTCGAAGATGTTCCGGTCGCCATCGCAAGAACAAATCCGAACGCCGGAACGATGCTGGCGTGCTGACACACCAAGGACTGCACACCAAGGACTGCACACCAAGGACTGCACACCAAAGACTGCACACCAAAGACTGATTGTCGCATTTGGTTCCATCAGGCTCACGTCCGCCGCCATCTCACGACGTCTCGTTGTCCTTGGGACGTCGTGGACGTGGGTGAGGGCTATCTTTGGTGGAGTGGTGATCCGATTTCTCGGGCTTTTTCCATGGCTCTTTAGTTCCCTGCTGCCCCGACCTCACGTTCTGCTCTTTGTCTTTCTGCTCTTTGTCTTTCTCCATCACGAATGCCCTCATTGAGGTTCCAACGGCAACCACCCTGCGGCTCTCAAAGTTCCGTGCACGATAACGTTGCGGGTCTTTCAATCGATTGCGGGCAGGAACAACACAGGTCGCTGCCCGTTCTTAATTTGAGCGAGCCAGCAAGAACCGACTAAAGGATTCTCGCCATGGGCTTCTTTTCCAAGAATATCAAGACTATGGATGATCTGTTCGTGCATACGCTGCGCGACATATACTACGCCGAGAATCAGATCCTGCAGGCGCTTCCTGACATGGCCAAAAAATCCAATGACCCTCAGCTGAAGCAGGCATTTCAATCGCATTTTGCGGAAACCAAGAAGCAGGTCGGACGTCTCGAGCAGGTCTTTCGCCTGCATGGGCACGAACCGACCGGCGTCGATTGCCCGGCGATCGACGGCATCATTGAGGAGGCCGACGATGTGGCAGGGGAGGTCGATGACGCCTCCGTGCTCGACGCCGCGCTGATCGCGGCCGCTCAGGCCGTCGAGCACTACGAGATGACACGCTACGGGAGCTTGATCGCGTGGGCCAAGCAACTCGGACGCAATGATTGTGCGGAGCTGCTGCAGAAAAATCTGGAGGAGGAGAAGGCGGCTGACAAGAAACTAACTGCCTTGGCAGAAAGCCGAGTCAATCAACGAGCGGCCTAGCGCTGGGCGCCAGGACTTGCTTCAGGACTTGCTCAGGACTTGCCTGGATAGCAGCTCTTGCTGAGAAGGCGCACCAGATGGGCGGCGTTCGATGCCAGCATTGGCGTCTCGCTTGGTATGGTCGTGCTGATCCTGATCTTGAAGCTTTTTGTTTGAGTACGTTTTCCGGCAGATCGTGGGAGACGGTCATGAAAGAACGGATGAGCTTATTGACCCTTGGGCGGATCCGAGGCGGGCGTGATGACGATCGCCCTTCGGAGGACGACGTGGCAAAGGCGCGATTGGGGGAACAGGGCGAGCCAGACAAGCCTCCAAAGCCCCAGACCCTTGACGATGACGAGCTTCAGAACCCGAAGCCGATCGACTCGGGCGGACACACAGCGTAGTCGCTGCGACGGCGCGGTGTCGTTGCGCCGGCGGACTGCGCGCGGGCGAAAGGCTGCTCCGACGCGGGCACGGAAGAGATCAAGCTGAGTATGCGGACCGACATCAAATGATCAGGCGCCGGGCGTTCTGAAGGTGACGGCCATCTCTGGCGGTCCGGCAACAACTGGCATGTCCATTGTGCCGCCGGCGTCGGCACAGAACTCATTGCAATAGAAGTGCTCGTCGTCGCCCTTCCACTCCGCCCATGGCCTCAGGGGATTCTTGCAGAACCAACAATTGCGCATGTTTACTGGGTGCATGTTGCTTACTCCTCAACAGTCAAAAAACGCGTGTGTCTGTCGGAAGTTCCAGCGTATAACCCCTCTCGAAAGCGACCCACCCTCGTCACCTCGGAATAGGTGGGAACAGGCTCGGCGCCACCCCGTTGTACTCAGCGATGGCAGCTCGCAAGCTCTCTCTCTACCAGGCCAAGCGCGACTTCACGAAAACCGCGGAGCCGAGCGGAAAAGCGCGGGTCAAGCCAGCCCAGTACCCCCGCTTCGTCATTCAGAAGCACGCGGCCTCTCGGCTCCACTACGATCTGCGGCTGGAGGTGGATGGCGTCTTCAAGTCCTGGGCCGTTACCAAGGGGCCGTCGCTCAACCCGCGCGATCGCCGCTTGGCCGTTGAGGTCGAGGATCATCCCCTCGACTACGGAGACTTTGAAGGCACGATCCCGCAGGGCGAATATGGCGGCGGTACCGTCATGCTCTGGGACCGGGGCTTCTGGACGCCGGAAGATGCCGGCAATCCCGAGCAGGCCCTGCAAAAGGGCGAGCTGAAATTCACCCTGGCAGGCGAGAAGCTCAAGGGCAGCTGGGTCCTGGTGCGCATGCGTCAAGATCGCGCGCGCGGTCGCAGCAACCGCAATAACTGGCTTCTGATCAAGCACCGCGACACATATGCGCGTGAAAACGGTGATGCTGTGATAGAGGAGGACCGTTCGGTCGCCTCGGGGCGCACTCTGGAGAAAATCGAGGCCGGCAAGGGCCCGCGGCCGAAGCCATTCATCGTGTCCGGCAAAGCGGCTGCATCCGATGCGGTCTGGCATTTTGGAGGCAAGGGCGCCCCGCGTAAAGACAAAGACGTCATGCGTTCAAAACCGCAAGGCAATGCGGTGCGTGGGGTCGTCATCTCCAATCCCGACAAGCTGCTGTGGCCGGCAGAGGGCAAGTCCGCTGGGTACTCGAAAATCGATTTGGCGCATTATCTCGAAGAGGTCGGTCCCTGGATGATCGAGCATCTCCAAGGTCGGCCCTGCTCGCTCATCCGCACTCCTGACGGCATTAATGCGGAGCGGTTTTTCCAGCGGCATGCGATGCGCGGCATGTCGAATCTGATCAGCCTGGTGACCGTGGAAGGAGACCGCAAGCCTTATACTCAGATCGACAGTGTTGAGGGCCTGATTGCGGCGGCGCAGATCGCCGCCGTCGAGTATCACCCCTGGAACAACCAGCCCGGTCATCCGCACATTCCTGGCCGGCTGGTGTTCGATCTCGATCCGGCGCCTGACGTCAAGTTCGAAGCCGTCGTCGAAGCCACGAAAGAATTGCAGGAGCGTCTGGAAAGGCTTGGGCTCGAGCCGTTCTGCAAGACGACCGGAGGCAAGGGCCTGCATGTGGTGACGCCGCTATCGGTTAGAGAGAAAAGCGGCGTGGGTTGGAAGGAGGCCAAGGCCTTCGCGCGGGCCGTATGTTCGCAAATGGCGAGCGACAGCCCCGACCGGTACTTGATCGTCATGACGAAGAAACTGCGCACGGGGCGGATATTTCTGGATTACTTGCGCAATGATCGCATGGCCACCGCGGTGGCGCCGTTGTCTCCTCGCGCCCGTCCCGGAGCGCCTGTGTCCATGCCGCTCAGCTGGAATCAAGTAAAGGCGGGGCTGGACCCGCAGCGCTTCACAATGCGGACCGCTCCGGCCCTGCTGAGGAAAAGCAAGCCGTGGCCCGACTATGGCGAGAGGGAGCGCGATTTGAAGGAAGCCATCGAAAAGCTTGCGAGGTCACAGTGAGTTGGTGGTGTTCCCAAAGTGCTTTGATACTCCACGGCGCGCGGCGGATAGAAGTTTCGATAGAACGTTTCGTTGGCGACGCTGGCCGGACCGTGGAGCACGTTCATACCTCCGAGCTTTGATATTTTTTGTCGTTTTCATGCGAGGCTGGGAACGATTGCAGTGCATCATGACTTTGCCTCAAGGGATTTGGCACTAGCACTCGGTGAGCGCTGATGGCGGGGCCGGCAGATGCATATCGCCTTAAGGCAGCTGATATGCTCGCCAGGGCGGAGGAGCACGAGCTTTTCCGCGAAGAATTTGAGAACCTGGCCAAAGGCTTTCTGCGCCTTGCCGATCAGGCCGATCGCAACGCGCAAATGGCGTTGCCGTTGGAACTGAGTGATCCCGCTGCCCATCAAAAGCTGCAGCTTTCGGGAACACTGGAACAACCACAACAGCAGCAACAACAACTGCAGCCCAAAGATAAAGGCACAGAGTAGCGTCGACGGGCGGAACTCAGTCTTGTTGCGCTGACAAGCGGTGTTGCAGTTGCTGCCTGATCGCGGTCATGTCGAGTTGGCGACATGTAGCTTCGTGCGTTCGAGCCTGAGCGCCAAGTCCTTCAAACCAGTCCCTTCAAAAAAGCAATCCTGCAAGAAACGCAGATCAGTCACCAATACGGAACTGCCGAGTGGCAGCGGCTTGGAACGCGCGGCCTTCGAACACGTTTATTCCTTGGAGGGGACATTCCTTGGAGGGGAAAAGGAAATGCCTTGTTCGAGTCAGTTGCCGATGTCCAGCCGATCGTCGACCCGCAGGAGGCGGCGGAGTCCTCTGGGCTGAAATATGTCTCTGATGCCCGAGCGGGCAGACGGCGCAAGACTTCCAGGAGCAAGAGTTCCAGGAAAGGTTTCACCCACACCTGTGCCGACGGGGCGAAGCTAACCGACGCCGACGTCATCGGCAGCGTCAGGTCGCTCGTCGTACCCTGCTGCCGTCCCTTTACCAAACCATATGACCGCGCGGAGTTGATCGCGGATGCCATCCTGCACGCGGCAGGGATCGGATTTGCGGTGACCGGCCTGGCTCTGCTGATTTCAATGGCCGGTGGGCTTCCCGGTTTTCAGGGCACTTCTGTTTGGATCTACGGCGTCGGTCTGATCACTGTGGTGGCGACATCGGCGGCGTACAACGCGTGGCCGCTCGGTTCGACCAAGCTCTTATTGCGTCGGTTCGACCAATCCGCGATCTACTTGTTCATCGCCGCCAGCTACACGCCCATCATTGCGCAGACCGACATGATTCCGAACAACATCTTCCTCGTCGTCATCTGGACACTGGCTTGCCTCGGACTTGTATTGAAGCTCGCGTTTCCTTCCAGGTTTGAGCGTCTGGGTATCCTGCTCTGCCTGACATTGGGCTGGAGCGGACTGCTGGCTTATGATGTGGTGTTCAGCCCGCTTGCTCCGGCCACCGTGTGTCTGATCATGGTAGCAGGCGTGTTATATTCGATCGGTGTCGTATTCCATCTGTGGGACAATCTGCGATTTCAGAACGCCATTTGGCATGGCTTTGTCTTGAGCGCAGCGGGATTGCAGTTTATCGCCGTCTTTCACATGGTCAGCAAGGCGGCCGCCGCGACCGGATGATCGCAGCCCTCGTTTGCCGTTGTTCCGTCTCAACGATCGATCTCACCAAACACAATATCCAGCGACCCGATCCAACGTCGCTCAAAGTCCGCTGGTTCCGAGGTGCCAAAGACGATATGTCTCGCGCGTCCTCCTGCCATGCGAGACCCGATGCCACACCTCGTCCACCACAAGCGCCTGCGGATCGAATGGGGCCATTGCGATCCCGCCGGCATTGTCTTCAACAGCCGCTTTTTTGAATATTTCGACTGGTCCACCTGGGAGATGTTCGAGAACGTGCTCGGCGTGCCGCGCCAGGACCTGTTCACCACCTACGACATCATCGGGGTCCCGCTGGTCGATGCGCAGGCGCGCTTCCGTGTGCCGGTCAAGTTCGGCGATTTTGTCGACGTCGCCTCCGAGATCGGCGAGTTCCGCCGCTCGAGCTTCGACGTCACCCATCGCATCACGCTCGCCGGTGAGCTCGCGGTCGAGGGCCGCGAGACCCGGGTCTGGGCCGGCCGCGACGCCGAAGGCCGCATCCGTGGCAAGGCCATCCCGGACGAGGTGATTGGGCGTTTCCGCACGGGTTGACAAGTGTTTGCGGCTGCCCAAATTGAATGCAGGGGCGATTGTTGCTATGGGAATAGCCCATGGCGCGCCTTTTGGAGTTCACGCTGAACGGCCGGCCCCGCGCCGACGGGGTCAAGGACAACCTGTTGCTGCTCGACTACCTGCGCGAGGTTGTGGGGCTCACCGGCACCAAAACCGGTTGCGATGGCGGGGAGTGCGGTGCCTGCACGGTGCTGGTCGATGACGAGCCGAGGCTCTCCTGCCTCACGCTCGCGGCTGCGGTCGCGGGCCGGCGGGTCGAGACGGTTGAATCGCTGGCGCAGGACGGGCGGCTTTCCGCGGTGCAGCGCGGCTTCCATGAGAAGCTCGGGGCCCAATGCGGCTATTGCACACCAGGGTTCCTGATGGCATCCGCGGGATTGTTACGGCGCAACCCGCATCCATCCGATGACGACATCCGCGAGGCGCTCGGCAGCAACATCTGCCGCTGCACCGGCTATGTGAAGATCATCGAGGCGGTCAAGCATGCCGCTGCGCTCGCCGCCGATGGTCTCAAGCCATGAACGAGATCGTGCCCACGCATAACATCGGCGACTACGTGCCGATGGTGGATGGCCCTGAGAAGGTCTCGGGCCGGGCCAAATACACGGCTGATCTGATTACGCCCGGCATGCTCGCCGGGCATATTTTTCGCAGCCCCTATGCGCATGGCGAGATCGTTTCGGTCGACGTGTCGGAGGCCGCAAAGCTTCCAGGCGTGAAGGCGATCGTGACCGGAGCCGATTGCGACCGGACCTTCGGCGTGCTGCCAATCGCGCGCAGCGAGCATCCGCTCGCGCGCGACAAGGTGCGCTATCGCGGCGAGCCGGTTGCGGCCGTAGCGGCCGTCGACGACGCGACCGCGCGCCAGGCGCTCGCGCTGATCAAGCTCACGGTGCGCGAGCTGCCCGGCTATTTCACCGCCAAAGCAGCGCTCGCACCCGACGCCGTGACGCTGCATACGCGCAAGCCGCGCAACATCGAGCGCGATGTGCTGTTCGAGCTGGGCAGCGTCGAGCAGGCCTTCGCGGAAGCCGATCTCGTGCGCGAGGGCACCTACAACTGTGCTGAGGTTTGCCAGAACCAGATGGAGATGCACGCGGCGGTCGCCGACTACGATCCCGGCCGCGACCGCATGACGGTGCATGCCTCGACGCAGGTGCCGTACTACGTGCACCTGATGCTGAGCCAAATCCTCGGCATGGACATGTCGCGCATCCGCGTGGTCAAGCCGCATGTCGGCGGTGGCTTCGGCTGCCGCACCGAGACGCTCAACATCGAGCTGATCGCGGCGCTGCTCGCGCGCAAAGTGGGTGGCGCGGTGCGTATGGTGGTCAACCGCGAGGAGACCTTCATCACCCATCGCGGGCGGCCGGAGACCGACATCCGCCTCAAGATCGGCATGCGCCGGGATGGCCGCATCACCGCGGTCGAATGCGAGTGCGACCAGCGCGGCGGCGCCCATTCCGGCTATGGCGTGGTGACGATCCTCTATTCGGGCTCGATGCTCTACGCCATCTACGACCTGCACAACGTCAAATATGTCGGCCGGCGCGTGCTCACCAACACGCCGCCCTGCGGCGCCTTCCGCGGCCACGGCACCGTCGACGTGCGCTTCGCCTTCGAGAGCCTGCTCGACCAGATGGCGGGCGAGATGGGCCTCGATCCACTTCTCCTGCGGCGCGCCAACTTCCTGAAGGCGCCGACCTTCACCGACAACGACCTGATGGTGAACAGCTACGGCCTGCCGGAATGCGTCGACTGGGTCGAGAAGGCGAGCGGCTGGGCCGCGCGCAAGGGCAAGCTGCCGAGGGGCAAGGGCCTGGGCTTTGCCTGCTCGCACTACATCAGCGGCGCCTCCAAGCCGGTGAACTGGACCGGCGAGCCGCATGCGACCGTCAAGATCAAGCTCGATTTCGACGGCTCGGTGGTGGTGCTTTCGGGCGCGGCCGAAATCGGGCAGGGCTCGTCGACCATCCTGGTGCAGACCGTCGCCGAGGTGCTCGGGCTTGATCTCTCGCGCGTACGCGTCGTCACCGGCGACAGCGAGGTGGTGCCGAAGGATAACGGCTCCTACTCTTCGCGCGTCACTTTCATGGTCGGCAATGCGGCGATCGACGCGGCGCAGAACCTCAAAAGCGTGCTGGTCGCCGCGGCCGCGCGTAAGCTCGAGGCGAAGCCGGAAGAGATCGAGTGCCTGGGCGAGCTTTATCGTGCCGGCGTGCAGGACAAGGGCCTCACCTTCAACGAAGTGGTGACCGAGGCGCTGAAAGACACCGGCACCATTACGGTGACTGGCAACTATTCCACCATCCCTGAGTCGCACGGCGGCAACAAGTATCGCGGCGCCGCCATCGGCGGCACCATGGGCTACAGCTATTCGGCGCAGGTGGTCGAGGTTTCGGTCGACGAGGAGACCGGCGTCGTCACCGTCGACAAGGTCTGGGTCGCGCACGACTGCGGCAAGGCGCTCAATCGGCTCACGGTCGAGGGCCAGGTACAGGGCTCGGTCTGGATGGGCATGGGCCAGGCGATGAGCGAGGAGGCGGCCTATCACGAAGGGCTGATGCTGACCGCCAACATGCTCGACTATCGCGTGCCGACGATCCAGGACTCGCCGCCGATCGAAGTGGGCATCGTCGAAAGCAACGATCCACATGGGCCGTTCGGCGCCAAGGAGGCGGGCGAAGGCTCGCTCGCCGCCTTCCTGCCGGCGCTCACCAATGCAATCGCAGACGCGACCGGCATCCGCTTCAACGATCTGCCGGTGACGCCCGATCGTGTATTCGCCGCGATCGAGAAGCGCCGGCGCGCTCTAAATGGCACTGCAAGATGATCATGGTGCAACCTCTCCGCTGTCGTCCCCGCGAAGGCGGGGACCCATAACCACCGAGCATTCGATGTCTCATCGACCGCGCCACAACTCGAGGACACGGCGTATGGGTCCCCGCCTTCGCGGGGACGACAGCAATGCGCGCTGCGATCAATCGGAAACTCGTTAATGGATGCGTTGCCGGAATTCGAGCTGTTGCATCCGCAAAGCGTGGAGGAAGCGCTGAAGGCGCGCGCTGCGCATCCCGATGCGCGGCTTTTGGGCGGCGGCACCGATCTCATGGTCAATATCCGCCGCGGCATCGTGGCGCCGCCGGTGTTTATCGACATGACCCGCGTCACCGAG